>ENA-OPDA01000491-OPDA01000491.1-human-gut-metagenome-genome-assembly--contig:-NODE-491-length-29047-cov-2.378484_pt1 | contig 29047 bp, 24 predicted proteins | sample MGYA00241253_ERZ501486 | MGnify/ENA primary metagenome ERZ501486 (study PRJEB25962, sample SAMEA2042510) | human gut metagenome | biome: human gut; feature: human-associated habitat; material: faeces... | reverse complement strand
ATGATCGCGCAGGATATGCGCGGCAGCGGCGTCCACGCCGCCATGCTGGCAAAGCAGGGCATCATCTCCGAGAAGGACTGCGAAGATATTCTGAGCGGTCTGGCCTCCATCGCGGATGACCTGGCCTCCGGCGCTCTCACCATCGACCCCAACGCCGAGGACGTCCATACCTTCGTGGAGCAGACCCTCACCGCCCGCATCGGCGACGCCGGCAAACGCCTGCACACCGGCCGCAGCCGGAACGACCAGGTGGCGCTGGACATCCGCCTGACTCTGCGGGACTATAGCCACACCCTGCAGGCTTACATCGTGGAGCTGGTCAAGGTCATCTGCAAGAAGGCCGCCGAGAACACCACCGCCGTCATGCCTGGCTACACCCACCTGCAGCGCGCCCAGCCCATCACCTTCGGCCACGCCCTGATGGCCTATGCATGGATGCTGCTGCGCGATCTGCAGCGCTTCGAGGACGCCACCGCCCGGATGGACGCCCAGTGCCCGCTGGGTTCCGGCGCGCTGGCCGGCACCACCTACCCGCTGGACCGTCAGTTCACCGCCGAGAAGCTGGGCTTTGCAGCGCCCTGCCCCAACAGCCTTGACGGTGTGTCCGACCGTGACTTCTGCATCGAGCTGGCAAACGCCATCTCCATCTGCATGATGCATCTGTCCCGCCTGTCCGAAGAGATCATCCTCTGGTGCAGCTGGGAGTTCAAGTTCATCGAGCTGGATGACGCCTTCACCACCGGCTCGTCCATCATGCCCCAGAAGAAGAACCCTGACGTCACCGAGCTCATCCGCGGCAAGACGGGCCGTGTCTACGGCGATTTGAACACCTTGCTGGTCATGATGAAGGGCATCCCTCTCGCCTACAACAAGGATATGCAGGAGGACAAGGAAGCCATCTTTGATGCAGTGGATACGCTGGAGCTGTGCCTCAAGACTGTGACCCCCATGCTGGACACCATGAAGACCCTGCCCGCCAATATGCGCCGGGCCGCTGCCAAGGGCTTCATCAACGCCACCGACTGCGCCGACTATCTGACCAAGAAGGGGATGCCCTTCCGCGACGCCTACAAGCTCACCGGCTGCATGGTCTCCGACTGCATCAGCAAGGATAAGACCCTCGAAGAGCTGACCCTCGATGAGTTCAAGGGCTACAGCGCTCTGTTCGAAAACGACATCTACGACGCCATCGACCTCATCAAGTGCTGCGAGGGCCGCACCAGCTACGGCGGTCCCAGCGAGGCCAGCGTCAAAAAGCAGATCGAGCTGGCAAGCGCCCAGCTCGGCGCATGGGAGGCGGCAAACGCATGAGCATAAAAGTCTTTATTGACGGTTCTTCCGGCACCACCGGTCTGCGCATTGCCGACCGTCTGGCTGCCCGGCCTGACATCGAGCTGCTGAGCATCTCGGCTGAGGGCCGCAAGGATGTGAACGAGCGGGCGAAGGTCATCAATTCCGCCGACCTTGCCTTCCTCTGCCTGCCCGATGCGGCCTCCAAAGAGGTCATGCCTCTGCTCCGCCCGGACGTCAAGGTGCTGGATACCTCCACGGCCTTCCGCACCGACGCGGCCTGGGACTACGGCTTCCCGGAGCTGAAGGGCCAGAAAGAGAAGATCAAAAATTCGTATCGTGTGGCGGTCCCCGGCTGCTATGCCAGCGGCTTTATCAGCATCGCGCGGCCTCTGGTGGAGCTGGGGCTGGCTCCGGCAGACTATCCGTTCAGCTGCACCGGCATTTCGGGCTACTCCGGCGGCGGCAAGAAGATGATCGCCGAGTACGAGAGCGCCGACCGTCCGGCTCACAGCAAGCTGGATGCGCCCAAGAGCTACGGTCTGGGCCTCGCTCATAAGCATCTGCCCGAGATGCAGAAGATCAGCGGCCTCGCCCACACCCCTGCCTTTGTGCCGGTGGTGTGCGATTATTACAGCGGAATGCAGGTCCTCGTTCCGCTGGACCTCAAGCTGGCTGGCACCAGCGCCGAGGCGGTGGCCGCAGGCATTGCGGACTATTACAAGGAGGGCGCGACCGTTTCCGTCCACGCCCTCAACGAGCCGCTTCCCGAGAATGGTCTGTACTCCAACGCCCTGTCCGGCAGCGACAGGATGGAGCTGTACATGACCGTCAACGCAGCGGGCGACCAGATGATGCTGGTGTCCCTGTTCGACAATCTGGGCAAAGGCTCTTCCGGCGCAGCCATCCAGTGCATGAATCTGATGCTGGGAATGAACGAGATGGAAGGATTAGAGTAACCTCTCTGTCGAGCGAAGCGAGACTGAGAGGTTTGAAATTAGGGGGATTTTCAGATGCAGTATAAAGAAGTTGCGGGCGGCATCTGCGCGCCCAAGGGTTTTGCAGCAGCCGGTGTCCATTGCGGCATCCGGACAAATCACAGTGAAAAGTACGATCTGGCGCTCATCAAGGCCGACGTCCGCTGCGCCGCCGCCGGTGTTTACACCACCAACAAGGTCTGCGGCGCACCCATCAAGGTAGACCGTGCCCACCTGACGGACGGCTATGCACAGGCCATCGTGGTCAACAGCGGCAACGCCAACACCTGCGCCGCCAACGGCGTGGCTCTGGCCGAAGAATGCTGTGAGCTGGTGGGCAGAGAGCTGGGCATCGACCCGCAGGACGTTCTGCCCGCTTCCACCGGCGTCATCGGTATGCAGCTTCCGATGGAAAAAATGACCGAAGGTGTGCGTATGCTGGCAAAGGCGATCAAGCCCGGAGAAGAAGCAGGAACCGATGCGGCAAAGGCGATTATGACAACGGATACCCGCAACAAGCAGGTTGCAGTAAAGGTGACGATTGGTGGAAAAGAAGTAACCATCGGCGGCATGTGCAAAGGCTCCGGCATGATTCATCCGAACATGGGCACCATGCTGTGCTTCATCACGACCGACTGTGCCATTGACCCGTCTCTGCTGCGCTCCGCGCTGCGCGAGGTCGTTTCCAAGACCTTTAACCGCATTTCTGTGGACGGCGATACCTCTACCAATGACACCTGTATTGTCATGGCAAACGGCATGGCAGGCAATGAGCTGCTCGACTGGAAGAGTGAGGAGTATCATGCGTTCTATGACGCGCTGTATGAAGTGGCACTGACGCTGGCAAAGAAGATGGCAGCAGACGGCGAGGGTGCTTCCCGCCTGATTTCCTGCACAGTCAAGCATTCCCGCGCCGAGGAATACGCAGAGCGTCTGGCAAAGGCAGTCATCGCATCCAGCTTGGTCAAGGCGGCGATGTACGGTGCAGATGCGAACTGGGGCCGTGTGCTGTGTGCCATGGGCTATTCCAAGGCACCGTTCCGTCCGGAGTTTGTCAACATTGGCTTCTCCAGCGCAGCGGGTTCTATCACCGTTTGCGAAAACGGCGAAGCAGTCGATTTTGATGAGGATGCTGCAAAGAAAATTCTGCTCGAGAAGGAAGTTTCCATTGATGTAGATATTCAGGAAGGCGAGGAGGAAGCAACCGCCTACGGCTGTGACCTGACCTATGATTACGTTCGCATCAACGGCGACTATCGCACGTAATCGGAGGGGAACGAAAGATAATGCTCGAAAATCTCGAAAACATGGAGAAATACCGTGCGCAGATGCTGATTGAGGCGCTGCCGCACATTCAGAAATACTATGGCAAGACCGTCGTCGTAAAATACGGCGGCAATGCCATGATTAACGAAGACCTCAAGGACGCCGTGATTCATGACATCGTTCTGCTGAGTCTGGTCGGCGTGCGCATCGTTGTTGTGCACGGCGGCGGTCCGGAAATCAGCGGCATGCTCAAGAAAATTGGCAAGCAGTCGGAATTTGTCAAGGGTCTGCGCTATACCGACCGTGAGACCATGGACATCGTGCAGATGGTTCTGTGCGGCAAGGTCAACAAGGAATTGGTATCCCTGCTCAATAAGGCGGGCGGTTCCGGTGTCGGTCTGAGCGGCATGGATGACGGTCTGCTGCAGGCGGTTCGCAAAAAAGACGAGGACGGCACGGATTACGGCTATGTCGGCGATATTGTCAAGGTAAATCCGAAACTCGTCAATGATATGCTGGAGGATGGATATATTCCGGTTGTGTCCACGGCTGCCATGGGCGTGGACGATGACACCAGCTACAACATCAATGCAGACCTCGCCGCTTCCAAGCTGGCAGTGGCGCTGCAGGCGGAAAAGCTGATTTTGCTCACCGATGTGCGCGGTCTGCTGCGTGACCGCAACGATGAAAATACGTTGATTCCGGAAATTAAGGTATCCGCCGTGCCGAAGCTCATCAAGGACGGCGTCATTGCAGGCGGCATGATTCCAAAGGTGGACTGCTGTGTGGAAGCTGTCCGCGAGGGCGTGCGTCAGGCGAACATTCAGGACGGCCGCGTGGAGCACTCGATTCTGATCGAGCTGTTCAGCGATGCGGGTGTCGGTACGATGTTCTATTAAGAGGAAGGGAAATCGAAGATTATGACATATCAGGAACTGAAAGATCAGGAAAATCAGTATGTGATGCATACTTATGGTCGTTTTTCCATCGCACTGGATCACGGCAAGGGCGCACAGCTGTGGGATGTAGAGGGCAAGCGCTACATTGATCTGACCAGCGGCATCGGCGTTTGCTGTCTGGGATATGACAACGAAAAGATTGTCAACGCCATCACGGAGCAGGCGCACAAGCTGATGCATGTATCCAATCTGTTCACCACTGCGCCGATGGTGCAGGTTGCCAAGACGCTGGTGGAGCAGACCGGCATGGGTAAGGTGTTCTTCGCGAACTCCGGTGCAGAGGCGAACGAGGGCATGATCAAGCTCGCAAGAAAGTATTCGTATGACAAGTACGGCGAGGGACGTGCAGAGATTGTCACTCTGCGCAATTCCTTCCACGGCCGCACCGTGACAACGCTCAAGGCGACCGGTCAGGACAAGTTCCATCAGTATTTCTTCCCGTTTACCGAGGGCTTTGCATACGCTGAGGCAAACAACATGGACTCCATCCGTGCCAATGTCAACGAACACACCTGCGCTGTCATGATGGAGCTGATTCAGGGCGAAGGCGGCGTCATGCCGCTGGATCAGAGCTTTGTACAAGAAGTCGCTGCGTTCTGTAAGGAGCGCGATTTGCTGCTGCTCGTTGACGAAGTACAGACCGGCATCGGCCGTACCGGCTCGCTGTTCTGCTTCCAGCAGTACGGCATCAAGCCGGATGTTGTCTCGATGGCAAAGGGACTCGGCGGCGGTGTGCCGATTGGCGCTGTCATGGCAAACACCACCTGTGATGAGGTTCTCGGCCCCGGCACCCATGCGACAACGTTTGGCGGCACGCCGATGTGCTGTGCATCCGCCAATGCTGTGCTGTCCGAAGTGACCAAGCCGGAATTCCTGCAGGCGGTACAGGAAAAGGGCAAGTATCTGGAAGATAAAATCATGGCAATGGGCTCTGACAAGGTCAAGGGCGTGCGCGGTCTCGGTCTGATGGTCGGCATTGTCGTCGATGCAGAGCAGCGTGCAGAAATTGTCGCTGAGATTATGGACAAGGGTGTTCTGGTTCTGACCGCAGGCACCAACGTCATTCGTCTGCTGCCGCCGCTCACCATTTCGTATGAGGAAATGGATGAAGCGCTCGCTGTGATGCAGTCGGTACTGTGCAAGTGAGCAAGGAGGCACACACAATGAACAATCTTTTAAAGCTGCTCGACTGCTCCAAGGATGATATCATCAACATTCTGGACTTGGCAGATCAGCTCAAGTACGAAAAGAAACACAACATTCCGCATCGCCATCTGGAAGGCAAGAGCCTCGGCATGATTTTCCAGAAGTTCTCGACGCGCACACGTGTTTCGTTTGAAACCGGCATGTATCAGCTGGGCGGTCAGGCGCTGTTTCTGACCAACCACGACTTGCAGATCGGCCGCGGCGAGCTGGTCAAGGACACCGCGCGCGTGCTGTCTCGGTATCTGGACGGCATTGTCATCCGCACCTACGATCAGGAAGAGGCGGAAATCTTGGCGGACTGCGGCAGCATTCCGGTCATCAATGGCCTGACGAATTTTGCACATCCGTGTCAGGTGCTCGCCGACCTCATGACCGTGCGCGAGCATTTTGCGCAGCTGGAAGGTTTGAAGATGGGCTTTGTCGGTGACGGATTCAACATGTGCAATTCTCTGATTGTCGGCTGTCTGAAGGTTGGCATGAAGGTGTCGGTGGCAACGCCGGAGGGCTATGAGCCGGACGCCAAGGTGCTGGCATTCGCAGAGGAGATGAAAAAGCAAGGCGCATCGTTTGAACTGAGCCATGACATTCATCAGGCAGCAGACAACGCAGATGTCTTGTTTACGGATGCATGGATTGGCATGGGACAGGAAGCCGAAGCAGAAAAGCGCCGCGCGGCGTTTGCAGGCTTCACGGTGGACCACGACCTGCTGTCCTGCTGCAAGGAAGGCGTCATGGTACAGCACTGTCTGCCGGCACATCGCGGTGAAGAAATCACGGATGAAGTGCTGGAAGAGCATGCAGATGAGATTTTCGAAGAATCCGAGAACAGACTGCACGCGCAGAAGGCTGTTATGGTCATGCTGATGAGCGAAAAATCGGATTTTCATATTTGATTGCTGACGAATACAAAAAGAGGGCGCTTGTGCGCTCTCTTTTTTGTGTATTGATTTTTTGTGACAGAATGTGCAAATGAGCCGGAAAGATAGACATTGATTCGGTCATATGGTACAATAGGGCTATCCACAAAACATGGAAGGAAGGGATCATATGAAAAAGAGAATTACGGCGTATCTGCTGGCATTTGCCCTGTTGTGCGCAAGCATTCCATCGGCGTTTGCGGTGCAAACCGAGGTCAGACCGGATGCCAACCGGTTCGTCACGCGGGCGGGAGTGTCCGGCACGGTGTACCAAGCGAAGGTGTACTCGCAGGCGGAACATGAAGCACAGCTGAAAAATGCAACCTTTACGACCATTGCGTGCAGCAAAAACTATGCACAGAACGATGGCTCAGTGAGCAAAAATGCGGCGGAAATGACAACGGATAATTTTAGCAGCTATGGCGAGCAGCTGCCGAATTATTATTATAATTTTGGCAAAAAGTCCATTTATGTCGGCTCTGCGATGAAAAAAATGTATGACAATATCAAGGCGGATTTGCAGAAGGGCACCAGCAGTGCCATCTTCCGCGATGACGACACCGGCGAACGAAAGCTGGGCGTTACGTTTTCCGTTCCGGAGCGTTCGCAGCTCGGCGTCAGCCAGGATGACTATCATCAGATGCTGTACAATTTCGCGATGGATATGGGCTGGCTCGTATATCGCAGCATCGACTGTGATTGTCCGGAGATGTTCTACTCCAACGGTTTTACGTATATGGGTTATTCTCTGGGAGAGCGAGAAAACCAGATTACGGTCTATGTTTCGCCGGGATTCCGCAAGGGATTTGAGACCTATGAAGAGCGTGTGGCTATGAAGCAGGCGCTGGACAGCAAGGTGAACGAAATCACCAAGCAGGCAGCGCGATATGAGACCGCCTATGAGCAGCTGAATTTTTTGAATACTTGGCTGTGTGACAATAATTCGTACAATGATGACGCAGTAAATGGAAGCATGGAAGAATACCAGAAGAACGTATCCGGTGCGCCGTGGTCTTCGGCGGGTGCGATTTTGAGCAGCTCCGGCAAGACGGTAGGTCCGGTGTGCGAGGGCTATTCCCGTGCCTTGCAGCTGCTGTGCAGCAAGCTCGGCATCAATGCAACCGTGATTGTCAGTGAATCCGGCAATCACATGTGGAACAATGTCAAGTATGGCTTGTATTGGACCGGCATAGACGTCACATGGAATGATACCGGCAGCGACCGCACGGAGTATTTCTGCACAACGGTAAACAACATGGACGGTCATGTCGTAGATGACGTGGACTTTGTCGATCGGCTGCAGTATCCGAGTCTGATTGCATTCTCCGCAAATGACACGCTGCCGCAGTATAAGACCGGCGTGACAAAGGAAAAGATTTTGCCGTACTACGATGTATACGCAGGCTTCTGGGGAACTTCGCAGATTCACAATGTCTATAACAAGGGCTACATGGCAGGCATGACCTGTGTCAACTTTGGCATTCATGGCAAGGTAACCCGTGCGCAGTTCGCACAGATCCTGTACAACATCGCGGGCAGACCGGCAGTGACGTATACGGGACAGTTCTCGGATGTGCCGCAGAACCAGTGGTATACAGCAGCCGTCACTTGGGCGGCAGAGACCGGTTTGGTCAGCGGATATCCGGGCGGCAAATTCGGACCGAATGACCCCATCAAGCGCGAAGATATCGCCGTGATTCTGTTCCATCGTGCGGGAAGTCCGAGCGCGGAGCAGCAGGAGCTGGAGGGCAGATTCACCGATACGAATTAGATTGATGAATACGCATGGGAGGCTGTCAACTGGGCGGTTGCGTCCGGTGTAATCAGCGGCAATGCAAACGGAACACTGGATCCGCGCGGCAACGCAACCCGCGCACAGAGCGCCGTCATTATCACCAACATTACAAAGTAACCAAAACATTCTCAGGGAGAACCGGAAGACACCGGTTCTCCCTTCTTTTGTGCGGAGATTGCGGGACATATGAGAATTTTGCCGAAAAAGGGTTGCGCGGTTGTCGGTTTTTATGGTATGATAGCAATGCTGCAAAAACAAATGTTTTTCACAGAAAGACACAAATACGCCTTCTGAAAGGAGCCGAGAGACAATTGGAACAGCAGCCGAAATATTATATTGTAGACTCGTCCCTGCTGCCGGAGGTATTCCTGAAGGTGGCGCAGGTCAATCGAAATCTGCAAAGCGGCATATGCCGAACCATTGGTGAAGCAACGCAGCAGGTGGGGCTTAGCCGAAGCGCATATTACAAATATAAAGATGGAATCAAACCGCTGTTTGAGGCGGCAACACACAGCATCATCACGTTTAATTTGATGGTTACGGACGAGGCGGGCGTTCTGTCCGAGATTTTGTCTGTATTTGCCCGCGCCGGTGCAAATATTCTGACCATAAACCAGTCAATTCCTGTCAACGGGCAGGCGGCTGTGACCGTAGCGGCGCGCACCGGCGAAATGAACCGGCCGGTGGAGCAGATGATGTCTGAGATTCTTGCCATTGCCGGTGTATCTCGCATGGAGATTCTGGCGAAGGAATGACAAATAAGGAGGAAAAACCATGTTGAAAGCTGCAATTTTGGGTTTTGGAACCGTCGGTTCCGGCACCCTTGAAGTTCTTGAGCGCAATGCGGACACCATTGCCCGCAATGCAGGAGAGGCAATCGAAGTAAAATATATTCTGGATCTGCGCGATTTTCCGAACGAACCGCATCAGGAGCGATTTGTCAAGGATTTTGCCGTCATTGAAAATGATCCGGAGGTCAGCATCGTCATCGAGACCATGGGCGGCAAGGGCGCAGCCTATACCTTTACCAAGCGCAGCTTGGAAGCGGGAAAAAATGTCGTCACGTCCAATAAGGAATTGGTGGCAACACACGGTGCAGAGCTGCTGGAGATTGCGGCACAGAAAAACGTCAATTATCTGTTTGAGGCATCCGTCGGCGGCGGCATTCCGATTATCCGCCCGATGCAGCGCTGCCTGACCGCAAACCATCTGACGCAGATTACCGGCATTCTCAACGGCACGACCAACTATATCCTGAACCGCATGATTGACGGCGGCTTGGACTTTGCGACCGCGCTCAAGGAAGCACAGGAGCTCGGCTATGCAGAGGCAAATCCGGCAGCTGACGTAGAAGGCATCGATGCCTGCCGCAAGGTTTGTATTTTGGCGGACATCGCATACGGAGACAACGTGGCGCCGGAAAAGGTTGAGACCGAAGGCATTACGGCGATTACGCTGCAGGATGTTGCATATGCAGAGCAGGCTGACAGTGTTGTCAAGCTGCTGGGCAGAACCGTTTTGCAGGAGGACGGCACGTTCTATGCGTTTGTGGCTCCGCATTTTGTCAAGAAGAGCAGCCCGCTTGCCTGCGTGACCGGCGTGTTTAACGGCATTCTCGTGACCGGCGATATGCTCGGCGATGCGATGTTTTACGGTCAGGGCGCCGGCAAGCTCGCAACCGCTTCCGCTGTTGCTGCCGACGTCATCGACTGCGCAGTACACAAAAACAAGCGCCGCAGCATTGGCTGGGGTGACGGCAGCAAAAATCTGGTTCGTTCGCTTGACACGTTCGCTTCCAACTGGTATATTCGCGTACAGGGAGCAGATGCCGCAGACAAGCTGGCACAGGCGTTCCCGAACAGCAAGGTGCTGGAGCCGGTACAGGCAGAAGAAGCTGCTGTCCTGACTGATGTTCTGACGACTGCTGAAATGAATGAAAAGAAAGCACAGCTCGGCAATGTTCTGGGCTGCATGAGGCTGCTGTGATATGATTACTGTAAGAGTACCTGCAACAAGCGCAAATATGGGTCCGGGTTTTGACTCGATTGGCATTGCGCTGAATTTATACAATACATTTTATATGGAGGAGAACGACTCCATTGAGATTTTCGCGACGCATGGCGAACATGTGCCGAGCGATGAGAGCAATCTGATTTATCAGTGCGCAAAGCGCGTGTATGACATTTGCGGCAAGCCGATGCCGGGTCTCAAACTTATCGAGGACTGTGACATTCCGCAGACGCGCGGACTGGGTTCCTCCTCAGCGTGCACGGTTGCCGGTCTCATCGGCGCCAATGCCCTGCTGGGCAACCCGCTGCATCAGGAAAACATCATAGATCTGGCAGCTGCCATTGAAGGCCATCCGGACAATTCGACGCCGGCTATTCTCGGCGGCTTCTGCACCTCGCTGCTGGAATACGGCAAGGTGTGGAGTGTGCGCGTGCCGATTGCAGACAAGCTGGACTTTGTGGCATTTATCCCGAACTTTGAGCTGTCTACGGAAAAAGCGCGAAAGGCGATTCCGAGAACCATTCCGCACAAGGATGCGGTATTCAATCTGTCGCGCGCAGCACTGCTGACCGGTTCGCTGGTAACAGGTGATCTGCACAATCTGATGGTAGCGGCGGGAGACAGGGTGGGCGGCGTATCGAAGTCCAGATTCCGGATGGCGAGGAAGTTGTCAAGAGCGCAAAGGGACTGGGCGCCCTCGGCGCATTCCTGTCCGGCGCGGGTCCGACCATCATTGCTATGGTAGATAAGGAAGACAAGACCTATTACAGCCGTGCCTGCATGTATTTTGCAGAACGTTTTCCGAATTGGAAACCGGTTCTGCTGTCGTGTGACGAAGTGGGTGCCCTTGTGACACCGACGGAGGAAGGCGCGCTGGATAAGCTGGATCTGTAATCCCAGCGTATACGAGAGAGGAGTAGGAGACAGGCACATGGCTTTAATTGTGCAAAAGTTCGGCGGAACTTCCGTTGCGAACACAGAACGCATCTTTAACGTCGCGGATATTGTAACCAGAACGGCGGCCGCCGGAAATCAGGTTGTTGTTGTGGTATCCGCACAGGGCGACACCACGGACGATTTTATCGAAAAGGCAGCAGAAATCACAGACAAGCCGCCGGCAAGAGAGATGGACGTGCTGCTCAGCGCAGGCGAACAGATCTCGATGGCGCTGCTCGCGATGGCGATTGAAAAGCTGGGCTATCATGCCACGAGTCTGACCGGCTGGCAGGCCGGCATTGAGACGAGTTTGGAATACGGCGCAGCCCGCATTCATCGTGTGAAGCCGGAGCGCATCCGCAGTCTGCTGGATCGGCATCGGATTGTTGTTGTCGCAGGATTTCAGGGTGTGAACAGCCATCAGAGCATCACAACGCTGGGGCGCGGCGGCTCGGATACGACAGCGGTTGCTATTGCGGCGGCGCTGGGCGCAGATTTGTGTCAGATTTATACCGATGTAGACGGTGTATATACCGCAGATCCGCGTGTGGTACCCAATGCGCGCAAGCTGGAGGAAATCACGTTTGATGAAATGCTGGAACTGGCGTCGTTGGGCGCACAGGTTTTGCACAACCGTTCGGTTGAGATGGCAAAAAAGTACAACATTGATTTGGAAGTGCTGTCCAGCCTGACCAGAAATCCGGGAACCAAGGTTAAGGAGGTTGTTTCTGTGGAAAAGATGATTATCAGCGGTGTAGCCTGCGACAAAGATACAGCACGAATTGCTGTCATGGGCATTCCGGACAAGCCGGGCCATGCGTTCCGTCTGTTTTCTCTTTTGGCAAACAACGGCATCAATGTCGACATTATCCTGCAGTCCATCGGACATGATGATGTGCGCGACATCAGCTTTACCATCAAGCGCGGACAGCTGGACGCGGCGATGCAGATTTTGGAAGAAAACAAGGATCGCCTGCACTTTACAAGCTTCTCCGGAAAGTCGGATCTCGCAAAGGTGTCGGTTGTCGGCGCAGGCATGACGTCAACACCGGGTGTCGCAGCCAAGCTGTTTGACGCACTGGCAAGCGCGCAGGTCAACATTCGCATGATTTCCACGTCGGAAATCAAGATTTCCGTTTTGATTGATGAAGCGGATGCAACCCGTGCGGTTCGTGCCGTACACGATAAATTTTTCAACTAATAGACAAAAAGCAGACTTCCCGGCGCAGTGAAGTCTGCTTTTTCCAAAACATAAGGAAAGGAAAACATATGATGAAAAAACGATTGACGAGTTTCCTGCTTGCCGCCTGCATGATGCTGCCGCTCAGCGCATCGGCGTGGGCAGCAGAACATCCGCAGATGGAAGGTGAGGAAGATGTCACCTTGCAGCCGAGCTATGGTGTGCGCAGCAAGCAGTCTGGTTCGAACGGCACGTTGATTGTCACGTTGGATCCGGGACACGGCGGCAAAGACAGCGGCGCGACCGAGGAATGGGATGGCACGACCGCGATGGAAAAGGATATCAACCTGAAAATCGCGTTGGCATGCCGCGAAGAACTGAGTAAATACGCCGGTGTCAAGGTGTACATGACGCGCGATGACAACACGTTTTTGGAATTGTCCGACCGTGTCAGATATGCACAGTCCGTCAATGCGGATTTGATGGTCAGCATGCACATCAATTCCTCTGACAACAGCAGCGCGCAGGGCGCGCTGGTCATTGTGCCGAACGGCAATTACCGGCCGGAGCTGCTCAAGGAATCCAAGAAAACAGCAAGCCGTGTGCTGAGCAATCTGGAGAGCTTGGGGCTGAGAAACCGTGGATATTTGCAGCGAAACAGCAGCGAAAATACCTATCCGGACGGCTCGAAGGCGGATTATTACAGCATTCTTCGAAATTCTACGATGGCGAATATTCCGAGTATGATTATCGAGCACGCGTTCATTTCCAATTATGATGACTATACGAAGTATCTGTCCTCGGACGATATGATTCAAAAGATGGGACAGGCGGATGCAAAGGCAATTGTCGCAGCATATCAGTTAAATCTCAAGTCGAATAATTCCGCCGCTTCCAAGGGCGATGCACCGTTTGAAGATGTGTATACGACCGACTGGTATTATGCGCCAGTTGTGTTTGCATATCAGCACAGCCTGATGACTGGCACATCTGACAGCACGTTTTCTCCGCAGGACACGCTGACCCGTGCCATGGCAGTACAGACGCTGTACAACTATTCCGGCAAGCCGGAGACAGCGGACAGCAATCGTTTTTCTGATGTCAAGCAGGGAGACTGGTACTGCAAGGCGGTAAACTGGGCGGCAAAGAACGGCGTTACCGCAGGTACATCGGAGACAACCTTTTCTCCCAATGATTTGGTTACGCGCGAGCAGTTCGCAGCGCTGCTCTATCGCTTCAAAAACGGTCAGCAGACACAGTGCAGCTTGGACGCGTTTGCCGATGCGAACGATGTATCCGATTGGGCGAAGGATGCTGTGAAGTGGGCTGTGAACAATAAAATTCTTTCCGGTTCGAAGATGAACGACGGCACGCTGATGCTGCTTCCGCGCTCCGGCGCGACGCGCGCAGAGACCGCTGTGATGCTCGAACGCATGGTGGAAAACGTCAAGTGACAGATACGCGCAAGGCAGGCTTTTTCTCTTGGGAGAAGGCCTGCTTTTGTGTTATACTGAAAGCAATATCAGGAGGGGAATACATAGCTTGGACAAAGCTCTTGTGAAAAATCCGTGAACAGGACATAAAGTTTGCGGTTTTGCTGTCAGGTCTCAAAGTTTTGTGTTATACTGGACGTATCTAGTACGGATAAATGGAGTTATACATATGAGTCAGAAAACAAAAAAGACATTTCATAAACGCCCGCAGCATGAGGAAGAAACCGAAACCACGCTGTATGAGGGCAGAAACGAGGTCATGGAGCTGCTTCGCGCAGGCAGAACTGTGGATAAATTGTTTGTCGCACCGGATCAGAACGGCCGCATGGCGGATATTGTCGCTATGGCGAAGGCTGCCGGTGCTGTTGTGACGCAGGTAGACCGCCGCAAGCTGGACGCCATGAGTGAGACCGGCGTGCATCAGGGCGTCATTGCGCAGGCAGCGGCACATGAATATGTCTCGCTGGAGGATATTTTGCAGACTGCCGCAGACCGCGGAGAACAGCCGCTCATCATGATTTGCGATGGTCTGACCGATCCGCACAATCTGGGCGCTGTCATTCGTTCGGCAGAAACCGCCGGTGCGCACGGCGTTATCATTCCGAAGCGCCGCTCGGTCGGCTTGACGGCGACGGCTGCCAAGGCGTCTGCCGGTGCGATTGAGCACATCGGTGTGGCACGCGTCACCAATCTTTCCGCGGCGATTGACACGCTGAAGGAAAAAGGCGTCTGGGTATTCGGCGCGGATGCGGGCGGGGATACCAGCCTGTACCAGACCAATTTTGTCGGCGCGACGGCCATTGTTATTGGCTCGGAGGGCAGCGGTCTCAGCCGCCTTGTCCGCGAGAAATGTGACGGCATTGTCAGCATTCCGATGAAGGGAAGAGTAAATTCTCTGAATGCATCGGCTGCTGCAGCTGTCCTGCTGTATGAGGCGGTGCGGCAGAGAATCGGGGAGGAACAGCATGGATGATCTGGATCTCGAAAAATTAAAAAAGGAACTGCATGATGTTTCCGGCAGCAGCCTCTATGATGTGGATCAGATTATGGAGGAAGCGGGATCTTCCGAGAGCGGCAGCCGTGCCAGCATGGAACAGCTGCTGCAGAGCTTGGGCGTGCAGATGCCGGAGCAGCAGGAGCAAGATACGTTGGATTCTTTGCAGCAGGCATCCGAGCAGACGCAGGCGATGATTGAAGAACAGCAGGAAATGCAGCAGTGGCTCAAGCCGGAGGAGGACAAAGAGGCAGAGCAGCCGGACGAGGATGACGTGTTTGGTTCTCTGTTCGCGCAGCTCGGTGAGCTGGAACGCGAGGAGACACCGACAGATCCGCGTTTGACGGAACCGCTGCTGGAACCGGAGGAAGAACCGAGCCTGATGGAACGGCTGTTTCCGTCTGAACCGGAAGTACAGGCCGATGAAGAACCGGAAACGCAGATTTTGGAACCGGAAGTGCAAATTGATGAAGAACCGGAAACGCAGATTCTGGAACCGGAAGTACAGGCCGATGAAGAACCGGAAACGCAAATTCTGGAATCGGACATGCCGACGCGTCGTATGAACCGGCATGACTATGAGGATTTGATAGAACAGGCAACCCTTCGCGTGCAGCAGAGTGAAGAGGACGACGAGGAAGAATCGGAAACACAGGAGACTGTGCCGGAACAGAAACTCAACACATCAAACGATGAAGCGATTTCGCAAATTGTAGAAGCATTGTCTGAACAGCCGGAACAGGCTGCGCAAGAGCAGGAAGAGGAACAGCCTGAAAAACAGGGATTGCTTTCTCGGCTGTTTGCGCCGCCGGACGTTGTGGAGGACGCAGCAGATACGGACGCGCTGGACGAAGAAGGACGCGAAGAAGTGCCGGAGCAGCCGGACAATCCCGAACCATCCGAGAAAACGGCACAGCCGCAAACGCGCAAGAGCTTGTTCTCTCGGCTGTTTTCGACACAAGAGGAGCTGGAGGAGGTCGAGACACCGATTGATTTGACCCAGCTGCAGGGATTGGACGAAGCGGCACCGGAAAGTCTGTCGGAGGAAGAACCCGAGACACAGATGCTGGAACCGGAGCAGCCGGAAGAAGAACCGGAGACACAGGTGCCGGAACCGGAACAGCTGGAGGAAGAACTGGAAACGGAACAGGAACAGCTGGAGCAGGAAACACCGAAGGAAGTGTTTGCACAGCTGCTGGACGATGAACCGGAAGAATCCGAACAGCCGGATGTGCCGGAACAACCGCAGGAATCAGAACGAGGACCGGAAAAACCAAAAGCCGGTATTTTCGATAGAGTTATGGATGCGCTGGGCTTTGAACTCGTAGAGGAAGGCGAGGAAGCACCGAAACAGCCGCAGCCGTCTGAACCGGCGCAGGAGACACAGCCGGAATCGGCACAGCAAGAACCGGAAAAGCAGCCGCCGCAGCCGCGTCCGGAAGATACGCCGGTTATCAGTGAAGATGAATTTGCGGCATTTATGTCGGATGTCGATGCAGAAGAATCGGAACAGTGCGCCAGCTTCGAACAATTGCTGGAGGACAGCATGGAGGAGACCTCTGACGAAAAACAGGATGTGCTGCGCAAGAAACCCGCTATGCCGGAAGAGTTTCCGGATGAAGAAACAACGGTCTATGTAGATGTACCGGTTCGCAAGCAGGTTTTGGAACATCCGCAGCCGCGGCAGACGGAACTGTTTGACGTCGAAGAGGCGCTGAAGCAAAAGCCGCTGTTTGAAAGATCCCAAGAGCAGGAAGAACCGGAACAAGAGCCGGAACAAGAGCCGGAGAAAGAGTCGGATGAACCGCTTCCGGAACCGGAATGGCTGGGAAAACCGCTGGAGGAGATCTGCAAAACAGCACCTTCTCTGGAGGTACTGCGCAAGGAAGGTCCGGTTATGACGCGCGAGGTGCTGCGCTGCAAGGAATGGATTACGGAACGCATTCGCCGCTATCAGGCGGAGCAGCGCGGGGAGCCATACCCGCCGCAGCCGGAATCCGAGTCGCAGCCTGAGCCGACAATGGAGCCTATCCATGCTTCTGAAGCATTGGACGAGATGCATGAGCAGGAACAGGCAGAGGAAGATTCGGTTTTTCCTGAGGGGTCGACCGGCAAACCGGAAACGGAGGCGGCCGACCAGAAACCATCCACCCATGAATCCGTCATAGAGATTCAGGCATCGGAGACCAAAACCGAACAGCCGGCGCGCAGTGCCGCGGAGAACACGGCTGCCGACCGAAAACAAAAACCAAAATCTTCTGCAAAAAAGAAAATCATACGGCGGGATTGGACACAGGAAAGCCGCGTCTGCCGGCTGCGTGCGCGAAATAAGGCGCTGCGCTCGACGATTCTCGGCGTGCTGACATTGATTTGCATTTATATTTCCTGTGCGGCGGATTTTACCATCCTGCCGCTGCCAAGTGCTATGGATTATGCCTCGCATTCCGGCCGCGTGCTCGGCGTTTTTTTGCTGCTGCTGGCATGCGCGCTTGCGCTGGCATATGACGTCGTGTGGGACGGCATACGAGCTGTGCTGCAGGGCAGTCCGAATTTTGCCACGCTGGCAGATGCCGCGCTGCTGCTCAATATTCTGCACTGCTGCATTCGCTTGGCTTCAGAAGGAGAAGAAATTCCGTTTGCCTGCATTGCGATGCTGATTTTGTTTGCACAGCTGCGCGCACAGGTCAGCGAGGAGACCATCAAACACTATACATATAAAGTTGCGGGAGCGGCGCGTGAGCCAATCGGCATATTCTGCCGCAGAGGAAAAACACCGCATTTGGTAAAGGCGCCTCTGACGGATATCAACACCTTTGCCGCACAGACGACGGAACAGGAAGAACGCAAACGCATGGAGCGGCTGTTTACCCTGTCTGCCCTTGCGGCTGCCGTGATTTTATCTGTGATTGTGTGCGCGTCAACGGGTGATGCCGGCCGCTTGATTTATGTGCTTGCGGCGACGGTGACCGGCTCCTGTCAGGTTGCACTGCTCAGCGCGTCGGTCATGGCGCGGCAAAGTGCGGCGCGCCGTCTGGCGCACTGCGGTGCGGCTTCCGACAGCGATGAAGGCTCGGATAAGCTGGCGACGACACAGACGGTTGTGCTGACCGATGAAGATTTGTTCCCCAATGGCTCTGTGGTGTTGGTCAGCTTGGAGCTGCACAGCAATTTGAACGATACAACGGCGCTTGCCTATGCGGCGGCGCTGACGCAGGGTTCGTCTCTGGGCAATATGCTGGCGGAAGAAGTGCGCACGCGATATGGTGCGCCGCTCGCTGCACACCGCGTGCTGCGGTATGACGGCGGTGTGGGCGGTCAGATTGGCGGCTTGCAGGTCTTGCTGGGCAATGAACGGTTTATGACATCGCGCGGCGTCTCGGTCGGCGGAATGACAGACAATGCGCTTGCGCTGTCGCTGGATGGCAGTCTGGCTGCCGTTCTGACCGTTGATTATACGGTGCCGGCGGTACTGTTCCATGCGATGCAGAAATTGACGGAACAAAAAACGACGATTTGGCTGAACTCGCACAATCAGCAGATTACACCGCAGCTGGTAGAACAGCTATATGGTCTGCCGAAGGGAACGGTTGTCGTGCCGGAGCTGGAATGCAGCCGTGCGCTGCAAAATCCGGCACGTGTGCAGGATGCACGGCTGTGCGCACTGCTCATGCGAGATGGCCTGATGGGAATTGCGGACTGCATTTGCGCCGCACGCGCACAGCGAAAGGCGCAGCGCACCGGTGTGCTCATCGGTATTTGCGCATCCATTGTGTGCATGCTGCTGATGATGTATCTGTGTTATGCGTTTGTTCCATCCGATGCGCATCCAATTCGCCTGTTAATTTATATGGTTTTGTGCTTTATCCCGATTTTCTTCCTAGATAATGGAGTGGGACGGGAATGAGAAAAAACGGAGACAGAACGCCTGATTTTCGGGCGGGAAGTCTCCGTTTCTTTTTTTACAGAAAATTTTCAAATCCGAGACAGCGGTGCTTTTATGCGAAAAATGCGTGATTTTGTGCATAAAGCACGGTTTAAGCGCGGAGAAATTGACGAGTTCTGGTGATGTTCGTAAAAGGCTTGCGAAACATTTGGAGAAAATTCACAATGTTTTGCTTGCGATAATGGCGAAAGTAGGGTATAATTACGAACGTGAGGACGGGCATCCCGTTCTGGATAAGAAAAGTTAAGGAGATGGAATCGTTGAACGTATATTCTGTAGATAAAATCCGCAACGTTTGTGTAATGGGACACGGCGGAGAAGGCAAGACTTCCCTGATCGAAAGCATGCTGTATATGACCAAGGCGACAGACCGCATGGGAAAGATCGCGGACGGAAATACCGTTTGTGACTATGACCCGGAGGAGATCCGCAGAAAGTTCTCGATTTCCACCGCAGTGGCGCCGGTAGAATACGGCGATTGCAAGATCAACATGCTGGACACGCCGGGCTTCTTTGATTTTGAAGGCGAAGTACAGAGCGCACTGCGCGTGTGCGAATCCGGTTTGATTGTCGTTCCGGGCAAGTCCGGACCGAGCGTTGGCACGGAAAAGGCGTGGAAGCGTCTGGCGGATCAGGGCAAGCCGTGTGCGTTTTATATTTCTAAAATTGACGAAGAAAATTCCGATTATGATACATCGCTGCATAAGCTGCAGAAGGCGTTCGGCGCACACGTTGTTCCGATCGTTATCCCGATTTTCGAGGGCAACCGCGAGACCGTCGGCGTTGTCGACTGTGTCGTCCGCAAGGCGTACCACATGGAGGGCAACGAACGCAAGGAGGTTGCGATTCCGGAAGCCATGATGGCAAAGGTTGACCAGCAGCGCGCCGCTCTGTGCGAGAGCGTGGCAGAGCTGTCGGAGGACCTGATGGAGCGTTATTTCGCAGGCGAGGAGTTTTCGGATGAAGAACTGATTGCCGGTCTGCGTCAGGGCGTGCTTGAGCGCACGGTTATTCCGGTATTCTGCGGCACTGCAGCGACCGGCATCGGCACCGTTGCAACGCTCAAGGGCATCTGCGATTACATGCCGTCTCCAGATCAGGGCGAAGTAGAAGTTTGCGAGGAAGGCGACGATCTCGTTGAGATTCCGTGCAACCCGAACGGCACGCCGTGTGCATTTGTGTTCAAGACCACTGCGGATCAGTACGGCAGATTCAGCTACTTCAAGGTTGTTGCCGGTTCCGTCAAGCAGGATATGACGCTGCTCAATCATCGCATGGATGCCACGGAAAAGATTGGTCATCTGTACTCGATTTGCGGCAAGAAGGCAACCGAAGTCAAGGAAATTACCTGCGGAGATATCGGTGCCGTATCCAAGCTCGCGACCACAAAGACCGGTGATACGCTGTCGATGAGTGTGCGCGCAGTCAATCTGACACCGGTACAGTTTGCAAAGCCGTGCTATACACAGGCAATCGCGCCGAAAACCAAGGGCGGCGAAGAAAAAATCGCAGCGGGTCTCACCAAGCTCGCGGATGAAGATCCGACCTTTGACTTTACCATCAATCCGGAGACGCATCAAAGCCTGCTGAGCGGCATGGGTGACATTCATCTGGATGTCATTTGCTCCAAGCTGCAGTCCCGCTTTGGCGCAGAGCCGGTGTTGAGCAAGCCGATTGTTCCGTATCGCGAGAAGATTCGCGCATCGGTTACGGTGGAAGGCAAGCATAAGAAGCAGTCGGGCGGTCACGGTCAGTATGGACACGTCAAGATGACCTTTGAGCCGTATGCAGACGGCGATTATGTATTTGAAGAACGTATTTTTGGCGGATCAGTTCCGAAGAACTTCCATCCGGCGGTTGACAAGGGCGTTCGGGAGGCCATGGAGCACGGTGTGCTGGCCGGCTATCCGATGGTTGGCCTGAAGGCAATTCTGCTTGACGGCTCCTATCATGATGTAGACTCCAACGAGCTGTCGTTTAAGATGGCTGCCAAGCTGGCGTATAAGGCGGGCATCCCGCAGGCAAAGCCGGTTATTATGGAGCCGATTTGCTCGATGAAGGTTTACATTCCGGATTCGTACATGGGCGATGTTATCGGTGACATCAACAAGCGCCGCGGCCGCATCATGGGCATGAACCCGACCGATGACGGACAGGAAATTCTTGCCGAAGTGCCGATGGCAGAAATCAGCGACTACGCGATCACGCTGCGTTCGATGACGCAGGGCAGAGGTTCCTTTGAATCCGCGTTTGAGCGCTATGAGGACGCGCCTCCGGCAGTGCAGGAGAAGGTTATCGAAGCTGCACAGGCACAGTAAAACATGCTGTATCCAAGCCCCTCCGGATTTTCCGGAGGGGCTTGTTTGCATCATAAATGTTCCGTGGCGTGCATACGCTGTACCAGAAACAGCTGGAACAGACGGCAAGGAGCGGGAAAACTATGTTTATCATAACGGCGAAATTCAGTAAGCGGAAGCTTTTCTTTGGCATTGCGGTGACGGCGGCGCTGCTGCTGACGGCGGGCGCGGCGGCGCACTTGGCAGGAGATGTGGCGGCGATGGGAAACCGCGCGGACAGCGAGGCAAACGACGCTGCGCAGCAGACGGTTTCAACGCTGGCACTGACAGACGAGGAGCGCACAGCATACCTAAAAGCGTGCGGATGGGAAGTGGATGCCGCGTCCTGCACGGTGCGGGAAGTGATTATTCCGTCGGATTTCGACGAGACCTATCAGAGCTATGCGGACTTACAGGCGCGGCAGGGATTTGACTTGGAGAAGCTCAAAGGCAAACGCGTCAAGCAGGTCGTTTACTCCGTCACAAATTCGGAAGAATCGGATGTTTTGGCGGAATTGCTGATCTATCGAGGGAAAATCGTTGCGGGGGATATTTGCTCCATGAAGACGGACGGCGGCTTTACGCGCGGGCTGATGGATCGCACTGGACAGAAGTCAAATGACACAAAGGATACGTCAGAATCCACAAGCAGCCAAGCGGATTCTGGTGCATCCTGACAACAGCTTTTTTCGCAAAATCAACACATTGCCCAAAGAAGCAGGCGAGAAATCCCGCCTGCTTTTATATTTTTTTGAAAACACTCTTGTGCAAATGTACCAAAGGTGATATAATGCTCTTGATTATTGGCAGGAGGCGATGAAGTGGCGGCACAGCGAATAGACAAACTGCTCACGGCAATGGGACTGTGTTCCCGCAGGGAAGCGGCGGCAGCGGCAAAACGCGGTGCGATTGTCATTGACGGCGCGGTGTGTCGGGATGCCTCCCAAAAAGTAGATCCGGAAACCGCGCGGATTTGCTTTTGCGGACAGACGGTCAGCTATCAGACGCATGTATATCTGATGATGCATAAGCCGCTTGGCGTGCTGTCTGCAACCGAGGACAGAGAACAACAAACCGTGCTGGATCTTCTGCCTGCCGGCTATAAAAAGCGCGGCGTGTTTCCGATTGGACGGCTGGACAAGGACACCGAGGGGCTTTTGCTGATTACAAACGACGGGGCGCTTGCGCATAGGCTGCTTTCCCCTGTAAAGCATGTGCCAAAGACCTATCTCGTGCATACGAAGAAGCCGGTGACGAGCCAGATGTGCGAAAAGCTGGAAGCAGGCGTTGAGATCGGGGACGAAACGCCGACTGCGCCCGCAAAGACAAAACTGCTTTCGGATACCGACTGTGGACTGCTTCTGACGATTACAGAAGGACGGTTCCATCAGGTCAAGCGGATGCTGCAGGCAGTTGGCAACGAAGTCGTGTATTTAAAACGTCTGTCGATGGGTGCCCTCGTCCTGGATGAGACGCTTTCAAAAGGAAGCTGGCGCGCGCTGACGGAAGAAGAAAAAGCGCAGCTGGGCGTGTAAACAGACGGAAAAGAGACAAATACGACATGCGCAAAAAACGTGCGCAGAAATGAGGGAAACTATGAATATTGTGGTGATTACAGGTGCTTCCAGCGGAATGGGACGGGAATTTGCCATGCAGCTGGATCGGGGACTGCATTCCGTGGACGAGTTCTGGCTGATCGCAAGACGCGGAAGCCGGTTAAAGGAAATCGCTTCCAGCATGCAGCATACCGTAAAGATTTTGCCGCTTGATTTGACAAACGAAGCGGATATGACAGTGCTGACAGAGAGCCTTGCGGAAGAAAAGCCGGTTGTGCGCATGCTCATCAACTGCGCCGGATACGGCATGATGGGAGATTTTACGGCGGTTCCGATCAAAGAACAGACCGGCGAAGTAGATTTAAACTGTCGGGCGCTTCTGGAAGTAACCTATGGGTGTCTGCCCTATATGCGGGCCAAGAGCCGGATCATTCAGCTGGCGAGCAGTGCGGCATTTTTGCCCCAGCCGGGATTTTCAGTCTACGCGGCGACAAAATCGTTCGTTTTGAGCTTTTCCAAGGCGCTTCGGGCAGAGCTGAAGGAACGTCAGATTTATGTGACGGCGGTTTGCCCTGGACCGGTTAAAACAGAATTTTTCGAAGTGGCGGAGCACTATGCATCCACGCTTGCGATGAAACAGTATACGATGGTAGAGGCAGATCGGGTGGTCAAGGATGCGCTGCGCGCCAGCAGCAAAAACCGTCCGATGTCCGTCTGCAGTCTGCCGATTCAGGCGTTCTGGGCGATGACACGGCTGCTGCCGCAGGATCCGGTCATCTGTCTGGTACAGAAAATGAGAGAGAAAGGAACCGAAGTCATTGAAGAAGAAAAAGAATCAGAATAAAGGGCAGAAGGGATACCTTGCCTGGAACAAAAAAATGTCCATCTGCAAAACGCTTGTGCTGTTTGCCATTTCTTTTGCAGTGTACGCAATGGGCATCTGGTCGACCGGTTCCAACCAGAACCTTTTGACGATCGTTGCGGTGCTTGGCTGTCTTCCGGCGTGTCGGAGCGCGGCAAATCTGATCGCCCTGCTTCGCTGTCATGAAATTTCCGAATCGGATTACCGCAAAATCTCTGCAAAAATCAGGACAGCGGAAAGCCTTACCGATCTGGAATTTACCAGCTACGAACGTACTTATCAGGTACAGCATATGGCATTATCCGGGGTGGAACTGATCGGCTATATGGCGGATCCATTCGCAGACATAAAGGGCTGTGAGAAGCATCTGGAGGGTATGTTTATGCGTAATCAGCTTTCGGAGGTACATATCCGGATTTTTAAAGAGCTGCCGAAGTATTTAAATCGGCTGGACGAGCTGGAAAAGGCATTCGCTGCGGGCGATAACACGGAAGAAGAAACGGAGCGGACAGCGCGGATCAAAGCACTTTTATTTGCGATCAGTCTATAAGGAGAAAAGCGGATGCGTGCAGTAACGATCGGGCAAAATGAAGCCGGACAGCGGCTGGACAAATTTTTAAATAAATATATGAAGGAAGCCGGAGTCAGCTTTTTTTACAAGATGATGCGCAAAAAAAATATTGTTCTGAACGGGAAAAAATGTACCGGAAAGGAAATTCTTTTAATCGGTGATGAGGTAAAGCTGTTTCTGGCAGAGGAAACGCTGGAAAAGTTCGGGGCACCTCCTGCAGACTACAGCGCGCAAAAAAAGGCAGCAGGGACGGAAACAAAAGAATATCTTCTGGCATTTGAGAAACTGAAAAATATTCGCATTTTATATGAGGACGAAGATATTCTGGCGTTGGATAAACCGGCTGGCGTGCTTTCCCAGAAGGCGTCTGTGACGGATTTTTCTGCAAACGAATGGTTGATCGGATATTTGTTATCTCAAAAAAAATTGACCGCCGAAGCGTTGGCGACCTTCCATCCGTCGGTGTGCAACCGTCTGGATCGAAACACGAGCGGACTGCTGTTATGCGGCAAAAGCCTTTTGGGAACGCAGAAACTCACAGGACTGATCCGGAACCGGCAGATTCATAAGGATTATCGGCTCTTTTTGCTCGGGGAAGTAAAGGAAAAACAGATTTTGACCGGTTATCTTTTGAAGGATACGAAAAAAAATCAAGTTAAAATTTTAACAACGCCTGCGGAGGGCGCGGACGAAATCAAAACAGGGATCGAACCCCTCGCCTGCCTGGAGCTTCCCGGCATCGGGACGGTCACTTATGCACAGGCAGAGTTGTTTACCGGCAAGACGCACCAGATCCGCGCACATTTTGCATGGGCAGGGCATCCTTTGCTGGGCGACCCGAAGTACGGAAACGAAGCAGTCAATCGAACCCTGAAGCAAACCTACGGAATCGGCAGGCAGCTGTTGCATGCATGGCAGATCCGCCAGAAGGACGCTGCCTCTGGCATTTTACCGACAGGCGGCATCACTTGTCCGCTGCCGGAGGATTTTCAGAAGCTGCTTTTGGCGGCAGGAATACAGCCCTAAACCGCAGGACAAAAAGCCTGGCGGCAGCCGTAGACTGTACGCAGCCGTATTGCAGGCTTTTTATACTATAACGAAAGATGGAACAATCACATGGCAACCTGGAACTCAAGAGGACTGCGGGGATCAACACTGGAGGATTTGATCAACCGCACGAATGAAAAATATCTGGAAAGTAATCTGGCATTGATCCAGAAGATCCCGACCCCGATTACGCCGATCAAAATCGACAAGGAGCACAGGCACATCACGCTGGCATATTTTGACCAGAAAAGTACGGTAGACTATATCGGAGTTGTACAGGGCATTCCGGTCTGCTTCGATGCAAAGGAATGTGCCCAGGATACCTTTGCCCTGCAAAACATTCACAGGCATCAGGTAGCGTTTATGGATCGGTTTGAAAAACAGAAAGGTATTGCTTTTTTTCTGATCTACTATTCGCATCGGGAACAGTTTTACTATCTCCCCTACGCACATTTGCGCTATTTCTGGGATCGGGCGCAGGAGGGCGGGCGCAAAAGCTTCCGGTTGGACGAATTAAACCCGGAGTATTTCCTGCCGAAAAAAAACGGTGTTCTTGTTCCGTATCTTGATCTTTTACAAAAGGACTTGGAGGATCGGCCGGAGAGCTGGGAGGAATGATATGAACAGAGAAGAAAGAAATTCCCTGATCGGGACAATGACGACGCTGTGTTATCTGGAAAAAGACGACAGCTATCTGATGCTGCATCGTGTCAAAAAAAAGAATGACGTCAATCAGGACAAATGGATCGGTGTCGGTGGACATGCACTCGCCTATGAAAGTCCGGAGGACTGCCTGCTTCGGGAAGTAAAGGAAGAAACCGGTCTGACATTGACCTCCTATCGATTTCGAGGAATCGTAACGTTTGCGTTAAAGGATGTGGAAACGCAGTACATGTGCCTGTATACAGCAGATGGCTGGGAGGGGACCCTGGATTATAACTGCCCGGAGGGTGATTTGGAATGGGTTTTGATAAAAGAGCTGGAAAGCTTAAATCTGTGGGAAGGTGACCGCGTATTTTTTCAGCTTTTGCAGGAAAACCGTCCGTTTTTTTCCCTGAAACTGGAATATGACAGCGACGAGCTGATAAAATGTGTGCTGGACGGCAAAGAACTTGAGTTGACAGCATTTTAAAAATCTGATATTCTATACAGGATTTCATATGCTAATACGGTAGCATGATAAAGTGCAAAGGAGATCCAACGATGAATAAATCCTTGCTTCATACACCGGAGGGTGTAAGGGATGTTTACGGAGAAGAATATGCGCGTAAGCTTTTTGTGGAGAAAAAGCTGCATGATACGATCCATTTGTACGGGTATCAGGATATTCAGACCCCGACGTTTGAATTTTTTGATGTTTACAGTAAGGAGATCGGCACGACGCCTTCTTCCCAGCTGTATAAATTTTTCGATAAGGAAGGCAATACCCTGGCGCTTCGTCCGGACTTTACGCCGTCCTGTGCCAGATGCGCTGCAAAATATTTCATGGATGAGACCGCACCGCTTCGTTTTACCTACAGCGGAAGCACGTTTACGAATACGTCGAACCTGCAGGGCAAATTAAAAGAAGTGACCCAGATGGGCGCGGAGCTGATGCTGGAGCCATCTGTGGAGGCAGATGCCGAGATGATCAGCCTTGTGGTCGAAGCATTGAAAAACTGCGGTCTGACCGATCTGCAGATCACAGTCGGCGAGGTGGAATATTTTAAGGGGATCTGCGCACAGGCAGGCCTAAACGAAGAAGTGGAATTAAAGCTGCGTGACTTTATTTCCGCCAAGAACTATTTCGGTGCCCAGGAGCTTTTAGAGGAACAAAGAGTGCGCAAGGATTATGCACAGGTGCTTTTGGGGCTTGCGGATCTTGTCAAAGGGACGCAGGATCTGGAAAGTGCGAAAATGCAGGTGGATAATGAACGTTCCCTGCAGGCGATTGAACGCCTGGAGGCACTTTATGAGGTGCTCAAAAAATACGGAACAGAAAAATATGTCTCCTTTGATCTCGGGCTGTTAAATCAGTACAATTATTATACCGGTGTGATCTTTAAAGGGTACACCTATGGTGTCGGAGATGCCATCGTGACAGGTGGACGCTATGATAAGCTGCTTTCCTATTTTGGGAAAAATGCACCTGCGATCGGATTTGTCGTCGTTGTGGATGATGTTCTGGAAGCCCTTTCGAGACAAAATAAAAAGCCGCATACCGGTCTGGATGGCTGCCTTTTGTTTTATACACCGGACAGCTATGATGCAGCACTGAAAAAGGCAAATCAGTTGCGGCTTTCAGGTGTTTCTGCAGAGCTGATCCCGGTTGCCTGTGATCAGGACTGCAGGCGGGCAGATTTGAGAGGAAGACTGCGCAGAGAGGCGATGCTCATTCATGCAGACGGAAGCTGCGAGCAGTTGAAATCATAGAGTGCACGATGTTAGAACACCAAATAGGGGACATGAAAATGGCAGAAGATAGATACCTGACCTTCGCCCTGACAAAAGGGCGTCTGGCAGACAAAACGCTGTCTCTTTTGGAGCAGGTTGGAATTACCTGTGAAGAGATGAAGGATAAAAACAGCAGGAAGCTTGTTTTTGTCAATGAAGAATTAAAACTGAAATTTTTCCTGGCAAAGGGACCGGATGTGCCAACCTATGTGGAATACGGAGCCGCAGATATCGGTGTGACCGGTAAGGATATTTTGCTGGAAGAGGGAAGACGGGTTTATGAAGTGCTGGATCTTGGCTTTGGCAAATGCCGGATGTGCGTTTGCGGTCCGGAATCGGCGCGGGAGCTTTTGCAGCATCATGAGAGAATCCGTGTAGCAAGCAAATATCCGGTGATCGCAAAGGACTATTTTTACAATAAAAAGCATCAGACGGTCGACATCATCAAATTAAACGGTTCTGTTGAATTGGGTCCCATTGTTGGATTGTCCGATGTCATTGTCGATATCGTGGAAACCGGTTCGACCCTGCGGGAAAACGGATTGGGCGTGCTGGAGGAAATCTGTGAGCTGTCTGCGCGCGTAATCGTCAATCAGGTAAGCATGCAAATGGAATCGGAACGGATCCGGGAGATTATTTTAAGGCTGCGTAAACAACTGGAGGAAGCATAAGCCAAGGCGGCGGAAATGAGGAAAACCGATGAGAATTGTCAAATTGACGGCAGAAAGCAAGAAAGGACTTTTGGAGGATCTGCTTCAGAGAAGCCCGAACCACTACGGACAGTACGAAAGTGCTGTGGCGGAAATTATTGAAACGGTGAAAAAAGGCGGCGACGAGGCGCTCTTTTCCTATACAGAGAAGTTTGACCACTGCAAAATGGATGCAGCCCACATCCGCGTAACCCTGGAAGAAATCGACGAGGCATATCAGAAGGTGGATGCAGACTTTGTGGAGGTTATGAAAAAAAGTGCGGCAAATATCCGTGCATTCCACGAAAAACAGCTGAGAAACAGCTGGTTTGACCCAAAACCGGACGGGACGATCCTCGGCATGAAGATTCTGCCCATCGCGATTGCCGGCGTTTATGTGCCCGGTGGAAAGGCTGCGTATCCCTCCAGCGTACTGATGAACGTGCTTCCGGCAAAGGTTGCGGGCGTGGAGCGTATCATCATGACAACCCCTCCCGGAGCAGACGGAAAGGTCAATCCTGGTACATTGGTTGCTGCACATATCGCCGGTGTGGATGAGATCTATAAGGTCGGCGGCGCACAGGCCA
>ENA-OPDA01000490-OPDA01000490.1-human-gut-metagenome-genome-assembly--contig:-NODE-490-length-29066-cov-11.832857_pt1 | contig 29066 bp, 20 predicted proteins | sample MGYA00241253_ERZ501486 | MGnify/ENA primary metagenome ERZ501486 (study PRJEB25962, sample SAMEA2042510) | human gut metagenome | biome: human gut; feature: human-associated habitat; material: faeces... | reverse complement strand
TTTTGGGTTAGCATCTGCACAGCCCTCCACAGGGTTTGTCGGGTGCGCCAAAAAAGTGTGGAAACGCCGTTCCACACCTCTACACACGCTCCGCTTTGGCACGCCGGTGAAGATTTTTCGGGGCGCGATCTGCTGTAAAATCTATACCGGTCATCAGGCCGGTGTAAGGTTTAGCCGTGCAGGCATGCTGACGCCTCCGGCCGCCTTATTATATTAAGTCATAGGCTTGCCGCCTGAGGCTATTTTCTAAAAGCATGCCTTTTGTCCTGCGATATGTGGCCTTTTGCAGCCCAAAAGCATACCTTTTGCAGGCTGATTTGCGGTCTTTTGCATCGCACGCGCAAACGCCTGTCAGTCAGATACTTGCAACAAGGGCCTTGCGGATGCCAGCACAACGGCACGCATGAACTGCCGCCCTGCGCCAAGAAGCATGGCAGGGCAGCCACGCGGCTACATGGGCCGGATGTTGAACTCGCGCCACACGGCCGCCTGGCGGTAGGCATCGAGCGAGGCTGAGGGCACAAGCACCGCTGTACGGCGCGACACGCCGAAGAAGGCATCGGCACCCACTGCGGGCGGCTCCGTTGCCCCTACCGTTATCTGGCGCAGCGACGTGCACACCCTGAACGCCCTGTCGCCTATGGACGTAACGCCTTCGCCTATGACCACGTTGCCAAGATTCATACATTCATTGTATTTGTAAGTCTTTTACTATCAATTATTTACATATTAAACGGTATAAAAGTGATTGCGTGGATTCTATGAAGAGTCAGAAATGGGAAGATTTAACGTTTTTAACTTTATTAAATAGGGCTGGAAACAAAAAATGCCAATTGTAGATGGCAAAAAAATCGTTATATCTGATTCGACTAAAAAGAAAAAGCCACAGCGAATTTCGCCATGGCACATCTTTACTCTACCACAACCTGCCCCTGTGGTATTAGGGCTCTTCTCTAAACGGAGAGAATGCTGAGAGACTTATCCTCTTGGAGGAAATGGATCCTTACCATGAGAGTCTCTTTCTCGAATCTGTCCATTACGACCGTGAATAAATAGTTCGGAATGCTGGTTCTTGGAAATTTGACGAGCGGCAGCAATTGCATCGGACTGCCTATCAAATGTTGAAGTCAGTCTTGAATTGCCTTCGCCCTTAATGCCCCACTTATCTCCAGCAGGAACAACATGTTGGTTCTTGCCCATCTGTTACACCTCCTTTCTGCGCCCAGTTTTGACAAACATGTCATAGCGCTTTATATTACCCATGCAAATATTAAGCCAAGGTCAAATTCATGACAAAATTGTGCCAATAACCGACAAAATGACAATAAACAACGTAATTTTTGTCGCATTTATACACATTTAACGCAGGTAATTGTCAGAGTTCTGAAATAATTTGTTATCTTTGTAACGAAATTTCACGAAATATCAGACGTCATTATGTTATTGTCAGCCAAATTTGAAAACATTTACTCGTTTAACGAGGAAACACGTATCTTGTTCACAGCCAGCAAGAGCGACCAATTGCCGTTGCAAGTGTCACGTGCGGAGAAACGGGATGATATATCCGTGCTCCGTATGGGATTGATTTATGGTGCCAATGCTTCCGGAAAGTCAAACATCATAAAATGTTTGGCTATTATCAAGGAGTTTGCCTTGAATGGTTGGAGCAACCTCAAATATAATTACTTCAAGATGACGGATGAACCCCAAGAGCGTTCGAGTATCGAATTGGAGTTTAAGGCAGACAACCAGTTCTTTGCTTACGGAATAGCTTTCTCTAAAGGCGGTTTGCTTGAGGAATGGCTATATAAGACTGGCAGCCGCAATGACACCATGATCTTTGAGCGTAAACGTAATGGTGACAGTTGGGATAATACTATTGCACCTCAGTTCCTAAAAGATGAGGATGGACAATTCTTGAAGTTCCTGATTGACGGCACACCTACCAAGGGTACTTTCTTAAGTGAGTATATCAAGCGTAACGGAAAGGGAATAGATACGATTAAATCTGCTCGTAAATGGTTTGAGAATCTGAATATCATCTTCCCCAATACACATAGAACAGATTTCCCATTCCGAGTTGTGAACGACACCCAGTTCAGAACTGTAATGCGCGAACTGCTAAATTATTTTGGAACAGGTATCTCAGACCTTCGTCGCGTAGAGTCTAAACCTGAAGAATTGGGCATTCCCGACGAAATCCGTCAAAAGATTGAGGAAAGTCTTGAAGGCAAAGGCTCCGAAACAGGTGTGGTGATTCACAATGAGAACCGCTTCATCTTTGCAGAAAAAGATAAGTCGAAGAATCTGAAGTGGCATGAGCTGAAAACCATCCACAAGAAGGAAGACAGCAACTCAGACTATATATTCGAAATGTTCGAAGAATCTGATGGAACGTCACGTTTGTTCGACTTCATTCCAATGCTTATAGATATGCGTGCAAATGATGCGGTCTATGTGATTGACGAGGTCGATAGGAGTTTGCATCCAATGTTGACATTAAAATTATTGGAGATGTACAACAGCCTGCTTAAAAGCGATTCGCAAATGCAGCTAATATGCACTACACACGAGTCCAATCTTCTTTCTACCGCCCCTATCCGTCAGGATGAAGTCTGGTTTGTAGAAAAAGACAAGAAAGGAGAAAGCCATTTGTCTTCACTCTGCGAGTATAAGCCGAGGGAAAATGTGCAGAAAGGTTATCTGAATGGTCGCTATGGAGCGATTCCGTTCTTTGGCGAACTGAATAATATTCATTGGGATTATGCGAAGCAGGAATAGTTTGATGCGCGAACGTCGCGAGGCATTTCGTGACGCTCGCCTTATAGTCATAGCCTCCGAGGGCAAAGACACGGAGCGGATATATTTCAAGGCATTAGCTAAAGAATATACCAATCCCCGTGTGCACGTACATATCCTGGAACGAAGTGAAGCAGAGCAGAACAACTCCAGTCCAGACCATGTGTTAAAACAACTCAATGACTACAAAAGCCAATATGAGTTAGAGGCGGATGACGAACTCTGGTTAGTAGTAGACAAAGACCGCTGGACTGAGGCCATGCTTTCTCGTGTTGCTACGGAATGTTCGCAGGAAGTTGCTATGCACATGGCTTTAAGCAATCCCTGTTTCGAACTTTGGCTATTATTGCATATAGAAGATTCAGCATTGCTGACACCCGAAGAACAGAAACAATGGATAGAGAATCGCCGAAAGTCTAAAAATGGCGACCCATATTTGAAGGTTCGGTTGCGTCAGAAGATGGGTTCTTATCATGAGTCATCCTACGATGCACTAGCTTTGATAGCTCATGTAGAAGATGCTATAGAGCGGGCAAGGGCATTGGACAAGAATCCGAATGACCGTTGGCCGCAAACTCTCGGTACGCGAGTGTACCTATTGGCTGAAAGCGTGATGAATAGGAACTAATTTCTTACTATCTTCAGACTATAGCCAATGCCAGTCGGTCTATGGAAGAGAAACTTATGAGTGACAGAGATTATACCTACTCCTTATATCTACTCTGAACTAGAACGGTTGAAGGAAAGGTTGGGAAGCATATAAAATTGCTTTGAATCTATAAAAAACGTCCTGATAAAAATGTAAATAATAATGCAATATGGAAGATATTATAAAAGAAGCTCAAAGCGTGCTTAACAATGGAGGAAACATTATCAAGACCCGTGATGACCGTGAGCTGATACTCGTTGATAAGGACGGAAAAATACAGAATGCAGCTAAGTGTGGATGGTTGCCAGAAAATGAAGAAAATATTAACAATTCTGTGTTCCGTACACGTATTGAACCATGGTTGACCTCTCTATTTCAGTCAGAACATCTATCGTTGCTCTGCGGTTCTGGAATAACCAATGCTGTTAGTTTTTTGGCTGGTAGTAGTGGTGGCACAACGATGGCTGCAAGCTCTTTCACAACGTATAAAAACGAAATAGAGGAGTCCGCTAGGAAATCTGCTAAAGCCAGCGGACGTGATAGCGGAAATATAGAAGATCAAATTAGAACTGCAAATGATTTGTTGCGCGGCCTTAGAATTTTGAACAAAAACACGGAAGTTGATTCTTTAGAAAAGGAACTAAATGCTATCATCAGTGAGTTTGCCAAGTCGATTTTGGAGTCTGAAAAGGCAATTGCAACCGCAGCAGACGATAAACGTGAAAATGCTTATTCCGTATTAGTAAACTTTTTGTTGAGCTTTGCTAGCAGAACCGGAAATCGCGAGAGACTGAATATCTTTACGACGAACTATGACCGATTGATAGAAGTAGGCGCAGAATTGGCAGGTATTCATTTGATGGATAGATTCGTGGGAACAATGATGCCCATATTCCGTTCTTCTAGACTAAATCTTGATATTCACTATAATCCACCAGGAATACGTGGCGAGCCTCGCTATTTAGAAGGTGTTGCCAGATTGACCAAGTTACACGGTTCTGTTGATTGGGTACAAAATGAGGACGAAATAAGACGAATTGGATTACCATTTGGAGCTGATAATATTGCGCCTTATTTAAATGCACCAGGTTTGAAAGAGACTGATCCACTGATGTTGATGATATATCCCAATTCTGCCAAAGACCGAGAGACCGCAGAATATCCATACGTGGAACTTTTCAGAGACTTTGCCGCGGCTATATGCCGACCTAACAGTACTTTGGTAACATATGGCTATGGTTTTGGGGACGAACATATCAACCGTGTTATTCATGATATGCTTACGATTCCTTCTACACATCTGGTCGTTATTTCTTTCAACGACCCGATTGGAAGGATTCTACAATTCTATTATGAATCCGCTCACTATGCGCAGATGTCTGTGCTGATGGGTAATAACCTAGGTAACATTACCAATCTGGCTAACGACTATTTGCCAAAGTCTGCTATTGACAGAACCACAATCCGCATGGCAGAACTTCTGCAACATCGTATGGGAGCGGCTTCAAACGCTTCTTCTACAAGTGCAACTGCTGCATCTTTGACAGGTTCCTCTACATCTTCTACGACCACGACATCAACTTCACAATCAACACTTGCAAAATGACAACAACCCCCATAGAACAGTTAGCCTCGTTGAGAGTAGGGACGGTGGAGTTTATTTCACCTGACAGGATAGAGGTACAATTGGACATTGAATCGCCAGACAGTGTGGCTCTGAATACGGGAACACCTCGAAGTTTTCCTCGTATCAATGGGTATGTGATGATACCTGTGGACTTGGGTTTTGTGGTGGGACAAGTTTCGTGGATTACCATCCAGCGTTCTCCTTACCCAAAACGAAGTGGATTTCAGGACTTTGGTTTGATTGACTTGCCTTTCCCATTGAGGAAGATGGAACTACAGCCGGTTGGGACACTGGTTGCAGCAGAAAAAGGATACAAATTTAAGCGCGGACTTGAAACATTTCCATCTGTTGGAGATATTGTTATTCTCCCGACAGAAGATCAGTTGAAATCTATTATAGAGTCTGGCGAGAATAGAAGGGTACATATAGGCAACAGCCCGCTGGTAGGAAACGCCAAGGTGATGATAGATCCGGATAGGCTGTTTGGCCGCCATCTGGCTGTTCTTGGCAATACTGGTAGCGGTAAGTCCTGTTCAGTGGCAGGTCTTATCAGGTGGTCGCTTGAAAGTGCAAGCAACAATAAGCTAAAGAAAGACTTACCTGTAAACAGTAGGTTTATAGTACTTGACCCCAATGGTGAATATAGTAAAGCGTTTTCAGATAAGAAGGATGCTAATATTTATTCTGTGAATATAGAGGATGGCGATGGAAGAAAACAGTTGGAAGTGCCTCTATGGTTTTGGAACACGGATGAATGGTGCGGTTTCACTAAGGCTTCGCCCAAGACACATCGGACGACCATTGTACATGCGCTTAAGTCTGTGAGGAGTGGAGTGAGTTCAGAAAGTTTTACCAAGGAGATTGAACTGGCAAACTATATCCGAGTAATTATTCAAGCGGTAGAAATTAGCGTCAAGGATGGCTCTCCATTCTTGAGTAAACCTGCTTTTGGTTTTCACAATCGCTTAGTTAAGTGGAGTGAAGATTTTGTTGTGAAAGGGGATTATGATGATGAATTAAAAGATGCTATCAACAATCTTAATGCTAAAATAGCAACATTCAAAACCAATAGGACAGGAAGTGGATTCATAGATTATACTTACTCACTGCAGGAAGTAAAAGAACTGATTGAGCTTTTGGGTGAAGTCTATCTTAAAGCAGGAGGTAAAGAGGAAGAGTTCATTCCCACAGATGAGGATAGTCCCATTCCTTTCACAGGTGAGAATTTTATTCGTTCAATAGAAGCAAATGCAGAGATATTATGCACTACAGATTATGTTGTGACATTGATACCTCGCATCAAGGCTCTGCTGTCAGATGTGAGGGTGAAAAAGGTGATAGATGATACATCACTGGAGTTGGGTGATTGGCTAAGCGAATACATTGGTTCGGATAGTAAAGAATCGTTGACTATCATAGATCTTTCTCTCTTACCCTCAGACGTAACAAGTATAATAACTGCGGTCATTGCCAGAATGGTGTTTGAGGCGCAACAGAGATATCTGAAACTGAATAAAGCCTGTCTGCCAACCGTCTTGGTGATGGAGGAAGCTCATTATTTCGTGAAACGATACAATGATGACGCCGAGAACACGGGGCCAACGACTCAATGCTGCAAGGTGTTTGAGAAGATAGCCCGTGAAGGACGTAAATTTGGATTAGGACTTGTTCTGTCATCGCAAAGGCCCTCTGAACTTTCACCCACAGTTTTGTCACAGTGCAATTCTTTCTTGTTGCATAGAATCTCCAATGATCGTGACCAGGAATTGGTTCACCGCTTGCTGCCCGACAATATGCGGGGGATACTGCGTGAGATGCCATCATTGCCATCGCAGTATGCGGTATTGCTTGGATGGGCCTCAGAATTGCCAGTTATGGTTAAGATGCGCACACTTCCTGAAACACAACGTCCACAGTCTGATGATCCTGACTATTGGGATGTATGGACTGGTGCAAAGACGCGTAAAATAGATTGGAACCCCATTGTTGATGAGTGGCAGAACAAGAGAACTGAGTAATTATTTTTTGTAATCAATTTCGGGCGAAAACTTGCAAAACGATGCTGTTTCCGCCCGAAATTATTAGTATAAGCAAATTACTTTGTCACAATATCATATAATGACTTGTAGTCCTTGGCAACGTCGTAGATGTAGCCATTGTCGCTGATGGCTTTGAAGTGGCGACGGGCACATTCTATCTTGCTTTCCTCAGAACCACGGAGCTGAGAACCCTGAAGGTCATTGCCCTTCGACTCAGCCACGAAATAGACGTGCTTGACACTGCCTTCCCTGAAGGCTACTGCCCAGTCGGGATTGTACTTGCCCATAGGCGTATTGATATAGAAGCCGTTGGGCAGCTTGGTATAGACCACCACGTCATCTTCATGCTCCAGCGATTCTGCAAAGTTCTTTTCTGTTCCCATGCTGTCGAGCACCACGAGGTCATAGAGCGACTTGGTGGACTCGATGGCGTTTATGCCCAACTTGCCGCGCAGCATGTTTTCGGTGAAGATGTCGGTAGAGAACTTGTCGTTCAGTTTCTCGTACTTGATACACTGGATAACGGCAAGCGCCTTGCAGTCATTGATAATCAGACCTGCCTTGATGATGAACTCTTCCGGATTCAGCTTGAACAGATGGAAGGTAGTGGGCTTGATGCCTTTCAGAATTTCCACGATAGACTTACGTGTCAATCCAGTAGCCGTTACCAGTTTGCCGATAAGGTCGTATGTCACTCCCTTGCCGATTGCCTCTGTTACATGAATGGTACGAGTGTTTCCATGAGTCATGGCTACACCAGCCTCCAAGGATTCTTTATCTCGCACGTTATCAAGAGAACCGCCTTCTACCACAATACGTATCTCCGTTACCTTCAGGTTATCATCCAATGCCTTGATGGACTTCTTCACAAGGTCAGACGTATCGAAGTTTACCTGATAGTAAGTGCGCTGGTTAATGCGTTTCCAAAGATTCTGGAACTCCTTTTTGTCAAAGTTCTCCTTCTGGAATTTTGCCGCCTTGGGCTTGCGTCCATCATCTGGTTTGAATGAAGACGGGTCAAACACGGTGTCAAGAGCCGCTATGATGCCATCCTTCAAATCGTTAACCTTACCAAAGTCAAGAGTGCCATTTCGCTTAGCTTCATGATATTCCGCTGTCAAAGCTCCTTCGTCATCAACATAATCTTGACGTATAAGGGCATTGTAGATAGCACGAGCTTGCGCAAGGTCAAAGCGCCCGCTGGTGCCGTCGGCCTTATTATACGGCTTACCCTCAAACAGGTTGGGAGTGATGATGATGGGTCTGTCGCCACATGCTTCAGCCATTTCCGTCTGTAGCTTCTTGGCGAAGTCATCATAACTCTCACTGGCTATGACGGTGAGAATATTGGTATCAAAGACGTGGTCACCCAGCACATCGGCATCCTGCCGCTCTCCATTCTGGTTCACACACAGGCGCATGCCACGTCCCACCTCCTGTCGCTTCTTTGTCTCGTTGTCGGAGTTCTTCAACGTGCATATCTGAAACACATTCGGATTGTCCCAGCCCTCCTTTAAGGCAGAGTGTGAGAAGATGAAGCGCACAGGTTCTTTCAGCGACAACAAGCGTTCCTTGTCCTTCATGATGAGGTCAAAGGCACGCTCCTCGTTCTCGCCCTCTTTCCCCTTTGATTCAACCACCTTGCCCTTCTTGTCCATCGAGAAATATCCCTGATGCACTTTCTCCGCTGCATTGCGCGGGTCGGAGAGATAACGCAGATAGGCCTCGTCGCCAAATGTTGGCATGAGTTCAGAGAGTACATTCCTGTATTCCTCCTCAAACATCTTGGCAAACTTGCCTTTCGACTCCGTGCCTTCATACAGGCGGTAGCTATCCACGTGGTCGATGAAGAAGAGGCTGAGCACCTTGATCTTCTGCCCAAACAGCTGACGTTCACGCTCCAAGTGGGTACGGATGGTCTCGCGAATCTGAATACGACGCAAGTAATCTTCGTTGACAGCACCCACGGCATCACCCTCGTGCAGCACCAAGCCATTGACTAAGCGGACGGTGCCTTCAAGACCATCGATGCGCTCCACGATGAAGTTGTTACGATACTCGTTCAGCTCTCCACTTTGTTCATAGAGATTGAAGCCTTCGCCCACCACTCTGCTTGTCTGCCTGGTGCCCGTGGCAGTCTTCACGTCATAGTTTATGCGAGCCTGTGGATTACCTTTGCTGATGATGATTTCCTCCAGATAAACGTAACCATTGGTGGCTGTAGAACCAATCTGTTTGATACCTTTCACCTCAATCTTCTTCACTAGTTTCTGGTTGTAGGCATCGATGGCATCCAGTCGGAACATCATGTTGTAGATGTTGTCCTTACGGTGCGTAGCACTATAGAGCAGGGTGAACAGGGGCTTGAACAGCGCCAATCCCTTGCGCGTCTTGTTGCCCTTATCCACGCCCAGCACACTCTGAGGCTCATCGATGATCATGATCGGGTGACACTGGCTGAGCACATCGATAGGACGGCGGCTGCCAAACTCATCACGCCTGTCGAAGATGATTCGTGCCGCCTTGTCAGCCTTTGCGCCCTTGCTCTTTTCCTCGTTCATCGACGTGTTGAAAGCTTGTGTGTTGATAATCATCACGTGCATACCGGCATCGCTGGCAAAGGCATCAATCTTCGAGAGCTGCTTGGAGTTATAGACGAAGTACTGCATGCGCTTGCCGTTGTATTCCCGGGCAAAGTGCTCCTGCATACTCTCAAAGCTCTTCAGCACACCTTCGCGTATGGCGATGCTGGGGACAACCACCACGAACTTTGTCCAGCCATAACGCTCGTTCAGCTCGTACATGGTCTTGATATAGGTATAGGTCTTGCCCGTACCCGTTTCCATCTCGATGGTGAATGCCATGCCCACACCCTGCAAGTCTTGCAGGTAATCGACAGGCTTCAATCCCTGTTCAGTCTGTATGGCACGCACATTCTCGCAGACGGCTTCACGGGCGAGCACGACATGCTTGTTGCCGAAACCAGCGAGAGCAAAAAGCCCCTTATTCTTGCCTTGGTCAATGGTATGGTCACTCAGCCCGTCACTCTTCGGCTGACCCGTGAAAGCGTTGGCTATAGCGCGTGCGGCTTCGGCTTGGAATCGCTGATGTTTATATCTTATCTGCATGGCTTATATGATAAACGATGTTATTTTCACTTCGTTCAAATCACTCTGATATTCTTGACTACCTCCTGGTCGCTCCAGTCCAGCAGCTGCTTGAAGGTCTCGTAGATGTTGATCTTGTCGGCATCGCGCTCAAAGCAGCTGTCGCGGAAGATGACACGCAGAGGTTGCTTCTCAGCCATGACCCTCACCACATTGTCCGTCACCTTATCGGCAAAGCAAGCCACAAGGTCACCCTCGTTGACGGTGTAGATAATCTTGCCATCCATTTCTTCAGTAGTCATTGGTAACGATAGCTGTACGCCCCAGTCCAATATACAGCCGAACAGCAGGTCAAAATCTGTGCGGTCGCTCTTGATGTTATTCAGGAAAAGGTCAAGCTGGTCCTGATTCCAGTCTTTTGGAGTATGCTCAACTTCTTCATAGTTGCTGCTATCCACACGGAAGACGCGAAAGCCTGTATCGAGGTCTTGTGTGGTCAGAGGGGACTCTTCCTTGATTTTATTTCCGGCACGGCGGATGCGTTCCTTTGCAATCTCTGGTATGAAGTGTTTTTTGTTTAAAGAATCAAGATAATCAATAGCAACCTTTATTGTCTTTTTGGCATCTGTTGATGCAGAAGTAAGTGATTCGTCGAGATTCTCAGGGAATTGCACAAGAATTGTTTGACATTTCTGTCCTTCTTTCAGGTTATAGTTGAAAGCTGCATGCGCGGTGGTTCCTGAGCCTGAGAAGAAGTCCAAAACAATATCATCTTTCTTGACGAAACCATATTTTATCAAACGTTCAATAAAAGTAGTAGGTTTTGGATAGTCGAAAACTTTTTGGTTTTCGAAGAGTTCCATTATCTCGGTAGTACCAGTTTTTGTTGTTCCTGCATCTAACAATATTGAGCTAGGAGTTTTAACATCCCCCTTTTCTATACGCTCTTTATAATACAACTTACGTTTAGGTGAAGAATCATCTGTCAAACCGAATTTGATGCGTCTATCCTTCATCAATTCATCTAATGTTTGCTTATTGTAACACCAAATTCTGCCATTTGGTGGATAATAGTCAACACCAGTCTTAGGATTTCTAATTGGATATGATGTATCGCCACCGACGTGGTTAGCATCAATCGGTACCAACTTCCATGGCCCTCGTGGGTCATTATCTGGATTTATGTAATCAGACTCATCAATATCCTCCCCACCGAAAGTAAGCGTCTCTCTATTTTTTGAATAAATGAGTGTGTGATTATGATTTGTAGAAACCTCGTCATCATTTGATATTGATGTCCGAGATTGCCATATTATGTTTGAAACGAAATTGTTCTCACCGAAAACTTCGTTGCATATTTTACGTAGATTCCCCTCTTCCTTATCGTCAATAGAAATGAAAATCACTCCATTTTCTTTTAACAAGGTTCTTGCAATCATCAAACGACTATAAATCATAGAGCACCATGCAGAATGAAATCTACCAAACGTATCAGAATTTTTTCTGAACTTCATTCCATTACTATCAATGTTGCCAGCAGCTAAATCTTCCTCTTCTTGAGAACGGCTACTATCGTCATGGTAAATGAAGTCATTCCCCGTATTATATGGCGGGTCGATATAAATCATTTTCACCTTACCGAGATACGACTTTTGGAGCAGTTTCAGCACTTCGAGGTTGTCGCCCTCAATATAGAGGTTATGCGTTGTGTCCCAATCCACGCTATCCTCCTTGACAGGACGGAGCGTCTTGCGGATAGGGCGCAACACTTCGGCACGAGCCGCCTGCTTGCCCACCCAGTTGAACTCGTAGGCCTCAGTAGCATCCTCTACTGCATCATCTCCCAGCAACTGGCGCAAGGTGTCGAAATTCACCATACGCTTGATTTTACCTGTCTTGGGGTCAGCTGCCTCCGTGAAGCACGAAGGAGCAATCTGATAGAGCGCATCAAGGTTGAGCTGCGCTCCATCGGCTGACTGCATTTCTAATCTTTCGGGACTATTCATAGTAATATATCTTTTTATTGTTTCAATTCTTGTAATTCACTTTGCCATTGGGCAATCTGTTTCTTTATGCCTCGTGCCGCTCCGTTCAGCTCCATCTGGCGGTTCAGCTGGCGTTCGTTACGTATGCGTTTCTGGATGCTTTCCACTTCACGTTTTGCTTTGTCGATCAGCCCTTCCAGCTCCACTATACGTTTGGTATCTTCAGCCTTCCTTGTGCCGAAGCCAGACACTTGACCGGCCATTGCCTCATAGAGGGCATCCATCGTCTGACCTTCGAGTGTCAGCAACAGCCGTTCGGCTGTCAGCCAGTCCGTGGCAAAGGTCTTGATAATATCGAACTGACTGTTCTGCCCGTCTTTCCACGCTTTATAGTTGAGCAGCACCTTGTATCGGTCCTCATATTCCAGGATGAACACCACATGACGCGGCATATTCCGGTCGATGAAAAGAAATACATCGTTGGGACAGTCTTTGGCTTTCAGCACGGCAGAGAAAACCACAATCTCATGCACCAGCTTGCCATCCTCCACATGGATAGTGGAGGGAGCTAGTTTGTAGAGCCAATGAATGCTTGCCACATCATCTACAAAGTGCTGCTTTATCTTGGCGTTCACTTCCAGATTCTTGTAGAAGGCATTCTTGGGCACAGGCTTGCCCACAATGGTTGTCGGTGGAAACTTCAAGTCAATCATAGGCTATCGGATAATCAAGAAGGTGATTAACTCAAAATCGTCCAGCCCCTTCACCTCGCCCAGCAATGCAGTTGTCTCGCCCACAGAGAAAAGGCTGTCGATGTCCGATTCCTCCTTTACGCTTATGATGCTGTCTATGGCATTTGCAAGAAGGTCGCTATAGTGTTGCATCTTCCTGCCGTCACAAGTTTCCTTATTGATGATGGCACAGAGTTCTTTATCTGGCTTGTCCTGCCCTTTGCATACATGGCGCATCACGTCGAGCAGTTTCTTGGGCTGTAGATGGTCGCAGATGACTGTTCCGTCATCGGCAATATAGACCATATAGAAGGGGTGAAGCAGGTTCATCTTGTCGATATTGATACCTGCGTTTCTGTTCTTCAGAATGTATATCACACCTGGCTTTGCCAAGTCGGTAGCCCCAACCACGGCGTTCATGCCGAATGGGGTGTGCTCCACATCGGGATTCTCCTTGATATAGCTGAGCAGGTCGAGTCGGAACTCATTAAGTCCCAAATCCATAATGTTGATACCCGTGTCCATGTCCTCAATGTCAACGACCTCCTCCTGAAGTTTCTTCAACTGGTTCTTACGGTATTCGAGGTCGCCCTTCTCGTTGGCAGAAAGCAGGTTGTCATCACCTGTACTAGTCAGGACAGTTGCCTTCATTCGGCTCTCTACACGTCCTTTCAGCTCGATGTACTTATCCAACTCGATGTCGGGCCAATAGTTCACAAGCTGTATGACCTCGTTACGGCTGCCTATACGGTCGATACGTCCGAAGCGCTGGATGATACGCACGGGGTTCCAGTGGATGTCGTAGTTGATCAGGTAGTCGCAATCCTGGAGGTTCTGACCTTCGGAGATACAGTCGGTGGCTATGAGCACGTCAATTTCCTCAGTTGCCTTGGGGAACAGGACATCGCGGTCTTTTGATACAGGCGAGAAGAAGGTCAGCACGTTATTGAACGACATCGGGAACTTAGGAATGGTGCATCGACCGTCGGCGCTGCCGGTTATCAGCCCCACATTCAAGCCACATTCGGTCTTGATGCGGTCAGCCAACTGTTCGTAAAGATAGTCGGCAGTATCGGCAAAGGCTGTGAAGATAAGCACCTTCTTGTTGCCCTCATTGGCTTTGCCTTCCTCCTTCGCACCTCGGCCATTCAAACAAGTTTGATGGCTCTCGGTTTGGCGTCGGTTGATAGGATGCTGGAACTTCTGCTTCAAGTCTGAGACAAGCATCTGCAACTTACAGTCATGCTCAGGTGTGATGTCCTTCAACATCAGGAGAAGCAGTTTCAGTATTTCAAGGTCATGGCGCAAGTCATTCGACCAGCGAACCACATCAATATCCCGAAGGCTTATCTTTGACTTTTTGCCCACAAAGGGGTCGTTCTCACTGTCGGTACTGTCAAGGACATCGGTAAAGGTAGTCACGTCAATTGCTACGTCGCTGTTACCGCCAATGACAGAAAGAGTCTGCTCAATGTAGTCGGTGATTCGACCCAAAGTCAGGCGGAACGAATTGACGCTGCTCTCCAAACGTTTCAAGAGGTTGGTAGCCATCAACTTTCGCAAACCCTTCTCACGTCCGTCAATAGAGATACCTGAACCCTCCATGTTAATCTCGTAGTCATCCTTCACACTATCGAAGATATACAACGACGGCGTGTAGATGCTGAGGTTCAGTTCTTTGAGTTGCTCGGCAATATCGCTGAAGGTAATACTCTCATTGAGGTCTGTCAGTTTTGGACGGCGTGATATTGGAGCCAGTCGAGTCGGGAACTTGCCTATATTCTTGGTATCATAATACTTGACGATATGGCTACGGCTGCGGGCTATAGTCACGGCATCAAGCAGTTCGAAGAAGTCGAAACTAAGCTCTTCAAGCAGTCGCTCCGTGGTACGATGCTCCGGTTGTAGTTTTGTCCATTTGTTGTAAGCCAGCTGTGCGCTGCGGAATATGTCGTCTATGCTTCGCCCTATATTCAGGGCATCGTCAATCTGCTCTGCATGACCTTCGTATGCAAGTTGCAATTGGTTCTTCAAGTCGTTGAAGCGGTTGTTGACAGGAGTGGCAGATAGCATCAGTACCTTGGTCTTGACACCTGCACGGATAACCTTCTTCATCAACTTCTGATAACGGTTGGCTTTGCCTTCCTCCTTCGCACCTCGGCCATTCAAGCGAGCTTGATGGCTCTCGGTTTGGCGTCGGTTTTCCTTTCGAGGCTCAACCAGCTCCATATCGTCATCCAGTTCCTCATCATCGATGTTGCCACCATTGCGGAAATTATGGCTCTCGTCAATGACTATCAGGTCGTAGTTGCCCCAGTTGATACGTTCGAGGTCGATACCTGCTGATATTCCACGCTCACGGCTGAGGTCGCTATGGAAAAGAATGTCGTAACGCAGGCGGTCGGCCATCAACGGATTATTCTTGTAATTGGTCTTGAAGGTACTCCAGTTGTCGTAGAGTTTTTTGGGACAAAGCACAAGCACAGACTTGTTGCGGTTCTCGTAATACTTGATAACCGAAAGTGCCGTGAAGGTCTTACCGAGACCTACGGAATCGGCAAGGATGCAGCCATTATACTTTTCGAGCTTATTGATGATAGCAAGTGCAGCATCTTTCTGGAAGTTGTAGAGTTTGTTCCAGATGATGCTATTCTTGAATCCCGTAGCCCCATTGGGCAAAACGTCCTCGCTGATATCTTCAAGAAACTCGTTGAAGATATTGTAGAGTGTTATGAAATAGATGAACTCAGGAGCATTCTCGTTATAGACCGTTTCGATATACTCCAGTACCTGTGCCGTTACATCCTTGAACTTATCGGAGTTTTGCCATTGTTCGTTGAAAATCTTCAGGTATTCCTCCGCGAAAGGTGATGGCATGACATTAACCATCGAATAAATCGCATTGCCTCGTTCACAGCCCAATTCTGTTGTTGTGAACTCATTGAAGGGTACGTATGCGCTTGGCCTCTGATTTTGGACATGCAGGAATCCTCCCATTTCTTCTTGAGAAGCATTGGACTTAAACTTAACCTTTCGACGAATCCAGTCGGCACATTCTTTGGCAATGGCTTTTTGTTCCAACTTATTGCGGAGCTTCACTTCAAAGTCAGATCCATACAGGTTGCGCTCACGATTGAGTTTCGGAATAAAGAACTCCCTCTTTTCTTTCTTCGCCTTGTCCTTGATAAAGGTTGGCGAAGTAAAGATAAAACGTAACTCATCAACGTTTTCAAGTTCGTCCTTCAAAGCTTCATATGCATAGATGGAGAAGGATGCAGCAGCAATAGATACAGTTGAGTTTACAGACAACTTCATCTGTAGGTCATCTATTACTCGCTCGGATATGTTGTTTATTACTTTGGGAAGTTCCATCTTCGCAAAAGAACTCCCAAGCTGTGTCTCGACAGGCGACCAAGCCCTTTTTACACAGCGAGGGAGTTCTATTATTTTTTGTTTTGCCTTACGGCTTTTGGTGGTCTTTATCGAGAATATCCGTGACTCGATTGAAACACAAAATGGAAGCTTGCCCCATTCGTCTCTTACTAAGAGACGTAGCGAAACAAAAAGTCATTGATATCCCTCGATTTTTGAGCGTTTTGCATAGCGATTTGCTAAACAAAGTATAAAAATGATATGCCAAAGACGTGTTTTCTTATTAAATAATGTGTATTTTGACCAAAAATTAGTATCTTTGTACTCATATCCGTCTCTTAGTAAGAGATTGAGAAATTTGCTAAACCAATCCTTGTTTACAACAATCCCAAAATCATCTTGTTTGCTTTGTCAACAACCGACGTTTCCAGTGAAGCGAGGTAAATCTGTGTGGTTGCCTCGGAATCATGCCCCATTCCCTCACTGATGACAGATAAAGGTACGTTCTTCGCATTGGCTGCACTCGCCCATGAATGACGAGCCACATACATAGTCAGCGGTCGCTGGAGTTTCAACATTGTGGATAGTTCTTTCAGCCGATAGTTGACCAAATGAAGGGCACTGTCATATTGTCTTCGCTCATCACCTTCATCTTTGATGATAGGGAGAAGGAAATCAGTCTTGTTCTCAGGGTATTTGGCAATAATTTCAGCCATGCATTTCTCCCACTTAATACTTAGTTCTTGGCCTGTCTTTCGTCTTCGATAGGTCAGAATGCCATTTTGAAGATTAGTCTTTCTGAGATAAGCCATATCCACGAAAGACATTCCTCGGGTGTAGAAACTGAAGAGGAACATATCTCGGGCAAAGTCCAATGCCGAGTTCATGGCCAAGTCCATCTCCTTCAGGGCTTTGATTGACTTGATAGGAATAGCACGCTTGACCGTCTTATCCACTCCCGTATAGACATGACGGAATGGATAGTTCTGTGCTGTCAATCCTTTCTCCGCTGCACGATTATAGACCGCCCGAAGGTTACGCATATAGAACGAAATGGTATTCATGCGAATACCTCTGGCTTTCAAGTAAGCTTCATACATGAGCATCATGTCAGATGTAATACCATCGAGTGGCACATCCTGATCGTCTCGAAAAGCCATGAAACTTTTGAGCGTTGCTGTGTATGTCTCTGAAGTTCGGACTTTACCCAACTGTTTCAGTTGAGCTATGACGCTATGCATAAAGGTAAAGAGGGAGGACTCCTTGGTCAGTTTATGGAACATGGTAATCACGTCGTCTGCCGTGAAACGACGATGCTCCGTTTCCAACAAGCGAACTACCTTTTCCAGACGGGCCACATCCCATGCCAGACGTTCTTGAATACCCAACAGCAGGTTGGAGCGGTTACCATTTACGACAACGCTTTCCGACTCTGCATCCCATTCCTCTGCAAAGACCTTATAATCTGTATTCAACTGACGGACTACCCGATTGTGGATAATCTGAAAATAGAGTCCTCCCTCCTTGCCATCCACCACGGATGGCCTAAACTTTACCTTTATTGATGTCATATTCATACCTTAATTGCTTGCTTATTTATCTGGTCAGTTCCCCTTACATCGATAGATGGCTGGGGTATTAGGCTTCCCGATGCCAGAATAATCTGGCACATGGGCAAGCCCAATGCCCGAAGATTTGGAATGCAACTAACCACGTGTCGCAAATTTGTCTATACGATAAGTACAATTGTTGAACACGATTTTCTTGACCATCTCATTGAGCCTGTCGGCAATACGGTCACCATAATGCCCTCGGATTTGCTGCGGAGTGAGGTTGGTCGTGATAATGGTGAAAAGCTGCTCTTCGTAACGCTTTGTCAGCAGGTCAATGACAGGTGTATAGATGTTACCATAGTCCAATACCTCTGATGGTTCCGTGCCAAGGTCATCTATGCCAAGCATATCAACATTTATGAGTTTACGGTATGCCTCATAGTTGTTCTTGCAGAGGTACGCAATGTACTTTGCATCCACAATTCGGATTCCATACGTTCCTTCGTTGTATGGTTTGGGAATATGCAGTGTGTTCAGCAATTGTTGGAATGCTTTAAGCATTGTACTCTTGCCATTTCCACATCCACCGCACAGCAGGATGCCGAAATGGGATGATGGTGTGGTAAGCCAATGAGCCATCTCCTGAAGTTGCTTCTCCATATTTTCGTTAGAACAGAAGACACGGTGTCGATATTCCACCTCAGCCATAATTGCAGCCAACAGATAGGCATAAGCCTTATCCTCTGACATGGGTATTCTAAAACGAGCCTTCATAGGACGACGCTGTAGCATGGATTTCTTTAATTCCTCTACGTCGATTTTGAGTGTTGTTTTCATTATTCCTTTCCCTTTCTTTGATTGAAAGATTTTTTGAATCGCCTTTTATTAAATTGTCTTTGTCTTTATCTTTTATATGTGTCAAGCCATCTGTCAACTCTACTGTCAAGTCATCCGTCCAATTTGTGAGCGTATAGGTTGACGGTAGATGACGTGATTTGCCTTCGGTGAACGAGATAAGTCTGCGCTTGACAAGATGCTCCCTTGCCGTGATGACCGTCTGTCTTGAAACACGGAGGTCATCACTTATTCTTGTAGTGGAACAGGCAAAGGGCATCTGCCAGAAACGCTTGTTGCATTCGTTCACAAGATAGGCAAACAAGGCAATCTCACTTGCTGGCATTGGCGACTTCATGGCAGAACGCCACATTTGATTCATCAAGCCGATGTAATTCATATCTCTATCTGTTAATCATACCAGCAGGACTTGTTCGGCTTGCGCTTGTGCGAAGAGAGAATGGCATCGTTCTCTTCGTCTGCTGTCAGCGGCACGGCATTCTTTCGGTTCGCCTCCAGCCACTTGTCAAGTTCGTCCTGATAGAGGACGTAACGTTTGCCTGGCTTGGTGGCTGGTATCGTCCCGTCACCGAGTTTCATGTACAGCGTCCCTAAAGGAATGCGTGTGTACTCAGCCGCTTCCTCCACAGTCATGGGCTTGTGACGGCTCTCGCGAACATGATGTTTCCGATTCTCTTCCTGCTGTTTGATAAGCAGTCTTTTCATACCCATCACCTCATTCCGAAGCTGGGCGATGACCTGTGGGAGGTCGTTGAATGTCAATTCATTTTGTTCCATAATTTTCACGGCCTTTGGTTAGAGACCGGGTGCAAAGGAACTGAATGAAGCATCCGTGCTGATGGAAACTTATGGTAATTCGCAAATCACTTTATAATAACTTGAAAAGGTGTGATTATCAGATGATTATTGAATGACAACAGAGACTTTCGCCAGGTATCTTCATGATATTAGCAAGTAAGCACAAATAACCCACTGCAAAAATTGTCGTATGACTCGACTGTTTTTGCAGTGGGACTAAGAAGGCAGACGAAGTTCTATATACTGGCAGGGAAAGATAGCCAGTTTTGTGAAAGGTACATGAATATAGGACCAGCCGCATCTGACAATATAAATCGGATGCGGCTGGTTGTTAACGATGAGAAGGAGATGATTCTACTTTATGGATTGAGGTATATGAAACGATACTCCGTCTTTGCCCGGCAAGTCTATATGGATTTTGTCCGATGTTGATGTGACTCTTAGGTTCTTCAAGGTGGAATTATCAAGGTCCTTGCAAAGGTCTGGGAACATGGTGCGGATGAAATTGATGCATAGTTCCACGCTGTATGGTTTGCCCTTGCCGAGTCCTAACCTTGAAGTGATGTTCCATATCAGATGGCGTACGTCAAAACTGGTCAGTGTACCTTTTAACCCGACAAGTGGCTTCGGTTCGTATGCTGGATTGATGGCAAACGACATGATTTCAGCACAGAATGTCTCCATGTCATCCTGTTTGATAAACGGAGCCATGGTATAATGAAGATATTCCATGATCTTGTCAAGCTGCTCTTTCCTATGAGAGGCTTGATTCCTGTAAAAATCATCACAACCCTGTCTGTAAAGGTCAATCATAGAGGAAGGAATAATGATGTCTTTCGTTTCTTCTTTCATTGCCAATAGCATTTCCGGCTCCCCAGAAACGACTTCCTCATTTGGTAACTTTGATCCGGGTTGTTCTTCTGCTACAATTAATTTCTCATCCATCGCTTTGTTGGCTAATATGGATTCATAGATTTTCATTGGCACACATAGGAAGCACCATACCATAAACTCCAATAACACAGTAAAGCCTGCGAAGGAAATGTAGAAGATGCTCACCTCTTGTGAGAATATACCGCTGATTATTCGTGCCGGTATGATAGCGATGAACAACACCGCTATGCTTACCAGCAAATATAGCATGGTCTTGAAGTTTATTGTAGGGAATACCGGTTCACCATTTATAACTGATGTCTCTTTCATTGTTTTTACCTTTTACTATCGTAATTACTCTTGTTTGTTGCCTGCGATTGGCTCTTTCGGTGTGCAAAGTTACTTTGGTTGTTTCTGACTGCTGATGATTGTCAAAATAATCTGCTTCTTTTTAATTTTAGTTGGCTATCGAGTATGATTTTACGGCGTTTTTCATACTATAAGGATTGTAAGTCAAGAATAAACGAAAAGGTACGAAACAAAAAAAAGGAGAAGCAAAGCCTCTCCCCAATGATGATACATATATTGAACAGATATAGGTAGTTATTGCCCAACGACCTTTAGTTGCACTGTCTTCGCTGGTCTAAGAGTGATACGGTTTACCGACTCGCGTTTGCTCTCGTCCGCCATGTTCGCATAGATTTGCGTGGTTGAGACGTTCTTATGACCCAACATGTGCTGGACAGTATAGACGCTCGTACCAGCATCCACTTGTAGAGAACCGAATGTATGGCGGCTACAATGAAACGAAATCTTCTTGGTGATGCCAGCGGCTTTCAGCCAGTTCTTCAAGGGTGTCTGGGTAAGTTTGTCAGTGAAACCTGTGAAGACAATGCCAGTTCCACGCTCACCAATCAGTTCCAGCGCCTCGTCACTGATGGGGTTGTTCACCAGTTCCTTTGTCTTCTGCATACGGAGTGTCACGTACATGCCTCCGTCACCGTATGGCTGTATGTTCTCCCATGTAAGCTGCTTGATGTCACTCTTTCTCAGTCCCGTCAGACAGGCAAAGAGGAAGGCGGTCTTCAACACACGATATTCGCAAGGCGTGTTTGCCAGCCTTATAAGTTCATCCTTGGATAAATGTTCTTTCTCTGTTGGAATAGTATCAATGCGTTCCAGAAAGCCATTGGGATTCTCCATAATCTTGTGTTCCCTATAGGCGGTATGGAGTACAGCGCGGAAGGTTGACCAATAACCGGCCACACTATTTATGTGCAGTTTGTGCTCTTTGTGGATAGTTTGTGGGGCATTCAAAAGATACTCGCGGAACTTGTTGCACAAGTCAACGGTGATTTCATCGAAACGGCACTTGTTGTTGCAGAATCGGGCAAAGTGCTTATAGACGTGCTGCCACTTGCAGTTCTTCTTGTCTGCTTTCTGCTTGAAGTAGGCAAGAAAATCGCCCTTCATCTTCTCCTTGTCAAAGAAATCATATCTTTCATTTACTATAGACTCATAGCGACGACAGCGAAGGGCTTCCGCTTTCTCACGCATACGTTCGTTGTAGTCCTTTTCTCGTTGGTTCTTCGGCTTGGCATAGATGTAGATGCCGAGCGATTCATGACGCATGACCTTCATCGTACTCTCATCCCTATAGCCGGGATAGTAGTCGAGATAGAAGGATAGCTGTTCACCGCCTTTGATTTTGCGTGTGCGGAGTGTCACGGTCTTGCAGATGTTACTCATAATAATACTTTTTGGATTTTACTTTTTACTGAATGCTGATGGCTGTTGCCGGCAATTCGGGTACAAAGTAACCGAATAGTGCACCCGTGATGATGAAAACTTATCGTAACTTGTGAATAATTGAGGAATAACTGGATTTTGCTCAAAATCGTGGATGTAACTTCTGTTTTCCATCGTCATTGAACCCGATAGGAACCAAATTGAGCCAGCCTCTCGGCCATTACCTTTTCAAGTTCCTCTTTGACGATGAGGTTTTGGACACCGACTTTTACTTTGGTAATTTTCTCTTTCTTGATGATAACGCAGATGTTGCTCTTTGTCATGCCGTATTTCTCGGCTGCATCTGCTGTGGTGCAATAGGCATCGCTTGCTTTCAAGTCAGGACGGAAGATGTCATCAAGATGTTTCTTTGAATAATAGGTCTTGCCATATTCTCGTTTGGTGGGAATATGGCGACGGTATGCTTGGGTGCGCAATGATTCCTTGGTTGTGGAGTAGAGAGTTTCCGCCTCCTCGGTCGTGAGCCACTCTGTTAGGGCTTCTATCTCGGCAGTAACTCCGAAAAGTTCATCCATGTGTTTACGGCTATAATAGTTCTTCCCCGCAATCTTGCACATGGGTATGTCGTTTCTCTTGGCTGATGTGTATAGCCATGACTTCCTTACCTTGTAGGTAGCCATGACATCCTCACCAGAGATGTATTCGAGCGGTTCGGAAAACCTCATACCTATTTTGAGTATGTGCTTGTTGTCTTTCTTTGATGAAAGGGAAGATGATGGAGTGGATGACCTTTTGCCTACTTTGTTTTGAGAAGACCCAGGTAACACTCTATGGTAGGGATTGCCAGCCAGCATCTGTTCGATGTCTGCCTTGCGGATGAATACCATTCTACTGCTGATGCGAGATGCTGCGAGTTTTCCTTCGTTAACCAATTTGTAAACGTACTGGCGCGTACATCCCATGAGGATGGCAGCCTTTGAAAAAGTGAGATACTCCTGGCTTGCGATGTCAATGACAGGCTCTACTGCTTTGATAAAGTCCTGCTGTTTCTTCTTGCGCTGAGCCTTTGCCGACTCGGCACAATGTTCTGAGCAATACTTCTGCGAACCGCTGTTGCAAGTGAACTCCTTGCCGCAAAAAGCACATTTTCTTGTCTTTCTCATTCGATTCCAAATTATGTGGTTTTACATTCTTTTCGTATAAACCACCGCGCAGTAAACTCATGTAAACCGATGACAACCCTTGTCAACTCTTTCCACGATATTTCTTTTTTCAAACGAGACCACTTCCTTTCTTCTTTCCCTTTAGTATTCGAGTCAACCAAAGTAAACGTTTGTAAACCTTTGTCAACTCTGTCCACGAGATAGCAAAATAAAAGCTCCCTAAATTCTCCGCGGTAGAAATACGTTCCAAAAATAAGCGGAAAATCGGGAACCACCAAATAGCAAGTTCGAAGTGTTAAAATCTAAATGTGCCTGTGTTTCAATAGTTTATATTTAGTTGGTTTTTGTTGTTCATGGTAGTTTAGGAGTCTCTAAATACAATATTTGAACGCCTCGCTGCCTATGCTGGTGGTGCCTGAGGGCATGGTTATGCTGCTTATGCTGCGGCACTTCTCAAAGGCTCCGTCGCCAATGCTTATCAGACTGTCGGGCAACACTATCGAACTGAGCGATACGCATCCGCTGAACGCCTTGTCGCCTATGCTCATGAGCCGGGCAGGAAGCGATATCCGGGCAAGGCTGCCGCATGAGGCAAAGGCCTCGTCGCCTATGTAAGTCAGTGAGCCGGGCAGGGATATCGAGCTGAGTGAGCCGCACTCTCTGAAGGCAAGGTCGTCTATAATGGCAAGACCTTCGGGCAGGCTAACCTCCCTGAGCGAGCTGCATCCGCCGAACGTAGTTGCCTCTATGATGCGCACACCGGCCGGAACGGCAGCCGACAGAAGCGACCTGCAGTCCATGAACGCGCCGCTGCCTATGGTCCTGACGCCGTTGCCCATGCTCACGCGCGATAGCATAAGGCATCCGCTGAACGCCTTGCTGCCTATGCTCTCCACGCTGGCAGGCAGCGACATCGACGTAAGCTGGCTGCAATAGGCAAAGGCCTCTTCTCCGATATGCCGTATGCCCTCGGGCAGGCCTATGCGCCTGAGGCTGCTTTTGACGCTGAATGCCGTTATGCCTATGCCTGTTACCTTATAGCTGATGCCGCCGTGGCTTACCGTGGCGGGCACGTCTATCTCGCTCTCGTAGCTCTCGCACGAGCTGACGTCAACCTCGCCGGCAGTCTTGTCGGTTACGGAGTAAGTAAGGTTTCCTACGCTGAATGTCTGCGCCAGGGCGCATGCCGATGCCGACAGAAGGGCCGCCAGCACTACTAATGTCTGTCTGATGATCATGGTATGAACTGTTGAAATGTTTTTAATAATATCTTATCGACTTGCTTGTCTGCACGCCGTATGCCGTTATGCAGGCTGGCAGAAAGGTTACTGCGGCCGCTGCGGCATAAAAAAAGAAGGTGAACGGCCAAAGCGTCAGTGCCCGGTCTTCACCTTCAATATTGCTTACGGCAGGATTCTGTCAATTCGGCCGATGCGCTTTTTGCATCTTAGCAAGTGTATCTTTGTAAGCCGACGGTAGAGTATAGCTGACTGTACGCCCGACAGGACTTGACAAAAAGACACCGGTAAAGTCAGAAAAGCGGCCCGAACGGATGGCGGGAATATATGCATCCTTTATATATCCGAATTTACAGACTCCGCCTTATATATAATACGTCAGAAGCAGCCGGTGCCGTCGAAGCAGTGAGTGCAGAGCTTGCACTTGGGCAGACCGATGGCGTCGACGAGGTTTTCGAGCGTGTTAAACTTGAGCGAAGTGAGGCCCAGGCGCTCGCGTATTATCTCCACCATGCGCTCATATTCGGGCGAGCCTGTGGTGGCATATTTCTCAAGGTTCTTGTTCTCGTCGCCCTCAAGCTCCTTTATTATGCGGCGCGTTATCAGTTCGAGGTCGCTCTTCGACGACGTGAAGCCGATGAACGGGCAGCCGTAGATGAGCGGCGGACAGGCTATGCGCACGTGAGCCTCGCGCACGCCGTAGTCGAACAGCACCTTAACGTTGTCGCGCAGCTGCGTGCCGCGCACGATAGAGTCGTCGCAGAACAGCAGACGCTTGTCCTTGAGCATGGCGCGGTTGGGTATCAGCTTCATCTTTGCCACGAGGTTGCGCAGCTCCTGACGGCTTGGAGTGAAGCTTCGCGGCCATGTAGGCGTATATTTAGATATGGCGCGGTGGTAGGGCACACCCTTGCCTTCGGCATATCCGAGAGCCATGCCCACGCCCGAGTCGGGTATTCCGCAGGCGCAGTCTACCTCCGACTTGTCCTGCTGTCCCATCTTCTTTCCCATCTCGAAGCGCACCTCCTCAACGTTGCGGCCTTCGTAGCATGATGTGGGGAATCCGTAGTAAACCCACAGGAACGAGCATATCTGCATCTGCTTCTCGGCCTTGCGCATCTGCTCTACGCCGTCGGCCCTGAGGCGCACAATCTCGCCCGGACCAAGATAGCGGTCGATTTCATAGTCGAGGTTAGGAAAGCTGCTCGATTCGCTCGTGGCTGCAAATGCGCCTTCCTTGCGGCCTATCACGATAGGCGTGCGGCCCCACTTGTCGCGCGCCGCTATGATTCCGTCCTCGGTGAGGAGCAGCAGCGAGCACGAGCCTTTTATCTTGTTGAACACATTCTCGATGCCCTCAACAAAGTTCTTGCCCATGATTATCAGCAGCGCTATGAGCTCGGTCTGGTTGGTCTTGCCCGAACTCAGCTCCGCCAGATGCATGTTCCTGGCCAGCAGGTCCTGCTCAAGTTCGCTGATGTTGTTCACCTTGCCCACGGTTACGATGGCAAAGCGTCCTAAGTGTGAGTTGATGATGATAGGCTGGGCGTCAGTGTCGCTGATGATGCCTATGCCTGAGTTACCTGAAAACTTGCCGAGCTCGTCTTCAAACTTAGTGCGGAAGTATGTGCTCTCAAGGTTGTGGATTGAGCGCATAAACTGTTTCTCCTCCGCATTATAAGTGGCAAGTCCGCCACGCTTTGTTCCCAAATGCGAATTATAGTCAGTACCGTAGAACAGGTCTGTAACACAATTCGACTTCGAGATTGTTCCGAAGAATCCTCCCATAAGATATGTTTTTGTTAGTGTTCAAGAATCCGAATGGTTTTCGGTGGCTGCAAAGTTACAAAAATATTGGCTAATCATAAACAGACGGCATGCAGTTTTTTTAACCCATACAGGGCTTTATTATTCAGCCGGGATTCTCGTTTAATGTAGGGCAGACGGTCATAAGCCCAATATAAAACGGCAACACAGCCGGGTGTAAAATGGCTGGTCATGGATAAAAAATATCCGGCCCGGACACGAAGCCCGAACCGGAATGTGAACTATGTAAAACAAAAATTTATTATTATGTCGCCGTAACTTACGGCAATATCTGCTGTAAGGCGAAAGCTCAATCCTGCACTTTCCAGTCGGATATAGTCCCCGTCTCCGACGAGAAGCTGGCGCCGATTTTGAACACACGGCGGCTGTCTGATTCGTATTCGCGGGCATAGCCCTTGTCTTCTATCTGACTGAGAGCCTCGTCTGCCGTGCCGTCGAGCTTGAACTCAAAGATATAAACATACTGCGGAGTCTCCACCACGCAGTCAACACGCCCCTGGCTCTGCACCTTCTCCGTGTAAACGGTGTAGACGCTGATAAGACGCATGATGAGATAGAACGTGTACTGGAAGTAGCGCTCGCGCTCCGCCTCGTTGTCCTTGCGGCGCATGGTGTAGGGGATGCTCGACAGAAAGGAGGTGAACAGCGTGCGCAGACTGTCAGCCTCGCCGGCCTCCATGGCGTCAATCACGTCGAATATCCAGCCGTTGAGACGCTCGCGCGGCTGAAGATACGAAGAGGCAATCATCGTGAGAAAGCCCTTCTTTACCTCGTCGTTGGGGAAGTCGAGAAGGAAAGTGTTATGGCGCATGTTGTAGTCCTTTATCGTGAGGTAGCCGCTCTGGTATATCATAGGCAGCGGGCGCTCCACGTCGGCTTTATAGTCTATGAACTCCTCCATGGCGTAATATTTGCCCGTAAGCTCGTTCATGTTCTCGTTGAAGTGTGCAAGCAGGCGGATAAGATAGGTAGGAGTGCCCGAGCGGAACCAGTAGTCGTCAACGCTAAGACTGTCAAGAGCGTTTAGCAGACTGAAAGGATTGTAGACGCCCGTCATACGCTTGCTGAAGTGATATCCGTCATACTGGCGTCTGAGCCGCTGGCGCATCTCATCCGGAGTGCATTGGTATTCAACGGCAAGGTCGGATATAGGACTGCTGAAATAACGCTCAAGTTCATCCTGCGTTATGCCGCAGAGCGTTTCGTAGCGTGCGTCCATGCTGATGTCCTTGGGCTGGTTGAAGCCGCTGAACACGCTGACCTGCGAGAACTTGGTTACGCCTGTTAGCAGGACAAACTGCAGATGGGCGTCAGCTCCCTTGAACACGGAGTAGAAGGCCTTGAGAACGTTGCGGTGTCGGTCTTCAAGCTCGTGGCTCATGTCGAGCACGTCGAGTATCGGCTTGTCATATTCGTCTATCAACACCACCGCGCGGCGGCCTGTCTTGGCGTGGGCAGTACGCAAAATCTCAACAAAGCGGTCGCCGTAGCCCAGCTCGTTCTGACGTACAGGCATGTCATAAAGATGTTCCCATTCCGACAGACAGAAGTTGAGTTTCTGCTCAAGTTCGCCCGCATTTGTGAAGTTTCCGCCGTTGAAGTCAACATGGAACACAGGATAAACGTTCCACTCCTTCTCCATGCCGTCAATGGCAAGACCCTTGAAAAGTTCTCGTTTGCCTAGGAAATAGGCCTCCATCGTGGAAAGCAACAAACTTTTACCAAAGCGCCGAGGGCGGCTGAGGAAATAGGGCTTCCCCATAGTCGCAAGACGATAGACAAACTCTGTTTTATCGACATACACGAAGTCATTTTGACGAATGTACTCGAAACTCTGTATGCCGATAGGCATCTTGCGAGGAAGGGATAATATTTGATTCATGAACGTTCTCTTTACTTTTATTTAGGCAAAGTTACGAAAAACTTATTTATAAAGTTCATGGTTCATAAAGTTTATAAGCCCCATCCGGAGTATCAAGCCCATTTGTTCGCCCGTCGTTATTCCTTTGCCTACCGATAGACTAAGGTAAAAACATAGCATCTTCATAGCATGAACATAGCAAGAACAATCTTCCATGTACTTGCCGTGTTCCTGTGATGTAATTGTTTGGTATTTGTCCTAGCCCATCCCTAGCCATACCCTAGGGCAATGGCAAGGCATCAATCATCAAATCGCTTCAAAATATTTCACCAGCTTATCATGAGGCACGGAAACACAGATACGGGAATAATTCTTCGCGTACTCCTGCCGGGTTTTCGTGAAGAAAGAAAGTGATACGGCACCGATATAGTGTTCCAACAACTCCTCCTCACCACGATTCACGATCACGAAAATGCCTCGTGGCGTGGTTCCATGATAAAATTCTTCCGCCAGCAAGCCTCTGGCTCGTAAATACTCGATATTCAAAGCTATATCCCGGGTAGTACGCTCTTTAAATGCCGTCACGGCCTTTTTCCCTTCCGGCGTTGTCAGCAAGCGTAACACGAGTTCCTGTGCAAAACCGTTAATCCCGTTCGTGTTATACATCACCCTCACCTCCAACTCATCATGCAACTCCTTGTTACACGTGTGGATAAACCCAAGTCGCTGGCCACTCAACCCGACCGACTTGCTAAAGCTCTCCGTGATAATCACGTTATCCAGCAACGCCACGAAGATGCCGAAAAACAGCAGGGCCACCACCACGACGCCGCTCCAGCG
>ENA-OPDA01000483-OPDA01000483.1-human-gut-metagenome-genome-assembly--contig:-NODE-483-length-29423-cov-3.442012_pt1 | contig 29423 bp, 29 predicted proteins | sample MGYA00241253_ERZ501486 | MGnify/ENA primary metagenome ERZ501486 (study PRJEB25962, sample SAMEA2042510) | human gut metagenome | biome: human gut; feature: human-associated habitat; material: faeces... | reverse complement strand
TGGTGTACAAAGTATACAAATCGAGTAGGAGTCAGCCTACTCGATTGTGGAGAGAGACGGTCTGCGAGGGGGAGGTTGTGTGGCGGATTTAGAAAAAGAATAGGTGTGAAGTCCATTGTGCAGGGCATTCCGATGAGCCTCTGAGAACGAAAATTGTGTCAGCAAAGGCTTCCACAATTTTTGAGTCTCATCTCCATTGCACAATAAGTGCCTTCACACCTATTCTTTTTCTAAATCCGCCCTCAAGACTTTGGGCGCAGACCTGGCGGCTGCTAAACATAAAAATTCAGGAAACTATAGAGAGATAGTTTCCTGGTATATGCGAGAGGGTATTTATATTGAGGGTGGATTAGGTTAGTTGACGCGTAAAGATTCAATAAATGGTGTCAGGAGGGATTCGCCGTATTGAAGCAGGGAGAAGCTTCTCTGGGTGAGACACCAGGAGTAGGTGAGACCGATCTGGGCAGAGGTGATCATCTGGGAGAGCTCGACGTAGGAGTAGTCTGACTTTAGTTCTCCACATTTGATCCCGTCGAAAAGGATCTTGCGCAGGATCTTATAATAATTACGATCCGGGTTTAAAATATGTCTGGTTCCGGTAGTAGCTACCTGAAGACCGTAGAGGGGCGCAAAGAGATCCATATATGGTGAGTGCTCCAGGTTATTCAGCACAAAATGGTTGAAGGCGAGCAGCAGATCGGCGGCTGGAAGCGTCCGGTCGCAGGTCTGAAGCCAGCTATCATAGTCACTGTCGTAGGAATAGGCGAGGCTGAAGAGAAGTTCATCTTTTCCACGAAAATGGTGGTAAAAGGTGCTGCGGGAATTACCGGAGAGTTCGATGATCTGCGCGATCGTAGTTTCGTCATAGCCCTGTTCTGTGAACAGCTTCCATGCTGCATCCATGATGTCCTGTTTTGCATGTCGTTTGCCGTGCGTTGTCATAATTGATCGTTCCTGCCTTCTTAAAAGTATTGAAGCTATTGTAACACAGGGATGTGGAGAGTGCAATGTTTTGTTTCTGCATACATTTTATTGAAAATGTCCATATAAGGATAATATGGTTGACTTTATTTGAACACTTTAGTAGAATGAAGGGTATAAAAAGCAGAACGTAGTTCGGAATACAGTATCTTTTTAGACCGTAGTACGAAAACGAACTACAGTGCTTTTGGAGGTGTAAGATGGAAAAATTAAAACTTGCAGCCGGCATGACAGGAGAACAGAAGCGTTATGCGGTTGAAGCAGCACTACTTCTGGGATTTCAGACAGAGACAGCTACATTTCCGGTGATCACAGCGGACGGTGAGATTCCGGTGCCGGAGAATATGGAAGAGCTGAAAGCCCTGTGGAAAAAGAGTACAGGGGGAACACCGGAAGAGTACGAATCAGCATCAAAGCATACAGGTCCGATCTTTGATCTGGATTTCCGTAAGGAAAAAGGGCTGGAGACGATGCTTCAGAAAGGGGATTTCCTGAAAGACGAGAATCAGGATCTTCTTCCGGATGTGTTGGATGTGAAGATTGTACTTCCGGAGGATGCAGATGATGCGATGCTCGTTGCAGCATGTAACCTGGCATGGCGTTTTGGTATGGAGACAACCGGATATAAAGGAACTATTACGGCAGATGCAGCTTATACAGGCAACCGGCTCGTTCTGGAAAAAGCAGAGCAGACAGAGCTTGTACGGGAAAAAGAAGGAGAAAGTGTAAAAGTATCTCTTCGCGGTGACGGAGAGGAACTAATCGCATTTACCTCCCGCCTCTGTATGGAATTTCCACAGATCAATGGTCAGAGAAGCTGGAAAGACCTGCTGATGGATATGGTGGATGACTTTGTACTGCGCGGCGCAGATGGCCAGCTTGCAGCTTTGAAAGCGATGCAGAAAGAGCAGACAGGAGAATACGAAGTGTACGGATCTCCGCTCTGGAATGATACACAGAAAAAAGAAGCCGGGGATGCAAAGGTATATAATTACAAATCCGGACAGAAGATGTACGAGAAGGTGTATGAGCTTCCGTGGGAAGTGGAAGTTTTTGAAAAACTTCTGGAAGAAAAGGTTTATCCGCAGATCGGGAAAGGAAGCAAGGTAAAGATTACCGGTGCGGTAAGTGAAAATATAAAAGTACGGCAGAAGATAAAAGAAAAAATCGAAGACAGAATCCAGATGTTAGGTGCCAAGCCGGAGGATACCTCCGTTATCTGTGCATACAAACAGGGATATTCCTGGATCGTTGAAGAGATGCTTCCGGTGATGAAGAAAGCGCAGGCAGATCAGGTTGAGATTTATTTCAAACCGTTCCTGCCGGAAGGCCAGACAGACTGGCTGGATGAGAACGGTGCAACCCCGTCCTATCACAATCTGAATGCAGACACTCCGGACAAGTGGTATGATCTTCCGATCCGCTATCTGCAGGAACTGTATCCGGTAGAAGATATTCTGGTAAAAGAGCTTGGAATTGAAAGAGATAAAGTCATTTTCAAAGCTTATGAAGGCGAAGAAGATATCACTTATCTCTGCAAGGGGATCAAGGACGAAAAGGTCTGCTGTGAGGATACTTACAAAGCAGTCTGGTCGGAAAGACCATATATGGATGAATATCCGCAGATGGGAAAGGTTCATCCGGCAACCGGTTATGTAAAAGCAGAGATTGACGGACAGGAAGTATTTTATCAGACCGTCCGTACCGATATGGAAGAGATCTGGGATGTTTACCAGAAGGAAGTTCTTCCGGATTGCAGACGATATATTGAGGAAAAGACAGGCGGAAAGATTTCCGCAGACCTGCAGCCGTTCTTCCATGAACTGCGTCTGGACGTGACCGCAAGTGAACCGGACTATGCGACCGGATCAAGAGAGGATCTGATCTCTTCACTGGATGCTTTGCATGAAGATATGTATTTTGTCGGAAGCGACTATTTTAAAAATTACGGTGTGAAGAAAGCAGATGTCATGCTGGATGCGCCGGGACTGATCCTTCCGGTGATCCATGAAAAAGAAGGCAGACCGGTATTTAAGGTGACACTGACCGAGCCGTTAAAAGAAGAAGCATGCATTGTAAAAGATGGAAAAGCGGTTCTTTTACAGAGAAAACGGGAAGAAGCAGATGCATGGATCCGTGCCATTTCATGGGAAAATGATAATTTTACTTTCCATATCCGCACAAATGGTGTACAATCTAATGTATTACACACTTACTCAACATTGTGGTCAAAGGGTGTACTGGCAGAGTGTGAAAGTGTTGCTGCAGGTACGAAGCTTTTGTTTGAAAGTGAGCAGGGCGAGATACAGTATGCAGCACTTACACCGGAAAGAGAAGAAAAACCAAAGACGAAACGGATTGAAGAGATTGACCTGCATGAGCATGAACTGATCGGATATGATACTTACCGTGAGATCATCGAAGAACTGAAGCAGGTTCCTGGAATCGAAGTGTTCCGGACTGCGGTATCTTATACAGGACGTGAACTCTATGCAGTATGGATCAAACCGGAATACGAAGGATATCTGTCCATGACGAAGCGTATATCAAGAATTCCTGGCGAGATGATCAATGCAAGACATCATGCAAATGAAGTATCTTCGACAAATGCAGCATTTATCCTGATCAAGAAGCTGCTGACAGAAGATGTTTACAAAGATTTACCGGATAAACTGAATCTGGTGATCGTTCCGATGGAAAATGTGGATGGTGCGGCAATCCATTATGAATTGCAGAAAGAGCATCCAAACTGGAAATTCCATGTGGCAAGATTTAATTCGCTTGGAAAAGAGTTCTACTATGAACATTTCCAGCAGGATACGATCCACAGCGAGGCGATGGGATTAACCCGTATTTATGACCGGTATGTCCCGGATATGATCGTGGACAATCACGGAGTACCGAGCCATGAATGGGAGCAGCAGTTTTCAGGTTATACCTCCCCGTCTTACAAAGGCTTCTGGCTTCCGAGATCTCTGCTTTATGGATATTTCTGGTATGTGACCAATCCAGAGTACAAGGACAATTACCCGGTCAATAAGGTAATGGAAGATGTGATTGCAGACAAGATTGCCGAGTATCCGGAGATGAGAGAATTGAACCGTGAATGGAGTGCTCAGTTTGAAAAATATGCACATGCGTGGATGCCGAAATTGTTCCCGGCAAACTATTATAAAGAAATGATCAACTACTGGATCCCGTTCGCGGCAGATCCAAACCATCGTTATCCGTCGATCCGTTTTCCGTGGATCACAACGGTTGCTTATACCAGCGAGGTTGCAGATGAGACCGCACAGGGTGAATACCTGAATTTGTGTGCAAGGGCTCATGTGGCACATGACGAGGCGACTATCCGGATGTTGATGGAAGCAGTGCATGTGATGGAATGTCATCTGGAAGAGCAGGATGGACAGATTTTGACCAGTTACATAAGACAGCGTCCGATGATTGTCAAAGTGACTGGAAAAAATAAATAACTTTTTAATACTTTTCTAAAGGAGGAGTTAGGTATGGAACTCATCAAATTACTTGGCGTGTTAATCGTAATCGTTGGATTCGCGCTGAAACTGGATTCAATCCTCATTATTTTCCTGGCCCTTATCGCGACAGGGATTGTTGGAGGACTTGGAGTGGGCGGACTTCTGGAAACAATCGGTACAAACTTTGTAGCGAACAGAAGTATGGCAATCTTTATCATGATCCTGCTGGTTACAGGTACACTGGAAAGAAACGGTCTGCGTGAAGCAGCGGCAAACCTGATCCGTAAAGTAAAAAGTGCGACAGCAGGTAAGCTTGTTGCTGTATATGGTATGCTGAATGCTCTGTTTGGAGCATTCAATGTCAGCTTCGGTGGAGTTGCCGGATTTATCCGTCCGGTACTGCTTCCGATGATCGAAGGTGCGATCAGCAATAAAGAAGGAAAAGCAAATGAAGACCACGTAGAAGAAGCAAAAGGACTTGCTGTTGCTATGCAGAACTTCACATGGTTCTTCTTCCAGGTACTGTTCGTAGGTGGTGCCGGCGGAATCCTTGTACAGACAACACTTGCAGGTCTTGGATACGAAGTAGAACTGATCGACCTTGCAGCAGCTGAAATCCCGGTAGCATTAGTTGCACTTGTTGTTTCCTGCGCATTTGTTATTGTGAAAGATAACAAACTGATGAAGAAATACTATGGAAAATCAACAGATACTAAGAAATAGAGGGAGGAAGACAGATGAGTAATTTAAAATTTATACAGGTCGGCGATTCGTTTAATGCAATCGGACTGAATGTAGTATGGGTAATTATCGGATTGATCACGATTTACGCAGGAATCAAGAACCTGCTGGATAAAGAGAATCCGTCAAGAGTCGGAACCGCTGTTTTCTGGTGCTCTTTCGGTATCGTTTGTGGATTTGGTTCATGGCTCCCGGCAAAGGTTTCTGGTGCGCTTGTTCTGATCATGTGCCTGCCGCCAATCTTCAAGAAAGTAAAAATCGGAAAAACAGATAATCCGACAAAGGAACACACAGAACAGCAGTTTAAGAAGATCGGAATGAAGATATTTGTCCCGGCATTCTCCGTAGCGGTATGCTCCCTGTTCTTTGCATTATTCAGTAATATGAGTTCTATGGTCGCAATTACCGTTGGTGTGATTGTAGCTATGATCTTACTGATGGCATTCGATGCAAAACAGAATAAACCGGCAGTCTTTTTGAATGATTCTGAAAGATTCCTTGGAATCACAGGACCTCTCAGTATGCTGCCACAGCTGCTTGGATGTCTTGGAGGTGTATTTACCGCTGCAGGAGTTGGCGATGTAATCGCACAGCTTGTTGAAAAGATTGTTCCAAAGGGAAATGTAAATATCGGGATCATCGTTTATGCAATCGGTATGGTACTCTTTACCATGATCATGGGAAATGCATTCGCAGCTATCACCGTTATGACAGTTGGTATCGGTGCACCGTTCGTTCTTGCTTACGGTGCTAATCCGGTGGTGATCGGTATGCTCGCACTTACATGTGGATACTGTGGAACTCTGCTTACACCGATGGCAGCGAACTTCAACATCCTGCCGGTTGCGATCCTGAACATGAAGGACCGCTGGGGCGCTATCAAAAATCAGGTTCTGGTTGCAATTTTTATGCTTGTGTTCCAGATCTGTTATATGATAGTATTAAAGTAAATAAGACATAAGTAGCTAAGGTCATTATTTCACTGGAAAGGCAGAAAATAATGGCCTTAGAATTCGTAAGCTTATTCTAGTTTTGGTATGGAGAAAGAAGAGGGACATATGACACCGAATATGGAACGGGGTGCCCGGATCATTATTCACGAATGGGTAAAAGTAAGGGCGTGGGACAAAGTACTGATCGTGACATCGAAGGAATATCTTGCAGAAGCAAAAGCAATGGAAAAAGAGGCTTCCGGAAAAGCACGGTCAGTGAATACACTGCTTGTCGAGAACAAGGGGCGCCATGTGGGAATCTTTTTTGATGATAATGAAGCAGTTTTTGATCCTTATACGGCAATTATCGCGGCGACAGAGTATTCGCTGGTGACAACGAAAGCTGCAAAGCGTGCGATACAAAGACACAAGAAATTTCTGTCCTTGCCACTGGCAACCAATGACGGAAGATCTTTTCTGGAATACGATTTTCTGACGATGGATACGAAGAAGAGCCGACTGATGGCAAAGGCATTTATCAAATATCTCAAGTATTCAGAAAAAGTCCGTGTGACAACTCCGGCAGGAACGGATATGATGTTCTACAAAGTGGGCAGAGATCCGGGATTTTTTAACGGAGTTCTAAAGGATGGAAAGGGATATTCTTCTTCCAGTATTGAGGTCTATGTCCCGATCGAGGAGACAAAGACAGAAGGTGTGATGGTGCTTGACGGTTCTCTGGGATATATTGGTCGCGCAGAGGAACCGACAAGGATTTTATTTAAAGGCGGACGGATTACGGAGATTGAAGAGACTCCGACCGGTATTCGGTTGAAAAAATACATGGAAGATTATCAGGATCCCCGGATCTATATTGCGGGGGAACTCGGAATCGGGCTTAATTCATGCTCACAATGCCTTGGAAACTGCTATATTGAAGATGAATCTGCTTATGGGACATTCCATGTAGGACTTGGGCGCAATATTGCTCTTGGAGGTATTCAGAACGCCAAAGGGCATTTTGATCTGGTATGTATGGAACCGGATATCTACACGGACAACCGACAGATTATGCAGCAGGGGAAGGTTATTATCCCGGAGCCTGTGTTATACTAAGAGATATAAAGGAGGAAATTAACATGAAGGTTTTATTAACAGGATTTGATCCATTTGGAGGAGAAAGCGTAAACCCGGCATTCGAGGCAATCAAGCTTCTTCCGTCAACAATTGCGGGGGCAGAGATCGTATATGTAGAGATCCCTACAGAATTCAAGAAAAGTGCACCGGCAGTTGAAGCGGCAATCAAAGAACATAACCCGGATATAGTGATCAATGTAGGTCAGGCAGGCGGACGTTCCTGCGTCACTGTAGAAAAAGTAGGAATCAACCTTGCAGATGCCCGGATTCCGGACAATGCAGGTGACCAGCCACTTGATGAGCCACTTCAGGCAGATGGTCCAACCGGATACTTTGCAACAATTCCGGTAAATGCAATGGTTCAGAATGTACGTGCTCACGGACTTCCATGCCATGTATCTTTCACGGCAGGAACCTACGTATGCAACTGTGTAATGTACAATGTACTGCATATGTGTGCAACCAAATACACTAACATCCGTGCCGGATTTATCCATGTACCATATGCTTGCGATCAGGTTGTAGATAAGGCGAACGGAATGGCAAGTATGCCGCTTGAGACAATCGCAAAGTCTCTGGAGTATTGTGTTGAAGCTGTAGTGAATAATACAGAAGATGTAAAAGAGGTTATGGGAACTACTCACTAGTTTTATGAAAGAAAAAAGTACCGCTGTGTCAGAATGAAGCTGATGCGGCGGTGTTTTTTTGTAAAATTTTATTGGAAATATAATTTCATGTCGCTTAATGAAAATGGACGTTCATTATATATTAAGAAATTCTATTATAAAGAAAAAGAATTGATTTGTCACGGGCAGGAATGTTATGTATAATATGCATAAAGAAGGTCGAAGCGGAAATAAGAAAAATGAACAATTTTATGAACGGAGAGAGCTTTTTTCAAAAAAAGTTGATTAAGAAGGTGAAGAAAAAAATCTAGTGGGGAAAAGATTATCGTAAAAATAGAATATGGATGGAAAACAATAACAGAGGAGAAGGAGAAGTGAAATGAGTAATTTAATGGGGATGCTGACGACTATCCAAAGTTATGTATGGGGACCTCCGACATTGTTGCTGTTGATCGGTACAGGGCTTTACTTTACGATTAAATTGAGAGGACTGCAGATCACAAAATTTCCACGTGCAGTAAGGGCCATTTTTGAAAAAGAAAGTGGGACCGGAAGCGGAGAAGGAGATGTATCGGCATTTGCGACTCTATGTACAACGATGGCAGCAGACATAGGAACGGGAAGTATTGTTGGAGTTGCAACGGCGCTTCGAATTGGTGGACCGGGATCATTATTCTGGATGTGGATTTCGGCCATACTTGGTATGGTGACGAAATACTCAGAAAGTCTTTTAGCGGTAAAATACAGAGTGACGGACGAAAATAACCAGATGGCCGGTGGACCGATGTTTTATATCCAAAATGGTATGGGAGAGAGATTTATCTGGCTTGCAAAAGCCTTTTCTGTGTTTGGCATGTGTACAGCGTTATTTGGCTGCGGAACGTTCCCGCAGGTAAATGCGATCACAGAATCTGTCAATGTGACATTCCATATACCGATCATTGTAGCAGGAGTCATCATAACAGTGCTTACTGCGGTTGTAACGATCGGAGGAATTAAAAGTATTTCAAAGGTTGCTGAAATTGTAGTGCCGATCATGGCACTTACTTTTCTCGGAGGCTCGGTAGTGGCGCTGGTGATCAACCGGGCGGCAGTACCGGATGCTTTTAAGACCATTTTTACCTGTGCATTTGCAAAAGAATCGGTAATCGGAGGAACTGCAGGAACAGGTGTCATTACGTTTATGACGGTTATGAGAACCGGGATTGCCAGAGGTGTCTATACAAATGAGGCAGGACTTGGAAGTTCACCGATCGTGGCAGCAGCGGCGAAGACGAATTCCGGTGTAAGACAGGGCCTTCTTTCCATGACAAGTGTGTTTGTTACTACGATTCTGACCTGTTCCATGACAGGACTAGTTATCATCAGCAGCGGGTTGATGGACAGTTCGGATATGAACGGAAGCACGCTTGTTACAGCTGCATATAACATGTGTCTGCCGCACAATATAGGCATGTATCTGATCGCAGTAGGAATCATGTTTTTTGCATTTACCACCATTTTGGGGTGGAATTATTATGGAGAACGCTGCCTGGTTTATCTGACCGGCACAACGAAATGGATCAAACCATATAAGATCATCTACATTGCAGCGATTGCACTGGCACCGTTTTTATCGCTGGAACCAATCTGGCTCCTGGCAGATATCACGAATGCGCTGATGATCATTCCAAACCTGATCGCAATCATTGCACTTAGAAAAGTGATCATTGGAGAAACAAAACTGTATTTTTCAAAACAAAATGAAGAAAAAATGTCTGCTGCGGTAAAAGCAGTGGAGTAAGAAAAGAAACCACCGCATTGGAAATGAGATCTGATGCGGCGGTATTTTTGCGTTAGAGGATAAATAAGGTTGTGACACCAACGCCCCAAAAAGAAAGTTAACAGGTTTACACTCGCATAGAGTATGAGTGGTACAGCGCAGGTAAGTATAATCTGTGTTTCCATCAATTCTCTTCCTGCAGATTCCAACACATCCAGAAAATCATTCGATACCGTTGAACAGGCGGATTTCCAAATATATATACTCCGGTTCCCTTCGAGGTAATGGAGATGAAACCCAGGAATCGTGGAAGCCTTTGCTGAACACGATTCCCGCTTTCAGGGGTTCATCGGAATGTTTTGCCGAGGGGAACCGGAGTACATATATTTGGAAATCCGCCGCCCACCAACCTATAAAATTTTCCCCCCACCAGTTGGAAATCCCCCTCATTTCTGCTAAAATGGAACACAGAGAAAAGGAGCGAACACAATATGAATTTTGCGCATTTGCACGTCCACACGGAATACAGCCTTCTGGACGGTTCGAATAAAATTAAAGAATATGTTGCCAGAGTCAAAGAACTGGGGATGACAGCGGCTGCGATCACAGACCACGGTGTCATGTATGGCGTCATTGACTTCTACAGAGCCGCAAGAGCGGCAGGAATCAATCCTGTACTGGGATGTGAAGTCTATGTGGCACCGGGATCCAGATTCGATAAAACAGCCGTAGGACGCGATGAGGACCGATATTATCACCTGGTACTTCTTGCCGAGAATAATACAGGATACGCCAATCTGATGAAGATCGTGTCACGTGCATTTACGGAAGGTTACTATTATAAGCCAAGAGTAGATTATGAGCTTCTGGAGACCTATCACGAAGGAATCATTGCCCTCAGTGCATGTCTTGCCGGAGAGGTACAGAGAAACCTGGCGAGAGGGATGTATGAAGAAGGAAAAAAAGCTGCGCTTCATTATGAACAGATTTTTGGGAAAGGCAACTTTTTCCTGGAACTGCAGGATCATGGGATCCCGGAACAGCGCACCGTTAACCAGCAGTTGATGCGTCTGTCGCAGGAGATCGGAATCGACCTTGTGGCGACAAATGACGTGCATTATACTTACGCAGAAGATGAAAAGCCACATGATATCCTGCTTTGCCTTCAGACAGGGAAAAAGCTCGCAGACGAGGATCGGATGCGCTATGAAGGCGGACAGTACTACGTGAAGTCAAAAGAAGAGATGGCAGCACTTTTCCCATATGCACCGGAGGCGCTGGAAAATACACAGAAGATTGCAGACAGATGCCATGTAGAGATTGAATTTGGTGTGACCAAGCTTCCGAAATTCGATGTGCCGGAAGGATTTACCTCATGGGAATATTTGAATAAGCTCTGTTTTGACGGACTGAAAAGACGATATGGAGAAGACCCGGATCCAGCTCTTGTGGAGCGCCTGAATTATGAATTGGGCGTTATCAAAAGCATGGGTTACGTGGATTACTTCCTTATTGTATGGGATTTCATTCATTTTGCAAAAAGCAACGGAATCATGGTTGGACCTGGGCGTGGATCTGCGGCAGGAAGCATTGTGGCGTACACACTTGCGATCACCAATATCGATCCGATCCGGTATCAGCTGCTGTTCGAGCGTTTTCTGAATCCGGAACGTGTGTCCATGCCCGATATCGACGTGGACTTCTGCTTTGAAAGAAGGCAGGAAGTCATTGATTATGTTGTGCGTAAATACGGCAAAGACCGGGTAGTGCAGATCGTAACCTTTGGTACACTGCAGGCGCGCGGGGTGCTGCGGGATGTGGGAAGAGTTATGGATCTTCCGTATGCTTTTGTGGATTCAATTGCAAAGATGATTCCGAAAGAACTGAATATTACATTGGATAAATCCCTGAAGATGAACCATGAGCTGAAGAAGCTCTATGATGAAGACCCACAGGTAAAAGAGCTGATCGATATGTCAAAGAGACTGGAAGGTCTGCCACGGCATACATCCATGCATGCCGCGGGAGTCGTGATCAGCCAGAAGGATGTGGATGAATATGTTCCGCTGGCACTTGGAGCGGACAACAATGTAGTCACACAGTTTACCATGACCACGCTGGAAGAACTGGGACTTCTGAAAATGGATTTCCTTGGGCTTCGTACCCTGACCGTCATCCAGGATGCGATCAGACTGGTTGAAAAAAGTACCGGTGTGAAGCTGGTAACAGAAAAATTAAATTATAATGATAAAGCAGTGCTTGACTATATCGGAACCGGAAAGACGGACGGTATTTTCCAGATAGAAAGTGCAGGGATGAAGAGCTTCATGAAGGAACTTCGTCCACAGAGTCTGGAAGATATTATCGCCGGAATTTCTCTTTACCGGCCAGGTCCGATGGATTTCATTCCACAGTATATCAAAGGAAAGAACCATCCGGAGCTGATTACTTACGAATGCCCGCAGTTAAAGCCGATCCTGGCACCGACCTATGGCTGCATTGTATACCAGGAACAGGTTATGCAGATCGTGCGTGACCTTGCCGGATATTCACTTGGGCGAAGCGACCTTGTACGCCGTGCCATGAGTAAGAAAAAGGGCGACGTGATGCAGAGAGAGCGTCAGAATTTTGTATATGGTAATGAAGAAGAAGGCATTCCGGGCTGTGTCAAAAATGGAATCGATGAAAAGGTTGCGAATAAGATCTATGATGAAATGATCGATTTTGCAAAGTATGCGTTTAACAAATCACATGCGGCAGCGTATGCGGTTGTCTCATACCAGACAGCGTATCTGAAATATTATTATCCGGTAGAATATATGGCAGCGCTTATGACTTCTGTCATCGACAATCCGGGAAAGGTTGCCGAATACATTTACACTTGCCGACAGATGGGAATTTCTATCCTGCCGCCGGATATCAATCGTGGGGTTGGTGATTTCTCTGTAGATAACGGTAATATCCGTTACGGACTTGCGGCGATCAAGGGGGTTGGAAGACCGGTGATCGAGCAGATCATCCGGGACAGAGAAGAGCATGGCACGTTTCGTGATCTGAAGGATTTTCTGGAACGGCTTTCCGGTAAGGAAGTCAATAAACGTGCGGTAGAAAACTTTATCAAATCCGGCGCATTTGACAGTCTGAAAGGGACCAGAAAGCAGTTTATGATCATTTATGTACAGATCATGGATCAGGTAGCACAGAACAAGAAAAATTCGCTTGCCGGACAGATGTCGCTCTTTGATATTGTAGATGACGAACAGAAAAAAGAATTTGAGGTTACGCTTCCGGATGTGGGAGAATACCAGAAGGAAACGATGCTTGCATTTGAAAAAGAAGTACTCGGCGTGTATATCAGCGGACATCCATTGGAAGAATATGAAGAGAAATGGCGCAAGAGTATTTCCGCAACGACATTGGATTTTCAGCTTGATGAAGAGACCGGACGGACAAAAGTGCGTGACGGGTCAAGGGAGATCATCGGTGGTATGATCACATCGAAGACGATCAAATATACAAAGAAGAATCAAACGATGGCATTTATTACCGTAGAGGATCTTCTTGGAACGGTAGAGGTTGTCATTTTCCCGCAGAGCTATGAGAAAAGCCAGCAGTATCTGCAGGAGGACAGCAAAGTATTTGTGCGGGGACGTGTATCGGAAGAAGATGATAATGCAAGTAAGCTGATCTGTGAAGAGGTGATTCCGTTTGAGATGATGAAAAAAGAACTGTGGATCCAGTATACCGACAAACAGAGTTACCTTCAAGATGAGCAGAATCTGTTCCGGATGCTCGCGGAAAGTGAGGGTGAGGACCAGGTTGTAATCTTCTGCAAAGCGGAGAGAGCGGTAAAAAGACTGCCTAAAAACGCAAATATCCAGGTAGAACCTGGAATTTTGAGCAGATTGACGAATTATTTTGGAGAAGATTGTGTAAAAGTAATAGAAAAACCCATTGAAATGAAGGGGTGAATATTATACAATAACGTGTGAATTGAGATAAATTAAGCAAAAGGATAGTAAAGTTACAAAGTAGAAGAGACGGAGGAGACATATCATGGCAGAAAAAGTAATCAGAACTATCGGCGTATTGACCAGTGGTGGAGACGCACCGGGAATGAACGCTGCAATCCGTGCAGTTGTAAGAACCGCATTGGGAAAAGGACTGAAGGTAAGAGGAATCAGAAGAGGTTATTCAGGACTTCTTAACGAGGAAATTATTGATTTAAGTGCCAGAGATGTATCAGACACGATCCAGAGAGGTGGAACGATTCTTCTGACAGCCCGTTGCGAGGAAATGCGTACACCAGAAGGACAGCAGAAAGCAGCAGCAATCTGTAAGAAATATGGAATTGACGGTCTGGTAGTTATCGGAGGAGACGGTTCCTTCAAGGGAGCACAGAAATTATCTGATTTTGGAGTAAATACAATCGGACTTCCGGGAACGATCGATCTTGATATCGCATGTACAGAATACACAATCGGATTCGATACAGCGGTTAATACAGCGATGGAAGCAATTGACAAAGTGCGTGATACATCTACATCACATGAAAGATGTAGTGTTATCGAAGTTATGGGACGTGATGCGGGATACCTTGCACTGTGGTGCGGTATTGCCAATGGAGCAGAGAAGATTCTTCTTCCTGAGGAACATGACTACGATGAAGCAAAGATTATTGCAGACATCAAAGAAAGCAGAAAACGCGGTAAAAAGCATTACATTATCATCAATGCCGAAGGTATCGGTGATTCTATGAATATGGCAAAGAGAATCGAAAAAGAGACGGGTATGGAGACACGTGCTACTATTCTTGGTCATATGCAGCGTGGAGGAAGCCCGACAGCAAAAGACAGAGTTTATGCATCTATCATGGGATCTCTTGCTGTAGATCTTCTTCTTGAAGGAAAAACAAACCGTGTAGTAGGATACAAACATGGCGAGTATATTGACTTCGATATCAACGAAGCACTGGCAATGCAGAAAGGAATTCCGGAGTACCAGTACGATATCGCAAAACAGCTTGCCATCTAATAACAGACAGATTGGATGACGTGTATGACACAGGATGTATTATTGACGATTTCCGGACTGCATGATATGGCATTTGCAGATCCGGAAGAAAATGAAGAGAATGAGCCGATCGAAGTGATTACTCCGGCGAGCTATTACTGGAAGAACGGAAAGCATTATATTCTTTATGATGAAGTAATGGAAGGGATTCCGGGGGTGGTTAAGAATAAGATCAAGATCACCGGTGAAGATTCGATGGAGATCATGAAGAGCGGAATTACGAATGCACATATGGTATTTGAGAAGAATCAGATGAATGTCACATATTATGATACACCGTATGGGCAGCTTCATGTTGGAATTCATACACGGAAGCTGGATGTGAATGTGGATGATGAGCGAATTGATATTGCTGTGGAGTACGGGCTTGATGTGAATCATGAAGCGACGGCAGACTGCCGGATCGCAATGAGCATAAGACCGAAAGCACAGGCAGAGGAAGCAATTTCAGGAAAATAAAACAAAAAGGGTAAATGATTCAATCAGCTCAGAATCATTTACCCTTTTTTGTTACTTGTTCCGCAGTCTTGCCCAGAATCCTTTTTTCTTAGGTGGAGTCTCAAGAGAACCTCTGACTCCTTTTACTGCAGTGATGTAAATACCGCTTACGGTTGCTTTTACTTCTTTTTTGACTGGAATAAGATCATAGATGCTTGCATCACACATCAGAGTCATGATCTTTGGTCCGACTTTTGCCTTGACTACAGGTACCTTTGAACGACGAAGATACTTAGGTGTATTCTCAAGAACAACTGACGGGAAACCGGCATCTTTAAGCTTCATCTTACCTTTGTCGATAACCAGGATGTTGACCTGCTGTGCAGCAGCTGCAATCATCTCTTCCTGTTCTGCCTGCTTTTTCTGCGCTTTCTTACCGAGGAAATACAGAACAACCAGGGCGATAAGCAGTACGGCAAGAATTACCAGTAATACGATCGTTATCTTACTCACGGGTTTTCCTCCTCAAATCATATTTACACATAGCTTATTGTAGCATTGTTTGTAGACAAGTGCAAGTAATTTGAAGTTTTTGGCGGCTTTTTGAACGTAATGGAAAATCTGAAATAAATGTGAATTTTGGGAAATCCCTTTTCAATGACGGATTATGTGTTATAATCATATGTAGCGCTCTGATGTGGGTGATTTGGACAGTCAGAGAGAATGAAGATATAAGAGGTGTAAAAGAAAATGAAAAAGAAATTAGCAGTACTGGCAGCAGGTATCTGTGCATTGTCATTATTTCTTACCGGATGCTCCGGTGAGATTTCCAATGATTATGTTACGATTACAAAATATAAAGATGTGGAGATTGATAAAGTAGATGCGGATGCGGTATCGGATAATGATGTAGAAGCACAGATCAACAGTGTACTTCAGTCTAAATCAACTACAACAGAAGTTACAGACCGTGCAGCACAAACCGGAGATACGGTAACGATTGACTACGAAGGAAAGAAAGATGGTGTGGCATTTGATGGTGGAACAGCGACAGATGCACAGCTTACATTAGGAAGTGGTCAGTTTATTGACGGATTTGAGGATGGCGTTGTCGGACACAATATTGGCGATACTTTTGATCTGGATCTGACTTTCCCGGAGAACTATGGAAATGAAGATCTTGCAGGTCAGGCAGTTGTATTTACCGTTACACTGAAGGGAATCAGCCAGACCGATGTACCGGAACTTACCGATGAATTTGTACAGAGTGTTTCTGATACTTCCAAGACGGTGGAAGAGTACAAAAAGGAAATTAAAAAATCTCTGAAAAAAAACGGCAAAGAAAACCAGCAGAATACAATCAAGGAAAATGCATGGAAAGCAGTACTTGAGAACACAACTGTGAACAAGTATCCGAAGAAGGATCTGAAGAATATGATCAGTTCGATCAAGACACAGTATAAGAATATGGCATCTTATTATAACCTTGATTTTGCAGATTTCCTTAAACAGTATATGAATATGGATGAGGAAACTTTTAATTCAAAGGCAACCCAGGCTGCAAAGGATCAGGTAAAGGCCAACCTTGCGGCAGATCTGATCATTGAGAAAGCAAAGATCGATGTGTCAGATAAGACACTTGAGAAGAAGTATAAGGAGTATGCAAAGGCTTACGGATACGAAGATGTAGATGCACTCAAAAAAGCACTGGAAGATGCTGGAAACCTGGAGAATCTGGAGAAGACAGCAAGACTGGATATCGTAGAAGACTGGGTAGCAGACAACTGCAAGCAGGTGAAAAGTACTTCATCTGACAGCAGCAAAAGCGGTTCAAACAGTACAGGAAGTACCGGCAGCACAGAAAGTACAAAATAGATATAAGCAAACATTCAAAAGGCGGAGAATAAAATCTCCGTCTTTTTTCTTCCTGAAGGGAATGGTATGATATAGAAAGTAATTGTTTTTACAAAATGAAATATACTACAGGAGGACAAGATGAAAGCAGTACTTTTTGATATGGATGGCATCCTGATCGATACAGAGAAATATCTGACAGTATACAAACAAAAGGCAATGCGGGAGGCGGGATACCGGTTGGATCTGGAAACGGCATACAAATTCCGCAGCTGTGCATCCGTATTTGCAAGAGAGCAGATGAAGGGAATTTTTGGAGAGGATTTCCCATACGATGAGCTCAGACGGCGCAGACAGGAGCTGATGAGTGATCATATTGCGCGTTTCGGAATTGAGAAGAAACCGTATGTGGAAGAGACGATCAAGGAGCTGAAAAGACGTGGTTATCAGACGGCAGTCGTGACGGCTACAGCGGAAGACAGGGCTGTGCGTTATCTGGAAATGGTCGGATTTAAAGAGCTGTTTGATGAAATCATCAGTGCATCTATGGTGAAATTGGGAAAACCGAGACCGGATGTGTATCTCTATGCCTGTGAGAAGATCGGGCGGAAGCCTGAAGAGTGCATGGCGGTCGAAGATTCACCGAACGGGGTAAATGCGGCTTACCAGGCGGGCTGCCATGTGACGATGGTTCCGGATCTGACACCTGCAGACGAAGAGGTCAAAAAGATGGCAGATCATGTCGTTCCAGACCTGCGAGGACTTCTGGAATATCTGAAATAACCCCTGAAAATGAGGAGAGCCGATATCCGGTTTCCCGAATATCGGCGTTTATGAAAAAGAAAAATTTTATTATGTGAAAAGGTTTATTTCCTTTTGACAATTATTAGTATACTCGTATCTTGTGAAAAAAGTGTGTTTATAATTTGAAAGAATTATGAACGTTTGTGAACATAGTATACATATATTCTGAAGGGACCGCAGACAGCAGAGTCTGCAGCCCGACAAAAGGGATTTAATCTGTTCCGGGAAGCATCGACCGGACGAAAAGCGAAAACAATTCCCGCATACATGGAGAAGTAAAAAACATGGATTCCGGATGCCACTGAACGCCAAGTGCAAAAGGCTGTCCTTCGATTTCAATTGCCTCAACTGTGCCATCAGAAGTGTGTGCACATGCATGGACATTTTTTCCGAGCAGATGAACGGACTGATGGTGGAAACTATTGGTATACAGAGTGTCTCCGGTCAGTTCATGAAGATGGCTGTCTTTGGCGATGAAAATCTGGTGCCACATATCGCTGCGGTTCTGTGAGGTCTGCATATGCAGAAAAGGATCTCCGGGCTGACAGGAAAGATCCTGGTAGATACTTCCGCCACAGGCGGCGTTGAGCACCTGCATACCCCGGCAGATGCCGATTACCGGAAGATGACGTTTTAAGATTTCCTCTGCAAAATGAATCTGGAAAAGATCTACAGAAAGATTGGTCTGTCCTACACCTGGAAGTGGATCTTCATTGAAGAGAAACGGTGTAAAATCACCTCCTCCGGGGAGCAGAAATCCATCGCATATGTCAAGATAAGAATTGATCGGGAAGTCCTGAGGAAGAATCGGTATCAGCAGGGGGATTCCTCCGGAAATGCGGACTGCCCGCACATAGGTATCGGTTACAAACTGGTTTTTGCCGTCGAAGCCACAGCATAAGATTCCAACAACTGGTTTCATATTTACAATCCTCCTCTTTATCAGATAAATCAGTTGTTACAAAATATGTGGAGTCTGTATGAAATATGTATTATAATAAAAAAAGCAACATGCCAGATGGCAGGAAAGGAGTTCCTATGAAACTGGTTATTCCGGAATATAAAACATTAGAACTTGATACGATATTTTTAGATATGAACGGGACGATCGCTGTGGACGGCGTGATCCCGCCGAGTGTGAAGGAACGTCTTATCGCACTTTCAGAGCAGTTCCGAATTTATGTACTGACTGCAGATACGCATGGAAATGCGAAAGCGCAGTGCGAAGGGCTTCCGGTGATCCTGGAGACATTTCCGACAGGTAATGCAAAGGAGTATAAAAGGGAATTGGTAAAAGCAACCGGTGCAAAACGCTGTGTGGCAATCGGTAATGGCAGAAACGATGAGTGGATGCTGAAAGAGGCGGCGCTTTCCATCGCTGTTATGGACCGGGAAGGGGTCTATGGGAAATTATTGAAAAATGCGGATCTCTGCGTCAGATCTATGCAGGATGGACTGGATCTTCTGCTCTATCCAGGTCGGATTATTGCAGGACTCCGTGGATAATATTTGAAGAAGAATACGTAAGAGTATGTGGAAGGAGAAAAGATGCGTCAGGCTATAGTGACATTGAAAAAGGGTGAGGGACGTCTGCTGAAATCAGGCGGCGCCTGGATATTCGATAATGAAATTGATTCGATTATGGGAGAATTTGAGAATGGTGATATTGTGATCGTCCATGATTTTGACGGGTACGGAATGGGAAGAGGATTTATCAATATGAATTCTAAGATCCGGATCCGTATGATGACAAGAAAGCAGGATCAGGAGATCGATCATGCATTTCTGGAAATGCGGGTGAGAGATGCGTGGGAATACCGGAAAAAGACAGTAGATACATCAAGCTGCCGTGTGATTTTCGGGGAAGCGGATTTTCTTCCCGGACTGGTGATCGATAAATTCTCAGATGTGTTGGTTGTAGAGTCTCTTGCACTCGGAATTGACCGAATGAAAGAAGAAATCGTGGACATTCTGAAAGCGGTACTTTCAGAAGATGGAATTACGATCCGTGGCGTGTATGAACGAAGCGATGCAAAGGTTCGTCAGAATGAAGGAATGGAGAGAGTCAAAGGCTTTATCGGTGAGGAATTTGATACCAAAGTTGAGATTGTGGAAAATGGTGTCAGATATATGGTTGATGTCAAAGACGGACAGAAGACAGGATTTTTCCTGGATCAGAAATACAATCGTCTGGCAATCCAGAGACTTTGCAAGGATGCAGAGGTGCTGGACTGCTTCACGCACACAGGCTCTTTTGCGCTGAATGCAGGGATTGCAGGGGCAAAGCATGTGACAGGTGTAGATGCTTCAGAACTTGGTATAGAACAGGCAAGAGAGAACGCAAGACTCAATGGATTAGAGGATAGAGTTGAATTTGTCTGTGCAGATGTATTTGACCTGCTTCCAAAGCTGGAAGAAGAAGGAAAGCAGTATGATGTGGTAATCCTGGATCCACCTGCATTTACCAAATCCCGTAAGACGATCAAGAATGCGACAAAGGGATATCGTGAGATCAATATGCGCGGAATGAAGCTGGTAAAACCAGGCGGATATCTGGCAACCTGTTCCTGCTCGCATTTTATGGATTATGAGCTTTTTACGAAGACGATCCACCAGGCAGCGCAGAATGTGCATAAGAGGATCAGACAGGTAGAATACCGGACACAGGCGCCGGATCATCCGATTCTGTGGTCGGCAGAAGAATCGTATTATCTTAAATTCTATGTGTTCCAGATCGTGGATGAAAAATAAAGTGTTGTAGTAGATAAAAAAGGTATCGAAAATCAAACATAAATGATTTTCGATACCTTTTTTAATAGTGTACATATTTCAGATTTGATATTCTATTCAAACTGCGCAGCCGATAATGCAACATAATCCGCAGCATTTTTATAAATTGACTGGATCTCTTCCTCAGTAAGAGGTCTTTTTACTTTTGCCGGGCTTCCGATAACCAGCATTCCATCCGGAATAACTGTGTTCTGAGTAACCAGACTTCCGGCACCGATCAGGCAATGCTTTCCAATCTTTGCACCGTTTAAAATCGTACTTCCCATCCCGATTAGAGACGCGTCACCAATTGTACAGCCGTGGATCACACAGTTGTGACCAACAGTGACATCATCACCGATAACGGTCGGAAAACCGTAATCTACATGGACGGTACTGTTATCCTGGATATTACTTCGCTTGCCAATCGTGATAGACGATTCATCACCGCGGACAACGGCATAATAGAACACACTTGAGTCTGCACCGATGGTGACATCACCTAGGATGACGGACTGACTGGCAATGTGCGCCTGTGATGAAATATTTAAAGAAGACATTACAGCAGATTCCTTTCTCATTATAAGATTATTTTTTGGCTTCAACAGCTTTGACCGGGTTTTTGGCGGCTGCTTTTGTATCCTGTTCCGCTTCCGGCTGATAACCGTTGATATTATATTTCTGCTCGTAATAATCAAAGGTGGATACATAATTGTTGTCTTTCAATTTCCGTACACTCTTAGTGTATTCGTGCATATCGAAATTGGAAGAATCCAGTTCCAGGATTGCAACGGCAATGTTAGAACAGTGGGCTGCAATACGATCATAGTTGGTGAGCAGATCGTTAAATGCAAATCCGGTGTTCAGATCACACTGCCCGTTACGGAGCCTTTTAATATGACGCATTTTCAAATCGTTGCATAAAATACCGATCAGTTCGCGAAGCGGTTCTACTTTGGCAGCATTTACAAGGTCTTCATCTACAAATGAATTGATCGTGAGATCAAGGAGCTCTTTTAATGCGGATTCAAGAACATGAAGCTCGTATTTGGCTGCATCTGAAAAAATACGTGATTTTTCATGAAGTTCCTGTGCAACACGGGAAATATTGACTGCATGGTCACCCAGACGTTCAAAATCACTGATCGTATGAAGAAACTTGGCGGTCTGTTTGGACTGTTCCGGTGTCAGGTCGTGCATATTGAGCTGCATCAGATAGGTTCCCAGTTTATCTTCGTATTTGTCGATCAGATTTTCCTTTTCCTGAATTTTGTTGAACTTATTATCTGAAAAATCTTTCAGCAGTGCAAGGGCGCGACGGATATTTTTGTATGCTTTCTTTGCCATTCCGTTGACTGCAAGCTGGCTCTGTGTGATTGCCAGTGGCGGATAATTGAGGAAACGTTCCTCAAGAAGATCGAAATCTGCCTGCTCTTCGTTGTCTTCATCGGTATCTTTAATAAGGAAGAAGACAAGCTTTTCAATCTTGCCGATAAATGGAGCAAGAACAAGGATCGTCAGAAGCCGGAATACCGTATTCAAAAGTGCCACACGGAAAGGTGACATAATTTCACCCATAAATGGGAAATGCACGATGGCATTTACAGAATAGAATACGATGGACCAGAAAATCATACCAAATAAATCGTTCAGCAGATAGATCAGAGCAGTACGCTTTCCGTTCTTGTTCGTTCCGATTGAGGAAAGAAGAACCGGACATGCGGCGCCAACGCCGATACCCATTGTGATCGGAAGTGCAGCTGCAAAGGTGATCGATCCGGTAATGGACAGTGCCTGGAGGATACCTACAGAAGCAGAAGCACTCTGCAAAACTGCTGTAAATACGATCCCGACAAGGATTCCCATAAATGGATTCGTGAACATGGTCAGAAGTCTGACGAAATGCGGATTCTCTTTCAGAGGAGAGACAGCACCGCTCATGGTCTGCATTCCGATCATCAGGATCGCAAAGCCAAGCATGATGTCACCGATATCAGAATACGGTTTTTTCTTGATAAATGTACGGAAAATAATTCCGATGATTGCTACGATTGCAGAAATTGTAGCGGTTGATAAAAGCTGCGCGATTCCGCTGGAACCATCAATGTAGGAGAGACATAGGATCCATCCGGTGATACTGGTTCCGATGTTGGCACCCATGATGATACCAATTGCCTGTGCGACCTTCATCATACCAGAGTTTACAAATCCGACTACCATAACTGTCGTTGCAGAGGATGACTGAATGATAGCGGTTACGACAGTACCGAGCAGAAGTCCTTTCAGAGGAGTATTGGTCAGCCTGTATAAAATAAGTTCAAGCTTATTGCCGGCAACTTTCTTCAGACTGTCGCCCATCAGTGACATACCGTATAAAAACAGGGCTACCCCACTGAGCAATGACAAAACCATTGTAATTCCCATAATTTTGTTTTCCTTTTCTTTAAGCATTAGTTTACATTTTGTCGCAAAAAAAATATCGTACAGCTACTTTAAATATGAAAAGTCTGCATGCGGATCACACAAAGTGATGCTATACGACACCCTTATTATATAACAAGAAAGTTTCCATAGGTAGACTGAAACGATATTTTTTTACACTTTTTTTACAAGGACTTAACTTTTTCTATACATTCGGTAGCAAAAAGAGCCGCATTTTCAAGGTCTGTGCGTGTCGGATGAATCATTGCTTCGTCAAAATTCTGTAATTGCCGTCGGATTTGCTGGCAATCGCAATCTTTTGGTGTGTTCAGCAAGGATTCATATTTTTGACGGACAGCAAGCGGCATTTTCCCCTGGCAGATAAAAGAACCGAGATAGTGGTTGTCATCTTCAAGCCAGATCCGGACGCTGGATGCGATCTCTTTGTAGTATTCCGGGCTGTTTCCGGCACCGCAGGTTCCAAAGAGAGCAACGGATTTGCCCGACAGACCGGAAAGGAAGTTGCCAATCTCGAGGCGGCAGGTTCCGCGGTGAACACAGAAACCAACAAAATAAATTTTGGCTTCTGGGAAATCGGTACGTTCATGAAGATTTATCAGATCTTTGGACATCCCCGGAAGGGATGCAAAAATTTCTGTTGCTATTTTTTTTGTATTTCCTGTCTCACTGTCATAGACAACAAGATAATCTAACATATAGTATTTCCTCCTGTCATTTAGTGGTATGTATAAGGAGAACCGCAGAAGAATCCACCGCCGCCACAGCAGAGATTGCACATGATGTTGGCAATGCAGAGCTTCACGCAGAAATCATTGTTGATCGTTGGTGTACCGCCATACATTGTCTGTTGTGTACGATACCAGCTTCCACCATTTTCAAGACGGCTGACAAGAGACTGATATTGATAGTTGGACGGCTCCAGACGAAGAGCTTCTTTGGCGTGCTCCAGGGCGAGGACATTATTGCCCATGCCGGAATTGGCGATAGAGCTGTAATAGTACCATCTGGCAGAACGGTCTTTGATTCCTGAAAGGACATTTAAAGCTTCTTTATAATGACCACTGTTCAGATAATTGGCGGCGGCACGCAGATGAATATCTTCTTCTGTCTCGGTTGTCTGCTGATTCTGATTGGTATACTGACCGTAGAAACCGCCGAATGGACCAAAACCGCCAAAACCTCCGTATCCGCTTCCGGCATCGCCATAACCTCCGGAGCCTGTTCCGGTATATCCGGAGGCACCCATTTCTTTTTCTTTCATAATCTGCTGGTAAGCCTGTTGGATTTCTTTGAATTTGGCTTCTGCCTGATCTTTATTTGGATTGTTGATATTGGCATCCGGATGATAAATACGGCTTAATTTGCGGTAGGCTTTCTTGATATCCTCGTCGGAAGCATCCCGTGAAACGCCGAGTATTGAGTAAGGATCCTGCATAATTGATTATTCTCCTGATCGTTAGCTTTTTTTGATAAAAGTAGTCTGGCATTTTGGACAGCGGATCTCAATTTTACCTTTTCCCTTTGGGACACGGATCTTCTGCTTGCAGTTTGGACACTTGTAAATGTGGTGTGTCTTGCGCTGCGCTGCCATATACTTCTGTTTTGCAAAAAATCCACGGATCTTTGAAGTGTGCTGGAGAAATTTCTGGTTTTCCAGTGCACGCTTGTAGGTCTGACGTGAAAACATGCGATAATAAGAGTATATCACGAATGCCCACCCAATTACATAAAAAATACGAAAATGGAAGATGCTTGTGATCAGCATCAGAATTACGCCGCTCCATAAGAGAAATTTGCCGAAGGTATCTACTCCGTACCTTCCATACATAAAACGCATCAGTTTTTCTTTCATAATGTTCACCCAATCTTTTTTATTTATAGAATATGATGATACCAGGGGCAAAAGGCCAGAAAGCACGTAGCAATCTGGTATCAAAGGGGTCAAAATACCTTTTGACCACAACATCATATGATACTATACGATGGTTTACATTGTACGCCTGCACACACAAAAATCAATAAACTCTCTATTAAAAAACTCTAAAAAGTATGTTATACTGCTGATATCGTGAAAATATGGAAGAAAATAGGACTTCTGGGATTGCATGGCAATGGAGCAGTCCGGGAATATCATATATAAAAAGCAGAGGAGGAAATTATGGGACGGAAAGAATATGGTCGGTATGGAAAGCATTCCAGGCGTGACCGGCGCAAGAAAAAAGGTGGAATCATCAGTACGGTCATTTTGATCGTTGCAATCTGTGTGTTTGCATTTTCTGCCTTTCAGCTGTATAAAATCTTTAACGGATATCACAAAGGGGAAAGTGAGTATGATGATCTGGTAAAGCTTGCGGTTACGGAAGATAAGGGGGAACAGGAGAACGGGACGGACGATCAGGATGGAAGCAGATTTTCCGTGGATTTCGATGCACTCAGACAGATCAATCCGGATGTGGTTGCATGGATCCGTTTTGATGAACCGGCGGTGATCAATTATCCGGTTGTGCAGGGAAGTGATAATTCAGAATATCTGAGTAAGACATTCAAAGGATATGACAATACCGTAGGAACGATTTTTGTAAATGCTTATAATCATGCGGATTTTAATGACAGAAACACGATCATTTACGGACATTATATGTATAATGGAACGATGTTTAATGAGCTGGAGCAGTATCACGAAAAAAGTTTCTGGGAAAAATACCCTTCCTTCTATATTTATACACCGGATGGCAATGTGGCTACTTATCAGATTTATTCTGTTGGAGTGGTAAAAGATACTTCCGAAGGCTATACATATCAGTTCGCAGATGATGCGGCGTTTGCATCCTTCCTTGAAGCAACGAAGGCGTCTTCTTTGTATGATACAGGTGTGGAAGTGGGAAATGATTCGCAGATCGTGACGTTGTCCACCTGTACACGGGAGGGAAATGATGACAGAACGATCGTACACGGTGTCAGGGTAAATGTACAGCCGGCAGGAGAATAAAAGAGGAGTAAAGCGATGGCAGCAGAAGCAAAATTTGAAGTCGGAGATGTGATCCGGATGAAAAAACCGCATCCGTGCGGAAGCTCAGAGTGGGAGATCCTGAGAGTAGGGGCGGATTTTCGTCTGAAATGTCAGGGATGCGGACACCAGGTAATGGTACCGCGCAGACTGGTTGAAAAAAATACAAAAGAAATAAGAAAAAAGGCTTGAAACAAAGCTTGAATTATGATATCATACCAACTTGTGATATATTATTTATCCTTGTTCCCGGCGGATCCGGGAGCCAAAAGACCATAAGGAGGTGCAGGACATGAGCAAATATGAATTAGCAGTTGTTGTCAGCGCAAAACTCGAAGACGACGCCAGAGCAGAAGTAATCGAAAAGGTGAAAGCACTTGTTACACGTTTCGGTGGTAACATTACTGACGTTGACGAATGGGGAAAGAAGAGATTAGCTTACGAAATCCAGAAGATGAAAGAAGCTTACTACTACTTCATTCACTTTGAATCTGAAACAACAACACCAGGCGAAATCGAAGAAAGAATTCGTATCATGGATGGTGTAATCAGATATTTATGCGTGAAACAGGAAGCTTAGAAAGAGGCAACGTATGAATAAAGTAGTTTTAATGGGACGTCTGACAAGAGATCCTGAAGTGAGATATTCACAAGGTGAGAACGCTCTCGCTATTGCAAGATATACATTAGCTGTAGACCGCAGATTCAGACGTAACAACGACGGAGAGCAGACAGCTGACTTTATCGGATGCGTTGCTTTCGGAAGAAGTGCAGAATTTGCTGAGAAATATTTCCGTCAGGGACTGAAGGTTATCGTAACCGGACGTATTCAGACAGGAAGCTATACCAATAAAGAAGGTCAGAAAGTTTACACAACAGATGTTGTTGTTGAGGAGCAAGAGTTTGCAGAGAGCAAAGCCGCAAGCGGCGAAGCAGCCGGCTATGGATTTGTCAAGGGATAAAAATGCAGAAGAAATGAAATGGTCACCGCTGGAAATGGGCGCGGCAAAGCAGGCTCACGGAGCGTGAGCAGGCGGATATGGGTGTGAAGCTTCTATGCGGCGGTCGGCAGAACAGGTTCATAGACCTTATGGTCACGCAGAATGGCAAATACCACGGCAGTCATTTTCCTCGTCACATGACCGATGATCGTCATGTATTTGAGCCCTTCTGCGGCTTTCTTCTCGTAATATGCGCGGAACATGGGATCGCGCTGTACAGCGACCTGAGACGCCATCCAGATGCATCTGCGCAGATACGGAGAGCCCCGTTTGGACATATGCGCGTGCGCAGCCTGGAACTCGCCGGACTGGTTGACAGACGGATCGACGCCAATATAGGCTGCGAGCTTGTCCGCAGAAGAAAAACGGGAGATATCTCCGACTTCGCTGAGAATGACGGCTCCAATGATCGGTCCAACGCCGGGAATCGTCGTGACCGTCGTATCAAAGCTCTGAAACAGTCTGGATATTTCTTTTTCCAGAGCGTCAGCCTTTCCGGAGAGCGACTGGATCTGGTCGAGCATCAGGAGAATCAGCGTGGAATACGCGCCGTCACAGTCTTCAACGCCGAAGCTGTTTCGTGCAAGATCCTTGAGTTCACGCGCCTTCCACTCACCGAAGTGACCGTTGCTGCTGTTCCAGAGCAGCTCCGTCAGCTTATCCAGATGTGCGTTGGAAAGCTTCTGCGGCGTCGGATACTTTTTCAGAACCGCCACGGAGGACTTGCAGAAAATCGTATCGAACTGCGCCTCGTATTCCGGAAAGACACGGTCGATCAGCGCGATCAGCTTCCGCTTGAGGTCGCCGGCCATGTCGACCAGATAGAAGCGGTTCCGGCACAGTTCCTTCAGTGCCAGCAGACGATCCTGTGCAACATTGCTTTCGGCATAGCGCCCGAAGCGGATCAGCTCGGCGATGATGAAGGAATCTTTTGCATCTGTTTTGATCTTGCGGATGAACATATCCCGCATGGCGCTGGTTTGGATCGGGTTGAGCAGAATGACGTGGTAGCCGTCCTTGCGCAGCCGCGTAAAGAGCGCCAGCCAGTAATGCGCGGTGGACTCCATCGCAAATACGATCTGACTTTTGATGTTCGTGTGTTTTCTGATTTTCTCCAGCATGAGATTGTACCCGGTGCAGTTGTTGCGGATAGAGAACGGGCGCTGGACGGTCTGACCGTCCGATGTGATCATACAGACCTCGTGGCTGCGCTTGGCGACATCGATACCGACAATGAACATAACATACACCTCAACGTAGATTTACAGACAGTCCTCATGGTCTTATGAGTCATACCCTGCTTCGATATCAGCGGAGAATCCCGCATCCGGCTCATAAATGAAAGCTCATAAGAGAGAGGTCCCACGCTGCTTAGAGCGGACGAGCGCCGCAAGGAGAAAAGAAGAGAACCTCTGTCTGCATGAGGATATTATATCATCGCGCATCTGCGCGCTGATAACGGCAAAGAAAAGAAGGGAAGAAAAGTCGCCTCATACGGCGGAGCCGAATGCTGCTTAAAGCGAATAAGTACCGCAAGGATAAAAAAGCGGACTGCCGCCAGAACGAGCTTGGAAGCCGCATTTTCGTGGGAAGGGTTTTCGTCGATTATGCGAAATGTCTGCATTTTTATCCGAGTTTTTCCTATGGACGAATTATAGCAGGAGAAAGGCCTGACGCTTTTCTGCGTCTGGCCGTCCACTTCTGCCCGCAGTGCGGGCAGTTTCGGGGGATAAAAATGGCGCTTTTCTGCGGCTGTCAAAAATGGAATGACGCTGTTATTTCCCAAAAGCCGCGAAATGCCAGTAAAATCAAGGATAATTTTGACGCTATTACGATTTTGGGAGGTTTTGACCATGAAAACAGAAGAACGAAGCCGCCACACAGTCTGGATGGAAGATACAGTTTGGCAGCGGGTGCAGGAACACTACAAAAGCGACGGATGCAGCACACAGAACGAGTTTATTGCAAAGGCGATTCTATTTTACTGCGGCTATTTGCAGAGCGAATATGCCGGAGACTTCCTGCCGAAAATCCTCGGCGAAACGCTCGAAGCCATCCTCAGTATGTTTGGTGACCGCATCGGCAAGCTGCTTCTGAAGCAGGCTGTCGAGCAAAACGTCTGCAATCACATCCTTGCGTCGGACACGGATATTGACGCGGCAACATACCAGAAAATGCGCGGCATGAGCTATCAGGAGGTGCTGCGGACAAACGGACAAATCTCGTTCCCGGAGGTGCTCCGTCAGCAGAAACGACTCTGAGGTTGCAGCAAAAGGCAGCTTGCAAGCTCAAAAACTTGCAAGCTGCCTTCTAAAAAATCCATGCTTTACTGCACCCGATACCCAGCTAGAATCAGGCTGACAATCATCTGCCAGAA
>ENA-OPDA01000456-OPDA01000456.1-human-gut-metagenome-genome-assembly--contig:-NODE-456-length-30135-cov-6.243418_pt1 | contig 30135 bp, 32 predicted proteins | sample MGYA00241253_ERZ501486 | MGnify/ENA primary metagenome ERZ501486 (study PRJEB25962, sample SAMEA2042510) | human gut metagenome | biome: human gut; feature: human-associated habitat; material: faeces... | reverse complement strand
TATTTACAAGAAAATGCTACAGATACTTATTGGTGTTCTTTGTCTCCTGGCATCTTCAATGGCAGCTACGCTCTCGTTTGGTACATTATCGGCAGCAGTGGTGACTTCGCTCACGTCTACGTGTTCTACACTAGCGGGGTTCGTCCTTCAATTTCTCTTAAATCGACGACCAATGTAACCGGAAATGGTACCTCAGAAGATCCTTATGTTGTTGAATAATAATTAAGTCACTTAGGTGGCTTTTTTGTTGACTAATTCTTTTGAGGTTTATATACTTTTGGTGTAGGAGATGATTTGATGGGTTTAGTTGTTAAGAATGTTAATAAGTCTTTTGGAGATAAGCGTGTTGTTGATAATATTTCTTTTGAGCTTAAGAAACCTGGTGTGTTTGGACTACTTGGTACTAATGGTGCTGGTAAGACTACTACTATAAGAATGATTTTAGGTATTATTAAGAAGGATAGTGGAGAGATTACTTGGGATGGTAAAGAGGTTACTAGGGGTAATGTTAATTTTGGATATTTACCTGAGGAGAGAGGATTATATCCTAAGAGTACAGTTTATGATCAGTTAGTTTATTTTGCTAATTTAAAGGGATTAGGTAAGAAAGAGGCTGATGAGGCGGTAAGGTACTGGTTAGGTAAGCTTAATTTGATGGAGTATATAAATAGTCCGGCGGAGAAGTTATCTAAGGGTAATCAGCAGAAGGTACAGTTTGTTACAGCGATGCTTCATAATCCGGATTTGATAGTGTTAGATGAGCCTTTTAGTGGACTTGATCCAGTTAATACTGAAGTTTTGAGTAATATTATGAAGGAGTTAGTTTCTGAAGGTAAGTATATTATTATGTCTTCTCATCAGATGGGTGTTATTGAGGAGTTTTGTTCTGATTTGGTTATTTTAAATAGGGGTAAGACTGTTTTGAAGGGTAATTTGAAGAAGATCAAGGATAGTTATGAGACTAATAAGGTTATGCTTGAAACTGATGATGATGTTAAAGATATATTAGATAGGTTAAAGTTAGATGTTGTTAGTGAGGGTGAAGGGGTTTATATGATAGGTGCTGAGGCACCGGATAGGGACAGGTTATTGAAAGAACTTGTTAGGTGTAAGATTAATGTTAAAACATTTAGTGTGGTTAAGCCTAGTTTGCATGAGATATTTATTGAGAAGGCTGGTGAGTAGATGAAAGATTTATTAACTGTTGCTAAGTTTACGATTAAGGATATGGTTAAAAGAAAGAGTTTTATAGTTACGAATATTATTTTTTTAGCGGTTATCCTTGTGGGGACTAATATTCCAAGAATTATGGAAAGTTTTAGTAAGGATGATGAACTATCTAGATTACTTTTGGTTGATGAGGGTAATATTTTGGGGGATTATTTATCTGGTCTAGAAGATAGTAAAGATTTTGGATATGATATAAAGGTTATGTCTGGAGAGTATAATAAGAGCGATGCTCAGAAAGCACTTGATAATGATGAGTATGATGAGGTTTTAAGTTTTCGTTTAGATAATAATACGATTATGTTTGAGGATTATCGAGCAGATATGAGTTTGGTTGGATCTAATGCTGAGGTTATTGTTAATCAGGTTACTAGTGCTTATTATAATATGAAGTTAATGTCTTTGGGTTTATCACAAGATGAGTTAAATGCTCTTAATGTAAGTTTTAAACTGAATACTAATTATTTGTCTAATTCAGATAGTGGTAATAGTACGTTTGCGATGATGATGTTTTCGATAGTGTTATTTTATGCAGTGTTCTTTTGTGCTAGTCAGGTTTCTTCGTCTGTTACGACAGAGAAAACTTCTAAGATTATTGAAAGTTTGACGACGTCAACAAGTCCTAAGAATATAGTTTTAGGTAAGACTTTAGGTGTTGGGTTTACTGGGTTATGTCAACTTGCTGTGCTACTTATTTTTGGAGTTATTTGTGCTAAGTCTTTTTTACCTAGTGATATTTTAAAGGGAGTAATTAATTTAGATTCAATTACTATTGGAGTTTGGGTTATTATTTTACTTTATTTTGTTTTAGGGTATGCTTTGTATGCACTTATATTTGCGCTTACTGGTTCTTTGGTGCAGAAGCCAGAGGATATTCAGAGTGCGAATAGTCCGGTGTCAATGCTTTCAGTGTTTGCATTTTATTTAGCGTATTTTTCAATGATGAATTCTAAGAGTAGTGTTAGTGTATTTGCTTCGTTATTTCCTTTTTCTTCACCATTTAGTATGCCATCAAGATATATGCTTGGACTTGCGAGCGTGAGTGATGTGATTGTTTCACTTGTTATATTAGTTTTGACTGCTGCACTTATTGGATATATTTCAGTTAAGGTTTATTCTAATGCAATACTTAATTATGGTAATAAATTTAGTTTGAAAGATATTGGTAAGTATTTGAAACAGAGATAAAATTATTGCATAAACATTATTTTTTGTGTATAATGTTTGTTGCAAGGCCTATTGGTGAAATGGTTAACACATTGCCCTCTCAAGGCAACATTCATGGGTTCGAATCCCATATAGGTCACCATATGTTATTTAAAGTTCCTTATTTGGGGGCTTTTTTATTTTAATATAATAGTTAAAGGGAGATGTTTACAATGCTTTTAATTGATGGAAGAGAGTTTAAAGTAACTGAGGAGACTGCATTTTTAGGTAATATTAACTATAATAAAGATAGTGGGTATAATATAAGATTTGGACTGCGTTTTATAGATGGTGATAAAAAGGGTTATATTAATTTAGATACTGGGTTTGAAAAAGAGAATGATATTAATTTGTTTCTTAATAAGGAGTATTCTGGGCTTAATTTTGATGGTTATCCTTTTATGTATTTTGAGGTGTTTGATACGGTGAAGTTTTTGGATTCTGAGATTGAATGTGAGATTAGAATTAAGATAAATGATATTAAAGATGATAAAATTAATGTAAATTTTGAAGTTGATGATGATTTAATTAAAATTAAGTATAATGGAAGTTTAATGGTGGTTAATAAAATTTAATTTTTTTTACTTGACAGTTGAATATTTGTTCAACTATAATGATAGTGGAGGGAATATGGATTGTAAATGTTTAGAGTGTGATTGTAATGTTATTCATGATACAGTTGTTAATAATACTTTAAAGGCGATGCCTAGTGGTATGGTTATTGAGAAAATTGCTAGTTTTTTTAAGGTTATTGGGGATAATACTAGGGCAAGGATACTTTTTGCTTTAGATTCTAATGAGATGTGTGTTTGTGATATTGCAAATGTGTTAAATATGACGAAGTCAGCTGTTTCTCATCAGCTCTCGGTATTGAGGGATGAGAGAATTGTAAAGTGTAATAGGGTTGGTAAAGAGGTTTATTATTCTTTAGATGATGAGCATGTTAAAGAGGTTTATGAGGTAGCGTTATCTCATGTAAAGGAGATTTTAGATGAAAAAGTATAAATATAATATAAATAATTTAGATTGTGCTGGATGTGCTAAGCAGGTTGAAATTGCTTTAAATAAGAATAAGGATTTTAAGAATGTGGTTGTTAATTTTAGTACGGGTAAGATAAGTTATGAGTCTGATAAAGATTTTAGTTTGGGAGAGCTTAATAAGTTAGTTAAGGCGGCTGAACCTGATGCGAGTGTTAGTACTGATGAAAAGGTTAAGAAGGAGTCTAATATTTATTTTCTTATTATTGGTTTAGTTATTCTTTTTATGGGAATGTATTTGTCAGTAAGTGATAATGTAAGAATTATTTTGTATATTATTAGTTATGTTTTTCTTTTATATAAGACTTTTGTTAAGGCGATGAAGCTTTTATTTAAGAGTCATGTTATTAATGAGAATATGCTTTTGACTATATCTTGTGTTGGTGCATTATGTATTGATAAGGTTATGGAAGGAGCTATGGTTATAGGTTTATATACTATTGGGAAAGTTTTAGAGGAGAAGGCTTTAAATAATAGTAGGAAGTCTATTAAGGGAATTTTGGAGATTAAACAAGGCTATGCTAATGTGGTTAGTGATGGAAGAATCGTTAAGTCTAGTGTTGAAGATGTTAAGTGTGGAGATGAACTTGTTATCAAGAAGGGGGAACGTATTCCGGTTGATGGTATCGTGATAAGCGGAGAGACTAATTTGGATGAGTCTGCTCTTACTGGGGAGTCAGTTTTGCGTTTTGTTAAATGTGGTGATGAAGTATTATCTGGTTCTATAAATAAGGGTGATGTTATTAGAGTTAAAGCTACTTCTGAGTATGCTGATTCTACTGTTGCAAAGATACTTGAGTTACTAGATAATGCTAGTGATAAGAAAACTAAGTTAGAGACAACTGTTAGTAAATTAAGCAGATATTATACACCAATAATTTTGGGATTAGCAGTTTTAGTTATTTTAGTTCTGCCACTTTTTGGAGTATCTATTAAGGAAAGTTTTTATAGAGGTCTTACGTTTTTAGTTATTTCTTGTCCTTGTGCAATTGCGATATCTGTTCCTTTATCTTATTTTACAGGAATAGGTGCCGCTAGTAAGAATGGTATTTTGATTAAGGGAAGTAATTATTTAGATGGTTTATCTGATATAAAAAATATTGTGTTTGATAAGACAGGAACGCTTACTAGTGGAGAATTTAAGGTTAATAGTATAGAAATTAGTAAGGGTAGTAAGTATAGTAGGGATGATATTATTGATATTGTTGTTAGTGGAGAAGAGATGAGTAATCATCCACTTGCTAGTTCTCTTAAGGCACTAGGCGAAAGTAGTGGTAAGAAGGTTACTAAGTTTAAAGAGATTGATGGCATGGGGATTAGTTTTGTTTATGATGGGATGGAAGTTTTTATTGGTAGTAAGAAACTGTGCGGATGTAAGAGAAAAGCAGATGTACATGTAGTTATTGATGGTAAGCATGAGGCATCTATTATGTTAAATGATGGAATTAAAGAGAATGCCAGTGATGTTATTAATGAGCTTAAGGCTTTTGGGGTTAAAACTTATATGTTTACTGGGGATAAGAAAGATATTGCGATGATTACTGGAGAAAAACTAGGTATTGATGAGATTAGATATGAGATGCTTCCAACAGATAAGTATAATGAGTTTGATAGTGTTAATAAGAGTGGTGTAACTGCTTTTGCTGGTGATGGAATAAATGATGCACCTGTATTAAAGAGAGCAGATATTGGAATATCTATGGGTGGTATTGGTTCTGAGTCGGCGATAGAAGCTAGTGATATTGTTCTTATGAATGATGATCTGGAGAAGATTCCTTTAGGAATTAGAATTTCTCAGTATACGAAAAAGATAATTAAGGAAGATCTGATATTTGCAATTTCAGTAAAAGTTATTATTTTACTTCTTTCAGTGTTTGGGCTTGCTAACATGTGGTTTGCAGTGTTTGCTGATACGGGTGTAACGCTTCTTGCAATATTAAATACTTTAAGGATTACAAATAAATTTAGAATAGAAAAGGATAATTAGTTATGTGGATAGGTTTTATTGTTATTTCAATTGTTGGAACACTTTTACATTTTTTATATGAAATGAGTGGGCATAACAAGATAGTTGCTATATTTGCGGCAGTTAATGAAAGCACTTGGGAGCATATTAAGATTGCTTTAACGCCAACTTTTTTATGGAGTTTGTTAGATGGATTTAAGTATGGTACTAGTCCTAATTATTTTATAGCGAAGAGTGCTAGTTTACTTGTTATAGTATTTTTAATACCAATTATATTTTATACTTATACAGCAATTACGAAGAAGGCAGTGCTTTGGTTTGATATTACATACTTTTATGTTACTATTTTTTGTTCACAGTTTATCTTTAATTATATTGTAAATATGAAACCATTTGGTTTTGTTTATCAGTATGTTTCTGTTATAATATTGTTTATGGTATTTGGAACTTATATGGTTGGAACTTTAGAACCTGTTCATAATTTTTTATTTAAAGACCCAATATCTAATAAATATGGAAAAGAAGGACATACTGAAGAATAATAGGTGATAGTAGTGAGTAATTTAAAAAAGTATTTTTTGACATTTATAGTTTTTGCAATTTGTGGATGGCTATATGAGGAGTTCCTTTTTATAGTAGAAGATCATGTGTTAGTTAATAGAGGTTCTTTGTGGGGACCTTGGCTTCCAATATATGGATTTGGTGGTTTTGCTGTAATTTTACTTTTTTATAGATATAAAGATAAGAAGATTATGATTGGTAAGGTTAATGTTAGACCACTTGTGCTGTTTTTTGAGACAACGATTATTTGTGTTTTAGTAGAACTTATTGCATCTTATATTATTGATTTTAGAAGTTTATAGGATTATAGTGATAAGTTTATGAATTTTGAAGGAAGAATAGCACTTGTTCCGGGACTACGATTTGGAATTTTAGCACTTCTTGGTATTTATTATGTTTATCCTTTGTGTTTGAAATTAGCAAATGTTAAAAATAAGAAAGTTAATTTTTTGTATTATGTGATTTTTGTATTATTTATAATTGATGCGGTTTCAAGAATTTGGCTTGGTAATAATTACCATGTGTAGTTGATTTTATGGGATTATTTTGTTAGAATTGTAGGGAAGAAAGACGAGTGATTTTATGGATGATTATAAGAAACTTGCGGATTTAATATTTCCAGATATAAATAAAAGCGTAGCTGATTATGAGAAAGAGTATCCTGAGAGAAATTTAAATGAAGGGGCTAAGGTTACAAGATATGCACCTAGTCCAACGGGATTTATGCATATTGGTAATTTTTATTCTTCTGTTATTAATTATGTTCTTGCTAAGCAAAGTGGTGGTGTGTTCTTTTTGAGAAATGAAGACACTGATTCATCTAGAGAACTTAGTGGAGCAGTTGAGTATATTCGTCATGTACTTGAGCATTATCATATTAATCCTGATGAGTATGAGTATCGTGATATTAATAAGGAAGCAGGTAATTATGGACCTTATATTCAATCAGAGAGGAAAGATATTTATCATGCGTTTATTAAAGAATTAGTTAGTCAAGGCAAGGCTTATCCGTGCTTTTTAACTCAAGAAGAGATGGATGAGATTAGAGCAACTCAGACTGCTGGTAAGAAGAGAATTGGTATTTATGGTAAGTATGCTAAGTATCGTGATTTAAGTCCGGTAGATGCTATGGAAAGAATTAAGAATGGTGAGAAGTATACTGTTAGATTAAAGAGTTCTGGTAATTTCTTTAATAAGTTTAAGTTTAATGATTTAGTATTTGGTGAGATGGAATTTCCAGAAAATGATATAGATATTCCAATTATGAAGTCTAGTAATTTACTACCAACATATCATTTCGCTCATTTGGTTGATGATCATTTAATGAGAACTACACATGTTGTACGTGGCCAAGAGTGGATGAGTAGTGTGCCAGTTCATTATGAGTTATTTAAGACATTTGGATTTAAGATGCCTAAGTATATTCATACTCCTTTAATATTAAAGAAGGATGGAGATAAGATTAGAAAGATATCTAAGAGATTAGATCCAGAGGCTAGAATGACTTATTATGAGGAGAAGGGTTATCCAGTTTATTCATTGATTGAAGCAATTATGACAATAGCAAATTCTAATTATGAACAGTGGAGAGAAGGTCATCCTGATGCTGATTTTACTGAGTTTGAGTTTTCTCCTAAGAAGATGAGTTCTGCTGGAGCACTATTTGATTTAGATAAGCTTGATAATATTTCTAAAAATTATTTAAGTAAGTTAAAAGCTAGTGAAGTATTTGATGGATTAGATGAGTGGTCTAAGATTTATGATACTGATTTTAATGCTTTAATTAATAAACATAAGGATTATACAATTAGCGTACTAAATATTGAAAGGGAGCAGAAGAAACCTAGAAAAGATTTTGCTTGTTTTAGTGAAGTTAAAGATAATATTTGGTATATGTATAATGAATTATTTGATGGCGCTATATTTGATTTTAGTTTCTTAAAACATGAAGAGGATGCTAAGAAAATTATTTCTACTTATTTAAATGAGTATTTTGATATTAATGATGATAAGGATACATGGTTTAATAAGATTAAGGAGTTAACTGAGAAGATGGGATACTGTTCTAATATGAAAGAGTATAAAGAAAACCCTGATAATTATAAAGGTAGTACTGCTGATATAAGTAATGTTATAAGAGTAGCACTTACTACTAAACTTACAACTCCTGATTTATATGAGATTATTAATATATTAGGGGATGCTGAAGTTAGGTCTAGATTTAGTAAAATATGTGGATAATTTGATAGTTATTCACATTTTTTCTTGTTTTTGAGTAAGTTTTTATTGACTTTATGGGTAAGGTTTCATATAATTCATATTGGTACATTTTGATTTGCTTAATTATTTGCTGATTTGGGACGTCAAATGATAATTGAGTGATGAAAGGAATTATTTTATGAAAACATTTATGCAAACAAAAGAAACTGTAGAACGCACGTGGTATGTAATTGATGCTGCTGATAAACCTCTAGGACGTGTAGCAACTAAAGCTGCTACTATATTAAGAGGAAAACACAAAGCAACTTTTACACCTCACATTGATTGTGGAGATTATGTAATTATTATTAATGCTGATAAGGTTAAGTTAACTGGTAATAAGATTAATGATAAGATGTACTATAATCATTCTGGATTCCCAGGTGGACTAAGAACTCGTAATGCTAAAACTATGTTAGAAAGTTATCCTGTAGAAATGGTTGAAAGAGCTGTTAATGGTATGCTTCCAAATGGACCTTTAGGAAGACAAATGTATCGTAAGCTATTCGTTTATGCTGGTAGTGAACATAAACATGAGGCTCAAAAGCCAACTACAATAACAATTGATTAGGAGAGAGATTATGAAGAAAAGTGAAGTTACTGCTACTGGAAGAAGAAAACGTTCAGTTGCACAAGTTAAACTAGTTACTGGTAAGGGAAAGATTACTGTTAATGGTAGAGATGTAAATGAATACATGCCTTTTCCTACATTAGTAATGGATTTAAAACAACCACTTGTATTAACTAATAACGAAAATACTTTTGATATTGATGTTAAGGTTAATGGTGGTGGATTCTCTGGACAGGCCGGAGCTATTAGACTTGCTATTACTAAAGCATTAGTTGAGTTTGATGCTGAGGCTGATCAAGCTAGAGAAGACGCTTATAAGAAAGTTCTTAGAGAAGCTGGTTTCTTAACTCGTGATCCTAGAGTTAAAGAACGTAAGAAATATGGTCTTAAGAAGGCTCGTAGAGCACCACAATTTAGTAAACGTTAATTTGTTTCTTATACCTTGGGAGTTTATCTCAAGGTTTTTGCATTTTATAGGGACTATCAAATTTTGAAAATTGGTTGATTATTCGTTAATTGTAGGGTAAACTATTTGTGATTGGAGGGTTTATGAGAGAGGTTATTAATTTTATAAATAATTTAAATATTTCGAAAGATGAATATGTTATTCTTGCTTGTTCTTATGGACCTGATTCAATGTGCTTGCTTGATCTTTTGCGTAAATGTGAGTTAAAGGTAGTTGTAGTTCATGTTAATCATAAGGTTAGAAGTGAAAGTGATGAGGAGTATAGATTATTAGAAGAGTATTGTAAGAAGAGTAATATTCCTTTTGAGGGAATGAGTATTTTAGAAGAGATTAATGGTAATTTTGAGTCTAAGGCTAGGGAAATACGATATAATTTTTTTGAAGAAATATTAACTAAATATAATGCAAGTTTTTTGTTTACGGCACATCATGGTGATGATTTAGTAGAAACTATTTTGATGAGAATTGGTAGGGGAGCATCTTTTGGTGGGTATGCTGGTTTTAGTGAGCAGTCTGAATTTAGAGGTAAAAGACTAGTTAGACCACTTATTTTTGTTACTAAGAAGGATATTTTAGAATATAATGAAAAATATGGAATAGTGTATGCAAATGATTATACTAATTTTGAAAGGGTACATACTAGAAATAAGATAAGATTGGATGTTTTGCCTGTTTTAAAGGAAATTAATCCGAAAATTCACGAAAAATTCATAAAGTTCAGTCATACTATAGGTGAATATAATGATTATGTTGAGAAAGAAGTTATTTCTTTGCTTGATAGATTGTATTCAAATAATAGATTAGATTTGGATGGTTTTAATTCTCTACCCCTTCTACTTAAAAAGCATATTTTGTGCACAATTCTTTCTGAGATTTATCGTGATGATATTACCTATATTAACGATAAACATTTAAATCTAATCTTTAATTTAATTGATGGGAAACCTAATGGGTATGTTTGTTTACCTAATGGGGTTAAAGTTTATAAATATTATAATAGTCTTATTTTTAATGATGAGGAGTTAGTTCTAACTTATGATTATATATTTGATAAAAGGATAGAACTTCCTTTCGGAGTAATTGAAGAAGTACCATCTTATGATGGGAAGAGTAATTACTATATTAGATTGTCTAGCGATGAAGTTAAGCTTCCTCTTCATGTAAGGACAAGAAAATTAGGGGATTTTATGGATGTTAAGAATATGAATGGGACTAAAAAAATTAAGAGTATTTTTATTGATGAGAAGGTTCCATTAAAGATCCGTGATAGTTATCCTTTGGTTTGTGATGATGAGGGAAATATTTTGTGGATTCCTGGCGTAAAAAAAAGTAAATTTGATAAGCAAATAAATGAAAGTTATGATATAATACTTAAGTATGTAAAGAAGGAGAAATAGTATGAAGAAGAAAAAGAGTTATACAAAGCAAACTGTTCCTTATGCAATTTTATTGATTGTTATTATTGGAGTGTTAGTTTTCTTTAATTTATCACAATATAAAGTTTATGATTATTCTTATGATGAATTTATTAAGAAATTATCTGAAGGTGATGTATCTAAGTTAGAGATTACACCAAAGAATGCTTCTGGTGTTTATGTTATAAATGGACAGTTAAAGGATTATAAGAGTACTGAAAGTTTTAGAGTTAATGTTCCACTTGCTGAGACTGTACTTGATAAGGTAATGAAGTATGTTGATGAAGATGAGATTGAAGTAATTACTAATCCTAATCCTGAGAATAGTGGTTTTGTTACTGTATTAATAAATGTGGTACCAACTGTTGTGTTAATTGGTGCGACTATTTGGTTATTTTCTAAGATAAGTGGTGGTAATAAAAATAGTATGGATTTTGGAAGAAGCCGTGCTAAGTTAAATGAGGAGTCTAAAGCTAAGTTTAGTGATGTTGCTGGGCTTGTTGAAGAAAAAGAAGAGGTTGCTGAGTTAATTGATTTCTTAAAGAATCCTAAGAAGTTTCAAAAACTTGGTGCTAGAATACCTAAAGGAGTGTTACTTGTAGGGCCTCCAGGAACTGGTAAAACTTTACTTGCTAAGGCTGTTGCTGGCGAAGCAAATGTACCATTTTATTATATAAGTGGTTCTGATTTTGTAGAGTTATTTGTTGGTGTTGGTGCTTCACGTGTTCGTGATATGTTTAAACAAGCTAAACAATCTGCACCATGCTTAATCTTTATTGATGAGATTGATGCGGTTGGCCGTCAAAGAGGTACTGGTTTAGGTGGCGGACATGATGAGAGAGAACAAACATTAAATCAGTTATTAACTGAAATGGATGGTTTTGGAGCTAATGAAGGAATTATCATTATTGCTGCAACTAATAGACCAGATGTACTTGATCCTGCATTACTTAGACCAGGAAGATTTGATAGACAGGTTACAGTTAGTTTACCAGATCAAAAGGAAAGAAAAGCTATTTTAGAAGTTCATGCACGTAATAAGGTGTTTGATAAGAGTGTTAATTTAGAGAATATTTCTAAACGTACTCCAGGATTTAGTGGAGCTGATTTAGAAAATTTACTTAATGAAGCAGCGCTTCTTGCGGTTAGAAGAAATTTACCAGCTATTACAATGGCTGAGATTGATGAAGCTACTGATAGAGTATTAATGGGACCAGCTAAGGTTAGTCATACAATTACTCCTAAAGAAAAAGAGTTAATTGCTCTTCATGAGAGCGGACATGCTGTTATTGGTATGAAAGTTCCTGATGCAGAGGTAGTACATAAGATTACAATTATTCCTAGAGGTGTAGCTGGTGGTTATACTATGATGTTACCTAAGGAAGAAAAGATTGCTATTATGACTAAGAGTGAACTTCTTTCAACTATTACTGGTTTACTTGGTGGTAGAGTTAGTGAAGAGTTATTCTTTGGTGAGATTACTACTGGTGCTAGTGATGACTTTAGTAAAGCTACTAAGATTGCTAGATCTATGGTTACTGAATATGGTATGAGTGATTTAGGACCAGTTCAGTTGGAACAAAAGAGTGAAGGTGTATTCTTAGGTAGAGATTATAATAAGAGTAAGAACTTTAGTGATGCTGTAGCACTTGAGATTGATCAAGAAGTTAGAAAAATTATGAATCAATGCTATAGTGAAGCTACTAGAATTTTAAAAGAGAATGAGAAATTAGTTAGATTACTTGCTGATACTCTTATTGAAAGAGAAACTATTACTAAGGAAGAAATTGAAGAACTTGTTGAAACTGGACATATTAGTGATAACTTTATACCTAGTGAAGATACTGTTAGTTTAAAGGAAAGAGCTAAGGTTCTTGGTGTTAAAGGCTATACTAAGATGACTGATGAAGAGTTAAAAAAAGCTATAGAAAAAGCAGAAGATTCTAGTAAATAGAATCTTTTTTTTATTAATGTTTTATAATTTTTTAGTTTGTTTATTAACATTACTATTGGGTTGGAAAGAAAAGGTGCTCTCGTCATGAAAAATAGTATTTTTTATTTAGACAAATATTATTATATATGATAAAATATTTTATAGAAGTAAAGAAGGCAGTGATATTATATGACAAAGATTATATCTTTAGTAAATCAAAAAGGTGGTGTTGGTAAGACAACAACTAGTATAAATCTAGCTGCGTCTTTGGGTAAATTAGGAAAAAAAACGCTTATTATTGATCTTGATCCACAGGGTAATGCGACAACTGGATTAGGTGTTAATAAGGGCAATATAAATTATAGTGTTTATGATGTGTTAAATGGGTCTTGTGAGGCTAAGAAGGCAGTTAGAAAGACTGGTTTTACTAATCTTTCTATTATTCCAGCAACTATTAATTTAGCAGGTATTGATATTGAACTTATGGAAAAGGGGTATCAAAATGTTGAGTTTAAGAAGAATGAACAGTTAAGGAATGCACTAGCAACTATAATGGATAATTATGATTATATGATTATTGATTGTCCACCATCACTAGGATTACTTACTACAAACGCATTAGTAGCTAGTGATTCGGTTATTATTCCAGTTCAGTGTGAGTTCTTTGCACTTGAGGGAATTACTCAACTGCTTAACACAATTATTATGACACAAACTAGATTAAATCCTAATTTAAAAATTGAAGGCGTATTATTGACATTATTAGATTCTAGAACTAATTTAGGGTTAGAAGTTGTTGAAGAAGTTAGAAAGTTTTTTAAAGATAAAGTGTTTAATACAATTATTCCACGTTTAATAAGATTAGTTGAAGCTCCAAGTCATGGTGAACCAATTAATGAATACGATCCAACTAGTAGAGCGGCTGAGGCTTATACTAATTTAGCCAAGGAGGTTATAGAGAGAGATGGAATCTAAGAGAAAAGCGTTAGGAAAAGGGTTAGAACAATTATTTAATAGTGAGCAAATTAATTTTGATACTATAGAGCAAAATATTGTTGAGAACTCTAGTGAAAGTGATATTCAGCAAATTCCGGTTGCTGAGATTCGTAGTAATCCATACCAACCTAGAGAGCATTTTGATCAAGATGCTTTATTAGAACTTGCTGAGTCAATTAAAGAGCATGGTGTTATTGAGCCAATTATAGTTAAGAAGAGTTTACATGGATATGAACTTGTTGCTGGTGAACGTAGAACTAAGGCTTCAGCACTTGCAGGAATGAAGACGATACCTGCTATTGTAAGAGATTTTACCGATGCGCAGATGATGGATATTGCTATTTTAGAGAATATTCAAAGAGAGGATCTTTCGCCAATTGAGCTTGCTGAAGGTTTTCAAAACTACATTAATCATACGGGTTTAACTCAAGATGAAATTGCGAAGAAGTTTGGTAAGAGCAGAAGTTATATTACTAATTTACTTGGACTACTTAGCTTACCTAAAAGTGTTCGTGAACAAATTAATTTAGGTAAGATTTCAATGAGTCATGCACGTACTTTATCAAAGTTAGATGATGATGATTTAATTATTACTTTAGCGGAGAGAATTGTTAGTGATGGAATTTCAGTAAGAGAGCTTGAAAAGTTATGTTCAATGAAGTCTGTTGGCAAGAAACAACCTGTAACTAGAGTTAATATTAAGCCTCTTAAGTTTTCAATTTATGAAAGTGTTATGCGTGATAAGATTGGAACTAAAGTTCAAATTAATAAGAATAAAATTTTAATTCCTTTTGATAGTGAGGGAGATTTAGCCCGTATTTTAGAAATTTTAGATATTGATGTGAGTGAGGAATAATGGAATTTTGGGTAAAGATTGCTGATATAGTATCATCTAAAAAGTTTTATGGACCTATTGTAGTTATTATTGGAGTAATGTTTATATATAAAATTATTATTTCAGTACTTAATAAAGCTACTATAAGGGGAACAACTGAATTTGAGAAGAAAAAGAGAGTTACCGTTTTAGTATTATTTAAGAATATTACTAAGTATGTTTGCTTAATTATTGCGGCTCTTATGATTTTAGATATTTTTGGAGTTGATACAAGTTCTTTTATTGCCGGATTAGGTGTAGCAAGTGTTGTTATTGGTCTTGCTTTACAGGATGCTTTAAAAGATATTATTGGCGGTATTAATATAATTTTGGATAATTTTTATGTAGTTGGAGATTATGTTAAATATGGTGATTTTACTGGTCAAGTTATTTCTTTTGGATTAAAAAGTACTAAAATTAAAGATTTTAATGGTAATGTAATGGTTGTGTCTAATAGAAATATTGATGAGATAATAAATTTAAGTCAAGATAAACATGTTATTTTACTTAATATTCCGACTTGTTATGAAGTGACTGAAGAGAAAGTTAAAAGTGTTTTGCTTGATGTTTTAGAGGACGTTAAAAAAATAAAAGATGTTGATGATAAGGAGTGTAATTATCTTGGAGTTAATGAGCTTGGAGATAGTGCAGTAAATTATTTAATTAGTGTTAAGTGTAAGCAAGGAAGTGAATATGCCGTTAGAAGAGCAATTCTTACTCTTGTTAAGGATGCTTATGATAAGAACAATATAAAGATTCCTTATAATCAGATTGAGGTGCATAATGGAAGCAAAATATAATTTAGGGGATAAAGTTGTAATGAAGAAGGATCATGCGTGTGGAACTAATTTATGGCTTATTACACGTGTTGGGGTTGATATAAAACTTAAATGTGTAAATTGTAATCATGAGATTATGATGGATAGACTTGAGTTTGAGAAGAAACTAAGGAGAGTTTTACATGAGGATTAAGAGAAAATATGAGAAGGTAATGCTCCACCCAATAATGACATTTTGTTTACTTATTTTTGGAACAATTATCTTAAGTGGAGTTCTTACTCTTTTTAATGCTAGTGCTACTTATAGTAAAGTTTCCAATATCGGATCATATGTTAGTGATTCAGTGTATGTAGAGAATTTATTTAGTTTAAGTGGACTTAAATTTATATTTAGTAATGCAGTGTCAAGTTTTGCATCTTTTACGCCTTTATCAATGTTAATTATTACGCTTATTGGTTTTGGTGTAATGGATAAGAGTGGCTTTTTAGATAGTTTCTTTTATGTGCTTACTAAAAAGGTAAGTAAGAGGGTTGTAACATTTAGTTTATCTCTTGTATGTATTCTTGCATCTATTGGTGGAGATTTAAGCTATATAGTGCTTATACCACTAGCAGCAGTTTTATTTAAATATGGAAAGAGACATCCTAAAGCCGGTATTATTTGTGCTTTTGCTAGTTTAAGTTGTGGTATTGGTATTAACATTTTTATGAACTCAATAGATAGTGCTTTAATGAGTTATACATTATCTAGTGCTAATTTGCTATCTCCTGATTATCAGATGAGTACATTTAGTTATGTGTTTATTATGCTTGTTTGTGCTTTAGTTTTAGCATGTATTGTTACAAGTATTACGGAAAGGGTTGTAGTTCCTAAACTTGGTAAGTATGCTTTACTTGATGATGAGGAAGATTATTTTACGAAGACTGAAAGAAGAGCGCTAGTAATTTCTCTTTTTGCTGGTGTTATTTATTTGTTGATATTTGTTTATAACATTATTCCAAACGCACCTTTAGGTGGAGCACTATTAGATTATTCACAAACTTTATATATTGATAAGTTATTTGGTTATAATTCATTTTTTAATCAAGGTTTTGTATTTGTTGTAACAATATTATTTATTATATTAGGTCTAGTATATGGTATTGTTAATAAATCAATTAGAAATGTTAAAGATTTATGTAATGGATTAAGTTATTCATTAGATTATATTGGTAAGGTTTTAGTTCTTATATTCTTTGCATCTGCATTTATATTTATATTTAAGAAAACTAATATAGGTACGGTGTTTACTGCTTATCTTGCTAGTATTATTAGTAAGACTAATTTTACAGGTATTCCACTTATGATGCTTACACTTGGATTTAGTGCACTTGCTACATTGTTACTTCCTAGTAGTGTTAGTAAGTGGTCTATAATGAGTGGTAGTGTTGTTCATGTGTTTATGAATGCGGGATTAAGTCCAGAACTTGCTCAGTTAGTATTTAGAGCAGGTGAGTGTGCAACTTATGCGCTAACTCCAGTTATGGCTTACTTTGTTGTTTATTTAGCATTTATGGAACTTTATAGTACTAATACAGATAAAGATGGGCTTTGTGGTAATACTAAGTATTTAGTTCCTTATAGTTTTTATACTTTAGTTATGTGGATTGTAGTATTGATATTGTTTTATTTGATAGGATTACCACTTGGTATAGGAACTAGCGTTGCTTTATGATTTTAAAGGGGTATTTGTTTACTTATGGATATTTAATAGTTATTTTATTGCTTGCGTTTGGTCTTAGAAAAATATTTAATTTAAGAACTTTGTTTACGAAGAAGTTTATACATATTATGATATCTTTTTGTTATTTGATATTGTATAAGTATTTTGGTAGTAGCATTCATATTATTATTCCACCACTTTCGTTTATTGTTATAAATATACTTTCTTATAAGTTTAAGTTGTTTAAATCAATGGAAGATGGCAGTGGTAATTTAGGTACTATTTATTATCCAATAAGTGTGTTTATTATGGCACTGGTAACTTATTTTGTTCCAGAGTTTTATGGAGCATTTGGAGTTGGTTTATTTTGTATGGCATTTGGAGATGGTTTTGCTCCGTTAGTTGCTGGTTATTTGAAGTCAAGGCAGATATATAATCATAAGACAATAAGTGGAACAGCGACTGTGTTTGCTTTTAGTTTTGTTATCATTATTATATTTAATTATTATTTTAAGTTTGGTTTTAATGTTATTGATATGATTTTAATAAGTGTAGTTGCAGCTGCATTAGAGTTATTTGATAGAAAGGGCTTAGATAATTTATTTTTGCCTTTGGGAGTTTCATTGGTTGTATATTTAATGGAAGTGATATAAATGTATTTATCTATTTTGTTACCTAGTGTGTTTGCACTTTTTGCTCTATGGAAGAAGAAGGTTACTAAACCGGGAATTATTGCTGCTTGGTTAATGGGAGTAATAATTACTTATTTTGGCGGTCTTTATGCTTTTGGAGCACTTGCACTTACTTTTGTGCTTACGATATCAAGTGATAAAATAAAAAAGAAAACTAATGATGAATGCAGAACTATATATCAGATGTTTAGTAATGTCTTATTGCCGACAATCTGTATAGTTTTATATCATTTTACTTTAAATGATAAGTTTTATGTAATGTATTATGCGGTTCTTTCTTCTAGTTTAGCTGATACTTTAGCTAGTAGTATTGGAACGCTTTCTAAAAATAGACCAGTGAGTATATTTACACTTAAGCGAGTACCGGCTGGTACTAGTGGTGCAGTTTCTTTTTTGGGTATTAATGCATCTTTAGCTGGTGGTATTATTTTAGGGCTTATTTATTATGCTGAGAAGTTAAACTCAATGAATTATTTATTAATTATTCTTATGGGCTTGTTTGGGTCTATTGCAGATAGTTTATTAGGTGATTCTTTGCAAGGTAAGTTTGTTTGTTCTAAGTGCAAGAAGGAAGTTGAGGAATATATGCATTGCGGAGAACCAACAAAATTAGTTAAAGGTTTGTACTGGATGAATAATGATGCAGTAAATCTTCTTAATAATGTATTTGTGTTTATTTTATGTTATATATTTTTATTATAAAAAACGCTTGTTAGGCGTTTTTATTTTGGATTTTAATTAGTCTTGCATGCATGACGACTTTTTCATTATCATTAAAACATGTAGATAGTGTGATAATCTTGTCAGTTTTAAAAATGTTTGTATTAAATTTATGGTAACTTCTTTCTTTTAATTTGTTTACAAATTCTAAAAACTCGTCATCTGAATTAAAGGATATTTGTAAGTAGTCAGATGTGGTTGGTATGTGATAGACACTAAATACTTCCCATAAGGTGTTTGATTTTTCAGTAGCTATTTTAATAACGTAATTGTTGGTATTATTAAACCATGACGATTTAGTAATATTTTTAAGTGAACCAAACATAGATGAGTTTGATCTTCCGTGGCCGTATATTATGGTATTTTTATCTTCAAAGTTTGTGTCATTTCGGTAGTCAAGAAAAATCCAGCCCGCTCCATTAGAGGTTTTATCAAAGGTATGATTTAAGTAGAAGTTATTATTATTTGTTTGAACGTAAGGATAGTTTATTGTTGTGCCATTTACTTCAATCCATCCTTTGACGTCTTTATTAATTTTTTTAAGTTCATTAAAATCAGCATCAATCATATTCATTTTAATAAAGTTCCAGTATGGAGCGTTTTTATCAATTACTATTTCATTATTTACAATTTCAGTGTTTTCGTTATCTTCAATTTCTTTGATTTTAGTAATTTCAGTTATTTTGTTAGTTTGAGAATCTGTATTTTTATTGTCAATTGACCATTTTATGATTTGAATGGATGATGATAAGAATTTACTAGCACAGATAATAATTGTTATTAAAAGGAGTAGATTAATCCATTTTATTTTTATTCTTTTTCTTTTTTTCATATTATTCACATTTTAATTATAACATTTTTGTGATTGTTTGCATATTCTTTGCTGTATTGAAAAAGCAGTAGAGGTGTTTCTATAATAAATAGTGTTAGTGACAAAATCATTGATACTATTTTATAATTAGAACCTAATTTTTAATAAATGAATAAAATAGATTAGGTGATTTAATATGGCTTTAAAAGGGGTAGTTTTAGATAGCGGGCATGGTGGAAATGATCAAGGTTCTTCTGGAAATGGAATTATTGAAAAAGATCTTACTTTAAAGATTAGTCAGTATATGTATGATAGGTTTAAAGCTCTTGGGGTTCCGGTAAAGATGACGAGAACTAGTGATGTTGATTTAGAACCGAATGATAGGCCTGGTGTTGTTTTAGATAAGTTTGGAAATGGTAAGGATGTTGTGGTAATATCTAATCACATAAATGCAGGAGGTGGCGAAGGCTCTTGTGGTAAATTAACTTTCTTCGAGGAATATATGTAATAAACCGCCAAAATATGGTATAATGATTAAAGAGAAGGCAGTATTTAATCTCTAAATGGGGTAATACTGTCTATTTTTGTAGGAGGCAGTAATATGAATAGAGACATTATGTTGAAAAGAATAGAAAAATATTTATCAACCGTAAAACTTGATATTCAATATGATAATGCGGCTGGGCTTTTTGATATTAATAAACATTGTGAGAATTTTTATTGTGGCCTATTAAACTTAATTTATGGTTATCAATTGAAAAATGCAAACATTGAGAAAAAAAATTTTGATTCGGTTGATTTAATTGATGATATATCTGGTGTATATTTTCAAGTTACTTCAAATAGAAAAAGTGAAAAAATTAAGGATACAATTGATAAATTTATAAAAAAAGAATTTTATAAGAAAAGTAAATTAAAAGTGTTAATAATAGGTGATAAAAAACCTGATTATAGAGTAAAATTTAATACATATGATAAATTTGAATTTAATAAATCTAAAGATATTATAGACGATACAAATTTATTTGATATTATATCTAATATGTCTATAGATTTGATAAATGATATTATGCTATATCTAAGTAAAGAATTAGATGAAAAACATAATTTTGTTAATTTGAATATTGAAAAGAAATATGAAAAAACAAATATTGGATTTTTTTCAAAAAGATTTTTATATAATGCTGATGAATATAAAAAGAATGGATATTTTTCAGAATATAAAGTTTCAAAAATAGAAGACATTTTGATAGAAAATAATAAAATAATTATAATAGGTGATGCTGGGACAGGGAAAAGTGAAATATGCAAAAATTTAAATAACATAATTAATAATAATATAAATAAGGTTTCTTTTTATTATAAATTACTAAATTATACAGGAGAAAACATAGAAGAATTAAAACCATCATTATATTCAGATATTCCTAATGAGTTAGTAACTTTCATTTTAGATGGGTTTGATGAAATAAAAAATGAATATAAAGATATTTTTATAAAAAAGATTCAAAGTTTTTCTAATCAATATAGAAATATTAAAATAATAATAACAACAAGAAGGAATTTTTATGAAACAATTGATAACTTTAAACCATATTATTTAGTTGACTTTGATGAAAATAATATTAAAGAAATTTGTAAACATTACTGCGTAAGTTTCAATAATTTTAATTTGGAAATAAGAAAAAAAGAATTAAACTATATTATCTCAAATCCATTTTATGCTGATTTTTTGATAAGATATTATTCCATACATAAAGAATTGCCAAATAGGGAGGAAATAATTCCTAAATTAATGGATGAGTTGTTTTGCTCAGATGTAATAAAATATAGGACAACAAAAGATTTAGTTGCTGTTAAAGATAAAATATTTAATATTTTAAAACTGATAGCGTTTAGTATGGCAATGTTAGGAAAAAATAATTTGGATATAGATGAATTAAATAGAATGATACCAAATATGGATGATAGAAATTTATTAAATTATTTAAGTATCTGGAAAAATGAAAATGATAAGTATGGATTTATACATAATAATTATTATGAATATTTAGCTGCTGAAAAACTATTAGAATTAAATTTTGATAAAATAAAAGAAATTATAACCTATGACAGCTCAACATTTAATCCAAATTGGATGAATATAATTGTTCTAATGATTAATAAAAAATTTGATGTTGATTTTGTTAATTGGTTATTATATATATATCCAGACTTTATATTTTACTTAGAAAAAGATAAAATAGATAAAGAAAAAAGATTAAGTTTATTTAAAAAGACATTTATAATTTACGAAAATAAAAAGATATGGTTGCCAAATAATATTTATTATAATAATAGATTTGCAAGTTTTATTTATTGTGATGAAACTATAGAGTTTTTAATTAACAAATTAAATTATAATAATCATTACACTATCATATTTAATGCCTTAAATCTTATTGAACAATTTGATATAATTGAAAATAATAATGATGTAAAAAAAGCACTTATTAAATTATTATACTGCAATAAATATAATACATCACAAAAGAGAATTGCTTTAAATATTTTATCAAAAAATCATATGATAAATGATGATGAACTAATTGATATAATTAAATATAATTCAACTATCGAAGATTCATATTTAAAAACTGCGTATTATTACTATTTGAATACAAATGAAGTAAACATGAATAACATTTTTGTGTTACTAGATCGAATAGAAAATTCTAAAATAAAATATTCAAGTATCTTGGATAATGATGATGAAGTTGATTTAATGGATGAACATTTGGAATTTAACAAAGTATTCTTAAATATAAAGAAAAAAGATTTATTAATGATTTTGTTGGAAAAAATTGATAAAATTAAAGATATTCACAATAGTAGTATTTTGTCTGAAGAAATAATAAAAAATTTATGTGAATCAATCGAAAATATATCAATAGAAAAAAAAGAAAAATTAGAATTATTTTATAAATTGTATAAAATAATGGATAAGAAATATTTACATAGAGAATTAAAGATAATAATTGAATATTTAGATAAGAACAATTTTAGATTGGATTTTTTCAAAATATTTTTAAAAGATACTAATCAAAATTATTATAGTATTAATTTTTTAACAGATGACGAGTGCCTTGATTACTTTTATAAGAAGTATAATACTGGAGATTATGATAATGATTTAGCATATAAAATGTTGACTAGTTTTAGTAATCCAGATGATGTAAACTATTTAAAATTAAATGACCTCTATAAAAAAAGAACGGGATTAAATTTTATTCAACAAAGAAAAAATAGTGGTAATTTAAAAAATATAAGAGGAAAAAGTATACAAGATTATTTTGATTCTATTTTTGATAAAGAGAAGTTCATGAGTAATTTATATGGTTATCTATCTCAATTTAATTTAAAGGATAAATCTCGAATTGAAAAAGATGACTTAAAAGTAATCAGGGAAGAATATTACGAAGATAATGATAAATACAATTATATAGTAGATTTTTTAGGAAGATTTAAAAAGAAAACTGATTATATTTTGATTGAAGATATAAAAAAAATTGATTGGGATTATTTTATATTAATAGAGTCATATAATGTTTTAATATATGAAAAAGAGATAAATATTTCTAGTGAACAAAGGGAAACAATTCAAAATATTTGCTTAAAATTTTTATCTAAAATATCCTATAGAAATTCAATTAAGTACTCTAAAAATGGACAATACACAACATCATATTTGAGTATTTATTTATGGTTTTTAAGGTATAAATTAAATTTAAATTATCCAGAAAATGTTTTATTAGATATGCTTAGTTTTGACTGGGGAAGCATTGATTATCAAGCATTAGGTATAGATTATATAATTGATTCAGTTCCAGAATTTAAAGTAAAAAGAAGGATTATAGATAATATTAAAACTAGAACAATGCATGGCGATGTATTGAAAAATCATATTATGTATTGTATAAAAAACGATATAGGAGATTTATATCCGTTTTTCAAAAAATATTTAACAGATAAAAAGAGCAAATATTATGAAAAACAAGAAATAATAGAATATGTTTTAAAGTATTGTTCGATTAGCTTTATAAAAGATAATATACTTGATATAGTTGATTTTGATACTAAAATTTGTTTTATAGCAGGAATTTATAAAATTGATAAAAATTGTTTAACTGAATATATATTAAAAAAATGTAAGTACTCAAAAATAGAGAATCAAAGAAATATATATTTAAAGTATTTAATTAAATCAAATAATCTATGGGGATTAACGAAGTATTATCAATTATTAAAACAAAAAATGCAAACACTAGATGGTAAAAATGATATTCAAAATACTTTTAAGTTAGCTTTATGTGAAGTTGATGATGTAAATTGTTTAGATATAGTTAGTAATATTTTTATACTAAGCTTTAAACCAAATTTTAAGGATAATAAATTTGAAAGTATATATTCAGGCTGTAAAGAAGCGTTTATTAAAATTGCATTTTCAGATTTAAAAAATAATAGTTATTTAGAAGTTATTAATAAGTTACAATATATTATTGATAATAATAATGAAATAAATAATATTGGATTTACTTATTATATAATTGAAGATATAAGAAGTAGATATAATTTAATGACTAAAAAACAGTATTCTATAGATGATGTTATTGCTAAGACTAACGATTTGTTTGGGGAAAAAATAGTTACAGGATTAATATATTAATAATAAATAGAAAAAGAAGATTAATTTGAGTTTAATCTTCTTTTTCTATTATTTTTTCTAGTTCAATTCCTATTTTTTCTATGATTCCAACAACTAAAGCATTACCCATCATAAAGTTTCTTTTTTTATCTGTCATACCTGTATTAGTCCAGTTGTCTGGGAAACAATTAATTCTTTCACATTCAATTGGAGTTAATAATCTAATTTTCTTGGTTTTGTAATCTTCAACAATATGAGTGGTTCTACTTATTCCACCCTCACTAGTTAACATTGTTCTAGCAGGAGCTTCTAAATTATCAGGACATGGCATAGCACCTTCAGTATATAAATATTCTTCTCCATTAGGTTTAACTCTTGGTATTCTTTTATTACCTTTAAGATATTCAAATTTCTTATAAGCTTCATCATTTAAGAAGAACTTTTTATCAACTTCTTCATGTTGAATAATTTTCTTTAACGGAAAAATTTCATCACAATCAGCTGATACTTTAGAAGTGTATACTTTACCATTCATCATAATTCCAGCATTATAAAATTGTGCTTTAAATTTATCACTTACCTCAACTAAATCCTTAAAAGAATCTTTTGATAAATTAGTTGTATTAAATTCAAGTTCTACATCTTTAATTGGAAATTGTTTAACAAACATTCCATCTTTAAAAATAATATCTTTTGGATTGCTTGTTGATAAAGATTTATAATACTCTGTAGATTTGTGATAAGCAAATATAAATACTCTTCTTCTTTTTTGTGGTAAACCATATTCACCAGCATTTATAACTCTCCATTGAACTGCATAACCATTATCTAAAAAACTTCTTAAGATTATACCAAAATCTCTACCTCTTTGTTTAGCAGGAGATAATAGTAATCTATCAACATTTTCTAATAATACGAATGGAGGTTTCTTAGTTTTTAATATATCATTGATTGCCCACCATAGAACTCCTTTTTTTCCCTCAATACCTTTGCTATTTGAAAGTGTTTGAGCTACTGAATAATCTTGGCAAGGAAATCCACCAACTAAAAGTGTATGGTTTGGAATCTTCTTTTTATCAACTTGGAATATATCAACATTGCTTGCGTCTTTATCTCCAAACCTTTTAACATAACAATCAAAAGCTTCTTGAGTCTTTGTTGCAGGTTCCCATTGATTAGCCCAAACAATTTTCCAATCTCCATTTTCTTTAACTTTATCATTTATAAGTTCAACTTTATTTAAACCACATCTAAATCCACCAACACCAGCGAATAGCTCTACTACAGTTTTTTCCATGATTTTATACCTCCTGACATTGTTTATATTCACTAAATATATTATAATATATTTGATTGAAAAGATCAACATTTGACTATATTATTATATAATATTGACTTAAAAAGATCAACCTTATACTTATATTTTAAACTAAATTTTTAATTAAAACAAGATCGAAAGGAAAATTTTATGAAAAAAGGTAGATTATATGATAAACAAGAAATTGAACTTATTGCTAAATCTGCAATTGGTAAATCATTAAATGATATTTTAAACGAAGAATTAGTAACAATAGAAGATAAAGAAGCTAATAAAGGTGGATTTGGGCAACTAATAGAAAAATATCTTTTTGGTATGGATAATAATAGTGATTCTGAGCCTGATTTTATGCCTGCTGGTATTGAATTAAAAGTTACTCCATATAAAAGAATTAAAAAGAGCGAATTGTCTGCTAAGGAAAGACTTGTTTTAAATATAATTGATTATGAAACTGAATATAAAAATGAATTTAGAAGTAGTCATTTTTGGTATAAAAATAATAAGATTCAACTTTTATGGTATTTATGGGAAGCAGGAAAAGATAAGAAAGATTTAAAGATAACTCATGAAAAGTTATTAGAACTTTCAAAAAATGAAGATTTAAAACAAATAGAAGAAGATTGGAATTTAATTATTAAAAAAATTAGAGAAGGTAAAGCACATGAAATATCAGAAGCAGATACAATGTATCTTGGAGCTTGTTCAAAAGGTGCTAATGCTTTATCCACAAGAAAACAACCATTTAGTGATATTCCAGCTATGCAAAGAGCATTTTGTTTTAAAAATTCTTATATGACTCAGTTAGTAAGAAAATATATAGGTAATTATTCTGATGTTGAAAAAGTATTAAAGAATACTACTGATTCATTTAATGAATTTGTTAATGGAGTTATAACTAAATATAAAGGAAAAACTCAAAAAGAATTAATGAAAGAGTTTGGAATTGAATCAACTGCTAAAAGTATTAATAGTATGTTGATAAATAGAATGTTTAATGTTAAAAGTGAATTGGATAAAACAGATGAATTTCAAAAAGCTAATATAGTTCCAAAGACTATTAGAATAGAAGAAAATGGTAGAATAAAAGAATGTATTTCATTTCCAGCATTTGAATTTACTGATATAGTTGAACAAGACTGGGAAACATCTGATTTAAAAGAACAATTTGAAACAACTAAATATATGTTCTTTATCTTTAAATGTGAAAATGGAGAATATGTTTTTAAAGATATAAAAATATGGAATATGCCAGAAATGAATATTCAAACTTGGGTTATGGATATGTGGAAGAAAACATATAATACAATTAAAACAGGGAATATAGTAAGGTATATCAAAGATGGAAAAAGAAAAACTAATTTTGTTGGCTCAAGTGAAAATAGAGTATGTCATGTAAGACCTCATGGTAGAGATTCAAAAGATACATTTAAATTGCCAGTAGCTGATAAATTAACCGGCGCTACTGAATATACTAAACATTGTTTTTGGATAAATAATAGTTATATTAAAGAGATATTTAAGGAATATTTATAAAAAAATTAAAATTATTTTTTTAGTATTTTTTCAAAAAAGGTGCATATTTTTGCACTTTTTTCTGTTTTTTCATTTCTGTGTAGTAAAAGGGCAAATTGATGATAAAGTGAAGTATAAATCACTTTTAAATTAAAGGTTAAAGTAACATTTAAAATGAATGGACAAATAAAATTTTTTTATGATAAAGTTGCTATAATAAGTAAAAAATATAACAAAAAAAGAGAAAAAAACGAGAAAAAATGAAACTTGCACAATAAAAAAACTTCTGTTAAACTTGATACAATAGGTGATAAATATATACAAGATGGATAAGGTTTAAACATCCCAACAAAATCTCAATATTTTATGTATTGGGATTTTTTACTTGCCTATTTTTAAATATTTTATTAAAGATAATTCACCCATAATGGATAAATTTTGCAAGTGCAAATTAAGTTTGGTGCCATAAGAAACATTGATTTTACCTAGAAACATTGATGTTGCGATACCATCGTCTTATCCTGATAAAAAAATACCAATTAAAAATTGGTGTTTTTGGGATTTTATAGAAAGGAGAGTATCATATTTGAAAAAAGATTTTATATTATTCCAAGAGAATTAATAAAAGATAACAGTTTGACTAAATCAGACTGTTTTTTATTTGGTAATATTTATAATCTTAGTAGATTAAATGGTTATTGTTTTGCTACTAATATAGTATTATCCAATTTATCTTTTGTTAAAATAAGGACAATTAATTATTCTTTAAAGAGATTAAAAGAAAAAGGATATATTAATATTGAAAGAGTTAAAAATAATGATTTACTACAAAGAAGAATATATGTAAATGATATGTAAGATGATTCAGGCTAGTATGCAATTGTATGTTTAAAATATATGAATTGTTATGCATGTATAATAAATAAATTAAAAGATAATTAATATATAAAAAATTATATATATAACTAAACAGGAGGTTTTGTTTATGACTTATAATGAGATATTATTATCTGGTGAGATAAATAATATTATAATTAATAATAGATATATTACATTATGTTTTACTTGTAAAAAGTATTCGCCTAATGAAAATAGTAATATAGTTTATGCGAGTTTAACAGTATATAAAGATCTTTATGAAAATAATAAAGATTTTTTTTATTAGGTAAAAATATATATTTGAAAGGATACTTGAATTCTTATTCTGATAAGAATAAAACAATACATAATTATCTAACAGTAACAAAAATAGAAAGTTATGATTTCATTAGTGCTAATAGTTCGGTTATTGGTGAAAATTATGACGGAGTTATGTTATGGAATGGTAAAAGGTGTGAACCTATTCCACCAACTGAAGAAGAATTAGCTGAACTAGAAGAATTACTTAAACCATTTAAGGATGGTGATTCTAGTGAATAAACATTACGTAGTAGACATAAATTTAAGTATGAAAGAAGATAAAAAGGAAATTTTTAAAGAATTAATATTAAATTATTTATTAAAGCAAATTATGGAAGGGAAATAATTCTAATGATTTGCTTATTTTTATTTATCATGGTAAGATGCATTTGTCTCGAAGAAAGTTAAGTGCTATGAAATGAGGAGGTAGAAGATGAATTATAGTTACTTAACAAATATGAATTATAATGCAGGTATTTATATTAGACTTTCTCAAGAAGATAAAGATAAAAAATATGAGTCAGATAGTGAAAGTGTTACTAATCAAAAAGAAATATTAAGAGACTTAGATCAGTATGGTATCTGAGCGGAACGGAGGATATAAGGAATAAAAAATTATTAGAACTTTTAAACTCTATTAATGAGAAAAAAACAATGGTACAGTCCCTGGTAGAGCAGGGAAAGCTGGAAGAAGCAAGAACAGCCAAGGAAGAACTTAAAGATATGCAGGAACAGTTTGACCTTCTGAAAGACATCATGGATCCAGACGGAGATGGAACAGCCAATCCACCACAGGAACCGAAACCGTTAGAAAATAACTCTATCAAAGAATTTGCTAATGCTGCAAGAAGAGGATTCCGAAACGCAACTATGGTAGAAGGCACACCTGCAGATGGAGGATATACAGTACCGGAAGACATCCAGACACAGATCAATACATACAGAGATGCAAAATTCTCTCTGATCAGCCTGGTTGATGTAGAAAATGTAACAACAAACAAAGGCCAGAGAACCTATAAGAAACGTGCGCAGCAGACTGGATTTGCGAAAGTGGGAGAAGGCGGAAAGATAACAGCTGGAACAACCCCACAGTTCGAAAGAATCTCATACGAGATTGAGAAATATGCAGGATACTTCCCTTGCACAAATGAACTCCTTGCGGATACAGATGCAAATATCACAGGCACTTTGACAACATGGATTGCGGATGAGTCAAGAGTCACAAGAAATAAAATGATTCTTGAGCAGATTGCGACAAAGGATGTAACAGCGATGAAAGATCTTGATGATATCAAGAAAGCATTGAATATCACGCTTGGACAGGCATTTAAACCTACTTCTGCAATTGTGACAAACGACGATGGGTTACAGTGGCTTGATACATTAAAGGATAACGAAGGAAGATATCTTCTCCAGCCGGATCCTGCAAATCCAATGCAGCTTAGACTTTGCGCTGGATCAACAATTGTTCCTGTCAAAGTTATTCCAAACTCCGATATGCCATCCGATACAAAGACAGCAGGAAGCAGAAAAATACCAGTTATTATTGGAGATTTGAAAGAGGGTATCAAATTCTGGGATAGAAATCAGATGACTCTTATGACCAGCAGCGGTTCCAGATCGGAGAGCTGAATGCATTTGAAGAAGATCTTACAATCTTCAGGGCAATTGAAAGGGAAGACTGCACGGTGAAAGACAAAGAAGCGTTCGTGAACGGGCAGCTGACAATTAAAGATGCAACTGTTACAGGAGTATGAGATAAGGCGGTGAACTGTGGATATTGATGCAGTAAAAGAGTATCTACGAATCGACGATGATGCAGACGACATGACCATAGAACTGATGATGAACGCTGCAAGAGAATACATAAAAGATGCTGTTGGGAAATGTGATGAGAAGAATCCAAAAACGCAGATGTTATTCATGCTTATCATACAGGATCTCTACGAAAATCGTGTTCTGACAGTAAAGGAAGCAGACAAACAGCGACTGACACATGTGGTCGGATCAATGGTTCTTCAGCTGCAGGTGTCACAACTGGAGGAAGAAAATGGTTGATATCGGAAAACTAAACAGGCGGATCACATTTCTCCGCCTGAACACTTCAGAAGATGAAATGGGTCAGGACAAATCCGAGTGGAAAAAATATCGGACAGTATGGGCAACTGTAAAACCATACAAAGCATCAGAATACAATTTCATGAGCAAATTAAAGCCGGAGGTTA
>ENA-OPDA01000396-OPDA01000396.1-human-gut-metagenome-genome-assembly--contig:-NODE-396-length-32347-cov-2.774991_pt1 | contig 32347 bp, 30 predicted proteins | sample MGYA00241253_ERZ501486 | MGnify/ENA primary metagenome ERZ501486 (study PRJEB25962, sample SAMEA2042510) | human gut metagenome | biome: human gut; feature: human-associated habitat; material: faeces... | reverse complement strand
GGGTATGTCCGGTGGACAGCAACAGAGAGTTTCTATAGCACGGGCATTGTTGACGAAACCGGCAATTGTCCTGGCGGATGAACCGACCGGAAATCTGGATTCTGTTACAAGTATGGAAGTCGTAGGATTACTAAAATCCTGTGCTGCAAGATTCCATCAGACGACATTGATCGTGACGCATCAAGAAGAGGTCGCACAGATGGCAGACAGAGTAATACGTATGTCTGATGGAAAAATCTATACAAGAGATTGTTAGGAGGGATTATTATGTTTCACAAGAACATTCCGAATAACAATAAAGACATAATCCGATTTCTGGCTAAAAATTTTGCAGGCACAAAAAAGGTAAGAAATTCGATTTTATTTTGCTCGGTAGTAATCGGTATTGTTGCGATTACCATGGTATTCGGAATCTCCTTTGGAAAAATACAGGCAGAAGAAATAAGATTAATCAGAGAAAATGGAACAGCTTCTTCGGGGAGAATAGAAGATGGAACAGAAGAACAATATGCAAAATTAAAACAACTGGATTATATAAAACAAGTTGGAAAAAGTATTTTTGTAGGTGAAGCTACAGAAGTTTCGGAGAACAATGCAAAAACGATATGTGATATAGTCTGGGCTGACTCAGAAAGCTGGAACAATTTTTTGAGACCGGCATATACCAATGTGATTGGAAGCTACCCACAGAAAAAGGATGAAATTCTATTATCTGAGCGGGCATTGAAAAAACTTGGTATCTCTGAACCGGAACAGGGAATGGAAATAAACTTAGATGTATACAAAGGTGTGTTCGAACATTCGAAAGAAAAATTCGAATTGTGTGGCTGGTATACAGACTCTGGAAATGAATTAGCAATCGGATATATTTCACATGACAAAATTAAAGAGTTGAAACTGGAAAAGGGTCCTTATACTTTACTTTTCAGTCAGAGTGATCATTTAAACAGGAGTAAAACAGAGGAAAAATTATATCAGACATTGCCGATGAAGAGTGCAGATCAGAAGATATACGTTTCTGATACAGCACAATATACTGCTGTTTCTAAATTCGCAGGTGGATATGAGATGGTGATATTAGGAACAATAGGAATTTTGTGTGGAATATATTTCCTTGTGCGCAATGTCCTTTGGATATCCATGAGCGAAGATGTTCAAAATCTCGGACTGCTCCATACAATTGGAGCTACAGAAAGACAGATTACAAAAATTTACCGGAAACAAATGCGATTACTCATGTTAAAAGGCTCTGCTTTGGGAAGTTTGATTTCTGCACTGATTTTGATTTTATTGATACCGAAAATATTAGGCTTTCATTTTTATCAGGAAATGGGAGGAGAAACGATACTTTCTTTTTTTAAACCTTGGATTCTTTTGATTTCTGTTTTATTTGTGAATGGAATTCTGTGGATAGCATCGGAAGGTGTTATTAGAAAAATAACGACTCTGTCTTGCGTTGAGAGTGCCACTTATGATGAAAATAAGCTTAACAGAAAAATAAAACATCCTGTGGAAATGATGTTGAAACGTTCTGAAATAGGAGAAATGTTTTATATTGCATGGGGAAATATAACACGACATAAAGCACGATTTATCATTACAAGTATTTCCATATTTTTAGGAGTCCTGTCTTTTATTCTAATGAATGTACTTACAAATGGATGTGATTATAAGCATCTTCTTGAAAAACGTCCTGATTTTTTGTTGGCAGGAGAGTTTAGCGAATTCGGGAAAAGCCAGGGATGCGGGGAAGAATATAAAACCAGAGAAATCGATGTTGATCCTTTACTGACACAGGGAGACGGTGTGGAACTGTTGTATGATAACGATTATGATGAATTTTCACCAATCTCTCAAGAGTTGGAGAAAAAACTACACAAGATAGATGGTATTGATTGGGAAAATTCAAATCTGATTGAAGGAGCTCATGTAACTACGGTTATGTCTAAGAAAGGAATTCGTCCTTATGACGAGGGGCTTTCAGATCTTACAAATGACAATATGGTGGAAGGATTCAGTTGGGATACGGTACAGGTTTTAAATGAAAATCAAATCTTGTCGCTTAAGAAATACGTTCAGGATAATCAACTCAATATTGATGTGAAATCTTTGGAAGAAGGAAATGGCGTGCTGATCATACATGATCATATGCTGACCCCGGAACAGCAAAAACTTGCAGATGAAGCAATTGGCGAACCGGTATACTTTAAAACTTTGCTTTCAAAAGAAGATGCGATTCGTAGAAAAGAACAAAGTAATTCTGAGAATAAAGAGAAACAACAGGAAGACGAATTCCCTCAAAAAGAATCTGAAACATTTACTCTATGTGGTTATTTGGATCGACAAAACGATGATTTCCCGGAAATACATCAATCCTGGCATGGAGAGGGCAGCTTATATTATTTTATCAGTGAGAAAGGCTTTCAAAAGATACCAACTGAGAAAAAGATATTAACAATGGAATTAACTGCCGACTCGGAAAAAGAACCTTATGTGAAAACACAGATCAGCGAGCTGGTCTCTGAGGAAAATAAGAAACGATCCGAAATGACAGAAGTATCAATGGATGAAGGAACCGGCGAAGCAGGAGTTTTTGTTATCTGTAAATCAGACCTGATGCAACAAAAAGAAACATATATGAGAGGAAATCGAATTCTCCTAGGTGCTATAAGCATCATATTATTCATTGCGGGATTGACCAATTATTGTAACGTTGTATTCACTGGGATGTACGCACGACGGAAAGAGTTTGATGTAATGAAAAGTATCGGGATGACCGATAAACAAATGAAATTAATGCTCTTTGGAGAAGGCAGTTATTATTTTATGTGTGTGGTGGGATTGTTATTTACTGTAGGAATGGCAGCTTTGGTTGGGGTAAAGATTTATATGGAAAATACATTTATGAAAGTATTGATAAAAAATTAATTGAAGACTTAGATTTATGTGACAATACAGGTAGTTATAATGCTTTAGCTATAGCTATTGATACTTTTAATAATAAAGATGTAACTGATAATGATGATAATTTTTTTGAAGCAATGGAATTTGCTAAAAAGATATTAGAAAATATGATAAATAAAGGAAAATTACATGAAATTGATATTTTGAAAGTAAAGAAATATTATGAAGATGCTGTTGATAAAAGAATTATTGTTTTAGATGAACCTTTATTTTATAAAGATTATTTGCCATTTACGGATGCAATATATGTAGTATACCCATCAAGTAGAGGAGGTTATGCTGCTCAAGGGGTAACTATAGATAGTAATACAAATAAGTTAAAGAAAGATTTTCCTTTAGAATGGGTAAATAATTTACCACCGTACTTAAGGTTTTGTCACACATCAAGGTTTTTAATTGCATCTGATACTTTTGAAGGTATTATGCATGCAGTTCGGGAGGCTTTAAAATGATAGGAAATGATTGGGATGAAAAATTAAAAGTTGTCTGGGATAGTCCTGGGTTTAAAAACTTTTATAAAAGAATTATGCATGAATATGAGATTAAGGAAATTTATCCTCCGAAAGATTATATATTTAATGCTTTAAAATTAACAAGTTATGAAAATACAAAGGTAGTAATTGTGGGACAAGACCCATATCATGGTAAAGGGGAAGCTCATGGGTTATCATTTTCAGTTCAAAAAGGAGTGAGAGTACCACCTTCTTTACAAAATATTTATAAAGAATTAAATGATGATTTGAAAATTCCTCCGAAGGATAATGGGGATTTAACTGAATGGGCTAAGCAGGGAGTTTTACTTTTAAATGCTGTATTAACAGTGGAAAAGGATAAGGCTGCAAGTCATAGAAACTTAGGTTGGGAACCTATGACTGATTATATTATTAAACTTCTTAATTTAAAAAATAAACCTGTAGTTTTTATTTTATGGGGAAACTTTGCTAAGGAGAAGGCTAAACTTATAACAAATCATCAGCATTATATTATTATGAGTCCTCATCCTTCACCATTTTCTGCTTATTCAGGATTTTTTGGTAGTAAGCCATTTTCTAAAACTAATGAATTTTTAATAAAAAATGGGCTTGTACCAATTGATTGGTCAAAATAAGACTTGGAAAAACCAAGTCTTATTTCTTAGCTTATTTTAAGTATTAAATAAGCATTGGTAATTACATTGGGTAACAATTGTTATCATAGTTATATTGAAGTTTATTTTGTATATTATTCTATCCAGTAGGACCAGTTGGGCCGGTTGGGCCAGTTGGACCAGTTGGACCTGTTTCACCTTGTAATCCTTGAGGTCCTGTTGGGCCTTGAGGAATTGTTAAGTTTAAAACATAATTAGGTGCTGTTCCAGTTATTGAAGCTGTAGCTTCTGTACCAGGTGCTCCTGTGGTAACGGTTCCAATTGCTAATGTTGGAGTTTCTCCGCTTGGCCCAGTTTCACCTTGTAATCCTTGAGGTCCGGCAGGTCCCGTAGGTCCTTGTTCCCCTTGTATTCCTTGAGCTCCTTGAGGTCCGGCAGGTCCCGTAGGTCCTTGTTCTCCTTGTATTCCTTGAGCTCCTTGAGGTCCGGCAGGTCCCGTAGGTCCAGTTGCACCAGCTGGTATGTTAAATTCTAATACAGCATTAGATGGTGTTCCAGTATTAACTACACTTGCATTCGTTCCTGGGGCTGTAGTTGTAGTTGTACCAACCGTTATGGTTGCTCCAGCAGGTCCGGCTGGTCCAGTGGGTCCAGTTGGGCCAACACATGTATATGTTATATTTGGTTTTTCTTTATTAAAGCAATCGATATATTGTTTTGCTTTTTTTATATTATTGTTCATTTTGAACTCCTTTCAATAATATAATATGAAATTATAATGGACATGCTTATGATACTCGTCCATATTTTAACAATTTATATATAATTTTCATATGGTAACAAGGTTATTCAAAAGTTGCAAAATAAAAACAATTACAAATATTTAAAGGTGCTTGAATATAATAAAATGAAACATTCAATTTTGTAATATTGAATGTTTCTTGAATTAATTCTTTTAGTTTATTATAATTTAAAATCATCTATAACTGCATCTTGCATGTTTTTACCATCAAAGAATGGTTTTATTTTATATCCATGTATTTTAGCAACAATATTTGTTGGAACTTTTCTTATAAGTTTATTTAATTCACTAGTGTTGTTGTTAAAATATGTTTTACATGAAGTTAATGTTTCATTAATTTTATCTATTTCTTTTAAATCTTTATTAAATTCTTTTGTGTTTAATTCTTCATGGTCATTTTTAACTTCTAAAATTATGTTGTAAGCTTCAGTTAATTTTCTATCTAAATCATAGTTAGTTATTCTTTTATCTTTTAAATCAATGTATTCTTTTAAATAATCTTTTTTTGTTACAACTTTTTTTATGGCAATATTAAGTTTAGCAATAATGTCATATTTTTGCCTTAAAGATTCATCAATTATGCCTTCAGCTTTTTCTATTTTTAATTTATAACTTACTAAATTGTTATATATTGTAGCATAAATGATTGCTAAAATACCTAATATAATAATTAAAAGTAGGATTATTTCAAATAAATTCATTTTAGTATCACCATTAATATTTTATCAAATGTATTCATTAAAGTAAATATAGTTAGAGGAAGTTTACAAGTTTATTTTAGTGCATATATTAAAGTATATTGGGTGATTTTCTTGAATAATTTATGTAATAAAATTTTAGAAAAACAAAAACTTAGAAAAGAAATGATGTATTTAGGCTTGATTTGTACTGTTGTTGGACCAACAGGACTACTGGAGCTTTAATAAGTGTTGGGTCAACAACTACAACTGAAGTTGGAACTGATGCAAGTGTTGTAAATGTTGGTACATCATCAAATGTTATTTTGAATTTCAGTATTCCAACTGGAGTGGCAGGACCACAAGGGTGATGTTGGACCAGAAGGCCCTATTTTTCCTGCAAGTGTTGAAGAAATGTTTTATACGAGCTTTGTGGATACTAAAGCAGAATGGTTGCTTACTATATCATCTCTATGGCTAATACCTAACTTATCAAATTATTTTGAGGTGGTTAATGAAAATGAAGTTTTAGTTAAGCCTGGTATTTATGAAATAACTTTATCTGGTTTAATAAGTAATGCTGATAACGCTCATAGAGGACACTTTTATTTACAAGATGAAAATGGTTCAGAAATAAAAACTTTGTCTTTTAGTTTTCCTCAAAGTAATGGTAAGTATGCGCAATTTTCTAATGTTAATTTAATGATTAAAAAATATTATATTAAGGATAATTAAAATATTTATAATTTTAAAGTTTACACCTATAATAAGAATGGGTGTTTTTTCTTGTTAAAAAAAAGGGATTGTGGTAAACTAATGATATACAGATAGTGAGGAAAGTGTATGAAATTTATAGATAATGTTGATATAAAAAGATATAGAGAATTTGAAAGCAAACATAAAAAATCACATTTTTTGCAAAGCTATGAATGGGGACAATTTTGTAAGAATGCTAAAGGTCAAATTCCATGTTATGTAGGAATGGAAGATAATGATGGTAATTTGGTAGCAAGTTGTTTAATATTACTTAGACGTACACCATTTGGTTTTAGTTATGGTTATGCTCCGCGTGGATTTGTTTTAGATTATAGTAATAAAGATGTTATAAATGAATTTACTAATTATTTAAAGCAATATATGAAAGATAATAAAATTATATATATTAAATTTGACCCAGATATTAAATATCAAGATATTGATGATGATGGAAATAAAATAGATGGTGGAGAAAATAATTATGAACTTTATAATTATATGTTAAGTTTAGGTTATAAACATACTGGTTTTTATAAGTTATATGAAGGTAATCAACCAAGATATACATTTAGAATTGATTTGAAGAAACCTTGGGAAGAAGTAGAAGCTAAGTTTAATAAATCATTTATGAAAAGTGTTAAAAGAAGTTATAGTTATAACTTAGTTGTGGATAATAAAGTTAGGGTAGAAGATTTTTATAGATTAATTCAAAGTAATAGTAGTAAAGATGATTTTGACCCACATAGTTTAGAATATTATAAAATATTTAGTGAAGAAATGGCTAAAGATAATAATATGAAATATTTTAATATTAGTATTAGACCTAAAGAATTATTAGATAATATAAGTAAAGAAATAGATGAATTAAATAAAGAACTTGAAGTAAATAAGAAAAAAGAAGCTGATATTAAAAATAAGATTGCTAGATTAGAAAAAGAAAAAGATATTTTTAGTGGAATTGATAAAGATGAAGTATGTGTTTGTTCATTAATATGTACTTATACTAAAACACACGCTTGGAGTTTATATATAGGTAGTGATGATTTAGCTAATTTTACTTTTGCAGTTACTAGAAGTTATTATGAAGCCATTAAGGATGCTTATAATAATGGTTATTTATTCTTTGATTTATTTGGAACACCAGGAGACCCAAATACTAAATATAAGAATTTAGCGAAACTTCATGATTTTAAAAGAAAATTTGGGGATGAGTATATAGAATTTATTGGGGAATTTGATTTAGTTAATAATAAATTGTTATATAAAATGTTACCATTAATGTTAAAAGTTTATAGAAAACTAAGGAGGAAATAATGCTTAAAGTTATTGAAGAAAATGTATTTAGAGAATATGCTATAAAAAATCCTTATTTTTCAATTTATCAATTACCTGAATGGGGAACTTTAAAAAGTGGTACTGGTTGGGTAAGACATCTGCTAGGGATTTATAAAGATGATAATTTAGTGGGGGTAACAATGTTACTTGAAAAAAGGATGCCTTTAAACCTAAGTTTATATTATTCTCCGCGAGGTTATTTAATTGATGTATATAATTATGAATTGTTAAAAGATTTTAATGATGAAGTAATAAAATATGTTAAGAAAAATCATGGATTTATGTTAAAACTAGATCCAAATGTTATTTATGCAACTAGAGATAGCGAAGGTAATTTAAAAGAAAAGTGTGGAGAAGAAGCTTATTTTAATTTTAAAAAGTTAGGTTTTAAGCATTTAGGTTTTAGTCAAAATTTTGAAGATTTGCAACCTAGAGTATTATGTAGAATAGAACTTAAAGATACATATAATGATACATTAGAAACATTTAGCAAAAGCACTAAAAAAAATATTGCTAAAACATATGATATGGGTGTTAGAGTAAAAGTTGTTGATTCAAGTAAGATGGATGAGTTTGTTAAGTTATTAGAAGATACAGCAATAAATAAAAACTTTATTATTAGACCAGCTTCGTATTATAAAAAAATGGTTGATTTAATGAGTGATTATGTTACACTTTATATTGCTTATATAGATACTAACCTTTATTATGATTATGTTTGGAATACTTTAGAAAATACTAAAAAAGAATTAGAAACTTTAGAAGCACAAATGAAGAAAATAAATATTGGGGATAAGATAAAAAGACATCATGAGGAACTAGAAAGTAAGATAGTTAAATTAAATAAACAATTAGATGATGCAATAGCTTTAAGAAAAACAAATAAAGAAATTAATATTGGGGCTTTAATGAGTGTATTTACAGGAGATGAAGGTATTACATTTATGAGTGGTACTGCTTCAAGTTATAAAGAATTTAATCCTAAGTATGCTTTTTATAGAGAACATATTGAAGACTCAATAAAGAAACATTTAAAGTATGTTAATTTCTATGGAATATCATTAAATATGGATAAGAATGGTCCTTATTATGGAATTTATGAATTAAAAAAAGGATTTAATCCTGAAATAATTGAATTAATAGGGGAATTTGATTATGTTATTAATCCAGTAGTTTGTTATGGTTATAAATTGGCATTAAAAGGATATAAATTTGTTAAAAAGTTTAAGAAATAAGAGCTGTGGCTCTTTTTTTGTATTCCTAATTAAATTAAATGAATTTTTTCCTATAAACAAATTGACACTTGTGTACAATTTGTGTTAAAATTTATGTATCAAGTGTTGCTTGGGAATAGGAGTGATTTTAAGTGAAAAAGGGAATTAAAAAAATATTGTTTTTAAGTATCACTTTTTTATTCTTATTTTCATTTAGTTTAAATGTTAATGCGAGTGTTATAGAAAATAATAATATAGTTGTTATATCTAGTATAAAGAATGATTTTACTAGAAATATTAGTGTGGCTGAAAAAAAAGATACATGTGAAAAAATATTAGGAGACCCTGAAAATTGTGATGGAAAATGTCCTGCTTATTGGATACAATGGATTTTAGATACAATGAAATATATTGCAATTGTGGCATTATTATTGTTAGTAACTGTGGATTTTTTGAAGGCTGTTGTTAATAATGATAAAGATGCTTTGAAAAAAGCTGGAACAACATCAATTAAAAGATTTATTTACTGTGTGTTAATTTTCTTTGTTCCTTTAATTGTTAAATTAATTATGAATTTGATGGGCATTTATGGCTCATGCGGTATAGGGTAGGTGATTGGTAATGAAAGCTATTTTATCAGCGGTATGGCATTTATTTTTGTCATTAGATGGTATAATTTATAATCTTATTTGTTATATTTTTGATATTTTTTATTACCTTTGTGGATTACAACTCTTTACAGATGCAGATTATAATAAAATTGTTAGTAAAATATACATTGTTTTAGGTTTAATAATGATGTTTGTATTAGCTTATTCATTGTTAAAAGCTGTTATTAATCCAGATGAATTTGCTAAAGGGGAAAATTCATTTCCTAAGTTAATAAAAAATGTAATTGTTTCTTTAGTGATTATTGTTATATTACCAACAGTTTTTAATGTTGCGTTTAGTATACAAAATTCGTTATTAAATTATGATGTAATACCACAATTAATTTTAGGTACTGATGATGGCGCTGTTGATGGTGTTCCAAACATTAATGGAGCTCCGGGCGGTAGAGCAATTGCTTTTTATACTTTCAAATCATTTTTAGTTCCTAATACTACTGATGATATCTGTAATGGAACCGATGAGGAAGGCTGTCGTAACAATATTAAAGGAAATGAAGGTTGGGGAAAAAATGGTGATGCTTTGGCAGTTACTGATGAAGCAGTATTTAGTAGTGACAGTTCGTTTTCTCAGTATACAAATTATAGTGAAGCTGTAAGAGATGACCAATTAACATATTATTTCCCAATTTCAACTGTTGCTGGTATATTTATTTTGTATGTATTATTAAATTTCTGTTTTGATATGGCATTACGTGTAGTTAAACTTGCTTTTTACCAAATAATTGCTCCGATACCTGTTATATGTAGAGTAATACCTGGCGGTAAACTTAAGGATGTATTCTCTAAATGGGTTAAACAAGTAATTAGTTTATTTGTAGAAGTTTTTATAAGAATTGCTGCATTAACATTTGGAGTTTATTTAATCGGGCTAATTGTTGAAAAATTTGATAATAAATTACCTGGTATCGATAGTTTGAATTTGGTTGGACAAAAAACTATAGTATTAGCACTATTAATTATGTCTGTAATTATATTTGTAAAACAAATACCAAAAATAATTGGTGATATGTTTGGCCTAGATACCGGTGGAATGAAGCTTGGTCTTATGGATAAACTTGCTCAAGGTGGAGCACTTACAGCAGGTGCAATTGCTGGTGGCGCTTTAGGTACATTAGGAAGAAATACAGTAAGTGCTGTTAAAGGTGTAGGTAAAGCTCAAGGCGGATGGAATAAATTTAAAGCCGGAGTTGCTGGTGCTGCATCTGTTGGAGCTGGAGCATTATCTGGCGGTTTTCGTGGATTTAAAGGCGGAAAAGGTGCTAAGAATTTAACTGATATGAAGAAAGCTGCTGGAACAGCTGTTGCTGATGCTACAACTGCTAAAGGTAAAAGAGATGCTTATAGAGCAGCGCATACTGGTAAAAATGCTTTACATACAATGGTAAATGTTGGAGCTGGTCATATTTTTGATAAAGCAGATAGTGTTGGCGCTTACTTTGGTATTGGGGATGAATTACAAAATCTACAAGCAGAACAAGCTGTATATCAAGAAGGTATGGGATTTAAAAAGAAATTATTTGATTTAGTTTCAGATAATGAACGTGTTTTAGCTTATCAAGGGTTGAAAAAAACTGCTCAAGAGAGAGGTTTAGATAATTATATTAGTGATGTTTCAAAACAAATTTCTTCACAAGGTTATACTAAAGATGAAACTGGTTATTATAAATTAGGCAATAACGGTGAAAAAGAATATTTGAAACGTAATAATAAAATTGTTAGTGATTTAACTGGTATAGCAACTGAACAAATGGCATCTGAAATCAAAAAATATGATGATGCTATTAAACTTGCGTCATTGAATACTATATATGAAAAAGTTAACAAAGGTGATGGTAGATTTACAGCGGTATTTAATGAAGAAAAAGTATGGAAAGAACAACATGCTGATATGCCTGAAGTAAGTAAACTATTTGACTTAGGAAATCTTGATGCTAAACAAATATCAGCAATCAATAGTGCATTAACATCAAATAATGCAGCAGATATTAAACAAGTTTTAGATGCTTTAGAAGGCGTCGATGATGCAATGAAGAAGTTGAATATTAATGCTAGTGGTATTATGAGTAACGATAAGAACTTGAAAGTATCTAATGGTAATGTTACTGAAAAAATTGCTAAAAAAGTACAAGAAAAGAAAAAAGATGGTAAATAACATTAAGAAAGGAATGAATTGGGGATGAATAATTATTTAATACCTGCAAATTCAAAAAAATCTCAGTTGATATTAGGGTTCTTTACTCTAACTGATATTATATTATTTGGATTTGGTTGTGGAATAACAGTATTGTTGCTTATGATAGTGCAAAATGCTAAAGCTTGGCAAATGATTATGATTTTGATGCCAGCTTTAGTTACTGGGTTTTTGGTAACACCAGTTATGCATTATCATAATGTATTACAATTTATTATAAATGTAGTTACTTTTATATTTAATCCACGAAGATATTATTGGAAAGGTTGGTGTGTGAAAGATGAAGAAACTAAATAATTCTGCTCCGTCTGGTGTTAGCTATAGTGAAGATTGGCTACCAGTTAGACAAATAATGAATGGTATGATACAACTAGATGATGGTTCATATGTAACAGGGGTTAAAGTTGCTCCTAAAAATATATTTATTATGGACCAAGGGACACAACAAAATACAATTTATCAACTTAGAAACTTTTATAATAGTATTGATTATGAATTTTGGTTACTTATTGCAGATAGACCAGTTGATATAGATGTGTATTTATCACAATTACAATTAATGTATAATAATGCTCCGAATAATGCAATTAGAAAACTAATTATGCAAGATATTAATAAAGCTAATTTGTTTACAAGTAATGAGTATAATGTAGTTGATACAGAATATTATATATTATTTAAAGAAAAAAGATTAGAAATTGTTCAAAAGAAATTACATAATTTAATAAGTGGACTAGCAAGTGCTGGTTTACAATCAACACAAACAAGTAATAATGATTTAAGAATAGTTTTAGATAATTTCTTGAATGGTGGAGAAACTACTAATTTTGGGGCGGTGATGTAATATGGCAAATTTAAAAAGTGAAGTAGCTCCAAAAGGTATGGAGTTTAAACCAACTGAGTTTGTACTGGGTGGTAAATATTCTACAATTCTTACGGTTATTGCTTTTCCAAGAAATATAGCTCCAGGATTTTTATCTGATATAACTAATATTCAAGGTGTTAAAATAGCTATTAAGCATATTCCTATTCAATTTAGTGTTTTACAAAAAATGCTTAATAAAGAAATTGCTGATTTAAAGGTTAGATATCAAAGTGAAAAAGACCAAACAATGCAAGAAAGAATAAGACAAGATTATGAATCTTTGGAACAATTTATTCAAATGCTTGCTGCAACTCAAGCTAGAATATTTGATTTTCAAATGCATTTAATGGTTACTGCTGATAATAAAGAAGAATTAGAACTTAGAAAAATTCAAGTTAGAAGTTATTTAGATGCAATGGGAATGCGTGCTGTTGCTTTAATGTTTGAACAAGAAAAAGCATTAAAATCAATATTACCAATATTCCCACCACAAGATATTGAAAATAGAATTGGGACACCAATACCATCAGTTACTGTGGCTGCTATGTATCCATTTGTATTTGATAGTATTAAAGATCCTGGAAATGCTACACTTTTAGGTGTTGATTTCTCTGGTGGTGTTATATTATTTAATCAATTTTTGTATCAAATAAGAAAAGAAAATAATAGAAATAATGCTAATATTATCTTACTTGGTACTAGTGGTAGTGGTAAATCAACTGCTGCAAAAGTATTAGTTAGAACTCATATTAGAAATGGCTTTAAAGTAGTATGTGTTGACCCAGAAGGTGAACTTGGTGATATGTGTAATAGCCTAGGTGGAGATTTCTTAGACTTAGGTAAAGGTGGAGAATTTGGTATGATTAATCCCCTTGAAATTGTTATTGATGCTGATGAAGAAGAAATAGCACAAGGGTTAGGTTATACAGTTCTTACTAGAACACTTCAACAAGTAAAAGCATTTATGAAGTATTATTCACCAAGTATTGAAGATGATGTGTTAACAATGTTTAGTGATGTATTACAAGAAACTTATAAAAGATATAAAATAGATTATAATACGGATTTTACTAAGTTAACAAGTGCAGATTATCCAACATTTGATGATGTTTATGCAACAATTAAAGGTCATTTAGTGGGCATGACTGATGCAACTCATGAAAGGGATGTATTAGAAAGACTTGAATTAAAAGTAAGACCTTTAGTAAAAGAATTAAGATATTATTTTACTGGTAAAACTACTTTAAATATTGAAAGTGATTTTATAGTATTTAATATAAAAGAACTTATGAATAGTGATGAAAATATTAAAAATGCATTATTCTTTAATATCTTAAAGTATGCATGGGGATTATGTCTTGATAAAGATATAAATACTGTTATGATGGTTGATGAAGCTCATGTGTTATTATCTAGTCATAATGAATTAGGTGCTGAATTCTTAGCCCAAATTCAAAGAAGGAGTAGAAAGTATAATACTGGTACAATAATTATAACTCAACAACCAACAGACTTTGCTGCACCAAATATTATTACTCATGGTAAAGCAATATTTGATAATGCATCATATTACTTAGTAATGGGACTTAGGAAGCAAGCTGTTGATGATTTATCAAAATTAATAGATTTAAATGATAATGAAAAAGAAGCAATAAAATATTATAATCAAGGGGAAGCACTATTTATATGTGGTAATAAGAGAATGAAAATTCAGGTAGTTATTACTCAAGAAGAACTAGATTCATTTGGTTCAGGTGGAGGTTATTAATAAGTGAATAATAGAAGAAGCAATGATAATGATAAAAATAAATTATTATATGACCCTAATCAAAGAGAACAAAGACGATTAGGTGCTTTTTCTAATGTAGAAAATGAAGATTATGATGAAGATGTAAATGAAGAATTAGAAAACGATGTAGAACCAGATGTAAATAATGAGATAGAAGATACAAGAACTTCTAGTGTACCTCAAAAAAATAATATTGTTAAAAATACTGTTGGTAAAAAAATTGCTAGTGCTGCTGGAGCTAAAGCAAAAGCTCTTGGAGCTAAAGTTGGAGCAAAAATTGTTGCTTTTATAGCTGCTAATCCTTGGGTATTAATAGTTTTAGGTGTAGTAATATTAATTTTTATAATAATATTAATTGTTGCTGGTGGTAGTACAAGTAATGGATATTATAGTCAAGAATGTAACTTTAATGCTTCAACTGTTAATTTAACTACATGTAATAGTGGAAATGAAGAAGAAGGAATAGAACCTGAAGTAACAACATTAGATCTTAAAGATTATGTTTTAGGTACAACTTATGAACTTGTTAAGGGTAGAGATTTTACTGATGACCAAATTGAAGCTGTAATGATTATTGTCAAAACTAATGCTTTAAGTTATGGTAATTATGATAATTCTTCAAAAGTGTTAGAATTAGATACTTGTACTTATAATTATAATGATTTTAGTGGTAACTCTGAATATGAAAGATATGATGAATTATATACTGAAATAGAAAATTATTTGTATGTATCTTCTTCATATAATACATCAATTGATGTGTTAACAAGTGCTAATGCTTTGGAACTTAATAGTAGAACATTAAATGAAATAAGTGAAAGTACTGATAGATTTACTATTATACTTAATAACTTATATGAACCCAATGCTGATGAAGTAAATGAAATTGTTTATACTAATAATTTATTTATTGGTGACTCTAGAATAGAAGAAATGAAAAACTATGGTATTGTTGATAGTAGTAAAGTAATTTATGGTAGAGGATATGGTTATGATTGGTTTATTGGTAATGGTGAATTTAATGCAAGTAATACAAATTCTTTAGATGGTGGTATAAATGGTGCTATTAAAAGAATGAGAAGTAATACTAATTATAATATAATAATTTGGTTAGGCATAAATGATTTAAATTATAGAACTGCAGATGTATACTTTGATGAATATTATAAACTTGCTAAAGAAGAATGGGATAGTTATAATGTTTATATTGTTAAAGTTGGTCCAGTTAGAGATGATTTAGAAGTAGTAACTAATGATAGAATTAATAGTTTTAATGAAAGAATGCAATCATTAATAAATAATAGTAACTTAGGTAATTTAAGATTTGTTGATATAAATTATAATATAAGTAATTATGATGATGCTGGATTACATTATGGAAACAGTGATTATAAAAAAATATATTCTGATATAATGAAATATGTTGGGTTAAATAATTCTATAAGTAGAGAGTATCAATTATATAATTTAGATGATTATTGTGAATTTATTTATGTTGATGGAGAAAATAGTAGTAATGGATGTGAAGAAATGTCTATTAGTTCAACTGTTTTATCTAGAGATGAATTTATTACTAAATTAGAAACTTATTATGGAAATAATGCTTCAAGTTATGGTTCAACATTTAAAGAAAATGCTGGAAAAATATATGATTTAGCTACTAGAAATGGTATTAATCCAGAATTAATTGTTGTTAGAGCTGACATTGAAGGATATAGTCCAGTTAGTCAAGGTTTTGGTACTTATTATAATTATTGGGGTATTGGTTGTTATAATAATCAACCTTTAAGTAAGTGTATTTCTTATGATACATTTGATGATGGGGTTTTAGGTTTTATAAATAATGTTTCATCATATGATTCTTTAAGTTCAATGATGAAAAAGTATACGTATATTGGAGATTATTGGTATAATCCTGGAGATTCTGGTGCTGGTGGATGTTATTTCTATCCTTATATTAAGAAATATATGTCAGCATCTAGAGCTAATGAAATTGAACCATATTGTGCAAAAGGAAATACTTGTAGTGGTGATGAATGTTTAAAAACTAATGATGAAGACCAATTAGCATATTCTATGTATCAAGTGGAAATAATGGCTAGTAGAAGAAATAGTATCTTTAATATAACATCTGATTTTTGTTCTGGTTATTCACAAAATTGTACATTGTTTGCTCAAGGTGATAGTAGATGGAAGAATATTAAATTAGGTAATTCAAATTCTACAATGGGAGCATCTGGTTGTGCTGTTACAAGTATTGCGATTGGTATATCTTGTTCAGGAACAGAAATTGCTGTTGCAAATTTTGATGCTGGAAAGTTAATTAATACTTTAAATGAAGGGGCATGTTTTACGAGTAGTGGTGCAATTATGTGGGGATGTTCAGCAATTAAGAAAATTGCTCCGAATGTGTCATTATATACTACTGAGTCATTATCTTCAAAAAATGATAGTTATAAAAAAGATGTAATAAATAGATATAATACATCAGATAAATTTGTGTTAGTACATTTTGAAAATAGTGCTCATCCAAGAGGACATTATGTGGTAGTAACGAGTATTAATGGTAATGAAATAATTGCTAAAGACCCAGCAGGTGGTAAAGTATCTAATGTTAATATAAAATATGTAGACCAAGTGGTTGTATATACTGCAAAATAGGAGGATTAAATGAATAAAAAGGTACCCATTATTATAGCTGTTATACTTTTTGTTATAGGAATTATTTTATACTTTGTTTTTAGAGAAACAAAACAAGAAGAAGTAAAATCAGATATAAATTATTTAGTTATTGGAAATGAAAGTATCTGGAAAAATAAAAATAATTCATGGAAAAAGGTTACTTATGATGATGTAAATAATAAAAAACTTAATGTATATATTGATAATATGTATAGTGGTAAGTACACACTTAAGTATGGGAAAGTATGGAATTTGTACGATAATAGCGGACTTGTGATGTATGAAGACTCGTTTGTGGCTATGTCAGATGTAAATTGGGATATTGTAAATATTAATATAGATAGTATAAGTAAGGAAGATTTAATATATATTAATAGTGTTTTAAATAGTAAGTATAGTTTAGAAGATATTACATTGAATGAAAAAGTTAATGTTGATTTAAATAATAATGGTATAATAGATACTATAATTAATGTTGGTAATTTAAATCGAGATGGATTAGATAAATATTTTTCATTAGTATATGTAATAATAGATGGTAAAAAAGAAATACTAATTAATGAAGATATTGATGTAAAGGATAATTTAAACTATCCAATTTATAGAATAAATAGTTTATTAAGAAAGAATGGTTTAATAAATATTATTTTACATAAAGGATATTTTTCTGAAGCTGGTACTAATGGAAATAGAATGTATGAAATAATTGATGGAAAATATGAACTTGCTATAGAAGATTAATAGAAATTATAGTATAATAGATTATTGAAAGGAATGTTTAGTTATGAAGTTTAAAGTAGAACCTAAAGATTTTATGTTGTTTGTAATATATTGTGTATTATTGTTATATCTATGTGCTATTGCAGTTTTAAATTTTGCATCATTATCTAGTGATGGAACATTTTATGGATTGTTGCCATTTAAAGCTTTTACCCCACAATATATTGGGGCAACATTAATATTATTTATTATTTCTTTAGTAGCTATATTTTCTAGTGTGTCTTCTTATATTTTTAAAAAAGAAAAAGGAGAAATTGGTATTGGAATAACATTAAAAAAGAAATCTAGTGATGGTTATTCTAGTTGGGCGAAAGATAAAGATATTAAAGAACAATCTGGTGTTGAGTGTGTGCATCCAACTGATGAAGTTGTTAATGCTGCAGGAATACCTTTAATTAATGATGGTAAAAATATTTGGGTTGATAATGGAGAATATCATAACTTAGTAATTGGTTCTACAGGTAGTGGTAAAACTCAAACTGTTGTTAAACCAATGGTTAATTTACTTGCTAAAAAGGGTGAGTCAATGATTATTACTGACCCTAAAGGTGAAATATATAAATATAGTGCAAGTTATTTAAAAGAAAAAGGTTATAGAATTATAGTTCTTAACTTTAGGGAACCTCAAAGAGGTAATAGTTGGAACCCTCTTGCACTTCCAAATAAATATTATAGAGCTGGTAATCAAGATAAAGCAATTGAATTATTAAATGACGTTGCATTAAATATTTTGTATGACCCATCTAATAAAAATGAGTCAGATTTCTGGGAAAAATCTGCAGCTGACTATTTTTCGGGATTAGCTTTAGGTTTATTTCAAGATGCTAAAGAAGAGGAAGTTAACTTAAATAGTATAAATGTTATGAGTACAGTTGGTGAAGAACGTTATGCTATGAGTAATTATATTAAAGAATATTTTGGTATGAAGGGTGAAAAGTCAAATGCTTATATGTTTGCATCAAGTACTATTAATGCTCCGAATGATACAAAAGGTGGATTACTAGCAACATTTAGACAAAAGATTAGAAACTTTTCAACTGGTGAAGCTTTAAGTGAAATGTTATCATATAGTGATTTTGATATGAAAGATATTGGTAATGGTAAGACTGCTGTGTTTATGATTATCCATGATGAAAAGAAAACATATCATCCATTAATGACTATATTTATTAAACAATGTTATGAAACATTAATTGATGTTGCTCAAGAAAATGGCGGAAAATTACCAGTTAGAACTAACTTTATCCTTGATGAATTTGCTAATATGCCCCCATTAAAGGACGTAGATGCTATGGTATCTGCAGCTAGAAGTAGAGATATTAGATTTACATTTATTATTCAAAACTTTGCTCAACTTAATGATGTTTATGGAGAAAATGTTGCAGAAATTATTAAAGGTAACTGTGGTAATTTGGTTTATTTAATTAGTACAGAAATGAAAGCTTTAGAAGAAATAAGTAAGATGTGTGGTGAAGTAAAAGTTACTGATGAAAAAGATAAAAATGCTACAAGACCACTGATTACAATTACAGATTTACAAAAAATGAAGTTATTTGAAGCTATTATTATTAGACTTAGAACTAGTCCATTTAGAACTAAATTAGAACCTGATTTTAAAATGGAATGGGGTATTGAAAGAAAAGAAGAAGAATATCCAACAAGAATTAAACATGAGGTAGAAATATTTGATTTGAAGAAGTTTGTAATGGATGAAAGAAATAAGAAAATGGCCCAAGATAGTGGAATTATTAAAGATAATAATCCATTTAAACCAATGGATATGGGGATGTCTTCTTATAATCCTTTTGGACCAATGCCTAATATGAATAAACCAAGTGGTATTGGTAATATGGATATTGATAGTATTATGAAGGATTTAGATGAAAAGTTTAAAGAATTAGACCGTCAAGAAGCTTTAAAAAATAAAGCAAATGATGTAAATAATGATGAATTACCTAAGATAAAAGAAGAAGTAAAGAGTGAACCTTTAGTAGAAATTAAAGAAGAAGAAAATCCAAAGATAAGTGTTGATACAGAAAGTAAAGTTATTGCTGATAATGTTGTATCTGATGATGAATTCTTTGATGATTTCTTTGATACTGAATAGAAAGTTTAGGCTTTCTATTCTTTTTGGGATAATGTAATTGGTGTTATAAATTATACTTCATATAATAAAGTGTGATATGTATGAAAAGAATTTCGTTTAATGATTTTAATCCTAGTATGGGAATACTTATTGATGTTCAACATCCAGTTGATTATAAGTTAAATCCTACACCGGAAGCTATAAATATTTATGCTGATAAATTACTAATGGATAGTAAACAATATTTAACTTATAATAAAAAATACTATATTATATGTAATAAAGGTTTTTTAAGTAGAAGAGTGACATCAATGCTTGAATATTTAGGTTATGATGTAACACAAGTGTTAAGATAGTATGTAATTTTTAAAAAATGTGGTATACTATTGATGTGGTATATTATGAGTGAATTATTTAATAGTTTTTATATATTTATTATGAATACAATAGATGCTTTAGGTGTTTATGGTCCATTACTTGGGTCACTCTTTATTATACTTGAAAGTATAATACCACCGTTACCGTTGTTTGTATTCATTACCATTAATTTTGTGGCTTTTGGTAAAGTTTTGGGTTTTATAATTTCATGGATATGTACTTGTATTGGTTGTACTTTGTCATATTATTTTGTTAAAAAATTATTTAGAAACTGGGTTGTTAATAAAATAAAAGATGTTAATTTATTAACTAAATGTATGAATTATGTTGAAAATTTAAGTTTAACTCAAGTAACTATGATTTTATCTATTCCTTTTACTCCAGCATTTATGGTTAATATTGCTGCAGGATTATGTAATATGAATTTTAAAAAGTTTTTAACTGCAATATTAATTAGTAAAATTTTTTTAGTTTATTTCTGGGGAGTTGTTGGTACTGGTTTACTTGAAAGTTTTCATAATCCAACTAGTTTAATTACTGTTGTAGTTATGATAGTAATTGCTTATATATTAAGTATTGTAATTAAAAAAGTATTTAAGATTGATTAAATACTTTTCTTATTAATAATAATTCTTTTTTGGGAGCATGATTATATTTTAATGTTTCTTTTATTTTTTCACTGAATATTCTTCTTATAAGTTCATAGTTTTCTTGGGTGTTTTCTATGTTATTATCACTGATATATCTACGAATTGTTTCTATTAAAATAGTTATATCTATACTGGGTGGTTCAATATAATTAGTAGATGTATCAATATTTATTTTATATTCAGGAATACTTGATGTAAATTCTATACTTATGTTAGCACTTTTGTAATGTTTAATAGCGTTTGGGTTAAAAACAATTAAGGTGTTAACAGAAAAGGTTAGAAGTTTTTCTATATCTTTTTGAGATAGTTCTTTTAATTTTGATAAATTAATGTATATTCCATCATAGTATTGTGATAATTTTTCAAAATCTATCCAGTTGTTAAATGGAAATTCTTGTTTTAAAAAGTTTAAATCTTCTAAAGAAGAAATGTTAAATATGTTAGCATTTTCTTTTAATGTTATTAGAGATGCTGGTAGTAAAAATGGATAGTCACTTTTATAATAAAGGATATGAGGATTACGACATAGATAATCTACCCATTCATTGTAATTTGGAAAATTTGGGTTTTGAGGAGTTGCCCAGATGCCACCGTAAGGTTTAGAAGATGCTGTATTTTCGATGTTTTGAAATAAATCACTCGATAAATAATCGGTTCCAACACTTAGAAATTCCATAGTAACCCTCCTTTTTGTAAGTGATATTATAACAAAATAATTTATAAATTGCAAATTAAAGTTTTGTATAGTATAATGTTTGTAAGGTGAATGTATGAAGGATTTTTTAGATAAATATTTAGATAAATGTATAAGTATTATCCTAATTATAGTAATTAGTGTTGTTTTAAATAAAATAATTGATGAGTTAATAGATGGAACTATTAGAAGAAAAAGAAAGAAAAATGTAACAACATTATTAATGTTTATTAAAAAAGTTAAGAAATTAATAATTTATTCTTTAATGGTTTTAATGATTATGGGTCAATTTGAAGCTTTTCATAAGTTTTCTATAACATTACTTTCCGGATTGGGAATTGGTTCAGTTGTTTTAGGGTTAGCTGCTCAGGAAAGTTTGAAGAACTTTTTTGGTAGTTTTGCTTTAGTTATTGGTGATGTTTTTGAAGTTGGTGACTTTATTGAATGTGTTGATAGTGGGGTAAGTGGTACTGTTGAAGATATTACAATGAGACATACTGTTATTAGAACTATCAATAATAGAAGAGTTATTATTCCAAATAGTCAAATGAATTCTTATACGATTGAAAACTTTAATTATATTGATAATGAAAATGTTAAGTTGGTTGATTTTTCTATATCTTATGAATCTGATGTTGATAAAGCAATGAAAATTATAAAAGATGAAATGAAAAAGTTATATAAACCAAATGAAAAAGGTAAAAATAAAGATGTTGAGTATCCAAAGGTTAGAGTTGCTTCATGGGATGAGTCTGGAATTAGCCTTAGAGCTTGGGTTTGGGGTAAAGATAATGGTGAAGTATTTGAAAATATGTATAAATTAAATTATGTTATTAAGAAAAGATTTGAAAGCGAAGGAATTGAAATTCCTTATCCTCATGTAGAGATTATTAAAAAATAGTTTACAAAATAAATGTAAATTATTTTTTTGGTTGTACTCTTTTTAGTAATTTGATGTTATAATAATATGTAGAGTAAGGAGAATTGAAATGAAAGCGTGTGCAATAAAAGGTGTAAAACAATTTGAAATTAAAGAAATAGAAGAACCAGTTGCTGATGGTAGTAAAGTTATTATTGATGTTTTAAAATCAGGTATTTGTGGTTCTGATATTCATTATTGGGTTAACGGAGAACCAAAAGGTTTAGTTATGGGCCATGAGTTTTGCGGTCGTGTTGTTGACCCAGGTGATAGACTTGATTTAGAAGTTGGTGATAGAGTTACTGCTTTACCTATTTCACCATGTGGAAAATGTGAAGCTTGTCGTAAAGGCGATGTGCAATTTTGTAGTGCAACATGGAGTGAAGCTGTTGGTTTATCAATTGATAATCCAGGAGGTCTTACAAGTCGCATTGCTGTTAGAAGTGATATGGTTATTAAAGTTCCTGAAGATATGAAAGATGAAGAAGTTGCAATGGTTGAACCAACTGCAGTTGGACTTCATGCAGCTCATTTAGGAAGAATTGCTGTTGGTGATGATGTTTTAGTTATTGGTGGAGGTATTATTGGTCTAGTTAGTGCTATGTTTGCTAAACTTGAAGGTGCTAGTAGAGTAGTTGTTACTGAAACTAATGAAGAAAGAGGTAAGAAAAGTGTAAAACTTGGGGTTGCTGATGAATGGTATAATGCCTTGGATAAAGATTTAGTACCTAAGATGATGGAAAAAACTCATGGTGGTTTTGATGTAGTAATTGAATGTGTTGGTAATAGTGCTGCTGTTAATAATGCAATTACAATGGTTAAACCAGGAGGTATTGTAGTTTTAGTTGGTGTTGCAACTGATGCAGTTCCGACATATACAGTGCTGGCTGTTATGAAAGAATTGGTTTTACAAGGAGCTATTGCTTATACTTATGATGAATTTAAAGCTTGTATAGATTTAATTGCTGATAAAAAACTTAATGTTATGAAGTTTGTTGATGATATTGTGCCTTTAGAAGGGGTTCAAAAAGCTTATGAACGTTTAACTAGTGGTAATGATTCTGCAGTTAAAATAATTGTTGACCCAAATAAATAACCTAACGAACGTTAGGTTTTTAAATTCATAATATATATTGAGGTAAAAAATGGATTTAGATGTAACAGTTTTGGTTAATAAAAAAAATATGTTAGATAGTAGTTATGTTCCTTTAAAAATGTATGTTGTTGATGAAAATGAAGGTAATTTTCATCAATTTAAAGATGCTAGTTTAAAACCAATGCTTAGAAGCGATATAAAAGAATATGTTGATAAATTAATTAATGATGCCCAAGGGCTAGGATTACCTATAATAGTAGATAGTGGTTATAGAAGTTATAATTATCAACAAGTAGTTTTGGATGCTTTAATAAAAGAAAAAGGTGATGAAGCTTTTAAGTTGGTTGCTTTACCTGGAGCTTCAGAACATCAAACTGGTTTAGCAATTGATTTTGCTTATTATGAAAATGGTATTTATAATGATGATGTAAAAGAAAATGATAAGGAAGCTATTTGGCTTAAAAATAATGCGTGGAAGTATGGTTTTATATTAAGATATCCAAAAGGAAAAGAGAATGTAACTGGTTATAATTTTGAACCATGGCATTTTAGATTTGTGGGACTTAAATTAGCGAAATACTTATTTAAAAATGATTTAACCTTAGAAGAATATTATAAAAATTCTAATATTACTTTATAGGAATTTACGAGGTTTTTAAGACTTTCTTTAGCGTTTGCACTGGATGGACTTGGTAAATAAATAATTGGAATATTTAACTTATAATGTTTAATAAACGCATTATAAGCTGTTTTTCCTGTGATAAAAATGGCTTTTATGTTTGCACAATTAAAGATGGAAGATAAATCATTAAATTCATAATTTGAAATGGAAGCGTCACTAGAAGATTTAATATTTACTGATTTAAAAACATCATATAAAGCAATATGGTTTTCATGTAAGAAATCTTCTTTTTCTTTATTATTTGTAAGTTTTGTTTCAAATAAAATTTCTAGGATAGACCAAAATCTGTTGTTGGGATTGGCATAATAAAAATTTAATTCACGTGACTTAATACTAGGCATACTTCCTAATATAAGTACTTTAGAATTATTATCATAAATTGGATTTAAAGTGTGTATAACTTTCATAAAAAAATACTTCCTTTTTAGAAGTATTTTACAATTATTTCATTAAATCTTCAATAGAAGTATCTAAAATAATAGATAAAAGAACAATCTTTTTTAATGGAATTTTTTTAGTAGAATCATTATCACTTTCAAATCTTTTATAGTGAGTGTGATTATAATCTAATAAAGCAGCAATATTTTCAGTTGTATATGGATTTATTGTGCTATTAGTATAATTCTTTTTGAATTCCTTATATTTTTCCTTTCTTATTCTTTTAATGTTTTTACATATTCTTATGTAAAGATCATCAGTGTTACATTTAGAAATTTTTGCCTGTAACGCTTGAAAATTATAAATTGCCATACATACACCTCAGATATATTATTCCATGAATATACAAAATTGCAAGCCACTTATAAACACATTTTGCTTAAAAGTGTTATTTTCTTTGGAAAAAGTGGCTTTTTTTAGATTGATATCAAATAAATATCAAAATATTGTGTATTTTAAATATATAAGAAGTTGTATATATATTGGTTTTGTACTATAATTATAGAGCGGAGAGAAAAAAATGAATGATAATAAAGTTTATTTAAAATATAAAGAATTTGCAAAATACTATAAATTATCATATTATGATACAAAGAAGTTATGGAAGATAATTGGTGATATTGCAACTCATGAAGAATTTGCTAAAAGATGTAGTAATCCTTATTTTCATCATGATATAAAAACTCTTGGAGACCACATTTTATGTGATGCAATAGTTACTTATAAGTTAGCTAGTAAATTAAAAAAAAATAATCATACAATGAAAAATGTTAATGTTGATTTAGCAGTGCAAATAGCAATGTTTCATGATTTATATGAGTTGCCATGGCAAAATATGGAAATAAAGAAAATAATGCGAAATAAACATGGTTTTGTGCATCCGATTGAAGCAATAACTAATGCTATTACATGGTATCCCGAATATTTTTCAAATAAAGATAAAGCAATGGTTATAATTGATGGAGTAATGCATCATATGTATCCTTTGGCAGTAAGAAGAATTGATGGAACTGATATGGAACTTAATAATAAAGAAAAGTATGATAAATTACCTCAAAAATATAAAGATATGATTAAGTTATCAACGGATATTGGTAAAATAGGGCATTATTCTTTAAGAAAAACATTTTTTGTAGAAGGTAGAATTATGTCAAAAGCTGATAAAATAGTGGCTTTAAAAAAAGATATTCATTCTGTTAGTGGGTTAGTAGCTCTTTTAAGCGGGAAGAATAAAAATATAAAGATAAAACATAATAAAAATGGTGATAAAAGTGAATATAAACATAAATAAAGTTAAAATAGTAGTAATGGTTCCAAGAAGTAATGCAGATAGTTTAAGAGAAATAATTTGTAATACTGGAGCTGGTGTTATTGGAAATTATACAGATTGTTCTGTATCAACAAAAGTTATTGGAACATTTAAACCAAATAGTAAAGCTAATCCAACAATTGGTAGAAAAGAAAAGTTAGTAAAAGTAAAAGAAATAAAGTTAGAAGTAATTTGTATAGTTGAAAAAGTAAAAGAAGTTTTAGAAGTAATTAAAAAAAATCATCCATATGAGACACCAGGAATTGATATCATACCATTAATGGATGAAGATTATTTTAATTAATAAATTTTATCAGGTAAGAGGGTATCTAAGTATTTAAGGATATCTTCTTTTTCATATTTATTTGGAAATTTAATATATTCTAAACAAACATTTATAACTGCACTAACATAGAATTTAGATATTATTTCTACAGGTATTTCTGTTTTTAATATCTTATCACTTTTTCTAATATGATTTTCTACATCTCTATAAATGGCATCATTTGCCATATCCATAACAATGCTATTATTATTTTTCTTAAGTATTGAAGAATAAACATTAATATTGTTACTAATATGGTCAAAAAATATTTCAATCATTTGCATATAATATTCTTTGGCATTACTGTAATTTACATTTTCTTCTAACTTTTCTACCAAATCATTTTCCAAATCATTAATCAATGAATCTAATAATTCATATTTATCTGAAAAATGGTCATAGAATGTAGAACGATTAGTTAAAGCTTTATTGCATATATCAGATACTTTTATTTCTTCAAAAGTTCTTTCTTTCATTAAGTTTAATAAGCCTTCATATAGGTTCTTTTTTGTTTTTATTATTCTTAAATCAACTTTTTTTGCCATTATAACCACCTAACTCCATTATACAGCAAAAACTACTTTTGTAAAGATAAACAACACAAGTTAGGATAAATATAGCACAATAAACAACAATATGTTGGATATTATACAAAAATAATGTTTTGTTTTTGAAATTTTTAGTTATTTAGCATAGTATATATAGCGTGGTGAGAAAAAATGAAAAAATTTGCAAAGTTTATAGCAAACCATAGTGTACTTATATTAGTAATAAGCTTTTTGTTACTAGTACCTGCTATCTATGGTTATGTAAACACGAGGATTAACTACGATATCTTAGTTTATCTTCCAGACTCAGTAGATACCATAAAAGGTGAAAACATTCTAACAGATGACTTTGGTTTAGGTGCATATGCTTTTGTTATGGTAGATAGTTCTAATAATAAAAAAATGTTAGATTTAGAAAAAGATATTAAAAAAATTGAAGGAGTAAATGCTGTTGTTAGTATCGCAGATGCAACTGATACACTTATTCCAATTGAAATGTTACCTACACAAGTAACGGAAAAGTTAAATAAAGATAATGAAACAATTATCATGGTAACATTTGATGGCTCAACTAGTGAAGATACAACAATTGAAGCTGTAAGAAGCCTTCGTGAAGTAGTAGGTGATGCTACAAAAGTAAGTAGTATGACAAGTATGGTAATTGATACAATGGATTTATCAAATAAAGAAATATTTGCTTATGTAACAATTGCTGTTATTCTTTGTTTAGCAGTCTTATTTGTAGCAACTGACTCTTATGTTATACCATTCTTCTTACTTGGAAATATCGGTTTTGCTATTATTTACAACATGGGGTCAAATATTTTCTTAGGACAAATTTCTTATATAACTCAAGCAATAACTGCAGTCTTACAACTTGGGGTTACAATGGACTTCTCAATATTCTTATATCATAAGTATGAACAAGCAAAACTAGATAATCCAAAGATGTCAAAACAAGATGCGATGGCTAGTGCAATTGTGGCAACATTTCAATCAGTACTTGGTTCATCCCTTACAACATTCGCAGGATTTTTAGCATTATGTACAATGGACTTAACTCTTGGTACTGATATCGGTATTGTTATGGCTAAAGGTGTTTTATGGGGCTTAATTTGTGTTCTTACTTTATTCCCAGCACTTCTTATGGTCGGTGATAAACTAATAGATAAAACTAAACATAAAGTATTGCTTCCTGAATTTAAAAAGTTACAAGAATTTTCAACTAAACATTATAAAGGTATAATCATAGCATTCTTAATTTTATTAATACCAGCATATTATGGTAATAAAAATTATGATGTATATTACAAACTTGATGAATCTTTACCTAAAGATTTAGCATTCAATGTTGCAAATTCTGATTTGGCAGAAAAATTTAATATTGTTTCTCCAGAAATAATATTGCTTGACAAAGATGTTAAGACAAATGATGTCAAAGAACTTGTAGGCAAACTAGAAAATATTGAAGGTATTGATTTGGTTTTAGCTCCATCAACATTTATGGACCCTGCAATGGCGATGTTACTTCCAAGTGATTTAAGTAAAATGATAGATAATGATAAATATCAACTTATCATTGTAAATTCAACATATGAAATAGCATCAGATGAACTGGCAAGTCAAATTGAAAAAATAAACAATTTAGTTAAATCATATGATAAAACTAGTATTATTGCTGGTGAAGGACCACTAATGAATGACTTAGTTACAATTGCTGATCATGACTTTAGAATGGTTAACTACACATCAATACTTGTAATATTTATAATAATGATTTTAGTATTAAAACAAATTAATTTACCAATTATTTTAATACTTACAATAGAATTTGCAATATTCTGTAATATGTCTGTAGCATTCTACACAAATACAACTCTTCCATTTATAGCCTCAATCGTTGTAGGTACTATTCAACTTGGAGCAACAATTGACTATGCAATATTGATGTCAACAAAATATATGGAAGAAAGACAAAAAATTAAAGATAAAAAAGAAGCAATGCTTAAAACATTAAGTTTAACAGTTCCATCAATTATAACATCTGCATTATGCTTCTTTGCTGCAACATTCGGAGTAGCTTTTTACACTAAAATAGATATGATAGGTAGTATATGTGAACTTCTATCTCGTGGAGCCATCATATCTAGTATAGTTGTTATATTAATATTACCATCTCTATTAATGGTATGTGATAAATTTATTGTTAAAAATAAGAAAGAAGGAAATAAAATGAAAAATTTAAAAACAGTTGTCTCTGTTCTTACAATTAGTGCTTTATCATTAATGCCTTTTAGTGTTAATGCTTCAAAAACTGAAAATGTTTACACCAATATGGATTATACAGGAACTGTAAAAAAGACTACTGTAAGTAATCATTTAGAAAATGATAAAGATGGAGAAATTAAAGATAATTCTATCTTAACAAATATTTTAAATGTAAATGGTAGTGAAGACTTTACATTAGATAACGATATTGTTACATGGTATGCAAAAGGAAAAGATATATTTTACACAGGAATAACTAAAAAAGCTCAACCTATAAATGTTGTTACTAAGTATTATTTAAATGGAAAAGTTACTAAAGCTACTGATATGATTGGTAAAAGTGGTAATGTTAAAATAGAAATATCTTTACTTAACAACTCTTTACTTCGTACTAATAATACATTTACACCATATGTTGTAGCTTTTGGTGCAATGATGGATAGTGATACAAATACAGATATAAGTATTACAAATGGTAAAGTAACTGATACTGGTACTCGTAGTGTTCTACTATCTATTAGTGCCCCAGGTCTTTATGAATATACAAATATCAATGAATTTAAAAGTCTAAATAAAGTTATAATTACTTATAATACAACAGATTTTGAAATAAATGATATTTATATGGTGGCTTCTCCAAAAATTTTATCAGAATTAGATTTAGGAATATTTGATAAATTGGATATTTTAACATCATCAATTTCTACTCTAGGTGAAAAAATGGATGAATTGGAAGCTGGAACAAAAGATTTAGCAAATGGAACAAGTAAATTATTTACAAATTCAAGTATTTTTAATGAAAAATTAGCAACTGCATCTGCATCTTTAGAAAAAATAGCAAATGGTACAATTAAATTAGTAGATGGTGTTGATGAAATGCTTACAACTTTAACTGATGCTAAAACTATGATGGAAGATAAAGATATTGATGGTTCACTTGCAAATTTAAAAGTTTTACAAGCTAAAAATGAAGCAACTATTACTAAACTAACTAATCCTCTAGTTGAAGCTGCATATAAAGTTAAAAAAATGAGCCCAACAGAAACTGAAACAGAAATGATTGCAAGAATTAAAAAACTTAATCCAAATCTAACTGTAGCAGAAGAACAAGAATTAAAAAATGTTAAATCAACTTATGAATTAAAATTATTACTTGTTGCTAATAATGATGCTGTAAAAGAAATGATTACAAATCTAGAAGATTTAAATAGCTTACTTGAAAATTTAACAACAAAATTAGAAGATGTTAAAGAAATGCAAGGAAAAGTTACATTATTAAATTCAAGTTTAAATGAATTAAGCGTTGGTTTAAATAAATTATCTCAAGCATCAACTGAAATAAATAAAGGTATTATTACCTTAAATAATGGGGCAACAAAAATATCTTTAGGAACAACACAACTAAATAATCAAGGTATTAAAACATTAGTTAATTACTCAAATAGAATAATTACTTATAGTGAAAAGATTGAAAATTTAGTTAACTTATCAAAATCTTATAAAGGTTTTGCATCAAATAATGCTGATAGTACATTGTTTGTATATAAATTAAGTAAATAATAAAAAGTTTGGATAGACCCAAACTTTTTAATTTTATATTCATTCAAAACAAAATCTCAGTCAAAATGTAAAATAGAATTTAGCCAAAATGTAAAATAACATTTAAATAGTTATTTTTAGTAGATGAGATAAACAAAATTACTCATATCTTATATATTCCACAATATCAATTATCTCACACTTAAAATATATGCACAATCTTGCAAGCACAATAATATCAATCCTAAAAAGTTCACCAGTCATTAATCTTTTAATAACCTTAAAGTCTGTTTTAGTATCTCTAATTAATTTATTAATGCTAATGTTATTATATTTAAGTAACTTACCTAACTTAAATAAATAATATCCATTGTCGATTTCAACTTTTATTACATTATTCATATTTTATACCTCGGTTTAATTCTTACAATGATTAAGGATACTTGACCATTGGTTATATAACTAGTATAATAGAATGAGAATAGAGGTAAAATGGCATGAATAAGAAAAAAGTTACAATAATTTTAATGGTTTTTATAGCTATTTTTTCAACATTTGTATTTGTGAAAAATAATAGTAATTTTGAAATAACAAATGAAATTAATAATAAGTCTAAGAAAAATAACGATTTATTAACAATGAATTTAGAACAAACAGCAGGAACTGGTGATTATAAAACTGTAACTCAAAGTGAATGGCCAACAGAAGGTTATGAATTTAATAAAGAATTATCCAAATGTGAAAATGGAAGTGAAATAAGTTGGGATGATACAAAAAAGGTGGTTGTAGTAAGTGGTAATTTATCAGATAGAAGGATACAGAGCTGTACATTTGTGATATAGGGGGGCTCTGGATTCCACCATAAAATTTAAGAATGAGGTGCAAAAAATGCAGGAGATGAAACCGATTAAAGAAGGAAAAGTCCGTGGTAATCTGGAACGGATCGGAGAAGTCCCGACAGAACTTCTTGACAAAGTTATGCAGCCTATTGTTGGCATGGAAGAGCCATTTCATTATCGAAATAAAGCGCAGTTCCCAATTGGAACAGACAAAGAAGGACACATCATCACTGGATTTTACGCAGGAAGAACCCACAGCATCATTCCGAATACAGACTGTGCACTGGGCGTAGCGGTCAATCAGAAAATTCTCGAGATTATTCTGCATTTTATGGAGAATAATCACATTTCTGCATACGACGAGGAGAAGCATAAGGGGCTGGTGCGTCATGTTCTCATCCGTTATGGATTCAAAACTGATGAAATTATGGTCTGCCTTGTGATTAATGGGGAAAAACTGCCACACGCAGAAAAACTTGTGGATAAATTATGTAAAATCCCAGGCATGACAAGCATCACAATCAGTGTGAACAAGGCAAAAACCAATGTCATCATGGGAAATGAAATAAAACTGCTCTGGGGGCAGACGTACATCACGGATTATATTGGAAATGTAAAATATCAGATTTCCCCGCTTTCATTTTACCAGGTCAATCCGGTACAAACTGAGAAATTGTATGGACTGGCGCTTGATTATGCAGATTTAAATGGAAATGAGACGGTGTGGGATCTCTACTGTGGAATTGGAACCATTTCCCTGTTC
>ENA-OPDA01000385-OPDA01000385.1-human-gut-metagenome-genome-assembly--contig:-NODE-385-length-32978-cov-5.282781_pt1 | contig 32978 bp, 27 predicted proteins | sample MGYA00241253_ERZ501486 | MGnify/ENA primary metagenome ERZ501486 (study PRJEB25962, sample SAMEA2042510) | human gut metagenome | biome: human gut; feature: human-associated habitat; material: faeces... | reverse complement strand
TTGGCGAGCACGTGAACAAGCCTGGCATCCCCACCACCGACTGGGACTGGATCATCTATCCCGAGGGTCTGTTCGATCTGCTCGTCTACATTAAGCAGCGCTACCCCAACTACAAGCAGATCTTCATCACCGAGAACGGCATGGGCTACAAGGACCCCTACAAGGACGGTTTTGTGGACGACCAGCCGCGCATCGACTACATCGAGCAGCACCTGCGCTGGTTGCTCAAGGCCATGGAGGTGGGCGTCAACGTGGGCGGCTACTTCCTGTGGAGCCTGCAGGATCAGTTCTCCTGGACCAATGGCTACAACAAGCGTTACGGCTTCTTCTACGTTGACTTTGAAACCCAGAAGCGCACACCCAAGGCAAGCGCATACTGGTATAAGCACGTGGCGCAGACCCGTCGTCTGGACTAGTGACTGGCGGGGTTGCCCGCTCACATAACCTGTCCCCATTTCTCAGCCGGGGGCGGCACGTCACACGGCGCGCCGCCCCCGGCCTTTTTTGGGCGGACCGTGTCGCACGTTTGTCTCGATCTGTAACATCTAGCCGAGTTTTTTGGTCCTAGCTGTTACAGATTGAGACGAACAGGATTGCTCTTTCCGAAGAATCTAAATCTGTAACACGTAGCCCGCTTTTGACCGTCTACCTGTTACAAATCGAGACAAACGGAGTAGGACCTAACCCCGCATGTCCCTAACAGTCGAGCGTTCGACCAGCGTACTCGGCACATGAATCGCCTCGATAGACGAGCTCTCTCCAATCGCCGCCTCAAACGCAAGCTTACCGACACCGCGCAAATCAAATCGCAGCGTCGTCAGTCGATTGTGAGGAACAAGTCCCTCGAGTGCGTCGTCGATACCAACCACGCTCACGTCGTCGGGCACGGACAGGCCCGCGTTCTCGAGCGCGGCGATAACGCCCAGCGCCATCTGGTCATTTGCCGCAAGCACGGCAGTCGGCGCCTGCGACCCGCCGGCAAGCACCTCGGCCGCAATCCGCTCGCCCATGGCGTACCCACTGTCCGCACTCCAATCGCCACGCAGCATCGGAGCGGCATCGACATGAGCACGACCCAGCGTATCGCGCCAACCGGCCTCACGAAAACGCGAGGAAATCGAGTTTTCCGGACCCGCCACAAACCGCATATTCGAGTGACCATGTTCCAGCAGATAATTGGTCAACAGCTCGCACGAACCATACTGGTCGGAGTCGATCGTCGTGCAGCGCGGATGCGCATACATGGACAGGATGACCGTTCGCACTCCCGGCTGGGGAACAAACTCCTCAAAATCGGGAGCCATGCGGTTCATGTTGAGAATCATGCCGTCGACGGGTCGCTCGACCATGCGGCGCGAGGCATCGGCAAGTGTATAGGGCTTGTCGCCGCCCATCTCGATCATAGTGACGGCAAAATCGTGCTCGCGCGCCGCTTGCATGATACCCTCGAGCGTCGCCAGGTTACCGACACGTGTGATGTTGTACATGCACAGGCCAATAGAACGATACGACCCGCCGCGCAACGCCGCTCCAGCAAAATTGGGACGAAAGCCCAGCTCTTCCATGGCGGCCAGCACACGCTTGCGCGTCTTTTCCGTCACGTTGGGCACACCGTTGACCACGCGAGACACAGTCTGGCGGCTCACGCCAGCGAGCGCCGCAACCTCTGCCGCGCTCGCCGAATGACCATTCCTTGTCTGCTGAGCCATGCCTTCCACGCTAACCTGCTTCCCAACTATTCCCCGCGCCCATGGCGCATCGTACATACATCGATAACGTGCTCATGATACCCGAGCCATATACCACAACATGAAAACTTCTGTCAATCAAAACCGCTTACCGAACAAATACAACCGTTCGCGGCTGTTTGAAGTTGTTTTGTTTCTATACATCCCAGCCGGATGTTAACGTGCTCATTGTCAAATGTTCACGTGCTCATTTTGGTTCTAATCATTTTAAGATAGTGTTTATCGGGCTTTTTCACCGCTGAACGCTAACCAGGGAGCCTCCTGAGCGCAAACGCACAATATCGAACAGCGAGACGAGAGGGTGTATGCATATGTCTTTGCTAAACCGCGTACAGCAGCTGCCGAAGGGCTTTGTTTGGGGCGCCGCAACCGCCGCGTACCAAACGGAAGGTTCCACGAAGGTGGCAGGCAAGGGTAAGACCATGTGGGACGATTACCTTGTCGCCCAGGGTCGCTTTTTGCCCGACCCGGCCAGTGATTTCTACAACCGCTACGAGGAGGATATCCGCCTTTCTGCCGAGCATGGACTCAACGCCATCCGTGTGTCCATCGCCTGGACCCGCATCTTCCCCAACGGCGACGATGCCGAGCCCCTCGCCGAGGGCGTTAAGCACTACCACGAGCTGTTCGCCTGCTGCAAAAAGTATGGCGTCGAGCCCTATGTGTCCCTGCATCACTTTGACTCCCCCGCCGCCCTGTTCAACCAGGGCGACTGGCTCAACCGCAAGACCGTCGACGCCTATGTGCGCTATGCCGAGTTCTGCTTCCGCGAGTTCCGCGAGGTCAAGAATTGGTTCACCATCAACGAGCTCATCAGCCTCTCGCACTCCCAATACATCCAAGGCAACTTCCCGCCCAACCATCACTTTGATGTGACGAGCGGCATCCAGAGCCAGCACAACGAGCTCGTTGCCCACGCCCGCGCCGTCAACCTGTATAAGGATCTTGACGAGACCGAGCACCTGGGCGGACGCATTGGCATGGTCAACGTCCTGACGCCGGCATATCCTGCCACAGACTCGCCCGCCGACCAGCACGCCGCCGACCTGTACAACGCCTTCTACACCGACTTCATCATGGACGGCGCCTTCCTGGGTCACTACTCCGCGCGCACCCTCTCACTCATCAACGAGATTCTGCGTGCCAACAACGCCACGCTTACGGTTGAGGACAGCGACATGGAGGAGCTCGCCAAGGCGGCGCCCCGCAACGATATGTTCGGCCTCAACTACTATCAGTCGGCGTTTATCGCCGCCTACGATGGCGAGTCCACCAACAGCTTTAACGGCACCGGAGACAAGGGCACCTCGTGCTTTAAGTTTAAGGGCGTCGGGCAGCAGGTCGATATGCCGGGTATCCCCACCACCGACTGGGATTGGCTCATCTACCCGCAAGGCCTCTACGACACGCTCAAGCACATCAGCGCCACCTATCCCAACCTCCCCGTCATCTATATCACCGAAAACGGCCTGGGCCACAAGGACCCCGAGCCCGGCGCAAACGGCATCGTCGCCGATCCCGAGCGCATCGACTTTGTCGACCAGCACATGGAGAAGGTGCTCCGGGCGCGCGCCGAGGGCGTCGACGTCCAGGGCTACTTTATCTGGAGCCTGCAGGACCAGTTCTCGTGGGCCAACGGCTATAACAAGCGCTACGGCCTGTTCTACATCGACTTCGACACGCAAAAACGCTACATCAAGCAGTCGGCACTCTGGTACAAGGAGCTCGCCGACACTATGGCGGACGCGCAGTAGCGCATCGCCTCGCTTTCTCCCGAGAGGGGAGCGGCCCTATGCGATACAAACCCAGCCGCTCCCCTCTCTCCCCCTGGGACCGACCCCGCCTGCACCCGGGCTTTTAGCAAGCGGGAGACCATATAGGTTTTCAACGTCCATGCCATTAAGATTTCATGCAAAGAGGAGCGTGAACTATGGAATCGATCGTTAAGTTCTTGGAGAAAGGTCAGCCGTACTTCGACAAGGTCTCTAAGAACATCTACCTTCAGGCCATTAAAGACGGCTTTTTGGCAGCAATGCCCATCATCCTGTCTTCTTCTGTCTTCCTGCACACTTTCGACTGGTATTAAAAGTAATCATATCCTCCATGGATATCCACAACACTGCCGTTCATATACCCATTAGACAGCACCGCGTACGCCATATCCGCCACTTCCTCCACAGTTCCAAACCTGTGAAGGGCGATCTTTCTGTTGATACGGTCGTAGCTCTCCTGGGTGCGGGCACTGTGCCAGGGAGTTTCGATAAATCCCGGTGCAATGGCATTAACGGTGATGCCTTTTGGCTCAAATTCCTTTACCAGAGATTTGGTCAGGAAATGAATGGCCGCCTTGGTAACTCCGTATACAAGGGAAGAAGAATACGCCTGCTGCCCTGCATAGGAACCGGTAAAAAGCACACTGCCGCCTTCCACCATCATGGGCCGCAGTTCTTTGACCATGAATACCGGCACGGAAAGATTGGTGTTTACGATCCTTGTCCATTCCTCAAAACTATAGTCCTCATATTTCGCATAGGTGCTGATCCCGGCGTTGCTTACCAGCCAGTCAATATGATCAGCCCGTTTTTTCAGCTCTTCCACAAAAGCCATCATTTCATCATAGGAAGACATATCTGCCTTCATCAGGATCACCTGAGATTTTTTTTCCTCAGGAAGGCTGTCCCGAAAAACAGCAGCCTTTTTCTCATCATGTCCGTATGTTACAAAGATCCTGTCTTCTTTCGCAGATTCCGCCAGGATCTTTTCGGCGATCCCTCTTCCGATTCCGGAGGTACCGCCTGTGATCACAGTTATTTTTCCCATTTTATAACTCCATCAGTTCATCAAATATCGGTTTCGGTATATAAGGCTGCTGGTTATGGATCGGCTCTCCCAGACAGGTCTTCGGGTATGCGTAAGTTCCATGCTCCAGCATGATCTCCAGAAGCTCCGGTCCGTTCTGTTCCAGAAACTTACCGGCATATTTCTCCACATCTTCTCCCTGGATACGCTTCGCAGGAATTTTGTAAGCCTGCGCCACGTCTGAGAAATTACAGGAAGAAAATCCGCTGCCATCGGAAGTATCCGCATACACGCAGTCAAAATAGTCTCTCTGGAGATGACGGATCATTCCCAGCGCCTCATTATTCATCACGATCATTTTTACCGGGATGTTCTCACGCTTCACCCACTGCAGTTCCTGAATGTTCATCTGGAATGCTCCGTCTCCGCAGATACATGCCACCGGTTTTCCTGTTGCATAATAAGCACCGATCGCTGCCGGAAGTGCATATCCCATGGCGCCATGTCCACCGGAAAAAAGTGTCTTCTGGCCCTGTCGGTTGTGAAAGGACTGATAGCTCCAGACCATATGCTGTCCCACATCCACAGCAACGGCTCCAGTATCGAAAAGCCTGTCACTTAAATATGCGATCATGCGGTTCGGATAACGCTGCGGTGTTGCATCATCCACCTGCTCCAGCTCTTTTCGGATCTTCCGGCATACAGCCAGCCATTCCTCATAAGAGCCGATCTGCGCCTGCTGCTCTGTCAGTTTACACGCTACATCCTCTGCGCTGACGCAAAAACATTTCTCCCCTTTTCTTCCCTCATGGATCTCTCTCTGAAGGTTATAAGGATCGATATCCACACGGACGATCTCCGCTCCCTTGGCAAACTCATGGACCTTCGTTCCGATCTGGCGTGTGCAGAGCGAAATCCCAAAACAAAGCAGGAGATCACTTTTCGCATTGGCGATCATATTTGCATACCGGTGTCCATAGGCACCGCCGATACATCCGAAGTTCAGCGGATCATCAAATTTCAGAACAGAACGGGCGAGTACACTTGTGATCATAGGAATATGATGGACGCGTGCGAGATCAGTAAGCATTTTTTCTGTTTCGCCATTCGCTCCGTGGCCGATCATAAATACCGGACGTTTCGCACCTTTAATCTTATCCAGAATATACTCTGCTGCCTCTGCCGCATCAGAAGAATCTGCTTTTGCAACAGCATCCCTGTAAAAAGCGGCTCCATTCTCAGGATCATTTTTTCCATATATGGCTGTATCGATCTCTTCTTCAGAAAATTTCATATCATAAACCGGATCTTCCACTTCACTTCTCTGTACATTCATAGGCAGGTCGATAAGAACCGGGCCTTTCCGTCCTGTGTTGGCGATCTGCCATGCCAGGTTCAGTTCCCGGACGATATCTTTCGGGTCACGGACCTGTATGGCATACTTGGTTACCGGCTTCGCCATGGAAACCATATCGATCTCCTGAAAGCCCTGCTGTCGAAGTCCTGCAATACCGGAATACTCATAGGTATTGAGCTGTCCGGTAATAAAGATCACCGGAAGCGAATCAAAATATGCATCAGCCACGCCGGAGAGCAGATTGGCAGCTCCGGGACCGCTTGTGGCATATGCACAGCCGCAGGCTCCTTTCGCCTGAGCATAACCGCAGGCCGCAAAAGCAGCTCCCTGCTCATGATAGCTGGAATGGCTTTTTGTATGAGGATTCTTTTCAATGGAATCTACCAGATGTGCGATCATGGTTCCCTGATATCCAAAGAAATCCCGGATCCCTTTTTTCTGTAAAAATTCTACAACATAATCTGTAAGCTTCATTTTAAACATATTTTTTTACCTTTTCCATAAAACCAACTCTGCCTGTTTTTTCCAGATACTGAATATAGATATCCAGTAATTCCGGATCTGCTTCAAATATCTCATCGTATTTCAGGCATTTATTCATCATATCCGTATATCTGCCAAACACAATTTCCAGCTGCACATAATCCTGATTCTTATGCAGGTTTCGGATATAATCCAACTTCTTTCGATATGCTCTCGCACATGTATATTTTTTACCGCAGAGCTTTGCGTAATTCCAGCACTGGTTGAAATATTCCCGGTAGCTGAGACCAAATTTCTGCCGGCGTGCTCTTCTTTTTCTCCGGGAAGCAAGTCTCTTCAGATCTTTTCCCTGCTGCATGAATTCTTCGCAGGGAATCAGTGTGCTGCACACAGCTATGGCACTCTGACGGTAATTCTCAGGTCCTTTATCCCGGTAATTCGCTCCGTAGGAAGTCATAAGATATTTCTCTGCATCAACCGGTATAAAAAAATGTTCTCCCTCAATCTCTACTTCCTTCTGTTCCTCAAAAACATATGCAGGATAATAGACATTTTTATTCAGAAAACGCACCACATAATTCTGTACATCTTCCTGTGGCTGATGGATCAGATCCCGAAATATCCTCTTACCGAGCCATCCTCTTCCACAGAGCATAAGCAGACGTACCATACAGACACAGGCAAAAGCTCTCTGATTTCTCCACTTTTCTTTTCTTTCGTGGATTCTTCTCCATCCATCTTCCCGCATACGGTTCCAGAGATATTTTCTCCTGGGACCATATTCACATTGCAGCGGCAGTATTCTTACTGCCATACCGGGATACTGAAATTTTCCGTAATCATCCATCTTGTAAAACAATGTGTCTTTATCTGTATACCGAAGATAAAATCCGGGGAAATATTTATAACTGTCCATGGATTCCAACGCTCTCCTCAGCACCGGTTCCTCTTCAAAAACATTCTTGAACCTTTCCATGTCTCCGGTTTTCATATATATAACACCAGCTTCGGGATTCAGTGGAAAAGGCCGTTCCGTCACTGCGCAGAGAGTAAGATACGGAGAAAGAAAATATGTGATCTTGTTTTTTCTGCATATGATATCTATTTCTTTAAGGAGTTCCAGTACTTTCTGTTGTTCTCTGTTCAATACACTCTGCCTCATTTCTATTGTTTTGGTGTATGGTACAACTACATGATCTTTTTCAGAAGTTCCTGAATATTTTCCTGGCTTTTGTATTTATCCAGCCAGACATCCAGAAATTCCGATACATCGGATTTCTTTGCAAAAAACGCACTTCTTTTGCTGCCATTGTAAAGATCTCGCAGGAAGATTCCGGCAAGTTCCGTCTTAAGATATGGATGCTGCATATGCTCCAGAGCTTTGAAATAATTTTCGAAAGCTTCCTTTGTCTGGCCCTGCTTTCTGCGGATATCGCCAAGAAGTTTCCAGGTTTCTCCCTGCCACTGCTTATGAACCAGATAGCTTCTGACTTCTTCCGCCAGATATTCCATATCACTTACTTCGTCTGTACACAGAAATCTGGTACGGCAGTCAGCAAGAACTTCCGGATATCCAAACCGTTTCCATGCCAGGGTAAGTGCCTCCCGGTAAAGCATTTCCTCCGAAAGCGGCTTCTTTTCTATCTTACCAGAAATACCGATTTTCAGATAAAGCTCTTTTACCAGTTCCTCAAGCTCCGCTTTTGTGCGCACAACAGATACCTTTGCCAGATAAAATGCTCCGTCTATTTCTGTATCCTCCGGCAGTAATTTTTTCCAGAGTTCCATGTAAACAGATGCCTCGGACTTATGACGTGCTTCCAGAAGTTTTCTGCACTGGGAAATGACCTGTGTTTTTTTGTCCTGAAGGAACTTATCCAGCTCAAGATGCACAATTCCATTGTTGGTGGTTTCTCTTGCAAGTGCGTACTTTTCCATGGCTTCATTCTGAAGACCTTTTTTCCAGAGGAGATCGCCCTTATATTTGATGAAGTATCCATCCTGCGGAAAATGCTTCAGACAATACGCCAGAAATTTTTCTGCCTCGGAAAAATCCTTCACCTCTTCAAGGCGTTCCATAACAAACCTGCACTTGAACTTTATAAAGCCAGGCGCATCCGGATATTTTTTCAGAAGGTCATCTACGATCGCTTCTGCTTCTTTCTTCTCGTGAAATTCATACAGACTGGCAGCTTTCCGGAATGCACGGATATCTTCCACCGTCTGTTCCATTTCCGGAGTAATATGATCCATTTTTCTGCGTACTTCATACATGCGATATGCTTTGGAAACACGCTCTGTATAGATCAGGGTCAGCATGGCAGCCTGAAAAGTACCGTCCTCTGTACGGATCAGTGTAGGATGATAAAATGGCCGTATCCCGTTATAATCCTCACGGCCGATAAATTCTGCACTGAGCTGGATCTTATAATAGTTGTCAAAAATCTCATTCAGCACGTCAAAGCGCTTCTCTGCCAGCAGAGTTTCCAGTGATCTCTCAGATCTCAGAAGTCTCGCCTCAAGATCCTTCGCCGCTGCTTCTGCTCTGATCCGGTTTCGCTCAACATCCAGTTTATGGTCTTTTTTTGCCATAAGCAGACAGTAAAATTTACGGAATGTCATCTGTCTGCGAATTCTTCCTCTGGATATCCTCGGCATATATTCATCACGGATTTCCTGATAATTCGCTCCCGGTACATAAATAGACTCATGGGATTCTCTTTCCCCATGAGGCGGTATATAGGACCATTCGTCCCCGTAATGCCAGATCAGATAATCACTGACCCTGTGGGGAACCATTACCTTTTCCCCTTCAAAATCCATATATTTCACCGGAAACATCATATCCTTATCAAAAAGAAACGGGCAGCCACCCCAGCGCATGGCATAGCGGCTGCACTCTTCCTCTTTATATGAAAACATGAGTTTTTCCAGTTTTTTCAGTGTTCTGTCTTTTCCGAAAAATTTATATCGGAACAGCCAGTACAGATACTTCCATGCAGAAATTTCCCATCTTGCTCCGACTACCATACTGATATTGATAAGATCCGTATAGATCATCATGTATGTTCTGTACTTCTCATACTCCCTGTCATCATCCGGGATCGGATCCAGTGTCAGAACATCTATGATCTCTCCGGCTTTATCGTCTCCGATGATCTGATGCTTATGGATGGAACAGGTATCTGTACTTCCATATCGCGGAAAACTGTTGGTATAGGTGCGGTCTACGTCTGAGCAGTAAATTGCCCGGTTGTCCGGCATTTCTGTTTTGCAGATCTCTACAAATTTATCCCAGTCACTCTTTGGCATATAGATATCTACATCATCATCCCATGGGATAAATCCCTCATTTCGAAGAACTCCGATCAGTGTTCCCCCTGCCATTACATATCTAAGATTGTGCTTTTTGCAGATTGCGTCAACCTCCCGGAAGAGCTGCAAAAGAAGTTCCTGTTTTTCTGTCATCTGTTAACCTCTTTGATCAATAATTTTCAAAAGCTCTGCCAGCGTCTCGGATTCTTCATAAAAAAATCTCGTACACTCCGTCCGTCTGTCACGGATCATGATCATCAGCTCCTGAAGAAGATAACGAAGTCCGTTTCCTTCGAAATTAAAGCTGTATCGTTTCAGAAACTCCTGACCTTCCACTTTCGCTTCAAAATATCCTGTATTCCACCAGTCATTGGGCACTGTAATGCGGCCTCTGGTTCCGATGATCGCAAGCTCATTCTCCACATCAACCGTTGTTCCGATCTCTATGGTCGCCAGTGCTTTCGGATAACGGACAGTGATCATATCATAAATAAATTCTCCGTTATTTCCCTTCACAGCATTGGTATTCACATCCAGATAATTGCTGCCAAGAAGCTTGATGCATGCACAGAGCGCCTGGCTTACTGTCTCGTTAAATGTCTTGCCGCCTTCAAAATCATCCTGGGAAACCGCACACTTTACAGCGATCACATCTCCTACCAGCGCACCATGTGTAAGCCATACAAGCTGTGTAAAAGCGCGCAGATAAACAAGGGTAAGCCTTTCCACAAGAACTACCCTGTGTTCTTTCGCAAGTGCGAACAGTTCTTCCATTTCCCCCGGAGCCAGCGTCATCGGCGTGTCACTGATCACATATTTATTCTGCTCCAGTGCATGCCTTATATAAGCCGCCCTGTTTTTCAGACCGGATTTAATATAGATGATATCCAGACCGTTCAGGAATTCCCCGTAATCTGTACCATAAGAGTCCAGTTCATATCTGTCACAGAACTCCCGGGCAACAAAAATATCCTCTGAGTAAACACTCTCCACATGAAGCCCGCTTACAAATTTGGATTCCAGAACCATTCCATTATCTTCCGCATCATCAGTTACAATGCCTACACGGTAAATAGTTCCCTCACTTCTCAGTTTGGTGCTGGAAATATTCTTGGTCCGTTCCAGATAAACCACCTGGCAGTAGTTCTTAAGATAATCAAACTTCCCGCGCCAGTCCGATCCGACAACCAGAAGGTCAATATTATACTTGGTGATATCGCTGAGTTTCTGTCCCTGATATTCCTCTACAATGATCTCATCTGCAAAACCTGTTTTCCGGACATTCTCAATCCTTTTCAGGAGGCTGTCCTGAACATTCAGCTTACCGCGTTCAATATCATAACTCTCGCTGGTGACTCCCACGATCAGATAATCTCCCAGCTCTCTTGCCCTCTTCAGAATATTATAATGTCCCTGATGGAACAGATCAAAAGTACCATAAGTAATGACTCTTTTCATTATACGTCCTTCTCTTTCTGATCTTCCTTTCCCGTCAGCATGTCCTCTTCCACATAAAAATCTTCTTCATCAAAAAACTCTTCCGCACTGTCATTCTCTTCTTCCAGTGCATCCTGAAGCTCCTGAGGATCTCCGGCATCCTCTGTCTCTTCCTCCAGTGTTGCAGCCAGCTCTTCGATCGCTTTCTTTCTCTTACGCATGATCTCATAGTCGTCTTCTTCGTCGTATTCTTCCTCCAGTCCTTCATCCTGGACCTGTTTTTCTTTCTTAAACAGGATAAAAGTCAGAAGCTTCAGGATGCCATTGTAAATGAAGGAAACCGGCGCACTTCCGAGAATCAGCACAAACAGCCAGGAAATTCCGAACAGTGCCCATACATTCAATGTCTGCGGGATGCTGAGAAGAAGCAGACCATTTAACACGATCATGATCGGATAATGGAAGAAGTAAATACCCATGGTATTTCTTCCCACGAAGGTGATCGGCAGCTTCCTGTCCGGCATCAGTGCCAGAAAAGTAAGGACCAGCACAAAAGATACCAGATACATCAGAAGACGGATCAGCATTCCAGTGACATCATCCATTCCCGATACCTGATAAGAGTGATTACCTCTGAGGATATCAACCGGCATTTCATTGGCGATCATAAAATTCGGGATTCCGTACAGAAGCAGTCCCGAAATCGGCACCAGAACCCATTTTCCCTTGAACTTACGGACAATCTTGGTATAATCACTCTTCCACAGATAGCCTGCCACAAAAAAAGGAAAAAATACAACAATCCTTGAAGTAGAAAGATATGTTGTAAATTCCGGTCTTGTTCCTGCCCATAACGCAAAAATAATACTTATCGGCACAATAAAACGCACCTTACCCAGTGCTTCAATAGTCAGTCTGTATGCAAATAATGCCAGCACATACCACATAACCGTGCCAGACGGGCGAAGCAGCTCATAATCCATACTCTTGCCGAGCCAGATATATGCATACCAGGTCAGGCTGTATCCAAGAATATAAGGAATCAGAAGATTCTTCACATTCCTCAGCACATCCTGCGGCTTCTTGGACAGATATCCGGACATAAATACAAATGCAGGCATATGAAAAATAGTAATGGCATACCATACATAACGCACTACAACGTCCACTTTAACCAGCTGAAAAGCGATCAGATGGTTAAATACAACAAGAAAAATCAATAATACTTTAATGTTATCAACCAGGTAGGAATATGGTACCCCCTGACTTTCCATTCTCTGTTTCATTTGTTTCCACCTTGTAATATTCTTACTGATAATTCCCTCTGTTCCTTCATCAGGTCAGAGATTCTTACTTAATTTTGATGAAAGTATGAATAAATAATAACATACCTTTATGAATTTGGAAATAAAAAATTAATATTTGCCACAATTATTCTCCATTTCCAAAACTATACAGGACGATATTTTTTTCCCTGTAATCCCTGTTTTTAACGGTATTTCCATACTCCGTGAACTGCATAGGAAATAAAAAAGAGCAGGCTTTTCAGACGTCCATATCCGACATAACGATACACCTGATAAGTCATTGCGGCAGATTTCAGTTTGTTTCTGGATTTTCCCCCTTCGCTGAGCCGGTACTTCAGATACGGTTTATTGATCCCCACTGCAAAACCGCCTCTCCGAAGGATCTTCAGCCAGGTAATATAGTCTTCGTGACTGTCATCGTGAGTCATCGGAAACGCAAGGGCATCTTCTCTCTTAAGAAGCACAGACGAGCAGTTAATGCTGTTATGTTTCAGAAGATCATGATAGGTAATACGTTCTTTTACCGGGATGTATTTCCCTGTGGTGTGTCCATTCGGCTGCATCAGCTCTCTCCCGGTAGAACAGATATCACATCCGGTAAGCTCCATCGTCTTTACCTGTGCTTCCAGCTTGCCCTTTTCCCACCAGTCATCCGCATCCAGAAAGGCAATGTATTTTCCTTTTGAAGCTTTTACTCCCCGGTTTCTGGAACGGGCGGCTCCCATATTTTCTTTATTTCGGATATAACGGATATTTCCGCTGTCCATATATTTCATTACGGTAAGTTCTGTTTTGTCTGTGGAGCAGTCATCAATGACAAGAAGTTCTGTTGGAACGTTCTGTGCCAGCACGGACTCGATTGCTTTTCCAATATATTTCTCACCGTTATAAACCGGCATGATCACAGAAACCAGTGGTTTTTCCATAAAAACGACCTCCCTTTTCTTTATTTACAAAATGCGCGCCAGAACCAGCCTGACACGCACTTTTTGATTTCGTATTATTTCCTATTTATCCTGTGAATCTTTCAGGGCATTCTTCTGATCGTCATCCACACCTTCGGATACTTCTTTCTGGAAAAAGATCTTCACAGTCATAAACAGAAGCTTGATGTCCAGAAGGAATGAATAATTCTCAATATAGAACAGGTCCAGTTTCAGCTTGTCGTACGGTGTGGTGTTATATTTGCCATAGACCTGTGCATAACCGGTCAGTCCTGCTTTTACCTTAAGACGGTAATGGAATTCCGGGATCTCCTGCTCGTATTCCTGCATGATCACATCTCGTTCCGGGCGTGGGCCTACCAGAGACATATCTCCCGCAAATACATTAAACAGCTGCGGAAGTTCATCCAGATGCAGGTTACGGAGAACATGTCCCACCGGTGTGATACGGGAGTCATGTTTGGATGCAAGACGTGCTCCGTTCTTCTCGGAATCCACACACATGCTTCGGAATTTCCGGATACGGAACTCTTTTCCCCTATAAGTGAGACGATCCTGAAGATAAAATACCGGGCCGCCATCATAGGCTTTCACCGCAATGGCAATGATCAGCATGATCGGGGAAGATACAATAATTCCAAGGCCGGAAACAACAATATCCAGAAGTCTCTTCGCTGCGCGCTGCTCCATGGAAAGTCCCTGGTTTCTGCACATCAGAAGCGGGGTATCAAACAGGTGGATCCGGTCCGTTCCCAACAGAATGATATCAGAAATCTTCGGGCTCATGTAACAGCGGATGGAATGAGAGAAACAGTATTTCAGATACTTGTTTCGGATCTGGGACGGAAGATCCCAGATGATCACGCCTTCATAATCTTCCATCATGGCGTGGATCTTCTCTTCTCCTTCGCGGATGTGTACCTTGCCGCTGATATCGTATTTATCCTTTCGGGTGTTCATCTTGTGGATGACATCTCCGGGATCACGGTCACCGTAGATAACCAGAAGTCTTCTGGCTCCGTACAGTCTGGAATAAATAAAGCGGCTTCCCCAGATCCAGAGGATGGTTACTACAATCTGGACCAGCGTCATTTCTATGATAGGACCGGCTGCAAGGAACCAGCGGTTGATCAGAGTGATCTGAAAATACGTTACAACATTGGTACAGATACTTGCCAAAGTCAGCGAATAAAACACGTCGATCCTTTTCAGATAGCCTACCTTCAATCCTCCGTAAAGCTTGGCAAACATCAGATAGATCAGTGCATAGATCAGGATCAGCACCCAGTTACCTTTTCTCCAGAATGGTTTCAGGATCAGGCTGCTGTAAAAATCATACCACACATAAGCAAAGATTGCTGTCTGCGCAATAATGATCAGACTCGCCAGACAAAACACCACAAATCTTTTATAATCTTCTCTTTTACTTCTGTTCACAGATTTTTTCTCCCTTCCTTAGGAGTTGTTATTAACCATACCATTATAGCCAATATATACTCTTACGTCCAGAGATTCCTCTGATTTTTATTCTGATATTTTCCGTTCGCACCGTTTTTCTCTGTAAATATGGCAAAAATCCCCGGAATTTTTCCAGGGATTTTTGACTGTTAATATTTATTTTTCTTTTTCAATTTCCGCGCTTTTTGCGATTATTCATTCACCAGATTATACTCTTCGATGGATTTGTTGATGGAATCTGCCATGTTCTTCACAGCTGTATCCACATCTTCTTTTCCGTTGAGCATGCTCTCGATCTCGGATTCCACAGTAGCTCTCGCCTCCGGGAATACGCTTAACAGAGCACCTACATAGTCTGCGGAAGAATCATGAAGCTGGTCAATCGCTGTCTGGAACTGTGGATATTTCTCAACATTGTCCTTGAATACCTGTTCGTCCTGAGCTTTTACAGTTACAGGGAAGTATCCGGTCTGTGCGTTCCAGTAAGCCTGAGATTCCGGAGAAATAAGGAATTTTACAAATTCCCATGTTGCACGAAGTTTTTTCGGATCGTTGTTGTTCAATGCCCAGAGAGATGCACCACCGATGGAAACACCACCCTCGTCGCTGGATTTGATCTTCGGGAAATATGCGGTACCAACCTCAAATTTTCCGTTTACATCCTGAAGGATCTGTTTCAGGGAAGCTGTGGAACCAAGTGTGATAGCTGCTTTTCCTGCGGAGAAATCTGCAAGTCCTGCATCGCCGCCTTTTCCAACGATCGGTGCGAAACCTTTGTCGTTAAGGTCTTTCCATGCGGTAAGGATGTTCTTTGCAGCGCCGTTCTCATCGAATGCTACAGCAGTAGCTGCGTCTTTTCTTCCGTTTCCGTTGTTTGCATATTCAAGGCCCTGTTTTCCGATGAACTGCTCGAAGAACCATCCGTAGATTCCAAGAGACATTACTTCACCTGCGCCGCCTTTGTCCAGAAGATCCTGTCCGATCTCGCCGATTCCTTCCAGGCTGTCCGGAACTTCTGTGATACCTGCTTTGTCAAACATATCCTTATTGTAATACATGATCGGTGTGGATGAGTTGAACGGCATGGAATAAAGCTCATTGTCGATAGTGTAGTAAGCAGCCAGGTTCGGCTCAATCTCAGATACATCATAATTGTCTGCGTCTACCATCTGCTGCATGGGAACGATCCATCCGGAATCGATCATAAATCTTGTTCCGATCTCATATACCTGTACAAGATCCGCACCCATGTTTCCGATCTGTGCACTTTTCAGTTTGTTCAGGGAATCATCATACTCGCCCTGATACTGAGCATCTACCGTAATTCCATATTTGTTCTCATCGTTGAATTTTTTTACCAGTGTATCAATCGCCTCGCCATTGACACCACCCATGGAATGCCAGAAAGTAATGGTTGTTCCGTCTACATCGGAAGCATCTGCCATCTCCACGTTTTCATCTGTGCCGGCATCTGCGGCGAATACAGTCACTCCGGAAAGTGACCCGATCGTCATTGCTGCGGTAAGAAATGCTGCGATGATTTTTTTCTTCATAACTTTTTTCTCCTCTTGAAAAATTTTCTCTTTTTCTTTCTTCTTTCTATATAAGATGAACTGCAGGCCTTGCAGCACTGCAATATCTTTTCCCCTGTGGAAAAAGTGCTCCGGGTTTATTGTTCTCTCCGGTATCAGCCTTTGACTGCTCCGGAGAACATTCCACGGATCAGCTGTTTCTGTCCAATGATAAAGATGGAAATGGACGGGATGATGATCATGACAACACCTGCGATCATCAGGGTGATGGACTGGGAATCTACGCTGTCCAGCATGCTGATGCCGATCTGAACGGTTCGCATATTGTTGGAACCTGTCACAAGAAGTGGCCACATGTACATGTTCCATGCATTGATGAAGGTGTACACTGCCATGGCTCCGATGGCGGATTTTGTCAGCGGAAGCAGAATCTTTACGATAAACTTCAGATTGCTGCAGCCGTCAAGTTTTGCCGATTCATACAGTGAGATCGGGAAAGTCATGTAAAACTGACGGAACAGGAAAATTCCCATTGCAGATGTAAGATAAGGCACGATCAGCACCTGGTAAGTATCCAGCATTCCCCAGCTTGATACGGTCAGATAGTTGGAAATGATCGTTGCCTCTCCTGGAACCATCATGGTCGCCATCACAACCATGAAGAGAATACCTTTTCCTTTGAATTCCAGGAAAGAAAACGCAAAAGCAGCAAGAGAACAGGTAATGATCTGTCCGATGGTAATGCATCCCGCCATGATAAAGGAATTCAAAATGAAACGGAGAAGCGGAACGGTACGGAATGCATTGATAAAGTTGGAAAAGGTCGGATTTTTGGGAAAGAGATTCAACTCTGTTGTAAACAGTTCATTGGAAGGCATCAGCGCAATACTGATCGCATAAAGCAAAGGAAGCAGGATCAGAATCGCGAACACCACATTGGCAGTCACACGAAGGGCGGTTCTTGCTCGTCTCTTTGTGAGTGCTTTTGCATTCATGGCTTCTTTCAGCTTCAGAAGTTCTTCTTTTGACAGATTTCCCACAGCGGGAACTGCCACATTTTCCATCTGACTCATCAGTAATTTACTCCCTTCTTTTCAATGCGGAACATGATCAGTGTGATGATCATAATGATTATAAACAGAATTACAGACTGGGCTGCCGCACTTCCGAACCGGTAGTTGAAAAATGCGTCCCTGTAAATGGAATAGACAATAACATTGGTGGATTCATTAGGTCCGCCTTCTGTGAGGATCTTGATCTGTCCAAAAGACTGGAAGGCCTGAATAATATTTACTACCAGTGTATAAAACATGATCGGAGAAAGCCCTGGAAGTGTCAGGCTGAAAAACTGCTGCACACTGCTGGCTCCATCTACAGAAGCTCTCTCATAAATGGTCTCGTCAATGTTTCCAAGACCTGCGGAAAAATACAGGAAATTGATTCCGCTGTTCAGCCAGGCTGTAAGAATTGCCACACAGATCAGTGCGGTCTTCGGATCGTTCAGCCAGTTGATATCAAGTCCCAGAAGCTTGTTTACAATACCAACTGCCGGATGAAGCATGATCTGGAAGATCATTGCCGCAGAGCTGGATGCGATGGCCATTGGAAGCGCATAGGAAGTACTGAACACCCGGATTCCCGGAAATGCTTTGTTACAGAGTACTGCAGCGATCAGGCCAAGAAGCATGCCGCCGATCACCACGATCAGAACAAAGATCAGTGTCACTTTCAGACTGTTGATAAAGGATGCGGACTGAAGCAGTTCCTTATAGTTGTCCAGGCCAACGTACAGTTTTGCCTGTCCCATTTTGTTTGTTTTGTAAAGACTTAAATAGATTGTTTTTACAAACGGATAAAACAGGAAAATTCCGAAGATCAGCATACAGGGTACCAGGTATAAGTACGGTGTGATCTTACTTTTGCTGTTGTTTCCCATGATTATTTTTCCTCCCTGTAAAAAAGATTCTCTTCGGTTTCCGGATCAAACACATGGGCTTTATCCATGTCAAAATATAAGGAAACTTTTTCGCCGACCTTGGTCTGATTCTCCGGATTCAGGCGGACTGCCAGGGTTTTGCCCTGCTCATCAAAATAGAGGATCACTTCCGCTCCAAGCATTTCCCGGTTTACTACAGGTTCGTCCACATCTACGCTGTCATTTTCAATTCCGAGTTTTTTCGCCTCTTCAAGTTCGTAGATATCTTCCGGACGGATTCCCAGGATCACGTGTCTGCCGTTATATCTGTCTGCGATCTGTTTTCCTCTGGTGCCATCCAGATAAACTTTTTTCACAGTTTTTGCGTCATCCAGAAGAAGGGCTGTGCGGTTATTTTCTTCTGCTTTTACGGTACACTGGAAAAAGTTCATGGATGGGGAACCAAGGAAGCCTGCTACAAAAAGATTTACCGGATTGTCATAAATACTCTGTGGTGCACCCACCTGCTGGATCAGACCATCTTTCATGACCACGATCTTAGTCCCAAGAGTCATGGCCTCTGTCTGGTCGTGTGTTACGTAAATAATGGTGGTATCCAGCTGTTTATGTAATTTCACGAGCTCCACACGCATCTGTGCACGGAGTTTCGCATCCAGGTTGGAAAGAGGTTCATCCATCAGGAAAGCTTTCGGCTTCCGGATAATGGCACTTCCGATGGCAACTCTCTGTTTCTGACCACCGGAAAGAGCTGCCGGTTTCCGGTCAAGAAGCTGCTCGATCTCCAGGATCTTTGCCACCTCGTGGACTTTTTTATCGATCTCATCTTTTGGCATTTTGCGGATCTTCAGGGCATATGCCATATTTCCATAAACAGTCATGTTTGGATATAAGGCATAGTTCTGGAACACCATGGACATTCCTCTTTCCTTTGGTTCCAGATAATTGGAAAGTTCTCCGTCAATCCACAGTTCACCGTCTGTGATTTCCTCCAGACCTGCAATAATCCGCAAAGTTGTGGATTTTCCGCATCCGGACGGACCTACGAAGATTACAAATTCCTTGTCATGTATATCAAGATTAAAATCCTTTATACCGTAATGTTCCGAATCAAATTGCTTACATACATTTCTAAGTGCAATTTCTGACATCACTTATCTCCTTTCTCTTCTCTCCTCGCTCGCATGGTTCTTAGTATAGAAGTTTTCCGGATGTTCAGATATCGTAGCTGCGCTAAGGGTTTGTGAATTGTGTGTTAAATTATTTCGGGAATTATATGCAATTCCGTTAAATTCTTTCTCCTGGGTAAAATTTCGACCGTATTCTTCAGAATCCTGTTCCTGATCTGTACTGGTCTATTGCATTAATTAGAACAATTCTCGCCAATCATGTCCGAAACATGGACTCTCGCCTCATTTTTCCATTCCTGGGTCAGAAAATAAATCAGATTTTGTATTCATCACTCATTTCTATACAAAATAAATGGCAATTTTGGGGCTTTCATCGCCGCTTGATTTGTGCAATTTTTCATGTTGTTTTAATTTTTTCTGTAAAATCTCAAATCCCAGCTATGTTTTTGTCTAATTTTACTATTGAAGTTTCGTGTATAAGTCAAACAATACAAAATATTTCTCTTAAATTTTCTAACTTTTTGTTAGCCACTTCGGTCGAGAAGTGCTATAATAATCACAGTCAAAAAAGAAATGCAGAATTCGTGTTACTGCGAACAGCGCGAACAGCAACATTACCGGAATCCATGCATCAGGAGGAGGAATTTGACATGATCACATTGAAAGCAGAGAAGAGAAACCCAAATGTAAAGGCTAAAAAATTAAGACGTGAGGGTTACGTCACAGGAATTCTTAGTGGAAAAGAAATGAAAGAGCCGGTAGCACTTCAGTTTGACGCTGCCGAGGCTGCGAAATTCATTAAAGCAAATAAAGAAGGAACTCAGATTTATCTGGACATCGAAGGCGAAAAAGTAGATGCCCTGGTAAAGAATATCGATTATAATCCAATTGAGAAACAGCTGATGGCTCTGGACTTCCAGGCACTGGTTGCTGGTGAAAAAGTATCCACAACCGTAGCTGTCAAACTGGAGCATACAGAACTGGTTCAGGGTATTGTTGAACAGGAGATGGAGGAAATCCACTATAAAGCAGATCCAGCCAACCTGCTGGATACCATCGTCATCGACTTCAATGGCTATCCTGCTGATGTCCGTGACATCCATGTAAAAGATCTCCCGATTCCGGAAGGCAAACAGGTTCATTTCATCACACCTGAGGATGCGGTTGTTGTTCACATCGGTGAGTACGAAGCTACTCCTGAAGAAGACGAGGATGCTGAAGGCGCTGAGACAGAAGCGAAATAATTTTCAATATATACGATTTCAGGGGATTGCATTTAAGCAATCCCCTGATTTTTGTCTGTTATTTGTCTTCTACGTTATCTTCATGATTATATACATCCATATTTGATGTGACTACATCTTTATAGAGAGAATCCAGAGAATCATATCCATAATAACTCCAGTTATATCCCTTGCCTTCTACTTCCGTAGTTTCGCCTGGCGTTCTGTAATCCACAAGATCCAGCTGTAAGCCCTCGTCACTTAGCATCACATTGCTGTAGCTGATGTACCAGTAAATATCATCAGTAGTATCTGTATCACCATCTTCTTCGTCAGAATACTGGCTTCTTATCTCTGCCTTATATACCAGATACAAAATATTTCCATCACTGTCATTTTTGTCTGTCAGCAGATAATCTCCAAGATATGTAAGAGATTCCAGAGTAGATGTCTCATCCCAGTTTTGTCCCATATAAGAAGCGTAAACATCTTCTGCCTGCTTCTTTAAAGTTTTCATGGAATCATCGTCAATCTGATTCAGGCTCTTAAGTGGACATACAAGACCGGAAACTGTATATTCTTTCTCTGTCTCTTCCGGCACTTCACCATAATCCCGGGTCAGACTTGCAACTCCTTCCTCGCTCAGTGTTACGGTAACTTTATCTCCATTACTTAGGCCCTCTGAAGGCTCATACTGAAAATAAGAATCATCCAGTTCATTTCCCTGATAAGTCATGGTAGCCGTGCCTTCCGGTTCCTGTCCTTCAAAATCCACAGATACATCGTCAAAAACATCAACTTTTTTCGCATCTTCAAGTCCGGAAACCTTTATGGTACCATCTTTATATTTGAGCTTATAATTCAGAGCTCCCTGAAGATCATCACTGACATTCCATGTATATGCCACCTTATCTCCGTTGGAAAAATAAGTTCCATCATTCTCGATACTTACACTTACGTTTCCTTCCAGAAAATTCATTGGAGAACGGTCATCCCATAAGAACCTTTCCAGCTTATTCAGGAGGTTTTTCTTTTTGTATGAAATTTTAGAGTCATACTTTTCCTCAAAAGAATCCCAGTCAACCTCTGCCGTGACTGATCCATATCCATTATAACCGCTGGTATTAATGGTCAGATATTTATTCAGATCTATTGTCCTGCCGTGACTGCGAACAGCTCCGATCAGTACGATCAGAACAACAATTCCTGCTACTGCTCCGATCAGAACCTTTCTGGGAAGCTGCATGATTTTATTTATAATGTCCTTTACCTGTTTCGGTATCTTATCATTGGATAATATTTTTTCTACATTTATATCTGAAAAATTTATCTTTGTGTTCTTTTCAGGGGTGTCTAACGGACTTCCACATTTGCAGCAAAATTTTGCGCCATCAACATTTTCTGCACCACACTTTTTGCAATTCATATTTCTCTCCTGTGCCAGTCAGACATATAAACGCATCCATATTCGCTGTCTGACTGATTGATTCGATCAAAATTATTTTGTAAGATCCAGGTTTCTTCTTTCAAGTGATTTATTCTTTTCGTAATTTTCCGCATCAATGAACGCTTCTTCTTTGAAACCAAACATAGATGCAACGATGGTTCCAGGGAAGTTATTGATCGCTGTATTATATTCACGGATATTTCCGTTTACCAGCTGACGGGCTGCGGTGAGGTTCTTATCCAGCATTTCCGACTTTCTGGCAATCGCGGAATATTCTCCAATACTTTTCAGATCCGGATATTTCTGTCCGAGGAATAACAGTCTGTCAAGTTTGTCTTTTGCTGTCAGCTGTGCAATACCTTCGATTTCTTTCTGATAACCGTTTCTGGCAATATCGATCAGTTTATCCAGAGTTCTGTCCAATGCTTCACTCTGTACTCCAATATCAGATACTCCGTTTTTGATCATCTGCTGAAGCTCATTAAATTTGTTTCTTGTCATGATAACGTATACTGCGATCGCAGCGACAATAATTAAAAAATACATCATAGATCCTCCCTTTTCTTTTATTTATAAAGCAGATATTATTCTTATTCCGCTTTGTATTCATGTATTTACTTCCTGTATCAGGCAGATAAAATCATATGCATTCACTGCATGGCCAAATAACTGCTCCGCAGTTTATTCAGTTAAGCTTTGATAACAGGAGCGTACCAGTTCTTCCTGATGCTGTATCTGGCTGCAGGAATACTCAACTGCTCCAAATGCATTTACAATCGCATTTTCTGCATATACTGCAATATTTGCATCCGCACGCCCAAAAGCCTGCATCATCGTTATATGAAGTTTTCCCTGCCAGATATGGATTTCTCTCACTATATTATTTCCTGCTGCCTGCACGATAGCAAGCTGACAGGATGTCGATAAAAATTTCATGCATTCATGTTCTTTTTCCGGTAATGTAAGAACACCCATTTTTTTATTAAACTCTGTTGATGCAATATTCTTTTTCATATCAATGTACACATTATTTCCATTTGGGTATTTCTGTGCTTTTTCTGCTTTATATCGCTCACCGGCAACTGTATCACTTAAGCAATAAATATCAATTGGGCCACATTCCACTCCCAGGTCTGCTTCAAAACATCCGTTTTTTATCATCAGACCGTCAAATAAAATTTCACCATATTCATTGCCCCATACAATTTCATATTTCTGATATTGTTCCTGACAGAAACTGTTCAGTCTTTCCTGACATTCTTTTGCAATTTCATCCAGCTTTTCTTTATAAGTATCAATGAAATATTTTCCCAGTTTCTGCAGAATATAATGAATCAATGCATATACGATAAGTGCCTTTATGATCCAATACTTTCCACCGATCAGTAACAGACAGGCCAGCAGGATAGCCACATGTATGACCTTTTCAATTGGTCCGCTTAAGTCACTGTCATTCGGATCGTCTATACCGCCTATGATGAATACGTTTTTTCCAAAATACCGTATTCTTTCAAATGTTTTAAATAATGCCAGGTTTTTTGTATGTTCATCCTGTTTTCTCAGGACAAAATCTTTTAATTCACCGTTCATATGTATGTGTCCTTTATTCTGTCTACGGAAATTATATCTGACATATGCCGGGGGTTTGCAGGCAGGAGAATTCGCCCACCTCCAGTTAACCACCGACATTACACCAGATTTTATATTATTTCATATTAATTACATATAACTCAATGCAGCGCCTATCGTACTTCCCAGGAAAATAATGGAAAGAACAATGATCACAATCGTAAAGCAGAAATAAGAACGGGCAAAATTCTTCAGGTTCTTATTCTTTGTTCCGCCAAACGAAAATACCAGAAGAAGGATAAATCCTACCAGCGGGATAGAAAACAGAAGTTCATATCCAAAATATCCCCACATGGAAATTGGCTGATATTCTTCCGGGATAGAAGCGGTGTTCGGTAACTGTGATCTGTTGAAATTACTGTTCTGATTGTAATTGCCTCCCTGGAATCCTCCGTTATTTCCTGCATAACCTCCGGTGCTTCCATTAAAGCCTGCTGTGTTTCCGCCGTAAGAATTATTTCCTCCGGCGCCATTGCTTCCGGCTGTACCGGAGCCTCCAAGTTTCGCTCCACATCCCTGGCAGAATGTAGAACTGTCCGGGTTCTGAGTTCCACAATGTTTACATACCATAGTTTCTCTCTCCTTTTCTCTTTTTTAATGTATATGATTTTTTTATCATATCCTCTTCTGGCAGCTTTCCCTGTATGCTGCAATTCCCGCCTGTTTTTCCCCTTTCTGATTATTAGACGATTCAGGGAAGGGGAAGGTTTTAGGGGGATGAAAAAAATTTTTGTTTTTATGAATAAAAAGTTATTGTTTCAACTTTTCCGTCTGTTACTTTAAGAACTACTCCAAGGTAACCTACAGATACACACGTTTGTATGGCAGATTCTTTTGTCCATGGGAAATAATCATCCTGCTCATTTCCATAATACTTTGTATCCGCTGTTAATTGAAACGTTTTCTGCCCGTACTCAACAAAATTCTCCTGCGTAAAATCTATTGGGATTTCATTTGACTTCACAAATGACGCATAAAATGTAAGCGTATCATTGTCCGCATTATATTCTACCTGTGTTGTTCCTGGTACATAATAACCACTATTGCCATCTGGGCCTCCTGTTTCACGACTCAGATTTGTTGAATAATACTCCGTACCCCCAGTCTCTTCCTGCGGTATCTCAATGGTTGGTATCGGGGTAAATGTCGGTGAGATGACTGCAGGCTGTACGGCGAAACAGTTCTGTAATATTACATTGTCTCGCTGGCTGTATGTCTGTGCATCCAGATCTGCTCCTCTGTTAAAATCCAGCAAATATGGGCCTGTTAATTCCTGCCCGCCATTCATACCATAAACTTCAAGCTGATTCTCAATCTGCTGCATATCCGAATCTTTATTACCGGTATAAAAATCCCGTCCATTAATCTGGCATGTTCCATAAGTAGCTCCAAAACACCATCTGAGGTTACACTCCTGTACCATGTCGGTCTCTGACATTTTTATAAAAGTGTCCAGATAATCACTTGCCCCATGAGCCGGTGACCATCGTCCGGATCTGTATAAATAATAGGAACCTTCTTTTTTTCGCAGTTCAAGCTTCTCTTCAATACTGTCTCCATATGTATTCAGATCTGTATCCGGGATCTCCAGTTCCTTCCTCAAGGTTACTTTTTGATCATCAATCCCATAAAGTTCCATATATAACGGTCGTTTTACATCTGTATAATTACTGCTGTTCTCATCTTTTTCCTTCGCCCTGGTCCGGATCAGAAGCAGTTCTTTATTTCCATTTCCTCCGAAATCTTCCATCGCAGTGCTTAACAGCAGATCATTTGCATAACCTGTATTGAAATCATAATCCGCCACATAACCATCTTGGAGCACCTGAAGATTCTCATCTTCTACATATCCATCATAAAATGTCCGGTAAAGTTCTTCCTCTGAAAGCTTTTTCTCCTCTTTTTCCGAAGACTTCTCCTCTGCCTTATCGTCGGCTTCTGCTGCCTGGGTTGCTTTCGGAGTTTCTTCAGGTTCTGCCTGTTCTTCTTTCTGCGTCTCTGCTGTTTCTTTTTCCTGCGGTTCCTGTTGATGAACAAATGGCAGTTTATCTATATTTCTTACAACTCCATAGGTGATACCGCCTGCCCCCAGAGAACCAGCCAGGATCACTGCCGCAATTTTCACCCCTGCATGTTTCGCAGCAGTTCCTGCTATGGTCCCTGTTGCCTTTGACGATGTCGAGGCCGCTGTATGTGCCGCATTGGATGCCCATCCGTTTGTATTTGACCCTGCAGCACCCGGACCAGGACTTCCTATCCCCGGTGGTCTCCCTGTTGATCCATCATATCCCGTTGGACCTGTTGAACTACGTCCGGTCTGTCCTGAACTTTCAGCACCTCCTGATAACCTGCTATTTGGATTTCTGCTATTATTTCCCCAACTATTTCCTGCAACCCCTGCCTGGAATGCAGTACGCCCGGATGCCTCCCGGAAATAAGATTGCATAATATCCAGCAGAGCTTTCTGCACCATTGGTTCTGCAGATACTTTGTCGGCTTTTCCAAGCAGATACAGGAAGAATACAAACGGTGCAACACTGTAAAGCTTCGTTCCACGTTTTTCCAGATCCATGACCTGCTCTTTTATTTTTTTTCGTCCATAGGACAGCCGGCTTTTTACAGTATTTTCACTGACTCCGAGAGTTTGCGCAATATCTTTTACAGACATCTCTTCGTAGTAAAACATACCGATAACCACTCGCTGATCTTCTGGCAGATGGTCCAGAATCTCCATTACAAGACGCTTCGCTTCCTGCTGATCCATAGCCATCTCAGGATTCAGCTCTGACCTGACATCCTCTATGGACTCCTCAAAAGGGATATCTTCCAGCTCTTCTCCACCGTATATATCTGTAAAAAATACCGGTTTTGATTTCTTCAGCCAGTCTTTTGCAAGATTGTTGGCGATCATTTTCAGCCAGGGGATCAGTTTATCCGGATTCTGAAGCTGATTCAGCCTGGTAAATGCCTTCACATATGTATCCTGCAGGATATCATAAACCGTATCCTCATCTTTGATCAAAACCCGTATCGTTTTATAAACTGCCGGGCTGCTGATCTTATATATTTCTGCAAGTGCTTCCTGGTCATTTTCCCTCGCTTTCTGAACCAGGTAAGACATATTTCTTATGGTAGGACTTCCACATCTTCTGCAAAAATTTGCATCATCGGGAAGTTCCTGTCCACATTTCACGCACCTCATACTTCTCCTCCCGTTGTTCTTCCGTTCATTTTTATATGAAAAATTCTGTTTAACAAGTCCCAGCCTCTGCTTGTTGCTTCTCACAACCCCGCAGGGGACTTTCTTGATTTGGTTAAATGAAGCAAGTCTTATATGATATTATAAATATCTTACGAATTTACTTTTTTCATAATTGGGGTTTCTACAATTATGTCGTTTATATTGTCGAATATGCCTCATTTTTCTGTTTTATTGTCGTTTTTTCTTCTTTTCACGTACAATTTTAATATTGTTTTCGCTCAATTTCAATTGTTTTTTTCTTCTCCTCAAAATGACCATCACAATCACTGCTAACCCGCCAAGTACTGTTGTTCTTTTCCATTTCTTATTCATAAAAATGCTCCTTTTTTCTGTTATAGTTATGGTTTTTAAGTATCTTCCCGGATTTTATCTTTTTACCTCCTTCACTTTATAGACGATCCGCATGATGTGCTGGTTTTAAGAAAAAAGAAATTTTTTGAAAAAAGCACATATCAGGGGAGAATCTTCCCTGTATGTGCCTTTTGATTTTGAATTTAACTGCTGCCTGTTGCTTTTTGCATCCCCTCAGGGGCTTACTTGATTTAGTTAAAATCTTTATTCCTGACAAGGCTGTCTGTGCCACTGTATCCGTCCATACTATACGGATCTGCAGTATCGACAGCTATCAACGTTTCCGGATTGCTCAATTCCAAACGATAAGCAGGATTAAATCCGTGACCATTATTCTCCAGTCTGAAGAAATATCCATAATCTGTCTTTATAACCTCACTGATCGTTTCTTCGTCTGAAGGTTCTGTTGCTTCAGGTCCATATTCCTCTATTGCATTTCCTGAAATTATTTTTTTATAATGATACGGCACTCCGCCCTGGCTATACCACGTTCCTGCAATCAGATCCAGTCCCTCGGTTTCCTGCGAATCTCCATTCTGATCCTGCTGACCACCACCAAGTTCCGAAACAGGAATTAATTTGATTTCTCTGTCAAAGGTTGTGTATTCTCCTGAGCCAACATCTGTGGTCGCAATGTTTTCCTCATTAAGTGCATTTCCGTTTTTGGTAAAACGATCTATTTTCTCGTATCCCATATGTCCAAACTGAGAATAAATTCCATTTCCGTCCGGTGCCGTATAAAGTCCTACATGGCTTCCGATACTTCCAATAGAAATTACATTTGTATCATTTTCCAAAGTGTAAACATCATTGATCCAGTCTGCCTCACAGGTTCCATGAGAAAATATCAGTTCCCGGATTCCATCCCCATCAATATCGTACAATGCTATCTCTGTAGTTCCAGCTGTATTTGCACAGAGATTCTGGATAAAAGATGCATATTTGGCATATTCCGGCATATCCTGATAATTACTTGGATTTTCTGCCGGCACTGGTGTGGCCGTTGGTTCCGGTATGGCCGTTGGTTCTGGTGTGACTGCGGATTCTGTCTGTGGATTCTGGGCATTCTGCTGTGTTCCGTTTGAATCCGCAGACTTCTTTGTATTTGAAGTTTTATCTGCGTTGGATGCAGTATTTGAATCTGCTGAGTTCTTTGTGTCAGTCGTTTTTTCAGTTCCTGTTGTCGTTTTTGTACCCGATTTCTTCTCTGAACCGGAAGACGTTTTTCCTTTTGCAGAATCAGAAGTATCTTTAACTTTCTGCTCATGGACAAACGGCAAGGTATCCGCATTTCTCACAATACCATATGTAATACCTCCGGCACCCAGAGATCCTGCCAGAATCAGTGCCGCAATTTTAATTCCCGCAAATTTGGCTGCCGCACCACCTGCAGTTTTAGCTGTCCCAGCCTTTGCAGCAGCCCCGGCTGCTTTTCTGTCATTGCCGGCTGTGTTGGCTCCATTCCATCTTTTTCTCTCATTTCCTGATGCACCTGTATTACCCCAGTTATTTCTGTTATCTCCATATCCATCTGTACTGCTCTGCGGATTCCTTCTGTTTTCTGAAATACCTGTATCACTCCAGCTGTTTCCATTATCTCCGTATGCATCTGTGCGATTCCAGGAGTTACCCGCACTGCCTTCTGCACCGGTTCCTCCCTGAACATTTTGGCCATTTTGTAAATTACTGTCTGGATCGGGTTTTCCCCATGTAAGTTGTTTCCCGGATATTCCTCCAGAACAGGAATTCAGGATTCCCTGCAACGCATCTGGATCAAGCGGCTCTGCGGACACAGAATCCATTCTGCGAAGCAGATACAGGAAGAATACAAACGGCGCGACATTGTAAAGTTTGGTTCCATGCTTTTCCAGATCCAGGACCTGTTCTTTTATTTTTTTACGACCATAAGACAATCTGCTTTTAACCGTATTTTCACTGACTTCCAGTGCCGCCGCAATATCCTTTACCGGCATCTCTTCATAGTAAAACATACCGATCACGATTCGCTGATCTTCCGGAAGCTGATCCAGGATTTCCATTACCAGACGACGAACTTCTTTTTCATCCATAGACATTTCCGGATTCATATCAGAACGGACATCTTCTATTGATTCCTCGAAAGACACATTGTCCTCTTCTTCTGTACCGGAAATATCTGTAAAAAATACGGGTTTTGATTTTTTCAGCCAGTCTTTGGCACGGTTATTCGCGATCATTTTCAGCCACGGGATCAGTTTCTCTGCATCCTGCAGCTGATCAAGTCTGGTGAATGCTTTTACATAGGTATCCTGCAAAATATCATAAACCGTATCTTCATCTTTAATAAGTACTCTTATGGCTTTATACACTGCCGGACTGCTGATCTCATATATTTCCGCAAGCGCTTGCTGATCATTTGCCCTCGCCCGCTGAACCAGCCATGTCATATTGTTTCTGGTAGGACTTCCACAGTTCCTGCAAAAATTTGCATGATCTGGTATTTCACTTCCACATTTACTGCATCTCATTCTTCTTCCCCCGTTGTTTCCACTTCACTATTTTCTTCTTTTTGTATGATGTTATTCTCATTTTCCCGCTGTGTCAACTGAAGGATTTTTCGAAACACAGTCCACAGTTTTTCCCAGGGAACCGGCATACTGTCAATCGTACAGGTAATCATTTTTCCAATGTCATGTTCTGTCATATCTTTTTCTCCCCTTTCTACTTTATAGACGATTCAAAGTTACTGCCGGTTTTATATTTTTATGGAAAATCAGTAACTTTAACGCCTTAAAAATCAGGCGAATATTCACGATCAAGTCCCCACTCACAGCTTATTGCTTTCCGCAATAGAGGCAGGGGACTTACTTGATTCGGTTGAAAAATCCACAATAGCCCTGGATATGTTTTGAACATATACACAGGGCTATCATTCATTTGTATTCTATTTTTCTTCGCACACTATGATAATTTCTGCCTTACCCGAAATTACCACTGTTTGAACCCGCAAAATTTACAGAATTTCGCATTTGCTTCTATTTCTGCACCACACTGAGGGCATTTTACAACCTTATCCTCTGTTTCCATGTACTGTTCTGCAGATTCTGGTGTATCATCTGTTTTTTCCTGCATTTTCGTCTGCTTTTCTGCAATTTCTTCTGTTTTTGCTACCGATTCCGCGGATTTTCTCTGTTCTTCCGCTATACGTTTCGCTTCTTCCCTTCTTGCTTCCTCTTTGCGCTTTGCTTCTTCTGCTTTTCTTGCTGCTTCCGCCTCGCGCTTTGCTTCTTCTGCTCTTCTTGCTTCTTCTGCCGCTTTTCTCGCTGCTTCCGCTTCCGCAATCATACTTTCCGGAACAGGCGTTCCGCATGAAATGCAGAATTTATGTCCATATGTAATCGGTTTTCCGCACTTTGCACAATAACCTATTATATCCTCTTTCATTGTTCTTTTTCGAATATTACCTGCTACGTTTCCCGCCATTTGTGACATTGTATTGGAAAAATGCCCTACTGTATCTGACATTTGCCCCATAGCATTATGTATATCCTTTTTTGAAAAAACATCCATTAAATCTGTCTGCATCTGTAAACGATTTATCAGTATTAACACTGTAAATATAAGAATCAAAAGCAATGCTATTATATTGATGACATACCATCCTGTTGTTTTAAACTGACACTGAGCATCCTCCGCAAACTTCTTTGCAGATGTTCTGAAAATGATCCATATAATAAGATCCAGCACTGTCATTCCACAAACAGCTGCTGACGTCTGTTTATCTGTAAACTTCTTTATAAAAAGAAACACTAATACAGCTACAGGCAGCAACAGACATAATGCAATAACAGGCTGTGGAGATACAAGTGTCTCACCATAACTTGAGATACCTTTTATTGCTGTTACTGCTGATACCTTTATCAGATCTGTATCTACACCCCAGTCTGAATCTGAACAGGAAACCATAAACATCGGACAAAAAAATAATATTACGCAACAAAATGTCAGTGTTCGTATTATATTTTTCACTGTAACAGATAGTTTCTTCTTTTCAGAAGAAATATTACTAATTTCATTCATTTTCATAATCTCCTTCTCTGATAATTTTAATGTTTAACCGAATTAAAGAAGTCCCCTGCGAGAGTTGCAAATATCCGCTTGACTAATAATGCCGGAACCCAGTTACAAAAGTTCCGGCATTATACAGCACTATCCGATTTATTTAATCTTTACACTCTTGCAAGCTGAAGATTTCGCTGTCAAAACCTTGGAACCGGATTTACGGATAGAAACTACTTTATAATAGTATGTTTTTTTGCTGGTCAGGGATTTCTTGTCTGTGTAGTATGTCTTTCCTGTTACTGTTGCGATTTTTTTGTATCCACTCTTTGAATTTGTGCTTCGGTATACATAGTAACCGGTTGCATTGTTGGCTTTTCTCCAGTAAACTGTTGCCTGGCGCTTGCCGGCTTTGATTGAGGAGATTGTTGTTGCGGTTGGTTTTACAACAGGTGCTTTATAAGTTTTAGCAGACGCCTGGATATGATAGATCTTACCTTCTGCATTGCTGGAAGTTCCAATTTTTACAATTAAATCGCCTGTGCATCTTACCGTCCATGTTTCATTTGCTGAAATACTGTTATTTTTATTCGCCTTTAAGCGCTTAAAGGTCTTTGCGTCATAAAAATCAACTCTCCATCTACCAGGAACATCTACCGAATCATCTATCATAAATTTAAAAATAACATTATTCGTTCCGTTCAGCCTGATACGATAATAATCTTTATCAAAATTTCTATAGAGGTTTCCTGTATATAATTTATTCACAACTACAGGGTTCGCATTTCCCATTGTTTTATTTTTGTAATACTGCTCTTTTTCCCACTGACTTGACGCGGTATAATTAACTCTCAGATTATAGGAACATTGTGGAGCATATCCAATGATGCTTTTCACTTTTACCAAATATTTTCCAGGTGCAAGTCCTAATACGTAACTTTTTCCTGAATTTCCGGCGAAATTATTAAGCGGGTTTCTATCTACATCATACAAATCAACTCTCCATTTCGCACTGTCTTTCGGATTGTCATCTCCTGATCTGAGTTCTACCTGTGCACATCCATTTCCCTCAGGAATAATAAAGCTATAATAATCTGTATCACTGCCTTTCACTGTAATTCCTCTCATCCAAGTATTCAGTGGCAAAGAGGTCGCATTAGCCGGAACTTCATTCGGTTCACTTTCCTCCAACATTCCAGCCTGCACCTGCACAGCCGGATTGACAACTGCTACACACAGTGCCATTGTTGCTCCTGCAAACAGAAGTTTTGTCAGTTTTGTAACTTTTTCTCTTAACATAATTTTTCTCTCCTTTGTTTTTATTTATATGATTTTTTCATCATATTCTTGTGTACTCACTGTCGATACTTATTTCAGTGCCTTCTTATAGTTACTTTTTCCCCTCTTTCTATATTATAGACGATGCAAAAAGAGATTTGGTTTTAATATTTAAAAAAAATTTTTATTTTTTTCAACATAACAAAAAAGAGCCGGAAAACTTTAATTTTAAAGTTCTACCGACTCATTAATAGCAGGGGATGAGAGAATCGAACTCCCACCAAAGGTTTTGGAGACCCCTATCATA
>ENA-OPDA01000381-OPDA01000381.1-human-gut-metagenome-genome-assembly--contig:-NODE-381-length-33157-cov-3.098937_pt1 | contig 33157 bp, 44 predicted proteins | sample MGYA00241253_ERZ501486 | MGnify/ENA primary metagenome ERZ501486 (study PRJEB25962, sample SAMEA2042510) | human gut metagenome | biome: human gut; feature: human-associated habitat; material: faeces... | reverse complement strand
TTCAATCGGCGTGCGGAAAGGGAGCAAAAAAATGAATCTGATCCAAAAGCTGGTCACGCGCCATGGTCAAGACCTGTACGCTACGGCAGACGATATCATTGCGATATATAAAACCATGCGTGCAGCGTATCCGCAGTACCGCGGTCTGATTTACGCGGTCATTGATGACACCGGCGTTGGCGGAGGCGTGACCGACATACTCAACCGAGAAAAGATTCGGCAGAAGCTAACCAAGCTGATGGTCGTGCCGGTAAACTTCTCCAGCGCTGTGCCGGACAAGGAAGCCGCCGGGCGCTATGCAGATATCGCAACGTGGATGTGGGCGGTCCTACGGGATATGGCCACGGCGGGCACCCTGCATATCCCGAACGATTCAACCCTGATAGGGCAGCTTACCACCCGTAAATATATCTTTAGTGGTGCTCCAGCAAAGTTGAAGCTTGAAAGCAAGGATGCCTTGAAAAAGCGCGGTCTGACCAGTCCTGACCGCGCTGATGCGGTAGCCCTTGCGCTATACGAGGGCGGCATCTTTGATGTACGCAGTCTGATATGATAGCCGGAAAGGAGAAAAAGGTGAAAAGAGTTATCCCCGGAAAAATCAAAACGCAGCTTCGCCTCGACGGCTATTACAACGTTCTGAACAAGTATGGTACCCAGCACGACAGCACTGAGTATTACCAGTGGGCAACCGGTGCAGCTGTGACGGATGCGGAATTGGCCGACCTTTATGCAGGAAACGGACTATTCTCAACCATCATTGATGCCCCGGCAGACGATGCCACCAAGAACGGTATCGACCTTGGCGTCAAGGATAAGGATTTGCAGAAGCGTCTTGACGACCATCTGCAGACTATCCACTACCAAAGCAGGCTCGCGAAAGCGCTGAAATGGGCGCGGCTGTTTGGCGGCTCTGCTGTTGTTATGTTGGTGGACGATGGAAGACTTCTTCAGGATCCGCTGAACTGGCGGGACGTTCATGGCGTGGAAGAACTGTTGGTTTACGGACGGAATGAGGTGTTTCCGCTGTGGATCAACGGCTACGAAAACAATCCGGCAGATGAAGACTATCGTAAGGGCGGAACTGGCATCCCGGAGTTTTATCAGATAAACAGTGTGTACGGCAGCTATGTAGTACATTCCTCGCGATGCTTAGTGTTCCACAACGGAGAAATCCCCGAAGGCTCCACGATGTCAAATCTCTACCGCACATGGGGCATCCCGGAGTATATGCGCATCCGCGAAGAACTTCGCAATGCCTGCATCGGTCCGGGCTACTCCATTCGCCTGCTGGAACGGCTGTCAATGGTGACATACAAAATGAAGAACCTCGCAAACGTCCTGTCTACGGTAGACGGTGACGATACGGTTCTTCAGCGCATGGAAATGCTTGACCTTGCCCGTAATCTGCTGAACATGGTCTTCATTGATGCAGATGGCGAGGATGTTGGCATTCAATCCCTGTCCGTGGCTGGAGTCAAGGACATTCTGGACAATGCCTGTGCTATGCTGTCCGCTGTGAGCCATATTCCGCAGACAAGGCTCTTTGGACGCTCCCCGGCTGGCGAAAATGCCACGGGTGAAGGGGATATGGAAAACTATAAGGAGGCCGTGTCCGGCATCCAGTCCGGTGACCTCCGGGACAACACCCGCACGCTGGTCGAACTGATTCTGCGCGGAATGGCGTGGAACGGTGAAATCGATAAGGTGCCAGAGTATACCATTACCTACAAGAGCGCTTGGAGCTTGTCTGACGATGAAAAGGCTACGCAGGATCAGGCGAATGCTGCAGCCCAACTTGCCAGAGCACAGACGGCTTCCGCATACGTTACCGCTGGCATCTTGGAAACCGACGAGGTTCGCCGGTCTCTGGCGCAGGATGAACAGTTTGATCCTGAAAACATCATCACGGAAGCGGATGTCAATCAGGACTGGGGCTTGGGTGGGGCTAACGTTCCCCAGCCGACCAATCCGCAGAACCCGCCTGCGGCAGGTAACCTGGTTACGGATGAAGGGGACTGCGGTTATGTTGCCGGCTTCGTCCTGAACGATGGGAAAATCCTCTGCGGCCAACGTTCCGATGGGCAAGGTTGGTGCGGCCCCGGCGGTCACATTGAACCCGGGGAAACGCCGAGTGTGGCATTCCGCCGGGAAGCAAAGGAAGAGTTCAATATTGACGTAGGGGACATTACCTATCTCGGTAACTGCAAGGGCAAGCCGGATGAGGTGCTTCCCGTTCAGATCTATCTCGTCAATGGCTTCGATGGCGTTCCTCGGTGCGACCAAAAGGAGATGTTCACGGCTACATGGATGCCCCCTGAACAGATTTTGAAACAGGATGTGCCCGGTGGGCTGGTGTTTGAACCGTTTCTCAGAAGCGTGAAAGAATACCTTGAGCAGCTGGGCATTACGCTGGACGACTTTGACGAGAGCAAGCACAATCGCGACGAGAATGGAAAATTTTCCAGTTCTGGCGGCTCCACATCATTAAAAGATGTATCGAGCGAGGAAAATCCATCAAAAGACTTGAATGATTCTCAAAGTCATGCTAAAATAAATTCTAACGCAGTTTCGGCAAAAGGCGCGAACACTTTCAAGGTGAAAGGTTTCCCCAACAAGCAGAAGCTGAACAACCACTGGCAGAATGGAAGAACCCACGCCGCTGAGTACGCTCCCGATGGCATTACGACAAAGGAGCAGTACGAAAAGCGGGCGGTTCAACTTTTGGAAAGCCCGTGCGGAAACGGCATAAAAGGCTACAAGACAAAAGATGGCCTTGTGTGCCGGTATGACGCGAAGAAAAATGACTTTGCAAAAGGTTCCCCAGAGAAGGGTGTAAGAACGATGTTCAAGCCTGACGATGGGGAAGATTACTATAAACGTCAGCTTGAATTGGAAGGAATCGAAGATGACTGAGAAAATCATCTGCCCGGTATGTGGGCAGCATAGCTTTGATGAAGACAACGATTTTGAGGAATGCCCCGTGTGCGGCTGGGTAAATGATGGCGTGCAGAGAGCGGATCCTGATTATCGCGGCGGTTATAACCGCATCAGTCTGAACGAAGCTAAAAAGAAGTTTGCTGAAGGCAAAAAGGTGTTTGACTAAAATATTGGCGTTGAGAGCCTTTGCAGGTGACGTGAAAGCGTCCCTCGCAAAGGCTCTTTTTGTTTGCAGTCATAGCTCAGCTGGTAGAGCGCCTGCCCTCCAAGCAGGATGCCGCGGGTTCAAGCCCCGTTGACTGCTCCATATCGAGGGTTGGCCAAGTTGGATAAGGCATGGGCCTTTGACTCCCAGACCGCCGGTTCGAGCCCGGTACCCTCGGCTTTTACGCTGGTGTAGCTCAATAGGATAGAGCAGGCGATTTGTAACCGTCAGGCTGTGGGTTCAATCCCCACCTCCAGCACCACCCGCCGTACACCGTAATCGGCACCTCGATGGCATGAGGGGGCACTGACCCTGCTCCCAACAGACCGCTGCGAAGTGTTCTGGCCTGTTCCATGACAGAGCCAGCGCGGAGCCATAAACCGCGTTCCTTCCGCTTCGCGCTTGGACGGATGCGCGCTGTAAGCAAAAGGTCAAAATTCAAGTGCTGCATGCCATAAGAACAAAGACCCTGCATCAAGGTGGAGATGCAGGGTCTTTTTGATGCCTGCAAAGGGAAGATGGTCCCCAGAAAGATAATGAGGTGGATATGCCTGTGAAGAATAATGGACCCGGCATGACCGGGCGCTCTTCAATGACGAAAAAATCAAAGATCGAGCCGGAGTATCCGCAGTGGGCAGAAAGCAAGATGCGCGCAATCGAAAATCGGCGGTTGAAAGAACTGCAGAAGATTGTGCGAGAATCCATGCCTGAAATTCTGGCTATCGTTGCGGAAGAACAGAAAACCGGCTCCGACAGCATCAGACATGATGGATACAGCGACATGGTTCGCCGCATCCAGAACAGGTTCCGCATTATGCGTGACCGGCTCAGTCGGCGGCTGAAAACCGATCCGTTGGAACGGGATGTTCGCCGGTGCGCTGACTACATCGACCGGCGGCAACTCAAAGAATGGCAGCGCAGCGTGCGCGCCACGCTGGGAGTGGATATCCATGATGATTTCTTTCTCGGCGAAAGATACGACCTGATGCTTAAAAGATGGGTTGAGCAAAATGTCAGCTTCATTACCAGCATTGAAAGCGACTGCTTCGATGATATGGAGAACGTCATTATTGAGGGCTTTGCAAAAGGCCGCACCCCGGCGGCGATTTCCAATGAAATTCAACGCCGGTTTGATGTGACCAAGTCGAAAGCAAATCTTCTTGCGCGTGACCAAGTGGGCACTCTGAGCGCGAATCTGACCCGTACAAGGCAGGAATCCGCTGGGGTAGAGGAATATATCTGGAGTTCATCAGGCGATGAACGTGTGCGTGAATGCCACCGTGAACTTAACGGCCGGAAATTCCGCTATGACGACCCGCCGGCCATGTGGTACATGACAAAGCACGGCAAAGTGTACAGCGGGCGGCATTGCAATCCCGGAGAGGACTACCAGTGCCGCTGTGTTGCAAAACCTGTCTTTAACTTCGATAGGCTGAATTCTGTAGCCTTTAAGGAGAAAAAACAATGAAACAGAATACCCCGCCGCTAGTCCTTCGGAGCGAAATGCGGACAGACAGTGTGCCTGTCGATGAGCATTACAGCGCCGAGGGATATTTTTATGATAACCCCATTCTGACCCGCACGGGTATCTTCAAGTACACGCTGGAAGATGGCTCGGAGCGTCGAGAATTGCGTAGAGCGGAAGATGTGTTTGACCCGGAAAGCCTTGCAAGCTATGAGGGAAAGCCAATCATCATAACCCACGATGCGCAGGTGATCGACAAGGACAATGCCCACCGGGAGAGAGTGGGAACAATCCTGACCCCTGGACAGCAGGACGGAGAAACCGTCCGCGCAAAAATCGTCATTGATGACCCGGATGCAGTAAAGGCATCGGGTCTGCGCGAGCTGTCCGTTGGATATTATCAGGATCTTATTATGGAACCCGGAGAGTGGGAGGGGGAGCCTTACGATGCAATCCAGACCCACATCCGCGTGAATCATCTTGCGCTGGTTGCCGTCGCCCGCGCTGGAGATGATGCAAGACTGAACATGGACGGCCAAGACAATGGAGGTACTGACCCTATGGATGACGAAAACAAGAAGAACTGCAGCACCATGGACGACGATACTACCGTGGAACCCGATAAGCAGACTGCGGATGATGGGGAGGGTGCTCCTCCCGCGGCTTCGCCCCTTGATCCTGTCGGCATCGAGGCGGCTATCAAGGCATATCTGGCCGCTACTGGCGGTGCGACTGCTGACGATGAGAACAACCCGGCAGCAGGCGGTGAGCCTGCAAAGCCCACCGAGGATGATGGTGAGGATGATCCTACCAAGCCCGATGCTCTGGCAGAGATTACCGCTCGCCGTGACGCCATGGAGGATGGTCAGGCCAAAGCGGACATTAACACCCTGTTGTCCATGCTGGATGCCGCAAATGCCCGCGCTGATGCCGCAGAAGACGATACCAAGCCCACTGAGGACGAGGATGACAACCCGGATAGTTCCAACAGCCAGCTGAACCATGATAGCGCCAGCACTATTGCGGCGCAGGTCAGCCAGCGCGTTGAGTTGTGCCGTCTGGGAGACAAGCTGCATCTTGATGGCATGGAGACCATGCCGGTCATGCAGGCAAAGAAAAAGGTCGTGCACGCCGTTATCCCGGGTATGCGCTTGGACGGCAAGAGCAGTGCCTATATCAACGCCGCTTTCGACATCGCCAAGGAGAAAATCAACGGTCGCAAGAGCGTGGCGGACCAGCGTCGCCAGATTTTCAATGCGGATTCCGCAAATGCGGCCGTCCGTGATGCCGGCAAGAAGAACGACCCTGCTGCGGCTCGCAGCCGCATGATTCAGCGTCACGCTGCTGAAAAGGAGGACTAAGTTATGAACATGGCTGTACAGATGAACTACGGCGAACCGAGCCGTGGCATTCCCGGTCTGCTTTATGACCGCGCAAACTACGAGGCCGTCACTCGCCGGAATGGCGCTGATGATGGCAAGATGCTCTTTGGTCTCGGCGTTGTGCAGGGCACAGAGCCGGGCAAGGATATTACCCTGCCGGCTACCGGCGCAACCGTCGATAAGTTTGAGGGCGTTGTGATGTACAGCGCCAACACCGAAATGGATGATGATGGTGCCGTTCTCCTGCACAAAGGCCAGATTCTGGATGTTTGCCAGTCTGGCAAGCTGTGGGTGCAGCTGGTTGATTCTGTGGACCCTGCCTATGGCCAGCCGGTATATCTGGTGATTACCGGTGATGATGCTGGCAAGTTCACTCCGACCAAGGGCACCAATCTGGCTGTCAAGGCTCGCTTCATCGGTGCGGCGCAGAACGGCATCGCACCTGCCCAGTTCGTAGAGCAGCTCTAAGGAGGTATAACCCATGTCTAAGTTTAATCCTTTTGACCCCGCAAACGGCTACAGCGAGGAGGATCGCGCTGCCCTGTCCGGCAAGTGCTCTTCTCTTATCAATGAGGCCTATAAGAACCCGTTCCCCGGTGCGATTCTTCGCATGGATGCCGCTGACAATGCAGGCATCTTCTTCGCCAAGCAGCTGGCGCACGTCAAAACCAAGGCGTATGATAAGGAATTCCCGGAACTGTCCGGCCTGAAGCTGTTTCCGCAGACAAGCGAGACCGACGAAGGTGCGGCCTACATCGAGTACTACTCCTACGAGCCTGTGGGCTTCGCTGATATCATCGCAAACTACGCTTCGGATCTGCCCCGTGTTGATGTGAAGGGCACTCCCCATCGCGCAGAGATCGTGAACATCGGTGACAGCTACGGCTACAACGTGCAGGAACTTCGCGCCTGCCGCCGCAATGCGGTTCTGGGCATTATGAAGTCTCTGGACTCCGCTCGTGCAGAAGCAGCCCGCCGGGTGTATGATGTGAAGGTCAATCATCTGATCTGGAACGGCGATGCAAAGACCGGCATCATGGGTGTGCTGTCTTCTGATAACAACATCCCCATCTACACCCTTCAGAACGGTGCCAGCGGCAAGGCAGACTGGGCGAGCAAAACGGCCGATGAAATCGCAGCCGATATTGCCGGTATCCTGAACTACGTCGATACCCTGACCCAGAATGTGGAGCACCCGGATTCTTGGGTCATGCCTAACAACCTGTACACCAGCCTGAACCTTCGGCGCATCGATGGCACCGGCGAATCCGTGCTCTCGTATATCAAGGAACATACTCCCCAGATCACCAACTGGGAGGTTGCCAGCGAGCTGTCCAAGGAAAATAAGGACTACAACACCAGCGGCAAAAACATCGGCCTGCTGTACACCAAGGACGCTGAAAAGATGTACCATGATGTGCCTATGGCATTCCTGCAGCACGCGCCGCAGGATCGTAATCTGGAAATTGTCATCAACTGCGAAGGGCGCGATGCAGGCATGGCTATTCCTTATCCTCTGTCTGCCTGCCTGGTCTATGGCCTGTAAGAAAGGAGCAACATCATGAAGATCAAAAACATTTCTGTAAAGCCTATCTGCATCGGCGGCGTGTCCCTGCTGCCGGGCGATACTGCAGAAGTTGGCGACACCTTTGCTGACGCTGTTGGCTTTTATATCAGCATGGGGTTGATGCAGGAGGTGCAGGAGAAGAAGGCGCGCAAGGCCAAGGCCGAACAGGAGCCTGCTTCCGACGCTCCCGCGGAGGTTGAATCCTGATGGATGCCGTCGATGTGGCCGCAATCACCAAAATCGTAAAGATGGTTGGTACTGAGTTTAAGGCCATGCCGGACGATGATATTTCGTTCTGGATTGGTCTGCAAGCACCGGTTATTTCGCAGAAAAAATTCGGTGCGGACTATAATCTGGCTGTGGCACTTTTGGTGTGTCATGCTATGAAAATGGCAGGCAATGGTGACAGTTCCCTTGGAACCATTGCAAACACTGGGCGACTTGCCAGCGTATCTGAAGGTGGCGTGAGCATATCCTTTGCTACCAGCACCGCCGGGACTACCGGAGACGCTGAGTATCAGCTTACGTCCTACGGGTTGCAGTTTATTTCGATTCGGAACCGGCATATCGTGCCTATCATGATTCGATAAGGAGGCCTGCCCTATGGCGATAACCAATGACATCGGCCTTGACCTGACGCCAGAGGGCAGAGCGGCGATGGAGCGCCTGAACGAACTGTCCAATGTGACCATAGAGGTTGGGTATCAGGCGGACCAAAAGGCGGCTGACGATGAAACATCGCTGGCCGAGGTCGCCTACTGGAACCACTACGGAACCCTCCACAAAGACGGTTCGGTGATGATTCCTGCCCGTCCCTTTATGGACACCATCAAAAAGCACTCGGAAGAACTGTCAGAGTTTTCGCAGCAGGCTTTGTCCTCATTGGAAACAGCTGATGCGGTTTCCAATGCGATTGGTTCTCAGGCAAAGTCCATGATTCAGGATGCAATCAAAGATGAGGAATGGGCACCCAACGCGCCCATCACCATCGAGGGCGGCTGGATGATGAACGAATATGGCAAGGAAGGCCCGGTGCCTGTGCATATTAAAGGGAAGAGTTCCACGGAGCCCCTGATTGATACAGGTGCCTTGCGTCAGAACTGCCAGTACGTTATCAAGAAAGGAAAGAAATGAACATCTTTAAGCAGATGTACACTGTGCGCCGCTATAAGGGCACCAGCTGGGACAGTGGCACAGCCGAAACAACTTACTCGGATATGCAACTTCCACTTGATGTGCAGGCCAAAACGCGCCGCAATCAGGACGATGCTTCTGGTCGCTCTACGACCGGCGTTTTGACTGTGTATAGTGATGTCCAGCTTCTTCCTACGGAACCGGATAAACAGACAACGGGAGATCGTCTGCTTTACATGGGGCAGTGGTACGCCTGCAAATCGTCCATCTACTGGGGAAACACCATCCTGAAGCACTGGATATCAGAGTTTGAAGCTGTTGAGGGCGAGAAAGGGGAGATTGCCAATGACACCAGCTGAGTGCCGCGAGGCGGTTCGGCTCATGTTTGTGGAACTGTACCCCCGTTGCACAGTGATTTACAGCTATCCCAATTCCGTTCGTCCACCGCTTCCGTATGTTGTTCTTGACTTTGAACGCATCGAGCCGGTGAATTCGTTTGAGTACGTTAAGAGCGGGATTCTTTGGCAGGAAAAATGCAAGCGCATTCCGTTTTCTGCCGAACTGGTCACCGAGAGCAAGACGGAGCACGCTGCCGGGGTGAAAAAGGTTGGCTTATCCACGGCCGTGGATGATCTTGAACAAGCCACCCAGTTCTTTGATAGCCAATATGCAGGTGACAAAATGCGCGCCATGAATATCACGGTATGCACGGAAGGGTCACCTGAACCAATCCATAACAGAGGGCGCGCTGTTCTTTTTATGTGGATTTTGTGCAGCGTACTAAGGAGTACGCTGCCTTGGCTTCGATTGACGGCGAGTATTCGGAAGACCATGCTAGTGCAGCATCCAAAAAAGTTGCAGACATGGAAGCCGGATGGTTTGACGAAGTCGAAGTCAAAAAAGAAATCCGAAATGAGTAAAGGAGCGAAACCACATGAATATCGACAAAATCGTTGAGGTCAATATCCAGATCTCTGAAGCGATGTCCATTGATGGTGGTTATGACACCATCCTCATTGTCGGCCCTCTGCCTAAAGCCCCCGGCGGTCGCGTTACACCTGATGTTGCCGGTTATGCGAGCTTGCAGGACCTCAAGAGCGCCGGATTCGCAGCGGACGACCCTGTGTACATTGGCGCCAGCAAGGTGTTTGGACAGTCCCCGAAGCCGCCCGCGGTAATGATCGCGGTGCAGAAACTGTCCAGCGGTTCCACCGAAAAGGTGGATGTGACTCTTGACAGAGCCATCGGTATGCCGGGCTGGTACTGCATCTGCCCGGCGGGCATCAAGGAGGACTTCTACCAGAGCATTGCCGACTGGACAGAAGCCAATGAAAAGCTGTGTATCTGCGAGACAACCGGCATTTCGTCCTCTCCGGTATCGGATGCAATGCTTCGCACTGCGGTCATTCACGCTACCGCCGAGAATGACTGCGTGAACTGCGCTTACGCCTCCCGGTTCCTCTCCTATGACCCGGGCAGTGAGCAGTGGTGCTTTAAGTCCCTTTCCATGGTGTCTGCACAGGGACTGTCCACCACGGATATTGCAAGCCTGGAAACACGCAATATCTCGTATTACACAACTGTTGGCAGCAAAGCCATGGTGCAAGGTGGCAAGGTGAGCGGCGGCGAGTGGATCGACACCATTCGTTTCCGTGACTGGCTGAAGACCGAAATTCAGTCCAAGGTGCTGAACCTGCTTCTGGGCTTGCCCAAAGTGCCTTATACCGATCAGGGCATTGCGCTGGTGCAGAACGCTGTCATTGATGCGCTGGAAGAGGGTGTGCGTGCTGGTGGCATTGTGCAGGATGCCTCTTCCGATGATGGGGAAGCGTCTCGTGCATATACCGTCACCGTGCCGCGTGCGGCCGATTTGGATGCCGCAACTCGTAAGAGCCGCCGTCTTACCGGTGTGACATGGACAGCACAGCTGGCAGGTGCCCTGATCGCCGCGAAAATTGGCGGCACACTGAATTACTGAGAAAGGAGAACCGCTAAATGCGTGGAGATGTAACCGTTTACTCCCCGAAAAACGTTCTGTGCACCATGGGCATTCACATCGCGTCTGGTTTTACGGAGGATGGCTTTATTACCATTACTCCGCAGGGCGATGGTGTGACGGATGAAGCTGGTGCAGATGGCGAAGTGGTCATTTCGATTCCGGATGATCCTCGTTATGAAATCAAACTGGTCCTGCAGTACGGCTCCAAAACAAACAGCTGGTTGCTGAAGCAGTACAACAATAACAAGCAGACCCCGGGCAGCGGCCTTTTCAATATGCAGATCAAGGATCTTGGCTCTAACCCGGATTTCACGGCGTCCAAGGCATGGGTTTCCAAGCCCGCCCCGTGCGCTTACGGTAAGGCCGGCCAGAATCAGGAGTGGACGCTGCGAGCTGTTGGCAAGATGGAGCCGAAGAACTGAAAGGAGGAAACGTGATATGAAAATGAAACGCATGGAAATGCGCGACATTGTGGTTGGCGAATACCAGTTTAAGATTCGCCCGTTCGGTGCCAAGGATGCCACCTACATCTTTGGCGATGTCGCATCTATCATTCTGCCCATCCTAGGCACCGTTTCGGTTGCAAGCAACGACAAGGATGCCATTCACATGGAAATGTTTGAGGGGATGGACATGGACAAGGATTCGCTGGTCAAGGCACTTGGCCGCATTGATGGCAGAACATTGAGCAAGCTGGTAAATGAACTGCTGCTGAGCCACAGCAATGTGCGCGTCCTGAATCCCGAAAATGGGGTTTATGAAGTCATGAACGAAGATGCTTATGACGAAATCTTCTGTCAGTACCTTGCTGGTATGCTTACCCTTTGTGCTGAAGTTGTCCGTGGTTTTTTCAGCGATGCGAGCACCCTCTTTGGACGCCTTTTCAAAGTGCGCCATGCGGGCAGCTCGAACAGTACGGAGAATTCGACAACGACAGAGTAACGAACCTTGAATGGATTATGTATACCCTGATTCGTGAGCGAGTGGCTTCGATGTACGAACTGACCTATGTTTATAATCTGGATGAAATGCTAAAACTCTACGACCTGATTATGATGCAGCGGGACATTGAGTACGCCAAAAGCCAAGAGGACAGAAGGGGGGATACATAAGTGGCGGCGAAGGAAACCGTAATCGGAAAGTTCGTCAATCAAATTCTGTTCAAGGTCGATAAAAGCTCTGTTGATGACGCAAAAAGCGCTATCAGCGAAGTAAAAGGCTTTGCAGCTAAAGCACTTGGCGCAATCGGCATCGGCTTTTCCTTTACTAAGCTTGCTAGTCTTGCAGAGGAATTTGGCAGTATCAACGATACCATCCGCGGGGCAACCCGCGAGATGGGAGATCAAGCGGATATTCAGCAGAAGATTCTGCAAGGGGCTCAGGATTGCCGTGAAGAATACGGAGCCATGGCCGGAGATGTGACAAAGCTGGTGCAGTTGAACAGTAAACTGTTCCCGGTTGATGATGCTGTGAAGTTTGTTTCGCTTGTCGAAAAGCTGGAAAAGGGCTCCGGCAGAGAAGCAAATCTTGACAACACCATGAGTGTACTGCAAAAGGCTATGTCTTCGGGCAAGCTGGACAAATCTGGCTTCTCCAACTTAAAAACAGCTGCCCCGGAGGTGGTGAAAGCCATTTCGTCTGCAATGGGAGTGTCCGAAAAGCAGCTCCAAAATCTGGCAGAGAGCGGAAAACTTTCCGCAAAGCAACTGAAAGAAGCGTTCTTTGCGGCGGAGAGCGACATTCAAAAGAACTTTGATGAACTCGGTTTCGGCATCGGGGACGCTCTTACTTATGTCAGGAATCAGTGGGGACTTTGGCTTGCAGGCGCAGATGACATGCTTGGCATCACAACCAGTATTGGCAAAGCAATAAAAACCATAAGCGATTTCCTGATGGGAAAGGCACAGCGGCTGACTTCGTGGCTGAAAAACATTTCCGAGAAACTTGGCGGCGTAGAACAGTTGTTGAAGCTGATTGCGATGGTCGCCGCAGCTCTGTTCCTCGCAACCAACGGAAGCAAGATTCTGTCTTTCCTAGCGGGCGCAGTGAAACTCCTGCAAGGATTTAATCTGCAAACTGCCCTTGCAGCCGCAAAATGGCTCTTACTGTTCCTTGTGCTGGAAGATGTTTTTACTTTCCTGCAGGGCGGCGATAGCGTCTTTGGGCGACTCCTGAGCGAGGCTGGTGTTGACGTTGACGCATTGAGAGAGAAAATCAGTGCGTTCTTCGAGGGGGCAAAGCAATTTGGCCGAGACGCTCTTGATTCGCTGGGTCAGTTCTGGGAGGAACACAAAGGTGCGATTTTAGTTGTTCTGCAAGCCCTTTGGCAAGGACTGGTTGACCTGACCGCAGACATCATCACACTGGGCGGGCACCTATTCGACCTTCTGGCTGGCTTGATTACCGGCTTTCAGACCGGAGATTGGACGCAATTCCTGACAGGCTGTAAGGAACTGTGGCAAGATTTCCTCGATATTCTGAATGGTTTAGGACGCGCTGCTTTTGGCGAAACATGGGAACCACTGAAAGAAAGCGCACAGGCAATCTGGGATTGGCTGAAAGGATTCTTTGACTGGTTTGGCGATAAAATCACCTGGGCTAAGAACCTGTGGAACAGCGTAAAAAATTTCTTTACCGGTGGAAATGGTGATGATACCGATGATTCTGATGAAGGGAACGGTTCTGATAAGAATTCGTCTGGTTTTAAGGGCATGGGAGGTGGAAAGTCCTCTGGTGGCAGCGGCCGCACAAGCAATGGGAAATCACCGACAGGGGCGCAGGCTTCTTCTGGGGGCGCTGCCGCAAGCAGAAATGCTGCCAGCGCGTTTATTTCGGGGGGAAGGCCGGTATCTACAACAACGGCATCACAGCGGCCGATTGCTCAAACCACGAACACCAAAAACATCACTGTAAAACAGGAAAACCGACAAAGCTACACGTTCCAAGTGTCTGATCGCAATGCCGCATCCAAACTGCAGTCTACCGTGAGTTCGCAGTCCTCGCAATCTACGAAAGATTTGGCGCACGCGCTTAATTACGGGAGGTGATGCCTAATGGAAGCGACACAGCCCGCACGCTTGGGAGATTTTGAATTCGATGCTATCATCAAACGCCCGGAAACATTGTCCAGCAAGATCCCGGACTATGCAACGGAAGAAGGATATAGCGCCAGTGACCACATCTGTCTGGAAGCGGTGATGCTTGATGTCACAGCTGTGATTTCTAACGCGCCGATTACATGGGCGGACCGGCACCCGGCATCATCGAGCCGGGTACAGAGTGCCGTCGAGGAGTTGCGGCAGTTGTGGGAGAAAAGAACGCCGATGACCTTTACGGCCGGCGGTGATAGCTATGAGAATGTCTGTATCGAAAGCGTGACGTTCCCCAAAGAGGAAAGTAACTGCGAACGTATTGAACTGAAGTTGAAGCAGGTGTCTATCAATTCGACAGAAACTGCCAATATCAGCATAAAGTATGCTCGCGGAGGAACGTCTAAAAAGAATACTGGCGCGAGCCAGAAGAGCACCTCCACAGCAAAATCTTCCGATAGCGGAAAATCTTCTTCCCGCAGCAGCATTCTTTGTTCTGGGGCAAAAGCCATTGGATTGTTTAAGTGAGGTATAGATGATGGATTTGGAATACTATGAGATCTCTGTACCAGACCGAAACGATTCCATTATGCGCGTGAACCTTGACGAAGTATATTACAATCTTCGGCTGACATGGAACGCATACGGCGGTTTTTGGATGCTTAGCATCTACGATGCAGAAATGAATATTATCCTCGGCATGGCGCGGCTCGTGCCGGGGACGATTTGGAATTTCTACTATCAAACCCAAGGAGGTCCGCCGGGTGTCCTTGGCGTTGAAACGGAGCAGGAAACAATTGGTCGCAATGATTTTATGGACGGAAAGGCAAAATTGCTATACCTTCCTGCAAAACAGCTTGGAGTGTGACAGATGGATATCTGGGATAGACAGTACCGAGTAAGAATCGGAAAAAATAATTCTGTCGGCCGTGAAATCGGAAAGCCCAACGAAAAAACGAAAAGAGCTATCCGGTGCTCATTCTCCTGTGAAATTGGTGATAGTTCAAGTTCTAATACGGGAAAAATCACACTTTGGAATCTGGCAGATGAAACCTTGCGCCTTTTGGAGCAGGAAGATTGCCTGATTGAACTGCGTGCTGGATATGGCGATGACCTGCCCGTTATTATGGGCGGTTCTCTGACGTGTTTTGAAACCGAAACAAATAGCGCAGATCGGCAGACCACGATTGAGTTTGTGGATAGCTTTACGTCTGCGAGAGACACAACAGTGAGCCTGAGTTATTCGGGTGTTGTGAACGGAGAAAAAATCGTCAGGGATGTTGCTCAGGAAATGGGGTGCGAAGTTAAACTTTCTCCCAAGGCCAAAATGATCGACTTTAAGAATTTTGCTTTTGTTGGCACAGGAAAGACGCTTATCGGGCGGCTGTGCGATAGAAGCAAGCTTCGCTGGAGCGTTCAAAACGGAATTGTCCAAATATGCGCTCTGGATGAACCTCTAACGATGGCAGCTTATGTCCTTTCGGCTGATTCCGGCATGATTGGTTCACCGAAGCCTTTCTTTGAATCCGCATCGACCAGCAGCAAATCTGCGACGAGCAAGAACGCGAGTTCTAATACGACCAAAAGAAAGGCCAAGAAAGGCATTGAGGTCACGTATTGCCTGAATGGCCATATTCAAATTGACGATTATGTGAAAGTAGAATCCCGAGAGTATAAGGGAAACTACCGGGCGTCAAAAATCAGGTTCACCGGTGATACGGAGGGCGACGATTGGCAATGCGTTGGGCAATTTGTGGAGGTGAAATAGCGTGGATCAGGACTTCCGCGATGCAGTCGTGAGCATCATCGACCAGTACATGAGGGATAATATCCACACCTCGGCACCTGCTAAGGTTGGTAACGTGTCCGAAAATTTCACTGCTGAACTAACGCCGGATTTGAAAGTAACGACCGATGATGATAGGGAAGTACCTTATCCTAAAATCTCGGGCACGGCCATCCTGATGCCTACCGGAGCGGGCGGCACAATCGGGTTTGCCTTTCCTGTGCATTCCGGGGATGGATGTGTGGCTATTTTCGGAGAGGGCGGCTCTGGAACAGACTTGAAGTGGGACTTATCCAATGCAACCTTGCTGCCGGGCTTGCCTGCATCGTCTAGCGAGCAGGTTAAGCGTGCCGGCAGTGAGGACGCAGCGGTTGTTTTTGCGCCGACTGCGACCATCACCGTCAAGAAAGACGGCATCGAACTAAAGAAGAAAGATACTGTTGTCACGATGAAAGATGATTCTGTCACTGTAAAAAGGGGAGCGTCGGAAATCAAGGTGACCAATGGGTGCATTAAGTCGAAAAACGGAGGCACTTCGGTTGAGAAACTTCCTGCAAGTGTGAAAATTATCACAGCGACCGTTGATGTGACTGGCAATGTGAAAATAAAAGGAAATGTTCAGGTTCAGGGCGATGTGGATATTTCTGGAACGCTGACACTTGGCGGTATCGTGATGAATACGCATACTCATGCGGGTGTGCACGGGTTGACAGGAGGGCCGCAGTAATGGCATTGAAAGACCTTGCGCTTGCGGCTGATGGAGATTTGCTCATCAACGAAACCGGCGATTTTGAAATCATCGATGCCGTTCGGCAGGGTGTGCAAATTCGTCTGCGCTGGATAAAAGGAGAATGGGTGTTCAATACCGCTATGGGCACGCCTTACTTTGAAACAATCCTTATGAAGGTTCCGAATCGAGCCTTAATCGAGAAGGCCCTGCGAGACCAAATCCTCGCCGTTGATGGCGTAACAGGGGTGGGCACCATCAACCTTATAAAGGATGCAAAGGCTAGAACGCTCCGAGCGTCTTTTACCGCGACCACCACTGAAGGAGAAATAGAAAGCGAGGTGGAACTGTCCCATGTCGGACTACGGAGTGACAGATAAGGGCTTTCAAATGCGCCGACTGGATGAAATTTACACCGACATCTGCAAAAGGTTTAAAGACGAGGTTGGAGTTGACCCATCGGAGAACCCACAAAGCGTGATGAACGTCCTGTTTACAATTTTTGCGGATGCCCCGGCGGAACTCTGGGAGGCTTATGCTGCTGCATATCAGCAGCTTTTCCCCAATACGGCCTGCGGCGTTGCGTTAGATAACGTGATGCAGGTGGGCGGGGTGAGCCGCATTGGACAGGCCAAAACTAAGTATTTTATCTCTTGTACTGGCCAAGAGGGAACGGTCATTCCGGTTGGTGCTTTGATTCAGTCGAGCAGCCGACCGCAACGTACTTTTCAGGCGGTCAGCGCATCCATAATCTCCAGCGCAAACTGGAGAAAGCTGGCGATTCGTCCGATTGAAAGCATTGCAGGAACCTTTACGTTTGATTTTGGCGTTTCTCGCAATGCGACCAGTGGAGAAGTTGGAACCTATGCAGAAAGTTCCAGCATCACAAAGAAAATGACCGTGTCCTCGTATGACGATGCGTACTCACAGATGCTTGCGGCCGTTCAGTCCTTTGATGCCTTGGGAAAGTTCGGCATCACTGTTTCGGACGAAACTGACGATCAAGGAGAGCATTCGATCGTTTTGACTGCATCGGGCGCTGCTGACAGCTTTTCGGCAACGTTGTGCAAGTACATTACGGTTACGGAAGTGACCAGCAATATCCAGTTTGAAAGCGCGGAATATGGTAGCTATGTGCTGGCTGATGGTGTTATCACACAGATTGTTACTACCGTGGACGGTTGGACAGCCTGCACCAATGATATCACGCCGATTAAGGGTCGGCTGACCCAGACGGATGCCGAAGCCAGAACAAGTTATACAAACCGAGTCGCAAGCCGCGGCACCGGCACGGTTGCGAGCATCGTTTCGCTTTTATACAGCGATGTGGAGGGCGTGACCTTTGCGGCTGGATACGAAAATTACAATGACACGACCGATGCGGCGGGCAGACCACCGCATTGAAATTGTGGTTCAGGGCGGCACTGACGAAGACGTGGCCAATATCATCTGGAAGAACAAGGCGGGTGGCATCCGTGCATACGGAAAGCATTATGCTTACGCTACCGATGTCAACGGCAATCGGCAGTATTTGGAATTCACTCGCGTGAATGACGTTTATCTACTGCTTTCTATTACGGTTACGAGTTCTGGCGGACTGGACGATGATTATGCAGCGAGAATCAAATCTTTGCTGATGGAGGAGAATCTTTCGGCGGGTGCAACGATTCGTTTGCAAAAATTCATTCGTCCTATTATGGAGAACGTGTCCGGTGTTGATTATATCGAAATCCGGGGCTTGCTGAGCGAAAAGCCTGAAATTGAGACGGTTGTCGATAGCTCTATGCTGACCGGCATAGTACCAGTTCAAATCAATCAGCAGCCCATCATTAGCATGAGCGGCATCCGGGTGGTGAAAGCATGATTGACGCTTACAAGGAAATGTATGGTAAGCTGCCAATGCAGTTTCAGCTGGAATCCTTTGAAGAAAGCAAACTGGGTGATTATATCTGCGACACCGTAGATGATCTGAAGGACCTACCTGAAGATTGTGAGATGGGGAGCATCGCCAGAATTATTGCCCCGCCTGCAATCTATCGAAAGAACTCGGACGGAAAATGGATTTTACAGTTCTCCAGCAAGGGGGTGTCCTAATGGGTTATGAAGTCCTAAAAGAAATGCCTCTCAGCGTTGAAAAAATGTCAAATTTGGACGGCATCATTTGGGCTGTTGCGCCGGAGTACGAAAATGCCTCTTTGTTCCTTGGGGGGCTGGAAAATCTGAACGATTTTGATAGCTGCACAGGCGTTTGGCTTGATCGGCTTGGACAACTAGTCTGTCTGACCCGTCAGCAGGCTGGAGCGATGATTGGAAGCCGAGAACTTGCAGACGATGATGATATTTATCGCGTTTGCCTGAAGTATAAGGCTTTTGTCAATTCTTGCCGCTGCACACCGGATGAAATCATCGAAGCAACCAAAATTATTTTCGGCGCAACGCAGGTGGTTTATAGCGAACGACGAGACACGCCGGCAACAATCTTTCTTTCGATTTCAGCACCGTTTTCCGATATGGTCATGTCTATTCTAGGAACGCATGACCTTATTGTGCGTCCTGCGGGCGTAAAGGTTCGCGTGGACTGCTCGACAGAGGATGCGGAAACCTTTGGCTTTGTGGATCTCAATCCGCGAGTTGCAGGTTTCGGCGAAGGAAAGTTTGCACAGTCCATCAATTAACTGGGGGGTGATTTATTATGGCAGAAGGTCGCGCCGGGGCGCTTGAAGATTATGCAACTGTGGCGTTTTCGATGTCTGGCGTGAAGCAAGACATTTCGCTGGAGGATTGGAAGGGCGGCTGGGCTTCTATTGTCGGTGGCCTGAACGGAAAACCAACAAGCCAGCAGTTCAACATGGTCACGTATATTTTGAGTGCCTTGCTGAATCAGGCTATTTCTGACCTGTCTACTGTCAAGAGAACGGCAAACAGTGCAATGCCTAAGAGCGATTTTACGGCGAAGCAGATTGTGTCCCTGCTGGCAGCATACGGGCTGATGAAAGGTTGCGATGCCGATACGGTTGATGGTAAGCACTCGAATGCTTTCGCACCATCTACGCATGAGCATTCGGCAAGCCAGATTACGAGCGGAAACCTTCCAATTGAACGCGGCGGTACGGGTTCTGGCACCGCCGCTGATGCCTGCAAAAACCTTGGCGCAATGCGCAATGCGGGCGGCACTTTCACCGGAACGGTGTATTTTGCAAACGGCACGGTACATTATGTGACATCCACAGGTGATGCACACTTTAAGTCTTTGGCGGTGTCGGGTGATATTTCCGCGCAGCGTGTCTACGATGCGGTCTACAACGACTATGCAGAGTTCATGCCGCGTGGCGAACAGACCGAACCCGGCGATATTATCGCTCTGGATACTGGGAGCCAGACAGAGCGGTATATCAAGGCCACGAACCTATCTGACCGAATTGCAGGAATCCACACGGATGAGTATGCAATGCTCATTGGTGGAAATAAAGTGGCTGAAGGGCAGGATTTTCTTGAGGAAAACCTACCCTTTTTCATTCCTGTGTCACTGGCCGGTCGTGTTCACGCGAAAGTGGTTGGACACGTCCATACAGGCGATTACATCGTTCTGTCCAGCACGCCAGGCGTTGGACGAGCCGTTGCTTCGTGCGAATCTTATCCGGCAAACAAAATCGTTGGATACGCCTGCGAGGGCGATGACCGCACTGATCTACGGCTGGTTAAGGTGAGAGTTGGTGGCGCGTAATGGTTAAGAGAAGTGAAAAATTCTACCCAATCGACTACACGGAACTCAAAAGGCAGCTTGATGCCGAGCTCAATCGGCGAGGCAAAAGCGAAGGGGCTGGACAGGGACAGAGTGTAGGAAGCGTGTCTGCGCACATACAGAACTATTCCGCTGTACCAGAGAGCGGCGCATATATAGTGGCGGAGCATATCCAAAAAATCACGAACCCTCTTTCTGCTATCACCGGGAGTTCAATCACTCCCGAAAACGGAAGCAAGGTTACTGCGGATGTGCTTTCAAAAGCCGCGGCTGTTCTTAGCCAACTTTGCGCTATTCCAGAAAACGCTGCATCCAGCGGATGCGCTGGAGCTTGCTCCGGGCTCTGCACAACAGGCTGCTACTCTGCTTGCTTCAGCTGTACCGGGTCGTGCTCTGGAGGATGCACCGGTTCGTGCACAAAGAGTTGCGCCGATGACTGCACTGGATCATGCACCGGATCTTGCACAAGCACTTGCATTGGATCCTGTACGGGCTCGTGCACGACGTCATGCGCAGACAACTGTTCCAGCACTTGCAAAGGTGGTTGCACTGGTGGATGCACTGGCAGCTGCAAAACCACCTGTGTTCAGACATGCGCAAACGACTGCGGCGGAAGCTGTACAGGAACGTGTACAGGAACGTGCACTGGAAGCTGCACAGGAGGATGCACAGGAGGATGCAACACAACTTGCACACAGTCCTGCGCAAATAGCTGTTCGTCCGGCTGTAAGGGGTCTTGCTCTGGCGGGTGCGAAGGGTCTTGTGATGGCTGCTCCTCAACATGCTCTGGTGGATGCAGCGCGACTTGCAAAGATAACTGTGACTCGCAGTGCGTGTCGTCCTGCAAGGCGAACTGTGGAGGCAACTGCGGCGGGACGTGCCAGTTTTCCTGTATCGTAAGCTGCGGAAAATCTTGTGATAACACATGCAACAGTACTTGCGGCACCACCTGCGGAGAATACTGCAAGGCATCCTGCGATACATCTTGTACAGGATGCACGGCAACGTGTGCGGATGATTGCACCGGAAGCTGCAAAAGCGGATGTGGCGGAAGTTGCACTGGCCCGCTCTTTTTTCAAGGATAGACGAGGAGAACAATATGGAAACTACAGTTCATTACGCCAAAAACTCAGACTCAAGCACGGAAGTATCGTATCTTCGCAATCTTCCAATCATCAAGCTGCTCCAGCAGGAGCCGGTAGATGTGGAGGACTGGGGAGTGCTTCTTTCGGCGATGCCCAACGGAGAAGACAAGCTGTTCTGGTGCCTTGGCTATGTTGGCGCTCTTTGCGCCCTTGACGCTACCGACTTTGACAGCTGGTTCATCTACTGCCTAACGGTTGTGGACTCGGCACTTAATGCTTGCAATGTCGAGAACGCTCCTGACGAGCGCAAGAACTTGCTCGCACTTGGGCTGGCTGCAAGAACCTTCAATTTTTCGGCAAATCCTGTCACAAAGCAGATGAAGTGCGGAGACACGTTGCGCAGCGTCTCCGAGTATTCTTGCTCCGAGGATGCAGACATCTTCGCTATGTGGTACGTCCTGCGCACACTTACCGAATACTTGCGCTTGGACTTCAACAACAACCTTCGCGCTCTTACCTCTGCACTTGGAGCGATGAACAAAATCCGCGCACGCTACACTCAGATCGCAGAAAGACTTCCCAAGATGGACGCTTGCTGAGAAAGGAGCAAACTGTGAAAGTTATCGCGTTGAAACCAGAAGAAAGCGAAACCTTGGAACGGGCTTTCTATGAAGCGGACTCCTACGAGAGGCTTATTTCCGTCCTTGGCCGGCATCTGAATGCGGAAGCAAGTGCCGATGCCAAGGATATCATCATGCACTATGCGGAACCGTGCCGCGCATCTCAGATGAAGCTCAAAATGGTGCAGGATAAGATTATTTCTCGCTATACGGAGCCTGAGGTTGAAATTAAAAGATTCTGGTTCGATATTGCTCGAGGGGAGGTACATCTCCTTGACCCGTAAAAGACACGAAGACTACTCCAACATGGTACAACGGTTATACGCGGGCGATGATATTTCTGTAAATCACGCGCTCTGCAGAAATATCACCTTTCAAGTAACAAGCGGGTGCAATCTGCGGTGTTCATATTGCTATGAGCACCACAAAGGCGCTGAGCACATGAGTATCGAAACGGGTCGAAAGATCGTGGACTATCTGCTTGATCTGTATGAACAGGGTGACTCCGACTTCATCAACCGCAACACCAGAGCTGTTGTTCTTGATTTCATCGGTGGCGAGCCCCTGCTCGAAGCGGAACTCATAGAACACATCTGCGATTACTGGTTCTCGGAGTGCTACCGCAGATCCGTCCCGCTCGCTCCCTTTACCAGAATATCCTTTGCTACGAATGGAAAGCTCTGGTTCAGTTCTGAAGCGCGGCACCTTTTTGACAAGTACCACGAAATGATGTCTGTGACCATCAGCATTGATGGCGTTCAAGAACTGCACGATAAGTACAGAGTGGACGAGCACGGAGTCGGTAGTTTTTCTCTGGCATGGAGCGCATTTCAGGATGCGAAGCACAGATTTGGCTGGCTAAACTCAAAAATGACCTTCGTTCCGGGCTCTTTCCGGTATATCGCAGACAGCATCAAAATGATGCTGGACGAGGGATGCACCGATATTGCGTGCAACTACGCATACGAGCCAGTCTATACGCCAGAGGACGGAAAGCTGCTTTACGAGCAGATGAAGACTGTTTCTGACTACATCGTTTCCAAGCAGCTTGACGTTTCCATCACCATGTTAGATAGCATCCTCGGTGGTAAAACCACAAGCGACACCAATTTTTGCGGCGGAACGGGAGCGATGATGTCATTCGCTCCTGATGGATCTGCGTACCCCTGCATCCGGTATGCACCTATCAGTATTGGCGAGGAAAAATCGAAGAAAGTTCGCTTCGGCAGCGTCTATGACGGTCTGTATACCACGGATGCCCAACGTCAGACAAAAGCTGAACTTGATGCAATCACCCTTACATCGCAGTCCGAACAGAAGTGTATTGACTGCCCCGTATCTGCCGGCTGTGGCTGGTGTTCTGGTTTGAACTACGAGATGTACGGCACGGCCAATAAACGTTTTACAGGCATCTGCTGGGCTCATAAAGCTCGCGTGCTTGCAAGTGCATACTATCATAACCGTCGGTACACCGAAATAGGGGATTGCCTTCCCATCAAGGCCGCGCTGCCTCAAGCTGATGCTCTCGAAATTTTGTCTGCTGCCCAGTATCAAGAATTTCTCGAAATCGAAAGAGCGGCCCTTCTGAAATTCGCTGATGAAAACGGAATCAGCTGAAAGGAGAATATATGGCGATTCTGATTGCAAGTACCCTGCTGGAAACTGAGACCGAAGCGTGGTACTCATTCTATGTGGACACGATGGAAGATGTCAAAGGACTGCCTACGAGCAAAAGCACAGGTTCATCGTACAAGGTCAAGAAATTCGCAAAGCCGGCCAGTCAGGCATACTGCATCGAAATGGCAGCGCAGTACGTTTTGGATGGAGCTGATGAATGGCGGTTGCTCTACGCGATCCGCGATGATGTGGCAGATGCAATTTTGAAAAACGTCGAAGAAATCAAGCGGCTGGTAGCCAATACCAGCGCTTCAGAGCAGGCCGCAGCGCAGAGTGCATCTGCCGCGAATGCCAGCGCAATCGCGGCCAGTAAGTCCGAAAGAATCTCCACGGAAAATGCGTCTTCTGCGGCGGCAAGCGAGCGTGCATCGAGGGATAGCGCGGCAGACGCTCGAACATCCGAAGGAAATGCGCTGAACTACATGAACCGGACAGCGGACATTGCCAATCAGGTGGCGGGATCGGCGGCGTCTATCAATTTTGCATTCGGACCGGATGCCGATGGCCGTTTCTCCTTTTTTGTCCTCAGGAGCAGTTAAAATCACGGATTCCGTGATTTTCTAACAAAAATCAGATTTACAGATGTTGCATGGCTATAATCTGGAAAGGAGTTTCTATGTTCAAAGTTATGCAGCAGTATGGCACCGCAGCCCAGCCGGCCACGGTGTACTACTGCGACGATGAAGCAGATCTGCAGAATATCAAATCTGCACCGATGGGGGCGCAAGCACTGGTTATCCACACAGGCAATATCTACATAGCCGATTCTACCGGGAAGTTCTACCCGATGTAAGGATGGTGGCGTATGATTGATATTTTGACCTACGCAATCGCTCGCAGGAAATCAGCAGCAAAATTGGATGAACTGTATAGTCAGACAAAAGCTGTTGCGGATGCGGCGAAAGATAGTGCAGAGACCAGCAAGGCCGCTGCCGAGACATCGAAGGATCTGCTGAACAAGACGACAGCTGCAGCCCAGCAGGCTGCGGCAAGCGCTGCTTCTGCAAGCTATGCACTTGGCCCGGACGAGAGCGGCCGACTGTCGTTTTTCATCAAGAAAAGCACCTAAAAGGGGGTATAAGAAATGGGTGACACATGGGAACTTATCAATCATCCTATGAGCGATGAAACCGGTCTGGAACTGGCCGCTCAGATGAAACGCCAAAATGACATTTTGGCAGGCATTGCTGCTGGTACTGCCGGCGCAGAATTCGTGGATGCAACATTCCGCGGTCTGCTGGATGGCAAAAATACCACAGAAATCTTCTGGAGCTGGTGGCCGCTGTCTGCCGGTGATGGCGTGACGAAGTATCAGCGCCTGGAACGCTTTGCGAAAATGCTCGCAGAGAGCGCTCGCAGCAAAACCTACACCGTTCGCTTCTACAGTGATGATGTGAGTGGTGATTACACCGGCACCCCGCTGGATGATCTGGCAGACGGGCGTGAAGCGGCTCCGCTTCTGACTGACACCAGCCCGGAAACCGCAGACTGGACGGAAGAGGATCCTTTCACATGGTACATTCGCGCCAATGCGCTGTCCTTGGAAGATGGCACCATGAACGTGCTGGCAGTTGAGGGTGAAACCGGGTTTGACCTTTCCGGCGAAACCGCACCCGTTTACTGCTTCGCTCTGTCCTTGATGCTGAAGGAGTGGGAGGATGGCGCCTACATCTATAACAGCTGGCGCACCTTCTCCGGTGGCGGTTATGAACCTATGGCTGGTGATGTAGCCCCGGATAAGAGCCGCCGCTGGCTGACATGGCATCCTGCTTTCTACGGCGGTAAAAATTCCAAGGGCGGCATGACCAGCGGTGCGGGACTGCCCCCGATGCCGTGGACAAGCGCCAACGCTGCCATCCCTCTGGCTCGTAAAATCACCGCTTATGATGCCCTGTGGACTGACTGCGACCAGCAGTATGTTCTGGCCCAGTGGCGGCTGCGCCATTGGACGCTGAGCAACAGCGGCAAGCTGGAGGGCTGCACAGTCTACAGTTACCAGTATACCCCCGCTGCGGCCGAAACTGGCGTAAAGCGGGTGCTCGTAACAAAAGCGCAGGGTGCAAACTTCATTGTTGGCTCTGCCGTTTGCATGGGTGAGCGCGGAGAAAACACCAGCACTGATCGCAATTTGTCCTACAATCACGATATTTTCAACTGGGCAAAGATTTCCAGCATTACCAATGTGACCGTGAACGACACCGAGTATGCGGCTTTGAACCTTGAGCTGGATGCTCCCATCAACACTACGACCACGATGCTGGTATCTACTATGCCGTGGGAGTCCGGCACGACAGAGTGCGTGCCGGGTCATAGTGATGGATGCCGCGGGAGCCTGACCAACGGCAAATATCCGTATCGCGTAGCTGGCATTGAGATGCAGATTGGTGCTTACATCGAACAGCTTGACCCTCTGTGGAAGGCCAGCATTGTGGATGATGACCACTGGCACTATGACGTGTTCTCCTGCAAGAGCGGTGAAAAGCAGGTCGGTTCTATTTCTTCTGACTATGCCCAGACCGGCTCCTTTGACCTGAACGACAAGGCGGCATGGTCGTGGCACTATATCCGCAAGCTGGGCAAGCTGGGCGCAGAAGCCATGATGTATGAAAAGTTCAATGGCAGCGGTTCTACCTATGTACGGGCTGCGTTTAATTCGCCCAGTTCGGCTGGCCTGTACGCCCCGTGGCGCGGTGGCAACCTTGATGACGGTGCTAACTGCGGCCTGCCTTGCGCGAATGGCAACAATTCCCCGGCGAACTCGAACTGGAACGGCGTGCCCCGGAATGCTGATGATAAATAGCCCTCAAAAGGGCATAAGCGTTTCATTGCGCCTGTGGCTTGACCACTAAGATCATGTTATACCGACACCATGCAGCTGAGCGTTTCGAGAAATACGGACGCATTGGTGAGAGCGTGGCCGCAGTTTTTGGGACTGCGTGGCGGTGAGTAGTAGAAATCCGTTTTGCCTGATTTAAGGCCAGAAGCGGCAACCGAAATCCGTTGAACATCAGCAAGTTTGGAGGCTTTAAGGATATGAAAACAAAGAGGTACTTGTCGCTCAATCATGAAATGTGCGAGCGTGCTGTCCTTGAAGCTTTTGATAAGAAATGGTTCCGCCGGGATTACCTCGCTACGGTGGAAAAATATGGAGGTGTAAGCCGTGCACAACTATCGAGCGCCGCCCGCGTAAACGACTGGAACCCGCGTTTAGAAGCCGTAAATGGGATTGCTCTTGAAATGGAGCAACGGATAGAAGATTTGTTGGACGGAGAAACAGACGACCTTGATCTTGACCCTGTGAGCGTGTTCTACAGAATTGATGGAATCAGCATGAAACGGCGGGAACTGTCTAACTGCTGTCCAATGCACCAAGCTTTTGGGCATTTGGCGGTACTTGGACTTCGCCCGTTGCTTCAGGCAAAACTGTTGCCGTATCAATTTGCCAGTATTCCCGGCAAGGGACAAATCGCTTTGAAGCGTCAAGTCGAGCGTTGGCTTCGCAGAAAAAGTCTTGGCATACAGTATGCAATAAAGCTGGATGTGCAGGGGGCATACGCCCACACAAAACAGGAACTTGTGATGAAGATCCTGCAGAAAGAAATCCCGGGAGCAACATGGCTTCTGGCTGTTGTCAAATGTCTTTTAGCAATGGCTCCGGGTGAGGGATTGCTTATCGGCGGCTATCTTGAAGCGTGGCTTTTTAACCTTGTTGCCAGCTATATGCTGGTCAAGGTCATGAGTTATGCAAAGATTCGCCGTGGAGCATCCACGCGATTCGTGATCCGCAGCGGTAGCTATATGGATGACCTTGTTTTGTTTGGCCGACGATGGGCTGACATACAGAGTGCAGCCCGAAAATTGACTAAGTGGGCGCTGACCGAACTGGGATTGACAATAAAAAACGAGTGGGTTCGTGTGGACTTTCTTAGCGCCGCTGAAGAGCATCAACGCCGACACCTAACGGGAGCGGCAAAAGGATGCCCGGGTTTGGATATGGCTGGCTATGTGATGCACCGTACCTACACCACGATACGCCCCAGAATTTTTCTGAGGGCTCGGCGGCAGTACATTCGAGCCAAGGCTGATGTTTCACGAAATGGATATGTGCCGGTCTGGCGGTCATACAAGCTGGTCAGCTATAACGGCTATTTTGACTGGACAAAATCTCGTGCAATCAGCGAAGCCCTAAAACAGAAAAAGCTGTTCACGGCCGCAAAAGTAGCAATCCGCGTAACGACACAAAGAAATGCAATGAAGAAAGTGAGGATAGCAGCATGATTTTTACCGAGAACCTTGACCATAATCCGCAGGCGGTAACGCTGGAAAAACTGCCGGATGGTACGGCTTGGCTGTACCTGCGTAAGGATGCTCATGAGGTACGAACCGAGGCTCCCGAAGGAGAGCAGGGCGGTACTTCGTGGGAGTGCACCACGGCTCTTTGCAAGTTGGGTTCCGATTATGCAGAGGAAACCGTGGAAAGCATCACGGCGGCGGCTGATGATTGGTGGGTCTATGCAGAAGCATGGACGACCGCTGATGAAGCTGCGCCATCTCTGGAAGAGCGTGTGAGCGTGCTGGAAACTTTGTTTATGGGAGGCGAACTGTAATGGGCAAGGAACAGTTTTATCGTACTATGTACCGCATGAAGAAGATCACCGCTGCAGGCGTGTGGGAAAAGGTTGACGAGGGCGAGTTGACCAAGGCGCAGGCCTTGCGTATCTGCGGTCCGCGACCGAAGGAATCCTGATGGAAGGTGCTTTTATTTGAGCCGAGAACAAAAGCTCGAAGTTCTGTTAGCATCGGCGGTTCATCTTCTGGATTGCTGGGAGGACATTTCAGCTGAAACAGGAGAAGAGCCTGAAAATTATGGTGAGCAGAGAGCAGTCCTGCAAGCCGAATACGATGCTATAAAGTGTTGAGAGAAGCCGTGCTGATGGTCAGCGCGGCTTTTTTGTTTGGAATAGAGGTGGATTTTTTGATTTCTCCGTATAAGGGCACTTTCAGAGTGTCGCAGGCATACCGAAACCTGCGAGCAAACGGTACATATCACCAAGGATATGATCTCGTGGGCATTGGAGACAAAAGCATCTATTGCCCGGTTTACGGTACGGTTATTCGTGCTGGATGGGAGTGTGCAACGCTTCCGAAGAAAGGCTTTGGCCAGCGTGTTGTGGTTCGTATCGGCAGCACTGCCTACTATATGTATTTTGGGCATCTGTCCAAAATCAACGTGGCCGTCGGGCAGAAGCTGAAACCGGGAGATCTGATTGGTGTTGAGGGCAGCACCGGCCACAGCACCGGAAGTCACCTGCATTGGGAAATTCGCATCAACGATATTTCTACTGGGTATGTATCGGTGCATCAGTACGCAGGCATCCCGAATGTGGCAGGCTCTACTGCATACACGTCCAACTGGGTCGCAGAACTTTTCGGACCCAGCAACCTGAAAAAGTCCACCAGCGGCTTCCCGCAGCGCTTGTACAATTCGGTGCTGCAGGGTGCACTGGGAATCGACAAGGACGGTATCTTCGGGGCGAATACCGAAAAAACGGTCAAGGAGTTCCAGAGTGCTCACGGTCTGACAGTTGATGGCATTGCTGGAGCAAAGACAAAGGTGGCTCTCGCTAAGCAGCTTTGAGAGAAAGGGGTTATAATCTATGAGCGTTATGAATATTGTTACCGCCTGTATCGTGATTCTGATTATGGCAGTTCTGTCCGTCGTGGCGATTCGCTTCGGCTATAAGGCGCTTCTGATCGAGTGGGCAATCGATGCTATCTCCAAAGCGGAGAAGGAGTTCGTTGGTACCAAACTGGGCGAGGCACGCCTTGCGGTTGTTGTGTCTTGGCTGCGCGAAAAGGTGCCTGCACCGATTCGCTTCCTTGTGACGGACGACTTAATTCGCAAAGCAGTCCAGACATCGTTTAACGCTGCAAAGTCTGGGCTGGAGGTGCTGAAGAATGCTTAAGCGGCTTGTGGATTGGCTCTTGGATCGTCTTCCTGTAACGAGATGGATCGAATTGCTGACACAGCCGGAGGACTGAAAGGAGGATGTAGGTGCTTGCAGGGACAGCTGAAACAGTCACTGTCGCCGTTCCGGCGTGGCTTTTAGCGGTAGTTGCTTTTCTTGGAACACTTCTGGGTGGAGCGATTAGTTTTGCTGTGAATCAAATCCTTATTAAGGGAGCTGCTGATCGTGCCGCAAAGAAACGCGAAAAGGACGATGAACAGCGCCGAGAACGGTATATTTTGCAGATGGACAGCCGAAAGGCTACATTTGACCTGCTATCCTGCATTTGTGCCGGCATTGAGCGAATGGAGACCGAAACGGGTCAGATTTATTGGAATGGAGAACTGAAAAGAAGCCTTGCACATCTGGAAGGTGTGGATGAGCGATATAGGGAATCCGACCAACGCCAGCTTGCCGACCTGAATACTCGGAGCAAATGATTACACCCCCGTTACCCATCAGACTATAAGTCGAAGTGGGTAACGGGGGCGTTTTTTTGCTTTTTTACGATAAAAAATAACAAGATTCGTGATAATCTAACATTTTCCTGACTTTTCCAGTGGAAAAAGTTATCTTTTATTGTAAGGAGCGAGCGAGAATATGATTAGAATTTTACTGTCCAAGAGGCTAGGCGAGCTGAAATGGACGCAAGCAGATCTGGCACGCGCCACGGGTATTCGCCCCACTACGATCAGCGATTACTACAACGAAATCGCCGAACGAATGAATCTGAATCACTTAGACCTCATTTGCGAAGCACTAGACTGTAGCCCAACTGAGATATTGGTTCGGGAGCCAAATCCTGAACCGCGTGTGCGAAACCGAACTGGCTTTGAGAAGCCTGTGGCAGACCAAAGGAAAGACGGCGAGTGAGAGAGGGGACAGCGTAAAGCTGCCCCCTTTTTCTATGCCATTGACCTTCCCTGTAAATGGGTGTATTATAATAATGTATCTAACACATGAACAAATCATTTGATAGATAGCTAAATCCTTATGACATCAAATTGACAGCAATCTATCGTGCACTCAAAAACACACAATGGAAATAGTGTGATTTTTGCACGCCGAAGCCGGGAAAATGGACTTGATATAACCAAAAACCAACTTTCCGGAATCGAGCTCGAGTAATCTGCAAACCCTGAAAAGTATTGATGCAATGCAATATTTTGAGAGTCAAAAGGCTCTGTGATACTGCTTTGATACTATCAGGCGATTATTCATAAAGAGAGACATGAGAATGCCCTCTGAGAAACGGTAAGTTTTTCAGAGGGCATTTTTGTGTCTTTTATTCTTTACGCCACTTTTTCTTCGGCTCGTACCGGCCGCAGCCGTCGGCGGTCTGTGGCCAGTTGAGCTTCCATTCCAGATACTCTTCCTTGGTGATCTCGCCCTCCCGGAGCTGCTTCTTACGGAGCTGCCACTCCTTTAAGAAGTCATCCAGCAGGCGATAGCGGAAGCTGACTGCCATGTGCTTTTCCGGGAGATCCGGGTCGGTGGTGTCTGTGACCTCATAGAGCCGGGTGCCGGGATAGTGCTCGTCCAGCTCGAACAGAGTGTACATCACATCCTCTGCGGCGTACAGGGTCGGCTCATAGAGGGAACGGTAGTTCACGTCCAGCACCTCCGCAATCTTGCGGAGCAACTCTTCCTTGGGTGTGCGGGTGTTGCTTTCGTATTGTGCGATACGGATGTCTGCGCTCTTCTCCTCAAACCCGATGGCGATGCCCAGTTCTTTCTGGGTCATACCTCGGAGGTTACGGGCACGTTTGATGCGGTCACCGACTGCCATGCGATTGCCTCCTGACTTAAACATATTTGTTGAACCCAGTATAGCACAGAAAAACAGGAGGTGCAATAGAAAATAAACAAAAAAGTTTAAGATTTTACCCAAAAGCCTCTTGACTTAACGAAATATGTTTAGTATAATGAGAATGCAAAAAGATAAGCAAAAATGCTTAGTAAAATTGAATGACCGCCAAACTGACCCAAACCGCCAAGACCTTCCGAAAGGAAGCGAGCGCTCCGTAAGGGGACGGCACAGCACCGCAAAGGGGATATGCCTGCCGGAAGTCAGCGAGGATGAAGCGGCACCGAAACGAAACCGACAAGGAAAGGACAAAAAATGGCAAACAGCATTTTTATCAAGGCAGACGAGCTGGCAAAGGAGCTGGACATCTCGCAGGGTCTGGCGTACAAAATGATCGCCCAGTGGAACGAGGAACTGAGAGCCAAGGGCTACACGACCGTGGGAGGCCGGGTGAGCAGGAGGTACTATCAGGAGAAGATCTACGGGGCAGGAGAGGAGTGATAAGATGCCAGCCTACAAAGACAGCAGGCAAGGCACATGGTACGCTTCCTTCTACTTCGAGAACTGGCAAGGTGTGAAGCAGAAGAAGCTGAAACGGGGGTTTGCCACCAAGAAGGACGCTCTGGCGTGGGAGCGGGAGTTCCTTCTTCAGCAGGCGGCAGACCTGACCATGACCTTTGAAGCCTTCGTGGAAATTTATATCACGGACAAGAAAAAGCGACTCCGGGAAAACACCTGGTCTACCAAAGAGCACATCATCCGAACGAAAATCTTACCGTATTTCAAAGAAAAACGGCTCAGCGAGATAAAGCCACGGGATGTGATCGCATGGCAGAACGAGATGCTGAACTACCGGGACAAAAACGGCAAGGCCTACTCGCCGACCTACCTCAAGACGCTGCATGGACAACTCAGTGCCATTCTGAATCACGCCGTCCGGTTCTACGGGCTGAAATCAAACGCAGCAGCCACAGCCGGGTGCATGGGGTCAGAAAAGCACAAGGAGATGCTCTTCTGGACAAAGGAGGAGTACCTCAAGTTCGCGGAAGCGATGATGGACAAGCCGCAATCCTATTACGCTTTTGAGGTCCTCTACTGGTGTGGCATCCGGGAGGGCGAGCTGCTGGCTCTGACTCCGGCAGACTTCGACTTGGACAAGGGGCTGCTCTCCATCACCAAATCCTATCAAAGGCTGAAAGGCCGGGATGTGATCACCGACCCGAAAACACCCAAGAGCGTCCGGGTCATCCAGATGCCGCAGTTTCTGACGGACGAGATCAGAGACTATCTGAAATCCCTCTACAAAGTCCAGCCAGACCAGCGGATCTTTGAGGTGACCAAGAGCTACCTGCACCACGAGATGGACAGGGGAGCCAAGGAGGCCGGGGTGAAGCGGATACGAATCCACGACCTACGGCACTCCCATGTGTCGCTGCTGATTGAAATGGGCTTCTCGGCTTTGGCAATCGCTGACCGGGTAGGGCATGAGAGTGTGGACATCACCTATAAGTACGCTCACCTCTTCCCCTCAAAGCAGCAGGAGATGGCGCAGAAGCTGGACATGGAGCGAAGGGAGGGATGAAGATGGAACGAGTACTCGACCAGCAAGGCCGCTGGCGGAACAAGGTGGTGGCCTTCCGAATGTCCCCGGAAGAGGACGAGGTTTTGGAAGCCAAAGTAAAGCTCTCCGGCTTGACCAAACAGGAGTATATCATCCGCCGCCTGACCGACCGGGAAATCATCGTAGTAGGCAACCCAAGGGTCTACAAAGCCCTGCGAGACCAGATGAGGCTAATCTATCAGGAATTGCAGCGGCTGGCCGTGGATGAAGAAGTCCCGCCGGACTTGCTGGAGACCCTGCAAATGGTGGCTCTGACGTTGAACGGACTTAAGGAGGAATGCGAATGACGGACAATAGAAAAACGAC
>ENA-OPDA01000375-OPDA01000375.1-human-gut-metagenome-genome-assembly--contig:-NODE-375-length-33452-cov-6.097853_pt1 | contig 33452 bp, 28 predicted proteins | sample MGYA00241253_ERZ501486 | MGnify/ENA primary metagenome ERZ501486 (study PRJEB25962, sample SAMEA2042510) | human gut metagenome | biome: human gut; feature: human-associated habitat; material: faeces... | reverse complement strand
TGTGTATGTCTGCCGTCGTACAAATGGTACACAGTATGAGCAGACGAAACTGGGGGCAGAGAACAGTACCTCGATTGATTTCGCTGCGAAAGGCTGGTGGGCAATCTATTACGATGGAATGGAAGTATCTGCTGACGAAACGGGAGAAAAGATTGAACTGCCGGTCATTAAAGCGGAAAACACGGGCGGTGACTGGGGCGGTTTGTTCACAAGGAACCGCTTTGTGTTTGCAGTGCTTTATGACGGCAATGTTGTGTATGCGGCTCCGTCTAACAGTGGGACGGTTATCAACGGAATCGATTATGGAAATCCGGCGAAAGCAGCGTACAATTCGATGACCTGGCACAAGTACCGTTCAGCAAAAATGTTCCTCGCTACAGGCCAGTTTGCGATCGATACGGTCAACCGCACCATTCAGGTCACGAAACGTATCCTGGCGGTTGTCGATAACGGTGCTTACTACTGGATCAGTGCTAGTGAGGAGCCGGTACCGATGTTGGATAGTACGGAAGCAGAAAAGCATCACATGCTGATCCTTGCCTATGACTCGTCCATAGATCAGATCAATCTTTACAACACTGCACAGTTCCGGGCATTGGGAGTAAACGGCTACTATATCGCTGCATGGTATGAAAACCATTTCTGGTATCCGCACATGGGTTCTTCTTTCAGCATTGTACTGGATGGCACGACTTATAAGGCTGGTGAGCTGTTCGATGAAGAGCGGCGTGACTACTATATCGAAAAGAAGTATGAGGACCGCTTCCAGCAGCTCCGCACGGATCTTGCCGGTAAGGATTCCCGCCATATGTATCTGGCAAGCGGTGGCATTACCATTGACCAGAATGCCGGTACGATCCAGGTCAGTACCAAGTGTCTGGGTGTTCCGGATACGTTCCACTATGAGTGGATCACGGCAGGCGATCCGGCGGAGATGGCATTTAACACACCCAGCTCGACTTTTGGCATGCCGATGCGCATTCTCGCTTATGACGCTGGTACGAAAACCATCAATCTGTACGACACCAGCCTGTTCCGAAAGCTGGGTACGAATGGTTTCTATATTGCATCCTGGTATCAGAGCAAGCTGTATAATCCGCACATTCACCCGGATGTGAAGTTCATTGTGGGCGGTAAGGAATACAAAGCGGGTGATCTCTTCGCAGATAACGCGGCATCTTTCATCCCGAAGCGTATCACGGATTATGTGCAGAAAGCCATTACTCCGGCTGTAGAGGATGACATCGTGACCCCGTCCCACTGGGACTGCATGGAGGGACGCCAGCTTTCCATCTTCTTTGACTGTCTTTCCCGCCACGATGGCAAGGAAAATCTGTATGTGCTCGCCAGAGGCACGAATGCACCGAGCCTGACCCGGAACGAGTACTGCATGAACTACACGCCGACGAAGGACAGTACGGATTTTGCACTGACCGTCCGCCGTCTGGATGAAGATGACTGCCATACGGTATCGTCCAAACCTGTCCAGGTCAGGGTTCACCATAAGCTGAAGGACAAGCTCACGAAGAATATCTGCATCTGTGGAGACTCTCTCGTGGACAATGGTTCTGTGGCAACGGAAGTGTACCGTCTGCTGGCAGAGGATAATGACTGCGTGATCCACCAGCTGGGAACGAGAGGACCGTCTGGCGGCAAGCACGAAGGACGCGGCAGCTGGACCTTTGCCCGGTATCTGGCAGATACGGATTACGCCGGCAAAACGAATGCGTTCTGGGACAAGATCAAAGGCCGTCTGGATTTCCAGAAATACTGCGAGACCAACGGCTATGAGGGCATCGATTACTTCCTGATCGCACTTGGCACCAATGATGTGTCACAGGGCACTACACTGTACCGCACGGAAGCTGAGGTGCAGAAGTTCGTGGATCAGGCAAAGCAGTTTATTGATGCTCTGCTGGATAAGGAGACGGGCTTCCCGAACTGCAAGATCGGTATCGGCCTTTGCGGACCCGGTTCGGATTATTCTTATCAGTGCGGTTCCAGCATAGGTATCTTCCATATGAGCATCAACACGCTGAACCTTGCGCTGATCAAGGCATTCGATGCCGGCAAGTATCGCAAAAACGTGACCTGTTTTGCCCACGGTCTTCGCACGGACCGCCGTCTGGCATTTCCGTATTCGGATAAGCCGGTGACGAACCGATTCACGGAAACCAGCCGGACGCTGACCAACAGCATCCACCCGTCCGGAAGAGGCTATCAGGCATGGGCAGACGGCTATTACTGCCAGATCCGTGCATGGCTGACGGAAGACAGCAAATAAAACGGCATTATGCCGGGAAAGGAAACAATATGATGAATCGTCAGAAAATTCGGGGGGGGGGGGTACTATGTAACCCTTGATTTTCCCAAGACAGGGCCTCCCAATCTGCTGGATGAACCGATAGTAGTTGTAGCCGGAATTGTCCGGCAGAAGGGAGAATCCTATGTCTAAATTTATTGGAAGAAGAATTGTTCCGAAACACGATGGTGTATGGGATATCAATAAGGAATACGAAGAACTCAGTATCGTTCTGGATAAGGCGTCCGGTGAGAGCTATATCAGCAGAAGACCTGTGCCGGTCGGTACTGCAATCTCGGATGAAATTTACTGGATGCAATACAGTCTTTATAGTGCGCAGATCGCAGAGGCTGTCAAGGAAATGGAAGATACAGAAGCACGTCTCATCCAGTATGTGGATACCGCAGAATCCAACATGAACAGTCGGGTGAATTCTGCTGAAAGCCTTACTAATAGCAACAAGGCAGAGCTGAACAGCCGTATGGATACGTTGGACAAGCGACTGGATGCTAATGTGTCTGCTTCGACTGACAAGGATAAGGACTATGCAGCAGAGGTTGTGGATGCAAGAGTAGATGAAGAGGGAACGAAATACGGTTCTGTCGGTTCCCATATTCGAGCAATTGGAAGTGGCAAGGGTATTTTGAAAGGTGCAGTAAATGGAAGCCGCCTGTCGTTCTTGGACATTACTCCAGAACTGGTTTGGACTGCAGATAAGTATATTTCGAGAAAATATGGTGGGCTAGATAATTTCTCTCAGGGCTCAAATGTTTATTTTGCCACGTTGGATTATATTCCGTTTCCATATGGAGGCTGCTGGCTTCAAGTATATTCTGCCATGTCCACAGTTGAAAGCGATAAATCAGGTATTGCATTTTATGATGCAAATAAGAAATTTATCAGCGGAAGCGATTACAATCGGGAAACTAAGAAACTGGCATTTCGCAGAATTTTCTGCCCAGATGGAACTGCTTATATACGCATGAGCTGTATGGGGCAGGACAATCTCAATGGCGTGGGTATCTGGTTGGATGATTATAGAATCTCAGTGGGGCATCTGGTGGATCGTGCGGTAACACATGAAAAATTGGCAGAAAAAAGTGTTGAAACGGATAATCTCGCGGATGAAGCGATAACATCAGAGAAACTGTGTGACAACGCTGTGCAGGTGAAAAATGCTGCCTTTTTGGAAATCCCGCTGGAGATTGTTTTGACACCGGATTTGTATATTGCACGTGCGAAGGGTGATTTGCGGACTTATACACCGGGAACAAACACCTATTTTGCAACAGAGGACTATCTGCCGTTCCCGTATGGTGGAAGTAAATGCCTTTTACGCGCAAGTATGAGTACAGCTTCCACTGATGTTTCAGGTCTTGCTTTTTATGATCAGGACAAAAAGTATATTTCAGGATTGAAGTACAATCAGGAAAAGGGTGGTATTTTAAGCTACACGGATTTTATCTGCCCCAAGGGTACTGCGTATATCCGCCTGACCATGTATAAAGAAAATTTAAAAGATTTTGCCAAGATTTGGTTTATGGATACGGTCGTATCTACCGGAAAGGTACAAGATGCTGCAATTACTACGCAGAAAATTGCTGATGAAGCAATCACAAAAGACAAATTGGAAAAAGATATCCAAAAAAGACTGACAGCAGGAATCAATGATCTGTTAGGCTTGAATCTCTCAGATAATCCTCTGGAACGGATTCGAAATGATGCTGGTTTAATGACCGTATTTCGTCATGTGGGCTGCATTGGTGACAGCCTTGCAAGCGGAGAAGCAGTATACAAAAAAGCCGATGGCACCACAGGAGGGAAGGATTTGTTTGAATATTCCTGGGGACAGTATCTTGCTAGAATGACCGGGAATACCTATTACAACTGGTCTAAGGGTGGACTGCGTTGTGATACGTTCCTTTCCAGTTCGCTTGCAACGGAGTGCTTTGATGGAAATCATAAGTGCGAGGCTTATATTATCGGTCTTGGACAAAATGAAAACAATCGAAAGTACAAGATTGGTACGGTGGAAGATATCAATCTCGGCGACTACACACAGAATCCAGACACCTATTATGGCAATTACGGAAAGATCATTCAGAAGATTCAGGAAATGCAGCCGAAAGCTAAAATTTTTATTCTGACTGATCCATTAAAATCTGTAGAAAATGCTGGCTACAATTCGGCAGTTCGGGAGATTGCAGGAATATTTAAGAGCGTCTATCTGGTTGATCTGTATACCTATGGAACAGCTTTGTATAATTCTGGCTTTCTCTATCAGCAGAAACGTGGCGGTCATTACAATGCAGTCGGGTACTTTATCTGTGCCATGATTATTTCTACCTATATTGATTGGATCATGAAGAAGAATCCGAATGAGTTCCGTGAGATTGAGTTTATTGGATTGGACAATAAATTCTATTAAATTTCCACCGTCCCTGACAGACATACCTCCCAAATGCCTGTGAAACGGTGTTCATTATAGAAGGAGTATACACAAGGCGGCATTGACCGTCTATTTTTATGCCCAAATGGGCAGGAAAGGACAAGATTATGCAGAATGTGATCGACAAGATTGAATGGATGTTCGCAGGTCTGGGTGGTTTCCTGGGCTGGTTCTTTGGCGGGTTTGACGGCTTTTTGTATGCACTGGTGGTGTTCGTGGTCTGTGACTACTTCACCGGGGTGCTGGCGGCAGCGATCAAGCATGAGCTTTCTTCTGAAGTTGGCTTTAAGGGCATCGCCAAGAAGGTGTGTATCTTTGTGCTGGTTGGTATTGCCAACATCATCGACACACAGATCCTCCAGAATGGAGCGGCCATCCGTACAGCAGTGGTGTTCTTTTATTTGGCGAATGAAGGCCTGAGCTGCCTCGAAAACGCAGCCGTTATCGGTCTTCCCGTGCCGGAGAAGCTCAAGGAGATGCTGGCACAGCTGAAGGAAGAAAGAGAGAATAAGGACGATTGATCAATGGGGAGAGGTGTAACAGCCTCTCCCTCAAATTTTAGGAGGAATGAACCATGAGTAAGAAAGAGTATCCCGCAAAACTGACGACCGGTTATTACCGTGTGCGAGAAGTCTGGGAAGATGAGGCATCCCAGTTTGGCGCGTACCGTCTGCTGGCGAATGCAAAAGCCAAGTGTGATGAGAACCCCGGCAGCCGAGTGTTCGACAATGACGGCAACGTGATCTATCCGGAAGAGGCTGTCCCGGATACTGGTGCAGATGAGAACGAGGAGAAAGCAGTCGTGGACGATATCCCGGAAGATAAGCCGGAAACCACAACCCCTGTGGAAGATATCCCGGCGGAGAAAGAAGCTGAAGACGAAGTGGATGAGAATGAGTTCCCGACTGCGGAGGAGCTTCCGGCGACCATTGCCTACGGCAAGCTCAAGACCCTCATGAACATCCGCAAAAAGCCGAGTCTGGATGCAGAGGTCGTAGCGGTCTACAAGAAGAATGCCCTTGTGGAAGTCGTGCAGTTCTGTGATGGCTGGCTGAAGATCAAATGTGCCGAAGCAGAGGCCGGTGTCGCATATGTCCTGAACAGTGCGGACACCTATGCGTTCACAGCTGGCAGAATCTATACCGTTGTTCCCGGTGATAATCTCTGGAAAATCGCAGATAAGGAACTGGGAAGCGGCAGCCGCTGTGCAGATATCCGTGTGCTGAATGGTCTGACTTCCAATGCCATCCGGGTCGGCATGAAACTGCTGATTCCGTAACAACAGAATAACCACAGTACGAGGTTCAGAGTGATCTGGACCTCAATTTTTTTAGCAGGAGGAAATCATTATGGGATATACCAATAGTCCACTCGTTGTTTACACTAAGCTCTCCCCGAACCATTCCGGGCAGAGGACACACAGCATCGACCGCATCACACCGCATTGTGTGGTCGGTCAGCTTTCTGCGGAAAGCATCTGCGGCTGTTTCACCAGCACAAGCCGTCAGGCAAGCTGCAACTACGGCATCGGCACAGACGGCCGTGTGTCGCTTTGTGTCAAAGAAAAGAACCGCAGCTGGTGTTCGTCCAGCAATGCCAATGACCAGAGGGCGGTCACCATCGAATGCGCCAGCGACATGAATGAGCCGTATGCCATGAACAGTGCCGTATATGACTCTCTGGTCAAGCTCTGCATTGATATCTGCAAGCGTAACGGGAAGAAGAAGCTCCTGTGGCTGGGTGATAAAAATAAGACACTCAACTATGCTCCGGCGGCAGATGAAATGGTGCTGACCGTTCACCGCTGGTTTGCGAATAAAAGCTGCCCTGGAAACTGGCTGTATGCCCGCCTGGGTGATCTGGCCGCAAGGGTAACTGCAGCACTGGGCGGTTCATCCTCATCTGGCATGCAGGCTTCTTCGCTGAAAAATCTCTCGGAAGCAGAGGCAGTGGCAAAGATTGGCCCGCTGTTTACTGCGAACCAGAAAACCACTGGCATCCTTGCCTGCGTGTCGATGGCACAGTTCATTCTGGAATCCGGCTACGGTAAATCTGAGCTGGCACAAAATGCCAATAACTGCTTCGGCATGAAGACCTCGCTTTCCGGGAACAGCTGGAGCGGCAGCAGTTGGGATGGCAAGTCTGTCTATCCTAAGAAAACGCAGGAGCAGAATACCGATGGCAGCTATGTGACGATCACTGCTGACTTCCGCAAGTACGCCTGTGTGGAAGACTCCATTGCCGACCATGCAGCATATCTGCTCGGAGCGATGAGTGGCAGCAGGAAACGCTATGAGGGTCTGGCAGGCTGTACCGATTACAAGAAAGCGGCACAGATCATCAAGGATGGTGGTTATGCTACCAGCCACACCTATGTTCAGAACCTTTGCAATATCATCGAGCGTTGGAACCTGACGCAGTATGATGCGGTAAAGGATTCTGAAAGCACCACTATTTCCGGCTGGTACCGTGTCCGTAAGAGCTGGCAGAATGCCGCTTCCCAGAAAGGTGCGTTCCACGACCTCACCTATGCAAAACAGTGTGCAGATAAGAATCCGGGCTATTATGTTTTTGACCCGGCGGGTAAGGCCGTCTACCCGGAACCGAAGTCTTCAGTCCCATATACTGTGCGTGTATCCATTAAAGACCTCAACATCCGCAAGGGACCGGGCACGAATTACGGTAAGACCGGTTATTACACCGGGAAAGGCGTGTTTACTATCGTGGCAGAATCTGCCGGTGCTGGTTCTGCGAAGGGCTGGGGCAAGCTGAAATCCGGTGCAGGGTGGATCGCACTTGACTTTGCGGCCCGTATCTAAAAACACTCCCCGTCCTTACCGGGCGGGGCGTACATATCGTGCAGATAAGACAATAATCTCCCAGATTATTCTCCGTCTTTCTGCGCCGAAATTACTTGATAATATCACGAAACAGAGGGAATATGTGACTGCCCAAAGAGAAGAAAACGGGCAGGAAAGGAGCGAAAACTATGAGTACTGGTACGGATTTCCTTGCAAATCTGCAGAAAAAGACTGTGAAGAATACAGTACAGCAGAAACAGCAGAAGAGAGTAAATGCATCTGCTGTGGATGTCTCGGCTTTACTGGAAGCCGCTCTTGGAAAAAAGAAACCTGTGGAAGCTGTGGCAGATGTTCGTCAAAGTACGGATGCTGCCACAGCTTCTTTTTTACCACTGGCTGATACGCACCAAGGCAGGTCTACTCAACAAAAACCAAAAAACGCATCAGATAAAAAACAGACACCCCAAAAATCAAAAGACATCGTGGACGCCGGTATCACAGCTCTTATCCAGAAAGCTCTGGATGCCAAAAAGGTCATGGCAGAGCCTGACATTGCAGAACGGCTGCAGAGCAGTATGGAGAGTGAGTTTACGAAGCTCTTCACACCGGAAGAACCGCAGGAAAACAAGTTCGTTTCGACGGCGACCTTCCGGGCTACCAAAAAGAAAGCCGGAACCCTTAATGTGGCGGCTTACATCCGCGTTTCTACGGACATGAGCGACCAGGAGAACTCCTATGAAACGCAGGAAAAATACTTTAACCAGCTGATTGAAAATAATCCAGTATGGAATGCAGTCGGTGTGTACTCCGATTACGGCATCTCCGGCACTTCCAAGGAAAAGAGAACCGGATTCCGCCGACTGATGCGTCATTGTAAGGACGGGAAGATCGACCGCATTGTGTGCAAGTCCATATCACGATTTGCCCGAAACACGGCTGACTTTATGAGTGCACTGGATGTCCTGCATGACTGCGGGGTAACGATTCTGTTCGAGAAAGAAAATCTGGATACGGCAGACCCGACCAGCGACTTCATCCTTACGACACTGGCAGCCATTGCACAGGAAGAAAGCCGCAGCATTTCCAGTAACATCCGGCTGGGGCAGAAGATGCGCTTTCCGAAGGGGGATGTTCCAAACAAGATCATGTACGGATACCGCTACAATGGGAAAATGGTTACCTCCGAGAGCGGATATGAGTATAAAGATATTGAGATCGTTGAGGAAGAAGCCAGGGTCGTCCGGCGTATTTTCCATGAAGTTGTGGAAGGGAAAGCCTATACGGAGATTGCAAGGGGACTGAACATGGACAAGATTCCGGCTCCTGTCACCGACGCAGTGAGAGTAAGAAAGAAAAAATCCAAGAAAGGGCAGTTAAACAGTGATCTGCTGGATGGATGGACAGGCGGGAATATCACGCGGATCGTCCGTGCCGAGCGGTACATGGGTGCAGTCCTTATCCAGAAGAAGTTCACATCGGATTACCTGACACATGAAGTCCGGGACAACAAAGGCGAAGTTCCTCAGTATTTTGTCCGGAACCATCATCCGGCAATCGTTGACGAGGACCTGTTTGAAAAGGCACAGGAAGTTGTAAAAGTAAACAGCGATTTATATAACAGGACAAGATCCGGCAAGAAGCCGAGAGCGTTTTCCCAAAGACTAATCTGCGGGGAGTGCGGCCGTTTTTTCCATGTGACAAACGGAAATGGGAACTATCCCATCTGGCGGTGCCCGACGAGCAGCCGGACGACAGGAAAACGTATCTGCCATGCAGAAAAAGTATACGAGGAACAGGTTGTCCGAGCCTTCCGTAAAGCAGTTCTGGAGCGGTTCCGGCTGACGCTTAAGCCCATCCATGACAACGTGGCTGTGGCAGACATCATGAGCGGCCGGTTCAAAGAGCAGTATGACAACTTCACCCCGGAAGCAGATTCTTTTGTAAGCCAGATGCTTGCACGGCTGGAGAGCATTCAGAAGCTGGATTTTATGGAACGCGACCGTGCTTTTTATAAAAAGCAGATAGCGGCCGCACACACCAGTGTGGAAAGCACCAGTAAGAAGATCCGGCTCCTGAAAAGTCAGGTGGATGTGATGCAGACCCGTCTGGAACTTCTCGGTGACGAGATGATCGACCCTGCTTCTATTGAGGAGAAGAAAAAGCTCATTGAGAAACTGGAGTGTGATATTCAGAAGGACACGGACACTGAGCAGAAACTGACCGAACAGCTCGACTATATGGAAGACTACTGGGAAGAACTGGAGGGCGACTATGAACGAAGGGAAAAGGCAATCGAGTGGATGAAGAACCTCCCGGCGGGGCGGGATGGTACGGTGGCCTTTCTGAATGAAGTGACCGAAGAACACTGCAAGGCATTCCTCCTCTCCATCACGATTCATTCACCGCTGAAGTTTACGGTACACTGGTTCGATGACACCAAGACCGAGGTAGAGATGGATTCCAATATCGAAGATTACCGCAATACCGCAAGCTATTATGACGGGCATACGATGCGCGACGGCAGCCAGCGGAAGAGGCATGTAAGATAAGACCAGTTGCAAGGCTGGAAGAAAGGAGCAGATTATGACAAGACAAAAAGTGGATGTGATCCCCGCCAGTGTGCGCTCGGTACAGAACGGCGGGCAGCTGAAAAGCCAGACCAACATCCGTGTGGCGGCTTACTGCCGTGTTTCCACCGGCGATGAGAGTCAGCAGACTTCCTACACGACACAGAAAGCATTCTACAAAGACCTCATCACCCGGAAGCCCGGCTGGATCTTTGCCGGCATCTACGCGGATGAAGCAAAATCTGGTACGAACCGGGAACATCGAGAGGAATTCAACCGCATGATAAAAGATGCGATGGATGGAAAGCTGGACTACATCGTTACAAAGTCCATTTCCCGATTTGCACGAAACACTATTGACTCCCTGACCTGTACCCGTGAGCTTCGGCAGCTGAAGCCGCCCGTGGGTATCTATTTCGAGAAAGAGAACATCGACACACTGGATGCCAAAGGTGAGCTGATCCTTACGATTCTTTCTGCACTGGCACAGGATGAGAGCCGTTCCATTTCCGATAACATCCGATGGAGCATCCAGAAGAAGTTCCAGTCTGGTGTCCCGCATATCAATCTGAAACGGATGCTGGGATATGAGCTTGGGGCAAATAAGCAGTGGGTCATCGTGCCGGAGCAGGCAGAGATCATCCGGTACATTTTTGACCGCTTCGTGAAAGGCCAGACGGCGAATAAGATCGCACTGGAGCTGAACCAGATGGAAAAGTTCACGGTCAACGGAAAGAAATGGAGTGCCAGCTCGATCCTGATCGTCCTGCGGAATGAGAAGTATGTGGGCGACATCGAGATGCAGAAGACCATCACCAAAGACTTCCTTACCCACCGTTCAAGCATCAACAAGGGCGAAGCACCCCGCTACTATGTGAAGAACCATCATGTGGGTATCATCGACCGTGTGACTTGGGACAAAGTGCAGACCATGCTGTTCGAGAAGCCGAGGGCAGACATGACGAAAGGCCCCGGCAAGAAAAAGGTAAAGAGCATTAAGGGTTCTCCGTTTGGAAACCTGCGCTGCGGTGCGATCCTGGAGAATGGGCCGGATGCCGGAAAACCCTGCGGGGAAGGATTCTTCCGTACAACCTACACGGGTGTGGCAAATGGTTACAGCGATGAGCGGAGTCTTAAGGCGACTGGTGAGGATACCGGAGAGTATCTGGAAAAATACACTTATTCGTATCCCGTTTGGCGGTGCAAGCGTAAGGTCGGGGAGCGGGACGGTGAGCCGCCGAAGAACGGTTCTCCCGACCAGAAAGCGTATTGCCGGAGCAAGAAAGGCTGCATGTCAGATGAGGAAAAGGAAGCTGCAAACAAGCGCTGCCCCTCAGAACGCTACCATGAGTGTGCGCTGGAGCAGAGTTTCATGGAACTGCTCTACAGCATGAAGCGTGATTTTGAACAACACGGAGATGCCTCCATGATCGTGGCGATGTTTGACAATGCCTATGAGCAGGCTGTCCGGCTGGCGAATAACAACAGCATCTCGGTGCAGAGGATGGCAACGGTGGAAAATCAGATCAAGGAGATGGAAGAACGCCTGCAGGATGCCATCAGCCATCAGGTGGCGGCGCTTCGGGAAGCTGCACTGGAACAGAACGTGGAACTGAATGAAGCCCTTTCCAACGGGGAAGTGACCATTGACGACATCGACCTGGACATCCGGAGCGGACTGACACCGGGAAGCATCGGAGTGAGCTTCTATGGGACGGAAACGGAGGAAGGCTCGGAAGCCCAGATTTATACAGAACTTGTGAACGACCTGCAGGAACGGCTGAAAACACTCCAACAGGAACGGCAGACGATCGAGGAGGAACAGGGTGTGCTGGCGATCATGAAAAAGAACTTTGAATACTTCCTTGCCTGCCTGAAAGAACTGCCGGATACCAATGCAGGCGGAATGCCGCTGAGAGTCAACGGTCTGGATGTACAGGGAACCCTGCTTCGGGATGTGGACGGAAATGCCATCGAAGGCCGGAAACGTGCCATCACCAGCGGAAAGCTCAAGCTGACTCCTGAGCGGATCGCAGAAGCACCAGATATGCTCCACTTTGAAAAAGGCATCTACTGTGCTTTTGTTGAGAGCGGGGTACTGCAGGGGGATGTGGCAACCTATAAGACAAACTTCGGTGTGACACTGACCTCAAAGGGCAACCGCAGAACGCTCGACAGCTTCATGGGCTATAAGCGGAGTGACATGGACGGCAATGTGGTCTATGTGGACGCTCCTTATAAGGTGTACGGATTCAGCATTCAGTACCGCAGATACCTGACAACTGCAGCGAAGCGCGAGAGGGAAGAAGCGGTGTGATGGAAGGAGACAGGACCCTGCCGGGTGTGGTTTTTGTGGCTGCATCAGGCAGGGCTTTTTTTGTTTTTAAGGTTTTATTGTGCTGCTATTTTGCCTGCTTTTTTGTCTGGCCTTTTTTACCCGTAAGGATTGCTATGTGCAGAATCCTGTTATATGTTGTGGGTGGCGAGAAATACACATACGACAGAAAATACACATAGCGAGGAGTGTTTGGAATGAAAGATGTAGCTGGGATGCTGGCAGAGAAATATGGTGCAACAGCTGATGAAATTGTGGCGGCCGGTGCTATGAAATTATATCTCCAGAGCATGGAGCCGGCAGAGGCACTGAGAAAGGTAAGGGCTGTGTATGAGCCAAAAGTGATCATGCTTGACAGTGGCGAAGGCGTGCCGGTACAAAGCAATATTGATGGTGCAAAGTACGCTGCGTTCATCGATGAGTCTGTGGCGTTTGCTGCTCAGAAGATGAGAGGGCGTGGGGATGCATTGGCAGAAATGGTTATGGAAAAGCTGAAAGCCGTGGATGGAAAATGTCTGATCAAGTGTGCCAGCGTGGAGTTCATGAGTTTTATCGAGGATGTATATAGGAGTTTGCGTCGGCGTGAATATTAATGGAAAAATTTACAGGTAATCATTTCCAAGGTATTGGATAGGGTTGTTTATTTTTTTTTTAGAAGAGCATGACCGCTTGAAATAAGCGTGTTTTGATGGTAAGATATTGATGGGGAGATTTATTCTTCACAACCTGAAAGAGGGTGATATCCGATGAATAAGTGTAGAGATTTGGATTTCGAGCGAAAGCATGAAGAAGATCTTCAAAGATTGCGAGGTTTTAGGCTTTTGGATGATGATTTCATGAGCAAAGTCTTTGAAGATATAAAGTGTGCAGAATTTTTGTTGCAGATTATTCTGAATCGAGACGATCTGAAAGTGAAAAAATCCAATAGCCAGTATAGCGTTAAAAATTTACAGGGAAAATCTGTGCGGTTGGATATTCTTGCAGTGGATAGGGAAAACCGTGTATACAATATTGAAATTCAGCGAAATGATAAAGGTGCTGGTGTTAAGCGAGCTAGGTATAACAGCGGTATAATCGATGCGAATGTTACTGAACCAGGCGAGCAGTATGAATACCTGAATGAAACTTATGTGATTTTCATCACAGAGAATGATGTTCTTAAAAGAGGACTTCCGATATATCATATTGACCGTATGATTAAAGAAACAGGAGAATCATTTGGTGACGAATCGCATATTATATATGTGAACTCTCAAATCAAAAATGAAACGGCACTTGGAAAACTGATGCATGACTTTTCTTGTACAAGTGCAAAAGATATGTATTATGAAGTATTAGCTAATCGAGTACAGTACTTCAAAGAAGATGAGAAAGGAGTGGCGGTTATGTGCAAGGTTATGGAAGACATGAGAAATGAAGCTGCAAGAGAAAACTCTCTGGAAACAGCCCGTAGCTTGCTGTTGATTGGAAAGCTAACTTATGAGGAAATAGCGCAAGCTACGAAACTCACAGTTGATGAGGTAAAAGAACTAGATGAGAGAAGAAGTGCATAATTGAAACTCATCGCCTACCGGTGCAGTGTGTAACTATTGATATGCTTTTTCCATTGATGGCAGAGAAAACCAGATGTCTAAAAAACTGAAAGAGTGAGCGAAGTGTGCAAGCAGATGGAAGATTTAAGAAATGAGAGTATTCTTGAGGGCATCGACATTGGCGACCTTAGAACGACAGTAAAGTATTATAAAAAGGGCAAGATTACCCTTGAAGAAGCTGCTGAGGACTTGAACATGACTGTGGAAGAATTTAAAGAGAAGATGAACCAAATTCCAGCAGAAGCAGTATAAAACATACCAGCCCACTGGCGCACTGTGTAGATTCCTACATGGTCCGCTGGTGGGCTTCTTTTTTTGTCCTTACCCGCATAAACCACAGACAGCACTTCGGTGTGTTCCAAAGTGCAGTTGTGGCTTATGCGGGCTTTTTTGTTATATGATCAACAAGTTATAAAATCAAACTCCTAAGCCGTATAAAATTGCTTTCATCTCCTTTACCATCCGGGTGAGAATCTCCTGCTCAATTGCATTACAGTCTAAAAGCAGACGGTGGATCTCGGAATCGGCAGTGGACGCGGAGTGCGCCAAACTGTCTACAAGAAGATCATCTGCTGAGATGTTAAGAATATTAGCAATGTCGACCAGAGTTTCAAGGCTGGGGCGGCTGATTGCCGCTTCAATCTGACTGATGTGTTTGCGAGATACATTCAATTTTTCGCAAAATTGTTCCTGAGTTAATCCGGATGCGTTACGGAAAGTGCTGATACGCTTTCCAAGTGCAGTATAATCTAATGCCATGTATGTTCCTCCTTATGTGTACCCGCATAAGGCTGTTACGATTATCCCGCAGAGAAAAATACATAGCAACTTGATTACAGGAATTCTAAGGCCGCAAAGGTCTACACCTCTATCTGTTATGTGGTCTAAGGCTGTTTTGCCACCTGTTGGGTGGCAAAAACGATGATGTGCCACCTGATGGGTGGCAGTCAAAACACCACACATACTCTATAATATAAATGTAGAAAAGACTGCACACAGAAAGGGACGATGATGACGAACAAAGAAGAAAAAGGAATTCTTACATTATACAGTGATGTACAGGCGACTTCTGTTCGTTGGCTGTGGTATCCATTCATAGCAGTTGGAAAGATCACATTGCTGCAAGGTGACCCCGGTGATGGCAAATCCACAATGATGATGCACCTGATAGCCGAGCTGTCTAAGGGAGGAACCTTGCCAGATGGTAAAACCATCGGAATGCCGCAAAGGGCTATTTACCAGTGCTCAGAAGATGGCATTTCAGATACCATTAAGCCTCGGCTTGAAAAATGTGGGGCAGATTGCAGAAATGTGGCCTTCATAAATGAAGAAACATACAGTGGCTTGACACTGGATGATGAGCGCATCCGGCAGGCTATTATAGAATTCCGGCCGCGGCTGGTAGTTATCGATCCGATCCAGGCATATCTTGGAAGTGATTCCGACCTCCAGATTGCAGGAAGAGCCAGAAGGCTGATGCAGCGTCTTGGCATGTGGGCATCTATGTATGACTGTGCCATTGTGCTGATCGGACACCTTAATAAAAAAGAGGGAACAAAGGGTCTTTACCGGAGCCTTGGCAGCATCGATGTTGTTGCCGCTGCCCGGAGCGTTCTACAAGTAGAACGGGATGCGGAAAAGTCAGATATCCGCATTGTGCGGCAGATAAAAAACAGTCTGGCTCCGTCAGATGGTGAAATCAAATTCTCGATAACAGCGGAGCAGGGCTTCAAATGGCTGGAGTGTGAAATTAAGCCAGATCCATCAGCGGAGCCGGAAACACCAGTTTTTGAGTCAAAATCTGAGAAGGCGGCGTATCTGATCAAGAAGCTGCTTTCCGGGGGTGACATGAGATCCAGAGAAATCTATATGCGGATGAGCGATGAAGGTATCAGCCGCAGGACAGCAGAAAATACAAAGAAAGAACTCGGCATCCGGAGTTATCGGAAGATGCGACAGTGGTACTGGAGCATGAAGCCGGAGGAATGAGAGGAAGCAAATGATAAGCAGTGGAGCAGAGGCGGCAGACCGCAAGCAGAGAATCAGAGACAGATATAAAGGCGTGGATACTTCTGAGTTGGAAGTTATCCCGGCAAAAACTGTGGAGGGGCTTGGAGAAAGCACCTCTATCCGTCGTGTTGCCGCATATGTCCGTGTTTCCACTGATAATGATGAACAGACTTCTTCGTATGAACTTCAGAAAAATTATTACACGGATTATATCAAGGCACAGCCGGGATGGGAATTCGTTGGAATCTATGATGATGAAGGCATCAGCGGTACATCATTGGAGCATCGTAAAGGAATGCAACAGCTGATCGAGGACTGTAAGGCCGGAAAGATTGACCTGATCCTCACAAAGTCCATCGCCCGATTCGCCAGAAACATTGTAGACTGCCTTTCCGTCATTGAAACACTGAAAAATCTTGACCCGCCCGTGGGTGTAAAATTTGAAGCGGACAACATCTACACACTGGACAGTAACGGCCGCATGATCCTGACGATTTTGGCATCCGTGGCAGAGGAAGAATCTCATTCCAAGTCTATCATTATGAACTGGTCCATTGACCGCAGGTTCAGCCGTGGACTGTTCCTTACGCCGGCCCTGCTCGGATATGACCAGGACGAGGATGGCAGCCTTGTGGTGAATCAGGACGAAGCACAGACGGTAAAGGTGATTTACTATCTGTACCTGAATGGATTTTCATTCACCGAGATTGCAGAACTCCTGACAGAATATGGCCGGAAGACAAAACTGGGGAATACGGAGTGGAATCCCGGCACTCTTGCAGGTGTCATTGCTAATGAACGCCATTGTGGGGATGTATTGGCAAGGAAGACCTTCACACCGAATTTCCTGACGCATAAATCAAAGAAAAACAATAACGACCGGACGCAGTACCGGCAGAGAGATCATCATGAGGCAATCGTGTCCAGGGAAGTCTATAATGCGGCAAATCATCTGCGGGCATCCCGGAGTTATACAAAGAAAAATCGCCCACTGCCAGTCCTGAGTGTGGTGGATGATGGAATCTTACGCGGATATGTGCCTTTTGATAAGGACTGGACCGGCTTTTCGGCAGAAGAATACCGGGAAGCATCTGAAAGCGTCATGCGGGAAAAACAGCAGGATACGGTAGAAGTCATGAACCGTTTAGACCTCAGCGGATATGAAGTTGTGCGGGCACAGTATTTTGCTACTTTACAGAATCCGGCTATGACGATCTCCAATGGCAAGTTGCGTTTTAATACAGCCTGCCTGAAAAAGTTTGAAGATGTGGAGTATGTAGAACTGCTCCTGAATTCGGTTGACCGCTGCATTGCCATTCGCCCATGCGAAAAGGATAATCCGAACGCAATCCGCTGGGGCAGACTGAAAGAGGGACGCTGGTGCGCCAGTACACTCGGATGCCGCGGTCTGGCAAAAGCCCTTTTTGACATGATGGAATGGGAAGAAGGTTTGAAATACCGTTTCCGTGGGCAGCTCGTGGGACAGAACGATGACAAGCTGATGCTGTTTGAACTGGATGAGCCGGAAATGGTTAAGGTGGAAGAAATTGTCCTGCCATCCAAGGAACAGGATGAAGAGGGAAAAACCGTCAAGCAGACGATCTATATCTTCCCGCCAGAATGGGCAGGTACTTTTGGAAAACCGATCACAAGTATTGCACAGGTTGGCATTTTGCAGCTGGAACATTATGCAGGAAACTGGGATGTGCTCCGGCCGGCAGCAGAGATAGAAGAAATGAATACTTTTACCGCAGATGGCCTGAATGCTCTGCTCCATGAAGCGGAAAAAATAATGGAAGGATGGACTGACACAGATGAATGAAAATACGAACGCCATGCCACCGGAAGAGCAGGCAGAAAATGATAGAGACGCAAGAGCGGAAGAATTAGAAAGTACATTTTCCTATGATGGATACCAGGTCGTGCGGAAGGAGCTGTTTGCACATCTCCGTGACCCCGCGATCGTGATCCGCAAGGACAGCATCACATTTAACACGGCCTGCATCACCGGGCTGGAAGATGTGGTTTATGTACACGTCATGTTCAACAGTGATTTGAAGCGTATTGTTGTACGCGGCTGTGATGAAAACGACAAGGACGCTCTGCGCTGGTGCATCGCCAAGCCAGATAAACGTAAAAGCCGGAAGATGACCTGCAAGCCTTTTTCAGAACTGGTGTATAAGGAAATGGGCTGGGATACCGAATGCCGGTATAAGATGCTTGGATACAGAATTTCATTTGAAGGGGAAACTCTGTATGTTTTTGACCTGCTTGTGCCGGAGATCTTCCATGAAGGCCAGAAGCGAAAAAATGAAACAGACCAGAAAAATGCGCAAGAGACAAAGCCTGCAAATACCAGAAAGGGATTTTACCCAGATGATATTGCAGGTACTTTTGGCGTACCTGTAGAAGAACATCTGAAAGAATCTGAAGTTAAGCAAATGGATGGCTATGTATCAGTGGGGATGCTGACGGGTAAGACCGTCCCCGACACCGGGCTTGATTAAAACGGCCACCAGGATTCCAAGGGGGAAGTGCGCCCATTTTTAAGGAGGGGAGAGTAGTGAACGAAAGAATATGGAACCAGCGGATGCTGGGTCTGACTTTTAATGTCGAGGATGGAAGGATCACAATCTTCCGCAGCACGTTGGAAGCATTAGGCTGGCCAACCCACTATCGCTTTCTGTACAACCGAGAGGCAAAACAGGTAGCTGTGCAGAACTGTACGGCTGAGGATGCAGGAGCTCATAAGACACCGAAGCTGACTGTGAGCAACAGCTGCGAGATCAAGTGCGTGGCGTTGGTGCGGATGATCTACCGGGACATGCGGTGGAACCGGAACAATACATATCGTCTGGAGGGGAAAAGCGTCCCCAGACAGCAACTTGTGAGTTTCGATCTGGACATTCCGTTTTTGGTGGAAAACGGGAAAGCTCTGGACGAAAATCCAAGCCCCACAAAGCCCCTGTGTGGCGAAGAATTGTCCGCTGCGGAAAGTTCCTCGGCCTCGCCAATTAAACGCGACAGTGGGGCGCTGTGAGGGGTGTGTGGCGAAGTCGGCAAAAGGCAGCCAATCGGGTCAGAATCCAGGATGCTTGCAAGGCAGCAAGGTGGAAGGTGACCGGGTGGGCAGGAGCTATACAGACAAGTCTACTCAACAAGTAAATAAAATCACTTTTGCACCTATGAACGTAAAAAATAAGTGATTAAGCTCACTTATGGCTATTGGAAATAAGTGATTTTGTTCACTTAGAAAAAGTGAGCTTTTTACTCCGCCCGGAGTTTTGGGTGATGCTATCATTTGGTAAAAATAAGTGATTATAATCACTGAAAATCATTACAAACTGAAATAAGTGAGCTTAATCACTTATAAGGAAAAAAGTGAATATTTTACGCTCTGATGTACTTTGAGGTCGTCGATTAGTCAATAATCGGCGGCTTCTTTTTTATGCCCGGAAAAGTGGGTATGTAGCGACATATGGCAATAAGTGAGCTTTATACGCCACCGTCGAGCAACTTCTCCGAACAAATTTGAGTGCAGAAATGTCTACTCAACAAACCGTATTGACGTGTGGGCTACATCCTGGCGAACACTCTGCATCATAAAAGTTACGATGGCCGCTTTTCTCATAGCAATAAGGAATGGGCAGAGCAGGTTAGCACCCCGGAGCATAATGCAGACCGCATGACCTTCCGCACGGATTGGGTGGTTGACAGCCACCCGGCTATTCTGGATGGCTTTGTAACGATGTTCCGGGAAGAACTGGATGCGCAGAAAGAACTGGAACAGGAGCAGCCTTTCGTAAAGCAGTTCTATGTGGTCGAAAATTTGCAAGCCGCGCCTTTGAAAATTGAGCGGTTCGGCAATCTGGACGATGCAATGTCGCAGTATCAGGCACTTCCGAACCATTACATGAAAGCCCTGGGAGTGGAGAAAAATCCTGATCCTCTGCCGGGTTCACTGGATGTTTTGCAGTGCAGGAATGGCATTGACACCATCGTGGAGGACTACAAAACGGTTCCGGGCTGGGATAACCCGTATATCCAGAATCGCGTTGTGCAACCGTTACAGGGGGCCTTAGCCGTACAGGATGTGGAACTGGCCTACGAATTGCCGGATGCCTATTTTCACATCCAGACCTGTGACGATGGCTTCGACTATACCTTATATAATAAGGACTTCACGGAACGGGATGGCGGCATCCTTGAAACGGACGGAGATAAGTCTGTGCAGGAGGCTATGACGGAGCTGTTGGCAGAGTTTGGCTGTGATGCAGCACAGGGCAAGATCATGGACGTGGCAGAACTGCGGGAACAGGCTGATACGGTAGCTGAACAACAGGCAGAAGTTTTGAAAGAAAAACTCGCTGCAGAAAGACCTGCACCGGAAGAAACGCTCAGCTTTTATGTTGCGGAGTGTTTGGAGTTTACGTTTGCGGGAGAGTTCCACGACCATCTGACGATGGAAGAAGCCTTGGAAGCCTACGACAAGATTCCGTCCGAACGGATGAATGCTGACAAGTGCATTGGATTCTGCATCGAGGAAGATGGTGGCTTTGTTGGAATGTATGAGTTGGTCGTGAACGATAAAGTGCAGCGCGAGAACATCAACTCCATCAACTACTTTAGGGATGATAAGCTGGTGCAGCAGGCTATCTCCGACATGGAAAAGCTGATGGCGGCACGACAGCAGAGTAAGGAGCAGGAACGCGGCAGTACGAAAAAGTCTGTTCTGGATGCCCTGCGCAGTCTGAAAGCCAAGAAACAGGATCAGCCTGCACAGGAACAGGATAAGCCGAAGAAAGCGAAAAAGAAAGGGATGGAGTTATGAGCAATGTACGCTTTGACGAACTGGAATTGATGCTGATGGCGATGTTTGAGCAGCCGACACTCAAAGATACGATTCAGGTGTTGCTGGAAGTTCAGCCGCTTGTAGCAGAGGATGCAGAGATGGCTGCACTGGTTCAGCAGACCATCCCGAAGATGCAGCAGCTGAACGAGCAGCAGTTCAAAGGGCTGGAACTGGAGTGGTATAAACCGGATGAACCGAATCAGAAAGTAGAAAGGGTGGCAGATGAATAAACAGGTCAGAGTTTTCCAAATCAAGGAGATTCATCATAAGCAAAGGGCAAAATCTTATGCACAGCAGATAGAGGATGGTTTTCTGATTCATCATCAGAATTACCAAAGTGCTTATAAGGGGCAGGTAGGACCGAGTGAAACACCAGTTACAGTTCGGGGGCGTCTGGAAGAACAAAGGCCAAATACATTTATCGGCCGTCCGTTCGGAGTCAGTGATGTTATGGTATGGGATGAAGAAGAAAAGCGAAAATTCTTCTATGTCGATAAAGACGAGTTGGTTGAGTTTGGCGGTTTTATGGATATAGACTCTGCCGGAAATGTTGTTGCCCTCATGGTTCCCAATTACCAGGTTGATGGAATAACAGGAACATGGCTCCCGTATGATAGTGAAGTTGTAGAGGGTGTCTGCTTCTTTATGATGCGGAATGAGCAACGCAGAGATGCTGTTTCTCCAATCGTGGTAGACAGTAAAGGTGTATTTGTGACAGAGGCACCGAATGGCTTTGAAAATGTTCGGGCCACTATTACAGAATATGTTCGCCGCGCTGAAAGGAAACAGCAGGATGTGACAGAACATGAAAAGTGCCTGACGAATGGAACGTATGAACGGGCGCGGGAGTCTGGCACAGAGCAGAACTACAATATGATTGATGGTTGTGTCAACAACAACCCGAAAAAGCCGCGTGTCATTGGCAACAGAGTTTCAGTGTTGGATCGGCTGCATATCAAACTGGAAAATCGAAAGCAGAAAGAACAGGGACAGCAGCAACAGCAGGAGAGAACCCTTAAAAACTAAAAATCTGTTTCCGTAAAGCAAGCCAGCCACAGGACTTTCATTCAGAGTGAAGTCTTGTGGCTGGCTCTTTTTATGCAGTTTTTTAAAGAGATGGTTCGTGACTGCGTTTAGGATGTGTACGGCTATGTTGCTGTGTATGTCCTGTATCAAGGATCATATCAACATTCTGACAAGCGGTTTGCAGTTCGTGATAGTAGTCTTTGAAATAGGTATAGCTTTCGTACCGTGCAGTTCGTATAGATAGCAGTTTTTCTTTCTCAGCCCGCAAATCCTTCATAGTGGGAATCGTGCCATCCGGGGAACTGCGTTTTAAGAATTGAGCGGCTTCCTCATATTTGGCGATTTCATCTTGATGCTCAGAACGATAAATCTTCTTATTGTTGGCCTGTAAAAATTCTTTATATGTGTTTTTTGTAGAAAGATACTGCCCCAGATAGTGAATCTGTTCATTCAACCGTTTCAAATCGGCATCCGTGGACTTTGCGGTATTACGGGCATCTGACATTTTAGCGGAGAGTTCATCCCGCGCTTTTTTCAATTCGTCATAGCTGTCATAGCCGTGTTGCTGTATATAGACGATGGTATTTGCCATCTGTTGCAAATTGGAAATCTTGACTTTCTGTGCATAGGCGCGGTTCTGCTGGGCCTTTACGCAGTCCTGCAAATTCACAACCAAACGAAGATTCGATTTGATATAGAGAACGGCAATGGGGTCGGCAACACTCCATTGCTGTTTTTCTTTTTCAGCGGCTAGAGCATTGCTTTCAAAAAGCATCAGAAGATGATTGCGGTCAAAACTGGTTCCCAGTGTTCGGGCAGAAATGTATTTCTCTCTGTTCGGCAGAAGATAGCTGAATCGCCCACGGTGATCTTTGACAGAAATACCGGATTCGGCTTGAAGCTGTCGGCTGAATTCTTCAAATGATTTTGCTCGCTTTGCCGCCGCAGTAATGGCATCCCGCAGTTTATCCTTTTCGGTTTGAAATTTGGTTCGCATGGGTGTGAAGCCTTCTGCAACAAGTTCAGCGTTCAATTTGTCCAGATTGATCTGCCCGCGCTGTTTAGCATAATACTCCTGCTGCGTGATTTTGTTGACAGATGGGGAAAGCAAATCGACCTGATTGAGATTTTCTCTCATGCAGATGTTCATAAGAGACTGCTGTAAATGCTTTAAGTAATCTTTTGTCAGGTGGTGCTTGTAGCCAGCTTTACAGTCGATGGGACGTTCCATAAAGTTTTTTTGCGGAACATCCAGCTTTCGCAAACTGTTGATTACGATATGTACATGGATATTGCCGCTGCCGTTATGCCCGTCCATGTGGGTACAGACCAATGCCTGATGGCCAGGAAAATTTGTTTCTACATATTCCATGCCGATGGCCTGCGCTCGTTCTCCTGTGAGTCCGCATTCATCTTTATCCGCAGGATCGAAGCTGATGAGATAATGATGTGTCTTGATTTCATCATAATTCTGATTTTTATTGTACTGTGCATTGAGCATTTCACACTCTACATCAAAAAGTTCTGGTTCACAGTTGATGCCATCCAGCAGAATATCCCGGCGGAGCACCCAGTTTCCATTTGCATCCAGCAGAGGTTTCTTCAAGACCTCATCGTGCTCATATTTCAAATAGTCGAGTGCCGCACCGTAGTCTGCGCTTTTACCTGCGACGTGTTTTAAGATTGCCACGATAATCACCTGCCAATTCAGCAATATCTTTCCGCATGGAGCGGAGGTCGGTCATGCAACGATTGATCTCTTCCAACATAGCGCGAGATTGGATACCACCGCTGTTAAAGAAGGCTGCAATCTGGTTCAGGTTATTTCCGATATGGGAAAGCTGTCTTGCAAAATCTCGCAGTTCTGCAATGTCGGCAACGATGTTGTAATGAACGTGAAGTTTTTCGGTTATGGCCTGTTTCCTTACATAAACGGCAACGGGATAGCCAGCCTGTTCAGCAGAACATGAAACCAGTGCGTACTCCACATCGGTAAAACGAACCATTACATTCTTAGTCCGTCTGATACTTTCGTCTTTTTTGGGCCGAGTCATAGTGTGATCCTCCTGCATTTTATAGTTGCGAAGCAATTCCCGATAAGCCGTAGGCGGTCGGCTGCGAACACATTCATGTGGAGCCAGATAGCCAAAATCCGAGATTTTGTGCGTACCGTGGGAATGGGGAACGGAATCCCCATCAAGATTGCCAAGAACGAAAAATCACGAAAGTGAGTTTTGAGTTACCATAGGCGAATCTTGCTCTAAGACAGGGAAACCCTGGTGTTGCAGTATAGGCCTTGCCATCAGAAAAAGAAGTGCTTCTATAAATAGGAATCCGCAGCCTTTATTTGGAATACACTTTCCAGATTTTTTTGAATTTCTTTCAAAAACTGTATTCCAAAATGCCCTTCTGGATTCCTATTAGTAAAGGGGGATTGATCCGATGAAGCAGAAAGAGCGACTGGACGAAAAAGTGAAGCAGGAGCGAACGGAGCCTGACCATCACAGAAAAATCATTATTAAGGGCATCACCGTGTATGAATCGTTCCGACCAGAAGGCAGTGAACTGTGGGACTGCCTCTTGCAGAGTATGGGGAAACACTGAAAAAAAGATTTTTTAAAATTGTGCGCTACAGCTTGATTTTCGTGCCGCAGCTTGGTAGAATACAGACGGGTTAAGTAAATATGTGCAATCAAAAGCCATTAACTTTCTGGATTTTACCATGCGAATTGCGTGGAGACAGGAGGTTTAATGGCTTTGTTTTTTTATAAGGAAAAGAATAAGGACATACGAGCAGCAGCCTATCTGAGGTTGTCTATCGAGGACGGAGATAAGGCTGAAAGCAACAGCATCGGAAACCAGAGAGAACTGATCCGGGATTTCGTTGCAGAACGACCAGAACTGCATTTGGTAGGAGAATATGCAGATGATGGTTACACGGGAACTAATTTTGAGCGACCAGGCTTTACGCAGATGATGGAGGACATCAAATCCGGCAAAATCAACTGCATCATAGTCAAGGACTTGTCTCGACTTGGCCGTAACTACATTGAGATGGGAAAGTATCTGGAACAGATTTTCCCAATGATGGGGATTCGGTTCATCGCCATCAATGATAACTACGATAACGCAAACACTGAGAGCAGTGATTCGGATAGCATCGTGGTTCCCTTCAAAAATCTGCTGAATGATTCCTACTGCAGGGACATTTCCATTAAGGTTCGGAGCCAGTTGGACATTAAGCGGCGCAAGGGAGAGTTCATCGGCGGGTATGCAATGTACGGTTACTGCAAAGATGAACGGAACAAAAGCCGGTTGGAGGTGGATGAGTATGCAGCAGATGTTGTTCGTTCTATCTATCGCAGAAAATTGGAAGGCATGAGCGCAAAGGTTATTGCGGAACAGCTGAACAGCGAGGGGGTTCTGGCTCCCAGTGAGTACAAACGGCTGTGCGGATTAAATTATCACAGCGGTTTCAAGGCTGGAACCCATGCAAAGTGGCAGGCGATTCAGGTACTTCGGATTTTGAAAAATGAAGTTTACACCGGAACGATGGTGCAGGGAAAACGGCAGAAAATTAATTACAAGATTAAGAAAATCCGTGACGTAGAAGAATCCGGCTGGATCAAAGTTCCCAATATGCACGAGGCCATCATTCCGCAGAAATTGTTTGACACCGTGCAGGAAGTTTTGAAGCTGGACACCTGTGCATCGAAAGGACAACAGACAGTCAATCTCTTTTCAGGTATGGTTCGGTGCGGGGGCTGCGGACAGAATATGGTGCGGCGCACTGTATCAAAAAATGGAAAGAAGTATGTTTATCTGCACTGCATCACAAATCATAACGGCCTGGGCTGTTCTTCACACCTTATCAGCGAAAGTAAATTAGCAGAAGTGGTGCTGGCTGCATTGCAGGGAAAAATTCAGCAGATCAGTGGACTGGAACAGCGGCTGGATGAAATCAACGAGATTCCTAAAAATCAACGCAGGTTAAAATCGGTAGAAGAGCACATGAAAATGCTTGAACAGGAAGAACAGAAATACCAGACCCTGCGCCGTCAGCTTTACGAAGATATGAGCAGCGGCATTGTCAGTAAGGATGAGTATAAAGAGTTCAGCCGTTCCTTTAACGAAAAAGTCGAAAATATCTGTAAGGCAAAAACGGAAATGAACCGACAGCTGGATAGCCTGAGCAATTTGGATGTGGAACATTTGCCGTGGATCGAAGATTTTAAATCCTATCAAAACTTAACGAGTTTGAATCGCCGTGTTCTGGTAGAACTGGTGGAAAGCATTACAGTCTATGATAAAGAGCACATTCACATCCAATATCGCTTCGACCAGGAAATCCGCAATGTGCTGGAATATTGCAACAGCGTTCCGACAACAGAAACGGAGGGGAGTACAGTATGAAATGTGTAAGCTATACTCGGACGATGCCTTGGAAAAACCATACAGGTGAACTGACGATTGCCGACCAGAATCAGCGTATTGCAGAATACTTAGCTGAACATAAAGAAATGGATTTACAGAAAAAGTATTCTGACCGTAAGGGTGTAGAAAACGCAAGTGCGGCATTTGACAAAATGATTGATGATGGAGCAGAGCGAAAATTTGACTGCATCATTGTAGCATCTATGTATTACTGTGGGCCTGGCTTTCCGGCGGCGCGTCAGTCAATCAAGGAAACTCTCTATGAGACAGGCGTTGATCTGATCGTTCTGGAAGAAGGACTGGATACCAGAACTGCCAGTCGAAAAGAGGTTGAGGACTATTTTGAGGAGAAACGCTGCGAGATGCACGCAGAAATCATGTTTGCATGGAGGAAGAAGCAGGGCGCAGGATTCCGGCTGACCAATTCCGTTCCGTATGGTTATATCCGCAGGAATGGTGAAAGCAACATGGTAAAGGATGAAGAGGTTGCTCCGTATCTGAGCGAAGTTTTTTCCAGATATGCATCGGGACAGAAGATGGGCGATATTGCAAAATGGTTGAATGAACAGAATGTCGAACCACCGATGAGGCACAAAAAAAGAATTCAGGGAAAACCATATGAGGGAGAATCTGATCTGTGGACATCGGATAATCTGAGGGGATTGTTCAGAAATCCAACATATACGGGTGCAACGGCAAACGGAAGCCGTCAGATTATTGCAGAGAACTGCCATGAGCCGTACATGACAAAAGAACAGTTTTATGCGCTTCCTTGCAATATGCAGCAGAGTGAAAACAAAATATCAACTCGGAAAAAATATAAAAAACCGAATCCTCTTGCAAAGCGCATCATTTGTACCTGTGGACGTCCACTTTATTGGCATAAGGATAAGAAAACGGGAGAAGAACTATTCTATTGCAGCTACTGCCGTGCTCATAAGGAGAATGGAAAGGAATTGAAAGCTCCGGCTGCATCTGTATATAAAAAGGTGATAGATGCTATGGAGAGAGAACATCGGGAAGAAGAAAAGATGTACTCCGCAATTCAGCAGGGAGCTGGCAGAAAAGCAATTGAAGCAGTAAGAGCTGATAGTTCGATGCAGATGAAGACCATTCTGGCTGAACTTAATATGGAACAGTTTCGCCGTGTACCGTTGTATGAAAGCTATATGGCTGATGAAATCACGGAAGAACAATATCAGGCTGAAGTGCTGGATTATGAAGAAGCCCATCGAAAGCTGAATGAACAGCTTACAACAATCATGGAAAATACAATGGTATGGGAACGGGCATTGAGTTTGCGAAATCCGTGGATTCAGCAGATGGAACAATATAAGACCCAAGAGGCACTGGATCGTAATTTTGTGAAAAAGTACATTGAACAGGTCGTGGTTACATTTTTAGGCGATAGACAGGCAGAAATCAGTCTAACGATGAAAACAGAGGAATGGAAGCAGATGCTTGAACGGATAGAATTGGAGGGTACAGACGATGGCACGAAAAAGTAGAAAGAATTTGCTCCAACCGGAACAGGCAACGGTTTCAGTGCAGTTCCCGGAATTGGATGAAGAAAAGATACCAACTGCAATCTATGGACGGCTTTCGGTGGAAGATGATGAAGATAACGAAAGCATGGAAACACAGATTGCACTGGTGCAGGATTTTATTAACCGTAGCAGTGAATTAAATTATGTAGATACGTATTTTGACAATGGATTTACAGGAACAAATTTCAAGCGCCCGGCCTTTACCCGTTTGATGAACGATGTGCGGCAGAAAAAAATCAAGTGTATCGTTGTAAAAGACCTATCGCGTTTTGGCCGTAACTATCTGGAAGCGGGATACTATATTGAAACCGTATTTCCATTTCTAGGTGTTCGCTTGATTGCTGTCACCGATCATTTTGATAGTACGCGCAAAGAGGATATGGAAAGCCTGGCTCTCCCGATTCGGAATATGGTCAACACCATGTATGCGAAAGACATTTCCAAAAAGGTGTGGACTTCCCTGCAGCGTAAAAAAGAAGCCGGCTATGCAGTCGGAAGTGATGCTCCGTTTGGATATATTCGGAATCCAGTGACAAAACGAAATGAGATTGACCCGGAAACAGCCTTTTATGTACAGTTGATTTTCCAGTGGGTACTGATGGGCGTAGCGATTTTTGAAATCGCCAGACGGTTGACTCTGCTGAAGGTTCCAACCCCACGGGAGTGGCATCGGAAAATTGTTGAGGGAAAGGAAGTTGTTACTTATAAAAAATGGGGCGAAACCTCGGTACGGCATATGCTGGCAAATCAAACCTATGTGGGAGATACCATCAATAATAAAAGTACACAGAGATTTTTTGCTGGGCAGGACAAACGTGACTTGTCGAAAGAGCAGTGGTATGTGGCAAAAAATACACATCCAGCCATCATTGCAAGGGATGATTTTGAAAAGGTGCAGGAGATTCTGACGAAGAATCAGAAGGTGTTCAAAACAGTAAGAGCTGAATCGGAACAGATTCGCACGGAGTATCAGAATGACCTTGCCGGAATGGTGTTCTGTGCAGACTGCGGCAGATCGATGGATTTTGATAGGCTTCCGCATGGAGCAGAAGAAAGTAAAAAGGTTTGTTACTATATTTGCAGAGCAAGGCAGGCGGATGATAAGTGCATCGGACACCAGATTACGGAAAAGTTGTTGAAAGCTCTGGTAATGGATCAGCTGCATCTGTTTATTGTTCGGCTTAGTGATAAGCGCAAAGTTCTGGAAGAGCTGCGAAAAATCGAAGATATGCAGAATCCTGTCTACCGTGCAAAAAGTGAGATTATGAGCCTGACGGATAAAGTTAGCCAGATGGCAAAGAAAAGAGAACAGCTTTATGCAGATTATGTGGCAGGCGTGGTGGATTCTGAAGATTATCAATTGATTCGGGAAGATTATTCCAAACAGTATGACGGCCTGCGAGCAGCACTGCAGAGAGCAGAAGCCAAAAAGGTGGAAGTAGAACAACAGATCAGAGAATATCTGAATATGACTTCCAACTTGGAAGAGCATCTGGATGACTTTGGATTTGATGCTCAGCTGGTAAAATCCCTTGTGCAGAGAATCGAAGTGAGTGCAGATAAGCGGATTCGCATTGTATTTGGATTTCAAGATGTGTTTGCGGACCTTGGAAAGGAGAGTGCGGGAAAATGATTGCAGCGTATCAGCGCATTTCAAGGGCAGACGGTGATTTGGGTAAAGATGGAAAAGACAAGAGCAACAGCATCAAAAACCAGAAAGAACTGATCCAGCGGTATATTTCCCACAAAGAGAGTCTGCAAAATCTGCCTGTGATGGATTTTGTGGATGATGGTTACACAGGCAGCAATTTCGACAGACCGGGCTTTCAGAAAATGATGGATGGTGTGCGCAGTGGCGAGATTGATACCATTATCGTAAAAGACCTGTCTCGTTTTGGACGCGATTACATTGGTGTGGGCGAATACATGGAGCAGATTTTTCCACTACTGGGTGTCAGGCTCATCTCCATCAATGACAACTATGACAGCAGCAATTATAATGGTACAACCTTGGGGATGGATTTGGTTGTCAGCAACCTGGTAAACACCATGTACTGCCGAGATGCAGGAAAGAAACTTCGGACAGCCAACCGAGTGAAGTGGCGCAAGGGTATTTCTACAGCGTCTGCTGCACCGTTTGGTTATCAGTTTGACCCGAATAGAAAAGGATCATATATCATTGACCCTCCAGCGGCAAAAATTGTCCGTCGCATTTTTGACCTTGCGATTCTGGGATTGGGAACGCGAGAAATAGCGATGGCATTGAATGATGAAAATGCTCCTGTGCCGAGTGTTTATAACCGGGAGCATAAGGCGTATGGAAAAGAAACGACTTACACGATTGCACCTGTGATTCTTTGGGATAGTTCTCGCGTCTGGAAGATTCTCACGGCTTATGTGTACACCGGAGCGATGGTTCTGGGAAAAAGTCAAAGATTGATTTCCGGCAAGAAAATCATTCGCATTGTTCCAAAAGGGCAACAATACATTACGGAAGGAACCCATGAAGCTATCGTCAGCCGGGAAGAATTTGAAAAAGCGCAGCTTGTCATAAGAAATAACGGACATAGAGTAGTGATGGGAAGCGTGGATTTTCCCCTTAAGGGAAAAATTCGATGCGGTAATTGCAGACGAGTCCTGGGATATGACTACAAACAGGCTTCTCCCATATTCTGGTGCAGAGAGGGAATGGAACTTATCGGTCAGACCCAATGTTCATCGGAAATATATCAGGCCAGTGATATTGAAAATGCAGTGTTTCAGGCATTAAAAAAAGAACTTTCTCTATTGGACTCACTCTATAGTGATATTAAAAAGGAAGAACAGAGCTTAAAAGAAGCCAGTAGAAAGGCAAGCCGCCGAAAAACTTTGATGGAGCAGGAACTGAAAAATCTGAAAGGTGAGAAGATGCGGATGTATGAGGAGTACGCGGCAGGAACGCTCTCCCTGGACAATTATAAGAGCAAAAAACTGGAATGCGATAGGAAGATTGCAGAAGTGCAGGACAAAATCGAACAATTCAAAGCGGAAGAATCTGTCAAGAGCGTTGTTCCAGGGACGGTGCGGGCAGCAGCAGAACAGGCAGAAAATTTTCTGCACGGCACGAGACTTACGGCAAGCATGGTGTCAGCCTTCATTGAAAATGTTTATGTGCATGAGGGTGGGCGTATCGTAGTACGGTTTAAATATGAGCAGAGTATACAGGATGCCGTGAGAGCATTACACACAGAATGAATTTCAAAAAGGCGAAGTTGCCCATGATACAACATCAAAGAGTATGTTATAATATGGGCAACAGACCAACCGGAAGGAGAAGGACGAAATGAGTATAACCCGAAAGCTGGCAAAACTGATATTGACCTTATTGACCCTGCCGCTACTCGTCGTAGTATGGCTACTGAAATGGTTCGTGACGTTCCTTCATTGCTGTTCGGCATGGATATTCTATCTGCTGGGCAGTGTGCTGCTGGCAACAGCAGTGCTTTCGTTCCTGATGAAACAATCGCAGGGGATAGAAGCACTTCAAATGCTGATCGGTGGATTTGTGATTTTTATGATTCCGCAGGTGGTCGGCAGTGTGGTGGTATTTTTGGAACTGGCAACAGCAACGATTCGGCAAGTATGGTACATATAAGGAGAGGTGAAACCTAGAAAATGAAATTAGCAGCGATTCATCATGTGGCAATCATCGTTTCAGATTATGAGAAATCGAAAGACTTCTATGTGAATAAGCTGGGATTTGAGATTGTACGAGAAAACTTCCGTGAAGAACGGAATGACTGGAAACTGGATTTGCGTGTTGGTGAGGGTGCTGATGCGATTGAGCTGGAGATCTTCGCAGAGCCGAACCCACCTAAGCGCGTGAATCGACCGGAAGCCTGCGGACTACGGCATTTGGCGTTCCGGGTGGATGATGTGGAAGCCACTGTAGCAGAACTGGAACAGATGGGGATAGGATGTGAACCGATTCGATTTGACAGCTACACCCAAAAGAAGATGACATTTTTCTTTGATCCAGATGGTCTGCCATTGGAACTGCATGAATAAATGCTTGGAGAATAACAATAGGATGGTGAGCAAAATTGGCAAGATGGGAACGAGAAGGGATTCCGCATAAAGGATGGAAAGAAATAGGAATAGAAGATTTGGGTGAGGATTTAGAATTTGGCGATGACGTAGAATACGAACAGTGCGAAATGTGTGGACAAGAGAAAATACGCTACGTTCACATTTTACAGCATTCTGATTTTAATGGCGAACTGCGTGTGGGATGCGTATGCGCAGAACACATGACGGACGATTATATCAACCCTCAAAAGTCTGAGAGAGAACTAAAAAATCGCTTGAATCGCAAGAAAAATTTTATGCGCAGAGAATGGCAGGAACGCGCGCAAGGAAAATATGTGCTACGGTATAAGGGCGAAAATATAACGATTATGAAAAGTAAGTTTGGAGCAGGTTGGGGTGTTCTCTATGGAGGACAAAGTGTGTTTCGATATAATAATCGTAGAATTGATGATTTTCATACGGCTAGGCTAATTGCATTTGACCTTTTTGATGAGCAATATGAATCCAGAGGAGAAGTTCAGCCATATTGGGATGGTATGCGCTGGCTTTATTATTAAAGCTGTACGCTGATGGAAAAGTAAACAAAAGGTAACACCCGTCTAGGTGAGAGGATGTAAATCTTCTCGACTAGGCGGGTGTTTCATTCCGTAGGAATGGGAAGGTTACAGATTGAAAAGGTCTAACTAGCTACCGAGCAGCTATGCAGAAAAGTGGTTGCAGCGACTTCTTGATCTAAGGTGGATATCGAGTTTCAGCTACCACAAACGAAGGCTCACATAAACCACAGACAGCACCCAGGAGGATTCGAGGGTGCGTCTGCAGCTTATGCGGGCTTTTTTTATTTTGTGATTTTAATACGGATGGATGTTAAATTCCAAAGCTGACAAGAGTGGCCTTTAACTCCCTCGCCGTGCGGATAATGATTTCCTGCTCAGTTTCGTTGCAGTCTAATAAGAGGCGATGTAAATCGGAATCAGAGGAAGAAAGAGAATAATCGAGGCTGTCAACCAGTAACGCATCGACAGAAATATGTAGAGCATTGGCGAGATCAACCAAGATTGGCAAACTGGGGGTCTTGACTCCGTTTTCAAGATAGGCAATATATTCACGACTACAGTTGGTCAAATCGGCAAGCTTTTCCTGAGTCATGCTGAACTTTAAACGATAAAAACTGATTCGTTTACCTAAAGCAATGCGATTAACGGACATAGAAAACATTCCTTTCTTACGCCCGCATAAGACATTACCATTATTTACGCTTTTAGTCGTAATAACAAGAAGAGAATAATGAGTTCAGAGTACATAAGTGTTCACCCTCATCAATCGTGTATTCTGAAAGCAAAATGTAAACCACCTGTTTACATTCTGGAGCACGTGTAAACAGGTGGTTTACAGAAAAAATCATCTGAAAAGAGTATAATAAAAGCATGAAATCAAGCTGCGAAAATAAAGTGGGGAAAACGAAATGG
>ENA-OPDA01000354-OPDA01000354.1-human-gut-metagenome-genome-assembly--contig:-NODE-354-length-34324-cov-4.874581_pt1 | contig 34324 bp, 16 predicted proteins | sample MGYA00241253_ERZ501486 | MGnify/ENA primary metagenome ERZ501486 (study PRJEB25962, sample SAMEA2042510) | human gut metagenome | biome: human gut; feature: human-associated habitat; material: faeces... | reverse complement strand
TGTTCCCGGAATCAGTCCCCCGCCTTTTAAATCCACCGTTTTCGCGGTTGCAACAATTCTCAGTCTGTAATAACCATCTTTACAATACTTTACTTCAAAGCATTGAGCCAGTGTTCCATTAGACTGATACATCTGCAATTTTGTGCCATTTGCAGAATTTGCACCACTCAGATCCAGAACCATCTTATTATTTGTAAGGGAAGTCAGTGCATAATAACCATCTTCGAGCACTTTCCCTTCCGATGCTACGACCACTTTTGTATTATAGACTTTAAACATCTGTGCTGGTGTTTCATTAGAATCATAGATCTGAATCTGCGTTCCATTTGCATTTCCCGCCCATGACACATCTAATACCAGATTCCGTCCCAAAGCTGAATAAAATGTATAGGTTCCATTTTCATTTTTTACAGGAATCCATTTCTGCGCCCTGGAATTATTACTTTGAAATTGCTGTACAGCTGTTCCACTTTTAGCTGTACCATTGCTCACATCCAAAACTTTTCCGGATCCAATATTCAAAATTCTTACATATCCGTCTCCTGTAGCTTCGACTTTCCATCTCTGCGCATTCGTATTATTTGACTCATACAACTGAATTTTAGCCCGATCATTTTTTGATCCATTCGAGACATCCAGGGTCATTTCTGTCTTTATTGACGTTGTAATCTGATAGGTCCCATTTGTCAGATCCGAAATTTCTGCTTTTGTTGCCGCAAAAGTATCAATCTCTTTTTCGCTCCAATAAAAATCAGATTGTTCAAACGTCCATCTTACTACTCTCTCATCATCTGCCGGAACTGTAATCAGTTCTCCGTCTGCTGCACTTCCTAGCATTTGATTGTTTGCCGCATTTCGGATATACATCTGACCATTTTCGTCCTTCTCAATCTTCCAGAATCTCTGTAATGCTTTTCCGGCTTCTGTTCCAGATGCTGAAACTACAGCTCCCGGAACAACATCTCCTAAATTTGCATCCAGAAATCTGCCTGAATATACTGAACAAATCGTATACGCTGCTTTTTTTTCATTGTATGCTATGTAAAAAGCCTTTTTCGCGGACTTTCCATCTTTGGAAACTTTCCGGACCCCGCTTCCATCAGAACCACTGTTTATAGTAAGTGTCTGATCTCCATTTGTAATCAGATAGGTTCCATCTTCTATCGTGCGTTCACTTTTCACCGTCTCTGTTTGCGTACTGTAAAAAGCAAAATCCGTTCCACTTGTATCTGTCTTTTCACAAATTTCCACATTGTTACTGTCTGTCACGTTGAGAACCAGTTTCTTACCAAGTGCTGAATAAAGAATAATTGTTCCCTCTTCATTTGGTACAGCTACCCACTTCTGCGCTGCTGTCATATTCTTCGTATATTGCTGTACATTCTGACCATTCGCGGCAATGCCACCATTTACGTCCAGTGCTTTTTCTGAACCAGTGTTCGATAAAATAAGATAACCCTTTGAATCATGTACCACTTTCCATCTCTGTGCAGCCGTCATATTTGATTGATATGCTTGTACATTTGCACTGTCGGCTTTTGATCCATTTTTAACATCCAGCACCTGACGGCTTCCCTTTTCCCCGATCACATATTCACCATCTGGAATCACATCTCTGTATACACCAGCCAGCTCATCCATATTCTCTGTTTCAGTCTGCGTCTTCACTTTCTCAGATTTATCCTGTTGCACTGCATCTGTATCCTCTGAATCATCTTCTGATGTATTTAAATCTGGTTCCCTGACTTCTGGTTCTCTGACTTCTTCTGCTTCCTCAGTCTGATTATTCCCATCCGATATCTGATCATCTGCATCTTCATTTTCGAAATCCTGCACTGGCTCTTCGTCCACGCCCTCTGTCTGCTGCGCAGGTTCTTCCGCTGCTGCATAAGATACTGGTGCAATCCCTGCTGTCAATGTAATCATAAGCATTACCGGAAGCAGCTTTCTAATCACATTACTCTTCATCTTCCATCCTTCCCCCTTTTACCTTATAACTACTGCCTGCATACCTCGTGCTGTATAAAGCATACTGATCCAATTTGCATCTTCTGTCAGATAACCGGAAATGGAATCTGACAGATAAACTACATTCTTGTTTCTATCATATCCTTTTAAAACCACCGTATGCGAATTCGTATAAGTTCTGTATTCTTTTCCATTATACCATTGTGAAGCATAACATGCACCTAAAAACTGCTGATAAATTGTAGTCCATATAATAACAGGATTTCCTTCATCCAGATAATCATACAACTTCTGCCAGGAACTGCCTGACACATCATACGCCCGTTTATTACTTCCGTGACTCTTCAGAAAACCGTTGGCTGCATTGGTAAGACCTGGTGCAGAAGTACAATTACCGTTAGAACTATGTGGATTTCCCCAAAAACAGGTTACAAAATTCCAACTACTGCGTGGAAGATAAGAATCTGCTATTGTCGACTTTCCAATATTATATCCATAATATTTCAGCACATTCGTAAGTGCAACCGATTCACAGCCCGTTGGAAGTTCTGGATACTGTTGCACACATGGAACTCCCAGGTTAACGGGCTCCGGTGTATAACTTGTAGATACAAAGGAAAATCGTTGTCCTCTACCTGCATTATCTGTGTAAACCTGAACATTTGCCCCATTATAGCTATTTTCCCCCGAAACATCCAGCACTAACGCATCGCCGAGTAATGAACTGATTCTAAATCCACCTTTCCCAGTATACGTAATCTTCCATTTCTGTGCATTTGAACCGTTGCCATCCCATTGCTGAACATTTGCCCCGGCTGTTCCCGATCCATTAAGTACATCCAGATATTTCTTACTTTTTGCATTAACGATGCTGTATGTACCATCTGAATTCCGGGTAATATTCCACTTCTGCGCACCGGTATTATTCGACTCCCATGTCTGAATATTCGCTCCTGATTTTCTGGATCCTGAACTTACATCAATTACCTGCTTCCGGTTACTGCTAATCTGTATAAGATAAATTCCATTAGCAATCACCGATGTCCCATCTATACGAAAACGCTGCGCATTTGTGGAATTCGCAGCATATGTCTGTACTTTTGTTCCATTTTTATTTGTACCACCTGCAACGTCAAGAACTTTTCCGTTTCCTACATTTTTCAGAATAAGATATCCCTTTGAAATTGTAGGCATCCACTGTTGATCTTCCTCCCCGCTTTCCTTCATCTGTACAACATTTCCATTTACGTCTGCAGTCAGCATCAATCCCGATACCAGAGATTCAAATGAGTATGTATTTTCTCTCCCTTCTACTGCCATAATCTTCCACTTTTGCGCAAGACTTCCATTTCCCTGCCAGATTTGGATTCCTGCGCCATCTGACATTGATCCATTTTTCACATCAAGCCATTTTCCTGCATCCAGACATGTACTGATTGAATAAATGCCTTCCTGCATCAGATTTGTCCGTCTCACCAGATAAAACCTCTGTTCATCTCCCTCACTGCTTTCTTCCCCCTGCAAATTGGTTCCTGAACTTCCTGCTTTATTCGCGAGGCTTACAGTAAGTCCGCTTGCCACATTTTTAAATGTATAAGTTCCGTCTTCATTGACGCAGACTGAAAACAACTGATCTTTTTTATCTTTCACAGAACTCCACTGCCTGATATTTGTTCCCGGGACAACATCCCCTCCTGCAACTTCCAATACCTTATCTGTCTGTGCGCACAGGATACGATAATATCCCTCTTCATAAACAAACTTAAAAAGTTGGGCATAGGTCTGATTTCTGCTGTAAATCTGTGCATTTGCTCCATTATTTGAAGACGCACCTGATATATCTACTGCTGACTTTTCGTTACTTTTAGGTACAATTTCATACCAGTTTTCACTGATTCCAAAATCTTCACATGTTCCAATTTCAGCAGTTGTATTTGTAAATAAAAACTGCTGGGCAGTTGTTTCGTTCTTGCGATAAACCTGCACATTACTTCCATTTTTTATGTTTGCTCCTGTCACATCAATCACAAGATTTTCTGTCAGAGCTGAATATAACAGATATTTTCCATTTTCTAACCTTACAGCAATCCATTTCTGCGCACGTGTTCCATTGCTCGTATACTGCGCTACATTATTTCCAGAATTCCCCAGCCCATTCACAACATCTAATGCTTTTCCTGAACCCATATTGATGAACGTAAGATAACCTTTTTCATCATGTGTCACTTTCCACTTTTGCGCAGCAGTCGTATTGGATTCGTAAATCTGGATATTTGCGCTGTTATCTTTTGACCCCCCAGATACATCTAGCACCTGCCTTCTGCTCAGTCCACTGCGAATCACATAAATTCCATCCGCTAAAGCATCTATGCTTTCTGCTGCTTTCTGATCCATCTCTGTATATATATCTTCTACGGTTCGAATCTTCCATCTCTGAGCCGGTGTACCATTGTCTGACCATATCTGGAGTCTCGTTCCCTGCGCACTTTTTCCATTTACTACATCCAACACAAGATTCTCATCCAACGCTGATACCAGACGAATTCCAGCCTCTTCTTCTATCGCAATCCATTTTTGCGCATAAGTTCCATTAGCATCATAAAGCTGTACCGCTGTACCGCTTTTGGCATTTCCGCCCGATACGTCCAGTACTTTCCCTGATTTTTTATTCAGAAATGTCAAATATCCTGTTTCATCACAAATCACTTCCCATTGCTGGGTACTCGCAAGGTTTTCATTCCACAGACAGATTGCTGTACCATTCTTAGTTCCCCCATCCACAGTGTTCATCGCCATATAGGTATCCAGTACAGTGTTAATAAGATTATTCCCCTCTGATATTAAACCTTTGTTTTCTTCCGCAAGTAGATCCAATCGTTCCCGCATGGTCATTTCTTTTTCTTCTTGCTGATCAGAATCTTTGAGTTCTGCATCATCTTTCATCTCCGAATCTGTTTCTGTTGAATCCTCTTCCGCTAGGTCTTCTGCCGGCTCTTCAGTTGGCTCTTCAGTTGGTTCATCCGAATCCATAACTTTATCAGTCTCATTTTCGTTTCCCGCATTATCCGGATTTTTATTCTCCTGAACTTCAACTTCACTGTATTCCTGATCTGCTGCCATCGAAACAACCACACTGTTCCCAATCAGACTGCATACTAGCGCAGCCACCGTTATGAAATAGCCTGTTCTTCTCTTTTTCCTCATAAATTCTCCTTGTAGACAAAAAGGTATGATGCATCCACATCATACCTTACTCTGTTTTATTCCGCTGTATGCTCTTCCAGCTCCAGTCCAAGTTCTTCCAGCTGCTTCGGATCCACTCTCTCCGGTGCTTCTGTCATCAGGTCAGATGCATCTTTTACCTTCGGGAACGCGATCACGTCACGGATGCTGTCCTGTTTTGCCATCAGCATAACCAGACGGTCAAGACCGTAAGCAAGTCCTGCGTGTGGCGGCACACCGTATTTAAATGCATTCAGAAGGAATCCGAACTGCTCCTGTGCCTGTTCCGGTGTGAATCCAAGTACTTCAAACATTTTACTCTGGATCTCCTGGTTGAAGATACGGACACTTCCGCCTCCGATCTCGTTACCATTCAGAACGATGTCATATGCTTTTGCACGGACTCTTCCCGGATCACTGTCGATGTACTGAAGGTCTTCTTCCATCGGCATGGTAAACGGATGATGCATTGCTGTGAAACGGTTCTGTTCATCACTCCACTCAAGAAGCGGGAATTCTGTGATCCACAGGAATTTGTATTCATTCTTATCAAGGAGTTCCATCTGGCGTGCCAGTTCCAGTCTGAGTGCACCAAGAACATCCCATACAACTTTATTCTTATCTGCCGCAAAGAGAAGAAGGTCTCCATTCTCTCCAGCCATCGCTTTAATCAACGCTGCTGTCTCTTCTTCCGTCATGAATTTTGAGAAAGAAGATTTGACAGTTCCGTCTTCATGGATTGCAATATAAGCAAGTCCCTTTGCTCCATAACCTTTTGCAAAATCAACCAGCTTGTCGATCTTCTTTCTGGCCATGCCACCCTGGCCTTTTGCGTTGATGCCACGGACAGTTCCGCCTGCTTCAATCGCATTCTTAAATACAACAAATTCGCTGTCTTTGACAGTCTCTGTCACATTAACCAGCTCCATGCCGAAACGGATATCCGGTTTATCAGAACCGAATCTGTCCATTGCTTCCTGCCAGGTCATTCTCTGGATCGGGAGCTGTACATCGATATCCAGTACATCTTTGAACAGATGTGCAAGCAGTCTCTCATTGATATCAATGACATCATCAACATCTACAAAAGAAAGTTCCATATCCATCTGTGTAAATTCCGGCTGACGGTCTGCACGAAGGTCTTCATCACGGAAACATTTTACGATCTGGAAATAACGGTCGAAACCGGAAACCATCAACAACTGTTTCAGAGTCTGCGGGCTTTGAGGCAAGGCATAGAATTGTCCCGGGTTCATGCGTGAAGGAACGACGAAATCGCGTGCACCTTCGGGTGTGGAGCCTACCAGAATCGGAGTTTCCACTTCGATGAATCCCTGGCTGTCCAGGTATTTGCGTACTTCAATTGTCATTTTATGGCGAAGCTCCAGATTGCTGCGTACATTGGCACGGCGCAGGTCTAGATAACGGTACTTCATGCGGATATCGTCGCCACCGTCCGTATTTTCCTCGATGGTGAAGGGAGGGGTCAGCGATGAGTTCAGAACATCCAGTTCCGATACGATGATTTCAATGTCTCCCGTCGGGATATGCTGGTTTTTGCTGAAACGTTCGTTGACGGTACCCTTAACCTGGATTACGAATTCACGGCCCAAGCGGTTGGCACGCTCGCAAAGTTCGGCATTCACCTCTTCGTTGAACACTAATTGGGTAATTCCGTAACGGTCGCGGAGGTCAATGAAAGTCATGCCTCCCATCTTACGGCTGCGCTGTACCCAACCTGCCAGCGTCACTTGCTTGTTAACATCGGAGATACGGAGTTCTCCGCAGGTGTGTGATCTATACATCTTTTTATTTACTGTTTGACGATTTACTTATTTACTATTTTGGCTTTGCAAAAATACATAAAACATATTATATGGCGCATCAAAAGGGGAAAGTTATTTTCAGAAACTCCTTTAGTACCTTTTTTACAACATTACATTTTTGTCAGTTTCTTGAATTGCCTTTTGCCTTTATCCAGTATCATCTTGTTTTTATGGGCGATGTCTTCCACAAAAGCATCATTAATTTGTTTCAGTCCGTTGATATAGTCTTGTGCCCGCTGCAAGACATTCGAAGTGTCTTTTTCCGCATCCCGGGGAACAATGACCTGCAGTCCTTTCTTCATAATCTTTACATCTACATTCTCTCCCATCATCATCGGGTCGCCGTCAAAGTGGACTACCCCCGGTTTAGAACGGTGAATACGGAGTGTCTGGCAACGGAACGTCTTAATCCGGCTGTTCTGGTCAATGGTCTTGTTGAAGAGCTGGAAAGAGAGCGACGGTACATCGAGCACAGTGAACGGCTCGAGTATGGTGACGTCCAGCAGTCCGTCGTTCAAGGTGGCTTGTGGGGCAATATACGCATTGTTTCCATATTGCGATGCGTTTCCGCAGGCTATCAGGAACGCCTTGTATCGCAGGGTGCTGCCGTCCATTTCCAGTTCATAGGTTTCCGGACGGTACTTCAGGCTTTCGAGCAGAGTCTTTTCCAGATAAGTGAGTGGTCCTCTCCTTCCCGCCTTGGAGAATTGCAGGCTTACAAATGCGTCGAATCCCACGCCGCAGGTGCAGAAGAAAGGCACATCGTTGATTTTTCCGTAGTCAATGATGTCTATCAGTCCGTCATTGATGATGTCGATGGCCTTTTTCGGCTCCATCGGAATCTGCAGATGGCGGGCAAGTCCGTTGCCGGAACCGCAGGGAATGATGCCCAAAGCGGTTTTTGTATGTACCAGTGAGCGGGCTATCTCATTGATGGTGCCGTCTCCTCCTATGGCGATGACGGCATGTGCATCTTCTTGTGCCTTCTGTGCCGCTATCTCTACGGCATGGCCTGCCCGTTCGGTATAAATCACTTCTTGTGCATACCTTTCCTTATCCAGTTTTTCATCGAGCCACTTCAGTATCTGCTCCTTACTCTGAGTGCCGGATATGGGGTTTATGATGAATGCTATTTTCTTCTTGTTTTCGTTCATGCAAGGGTTGTTGCTATGCAGGTTTTCCAACTGGCAAAAGTAATATAAATATCTGAAAAATTAACCACATAATTCTTTTTAAAATAAGTATAAGTAGTTTTTTTAATGTAAATAGAACATATACCGACATATTTTGCTATCTTTGCCCCCTGTTTTTTAAGACTTGTATTTAATAGAATTAAATATTCATTATATAAAAGATATTTCATGGGTTTACTACAAGACAAATTTGCGAAATACGACCTGCCGCAGCAGTTTATGGCAAAAGGCGTATATCCTTATTTCCGCACAATTAACAGCCATCAGGATACAGAGGTAATGATGGATGGTAAAAAGGTTCTGATGTTCGGCTCTAATGCATATATGGGACTGACATATGACAAGCGTATCATTGATGCCTCGATAGCTGCCACAGAAAAATATGGCACCGGTTGTGCAGGTTCCCGCTTTCTGAACGGAACACTCGATATACATGTTGAACTGGAGAAGGAATTGGCTGAATTCGTAGGAAAAGATGAAGCACTCTGTTTTTCTACCGGATTTACTGTAAACGAAGGTATTATTCCTGCCGTTGTAGGCCGTGGGGATTATATTATTTGTGATGACCGTGACCACGCTTCCATTGTAGATGGCCGCCGTCTTGCATTTGCCACTCAGTTGAAGTACAAGCATAACGATATGGAGGCTTTGGAAAAAGAACTCCAGAAATGCGAACCGGATGCTGTAAAGCTGATTGTTGTGGATGGAGTATTTTCCATGGAAGGTGACTTGGCCAATCTGCCCGAAATTGTCCGCCTGAAGAAGAAATACAATGCCAGCATTTACGTGGACGAAGCTCACGGCTTGGGTGTATTCGGAAAACAAGGCCGTGGTGTGTGCGACCATTTCGGTGTTACCGAAGATGTAGACCTGATTATGGGTACATTCAGCAAGTCATTGGCTTCCATCGGTGGTTTTGTTGCTGGAGACAAGGCGGTAATCAATTGGCTGCGCCACAATGCCCGTTCCTATATATTCCAGGCAAGTAGCACACCTGCTGCTACGGCTGCAGCCCGCGAGGCGCTTCACATCATCAAGTCCGAACCTGAACGCATCCAACGTCTGTGGGACATCACTAACTATGCCTTGAAGAAGTTCCGCGATGCAGGCTTCGAAATCGGTGAGACAGAATCTCCTATCATTCCTCTCTATGTGCGTGATACAGAGAAGACATTTATAGTAACGAAGCTGGCTTTTGACGAAGGTATCTTCATCAACCCCGTTATTCCACCTGCATGTGCTCCACAAGATACACTGGTGCGTGTAGCGTTGATGGCTACCCATACGGTCGAACAAGTGGATTATGCTGTAGAAAAATTGACTAAATGTTTCAAGGAATTGGGTATCATCAAGTAAACTTGATTTAAACAGATATTCGGAAAACCGTTTAATAATGATTAGGCGGTTTTTTTTATAGACAAAGCGAAGTAGGATTAAAATTAAATCGTAAAGTACATGAAAAAGAACTTCTTCATCATTACTGCTGTAGTATGTGGAATGAGTTGTACCACCACTGCCTATGCGCAGTTCAAAATCGGTGGAAAGAAAATCAATGTGAACAAAGTTGTCCAAGCTGGTACAGATGCCGTCAAGGCCATTTCATTGTCCGATGCTGACATTGCAGCGATGAGCAAGGAATATATGGAATGGATGGATACGCACAATCCGCTGACAAAGCCCGATACGGATTACGGCAAGCGTCTGGAGAAGCTGACCGGAAATATCAAGGAAGTGGACGGCTTGAAGGTGAACTTCGGTGTTTATGAAGTAATAGATGTGAATGCCTTTGCGTGCGGTGATGGTAGTGTACGCATCTGTGCCGGACTGATGGACATCATGACGGATGATGAAGTGATGGCAGTTGTCGGCCACGAGATAGGTCACGTCATCCATACGGATTCCAAAGATGCGATGAAGAATGCTTACCTTCGTTCGGCTGTGAAGAATGCTGCCGGTGCGGCAAGTTCTACGGTATCCAAATTGAGTGATTCTGAACTGGGTGCCATGGCCGAGGCATTGGCAGGTGCTCAATACTCCCAGAAGCAGGAGACGGAAGCGGATGATTACGGCTTTGAATTCTGCATCAAGAATAATCTCGATCCGTATGCCATGTACAATGCTTTGAACAAATTGCTTGAACTTTCAGCGGAGGCACCGAAGGAATCCAAGTTCCAGAAGATGTTCTCTTCTCATCCGGATACAGCCAAGCGCGTAGCACGTGCCAAGGAGAAAGCGGATGAATATATGAAGGATAAGAAATAACTATCCGTTGCTTACTATGATGAAGTGGGATTAGAGGTTTCTCTGAATCCCACTTTTTTTGTGCCGAGACTATGATATGGGCTTCTGAGGGAGCTAATGGGATAGTTCGTTAGTTCACAGTGCTGAACACTTTGTTTTAGCTATAGAAAACAAAGTGTTTTCTTATAGGAAACAAACTGTTCTTTTAAGGGAAACGAAGTGTTCTCTTTAATGAAACACACTGTTCGGTTAAGGGAAACACTTTGTTCTGTTTGGTAAAACTTCTTTTATTTACTTATTTGCTTTTAAATTAGAATAATTTTAGTATGTTTGCCACATTATTTATGAAAAACATGACTTTTGTATGAAAAAACAAGACTTCCTCTTTATTTTTGTTCTGGTGATAATATTCCTGCCATTCTTTGTGAGTGAACCCGTTTACGATTGGTATAAGTCTTTCAACGCTACACATGGAATGGTAATGAGTTTCATTAAATTTGGAATTCTTGCTACACTGGGTGAGATGCTGGGACTTCGTATCAGTGCCGGAGTCTATAATCGAAAAGGATTTGGCGTACTGCCGCGTGCCGTAGTGTGGGGACTGCTGGGAATGGGTATCAATGCGGCCATGATAATCTTCTCGAAGGGTGTACCGCAATTCATGGAATATATGGGAATGGCAAATGCCGCCGCCATTATAAACGGAGAATTCTGCCTGGACAAATTATGGATAGCCCTCGCCATTTCAGTTGCTATGAATACCATTTTCGCTCCGGTATTCATGACATTCCATAAGATTACGGATACGCATATCCTGGATTGTGGCGGTTTGCCTCGCAGCCTCCTCACTCCTATCCCGATGACCCGCATCATTACGCATCTGAATTGGGATGCACAATGGAATTTTGTCTTCAAGAAAACAATTCCTTTCTTCTGGTATCCGGCACACACCATCACATTCCTCCTGCCGGGAGAAATGCGGGTGCTGTTTGCAGCGATATTGGGTGTGGTGCTCGGGGTATTGCTGGCTATTGCGGCTCGGATGAAATAATCCGGCCTATATATTCTCGAATGATTTCAAGCAAGTCTTGCGGATAAGGTATAAAGAACTTCTCTATCATTTTCGGATACTGAGGTACAAAGGGTTTGGGTATCATTGTGACAAGGGTATCCAATTCTGCCTTCCGTTGCTCTTCAGTCTCTGAGACGGCGTAGCGGATAGTCCACCAGAACAAGAAAGTCTGGTTAAGATACCCTTTGGGGGTGATGACTTGCAGTTGCTTGTAGCGCTCGGACTGTAACATGATTTTAATTCTTTTCTCCTGTTCTTTCTCACTGATGGAACATAGAATGTCATACCATTCATCAAACTCCTGACGCAAGCAGGCGACAAATGCCCATTCGGCAATTCTATATTTGGCAAATTCTGGAATCTTCTTTAGAAGTACGAAGATATGTCCTATATTCAATTCGCCTTTATATAAACCTTTGACTTTTGTATAGTCTTCAATGGAAGTGATTGTGTGTAAAAGGGAGTAATATATTTCCGGACTCATCGGCACATGGTGTTCATCGATGAATTTCAGAGTATTCTGAAGCACCAGTTTTTTGTTTGTTCTGTTGTTGGCCATGCGGCTGATGACATTGTTCCAGTAGATTTGTGTGCGTGCAATGGAAATATGTAAATCATCTTCCATCTCTTTTATACGGCTTTCGGCTTCTTCGAAGGTCATGCCGCGTTCCCGCATTTGATAGCATATGTCCTTCATAATTGGATAATGTTCGACAAATAGGTAGGGGTTGGGAATGACGGCTCCTACCTTTTTCAACATACAATATGAATCGTAATTGATAAAAACCTTTTTACTGATTGCTTGCTCTTGCAGCCGTTGGGCGTTTTCCTTATCATTCTGACGGAGCAATGCCTTCATGCAACAGAAGATAATTCCTCCATCATATACGCCCACGTCCAGCAGACAATACACATATTCCAGAATAGTGCTTTCTTTAATTTTCCACCCTTCCGATGTATAAATGGGAAAAGGCTGCGGAACGTTGTCTTGTGCTCTTCCGGCATAGTATCGCTGGATAAGCATTTGCTTCAATATATCCTTTGGCGCATCCAGGCTTTTCATTATTTCCTCATTTATAATCAGTTGTATTTCTTCCGGAGGAAGTGAACCTTGGGTGTGGTTGGTCAGGTGATAGAGTAAATGTTTATGTGTATAACTGTTCTGTTGTACGGTGTATTTTTCGGACATCCGCTTTATCATGTCCACTTTTTGTTCATAATAGGGATATATGAACCGGTTATTGATAATGATATTCAAGATATTGGCATCAGGATGATTGAGCAGTGACTTGTCCAGCCGGTTCTCGAAGAAATCCCTTGCGACTCCTCCTTCTTCCGGAGTCTTTACCTTATTGAACATTTCGGAGACAACGTAGGGCGAATGATTCAAAATCTGTTGTTCTTCCGGAGTAATACAATCGGGAGTTTCTCCGAACAGTGCCTGATACGCCTCTTCATAATTTGATATTTTCAGAATGAATTGTACGATTGTTCTTATATTTCGAGATTCATCGCCGTTTTGGGGACGATGTCTCTTCATATGTGCCTTGATTTCCTTTAGGGTCATGCGTTGGTATAGGATACCTTGTGTGTGCTGGCTCGGGTAATCCAGTAAAGACTGGTCTGCTTCCAGTAAATGGTATTTATGGAACAGTTCCTCGCATTCCTTAATCCCGCTATAAGTGGAGGTCGTATCCAATAAGTCGTTCAGGTAGATTTCACCCACTTTCAGTTTGGTCTTGTTTTCTTCTTCTTGCTGCTCCAACCTTTCCATAAAAGTGTTGAAGATTCCTTTGGCTTGCTCAAAATTTTTAGCCTTTTGGAGCATAAAGTTCAATGAGTAGCCATCACAGTTATTCCCCATACGGTTCCATAAATCATAGGCATAAGAGGACGGTATGTTTTCGAGTGCTCCATTCAACACTTCGGTCTTGTTCAGGAACATACTGGTATCCTCTTTTTTGTCGACAGACAGTTCTGTCAGTTCGTTGAAGAATGCAACCAGCTTTTCCGGCTGGCTGAATCTTTTGAAAACTTCCAGCCAGGTGTAGGGAGCAATAAAGTTGAAGAAAAAGACTGCATCGTCGTGGGGAACTACCCCTTTATCATTCTTCTGCAAGAAGTTCTTGATGTCGTGTATGTCAGCCAGAGTCTGTGCTTTATGCATAAGCTGCCTGGCGAAATTACGTATTCTTTTCTCTTTCAGTTCTGTCAGATAAGTCTCATTGTTGCTTTCCTGCCCATGGGCGCTCTCTGCAGAATCGGAGAAGAAATCATCTATGTCGCCATCATCGGCACTTGGGGAAGCTTCGTATATAAAGGAAGCGTTGAGGTATATTTCTTTGGCTTCGTCCATGTCGAGGAACCGTACCAATTCTGTCTGAAATTCAATATACGAGTTTTCTATATACTTGTCTTGCATTTGCCCTTGTTCATTGAGCAAATCCTTGTGTACAATGTCCTTATCTTGTTGTGTCTGCAGTCTGGGCAAAAGCCACCGCAGCACATTCAGCTCTCTCCTATTATATTTTTTTGTTAATTTCCAAATATGGATGGCCTCTGCATTGGTAGGAGCAAAATTGGCTATATTGCCAATATAGGCGTCCACCCAATCAATGGAAACGCCTTCCGGGTTTGTTCCCAGTTCCTTACTTGTATATAGCGTTTGTTCGTTTTTATAAATGCGGCTTACAACATCATTGATGATATACTGTTGGAGTTCGGGGGCATTTACCGAACAGTTTTTCACCCGATGCAGGATCTTGGTTGTATTTTTGAAAAAGTTCGGTCTGTCTTTGTAGTAGATATAGCGGAATATGCCCTTTATGGCTTTCTTTTCAGTTGCCAGTAGGTCATCGGACGGTTCACTGCTATAGTACTGGAAAACCTGGGTTACTATGATGTCTTCAACTTCAAATGTGTCCTTTTCAATGTCCTGATAATAAATCAAATCATCTACTTTGCCTGCCAATTCACAGATGGTGCTTCTGTCGGCCTTTTCGTAACTGTTCTCATAGGTGAATTTGAGGAAATCGAGCAATAGGTCTATTTTATTGCGGCTTCTCTTTTTCCACATCCACAAACATTTTATGGCGTGGCAGAGTTGTCGAAGCATGGATTTCTGCAGGTTGCTTAAATTGCTGTTCTGGAACTGGTTGTTATATCTGGTCTTGATTCTGTCTATGTCGAAAAACAAGGAACCGATAGTCATGCCGGCTTCGGGTCGGAGTTTAAGATAGCCGTATGTCCTGAGCTCGCGGGCATATTCATTTATTTTTTTGAAGGATAAAGGTTTGATGCCCACTTCGACTATGGCCGGAGGAACCATTTCATTGAAAGTAAGCATGGATTTCACTTCCTTGAAGCTATAGCTTGTAGTGGCAATAACCTTGAAGTCCGGATTGCCGATGTGAAGGATTTCCGATAACTTGCGAAGTAATTCTCTGTCAATGGGTATCGGCTTTTCATTCTCTTCTTTCCAAAACAACAGCTGCAAATCGTCCAGTAGAAGAATCTTTTTGCCATGCTGGAATTGGGATACAGAAAGCCGTTCTAACTGTTCTTTGGTCGTATCGGCATTCAAAATGACCACATAATATTCCTGAGGGAGCTTTTTCAGCATTCGGCAAACGGCAATAGTCTTTCCCGAAGTGGATTGACCGGTGACGATGATTGTCTTGTTTGTGCTGTCAAACTCCTCTTTAAGTTTGTTGTCTACTTCCGGACGGATAAAATAGTAGTCCAGGTTGCCTCTGCGACGGTTGGCTTGGCTGTTGGGAATAATTTTATCATACTCCATCTTATGGCAAGAGATTGCGCAAAAGGGATTATTGAGAAAACTTTCACGATCCTTGACCAACGCGTCCCTTAGCTGCTCCAGCGTATTGCACTGCTTCTCATACCGCTCGATAACGGTATCGTCGTCCAGGTGCTTTTGCATGTATTCCGCATAGAAGTCTTTCCATAAAGTAGTGTTTGTCCAGTCTTCCTGGGTGTATTCCAATGTCGGATTCTGATAGAAATAGATATGTTTGTTGGATGCATTTTCGATGGCAACATTAAACTCTCCGATGGTCTTGGAGCGTATCCAGTTTCCGGCGAAGAAGATGATGACGTCACATTGCCTTATCTCTGAATTTATGATTTCCTGCGTATCGCCTTTAGCTAAATCGTTGTCTCCATTTTTTTCGTGCCGGTGCACTACAATATTGAGTTCGCTGTTGTTTCTTTCCGTCAGGACTTTTTCCATTAAATCCCTTTCTTTCTGAAAACTCAGCGAAGAGGCTATAAATACATGGTATGTTTTCATAATATAGTGTTGGTTACTTTCTATGTGTTGTTGTTTACGACTAGCGGAATGCCGGCTGTGATACATCTGTCATACGCTTTTGAGCTTTCCTTCAATTCATCATACGGACGTATATCGGGATGCACAAAGCGTTTCTTTTTGAAGATGTCTCCCATTTCCTTGCTGCCATAGATTAACTCTTCTTCTTCGGCGGTGGGTTTACGGAAGCCAAGCAGCAGCTTCTCCATGTTCCAACGGTTATGTTCGACTTCGGCAAGCAATGTTATCTGGTCGTTGTCCAGTTTCACGTAACCATCCGTAATGCCTATGGAGCGTAGCTTGGGACCAATGGAATATGCACTGTACAAGTTGGACCACTGAAGGGATACGGACAGTTTGTTCCATGAGTCTTTCAGCTCATTGTCAGGTGGGCATGATTGAGGCACATTTCCATATTTATTCTTGAAATCGTATATATAATTGATGATTTGTCCCTCCCTCCGGCTTTTTTTGTCCAGGTCGTAACAGTTGTCCAGCATTCCAAAAGGAAAAACATGGGAATATTTATGAATCGCTTCATCTTTCTTTCTACTGTTAAGCATATTGAGCAGTGCACTGGAGGTTTCCTGACGGACAAAAACTGGGATATTTTCATCATATACATCGTCCGGCAGATATAATCCCATTGCCATGCTTTGAGGAGGATAATTGAGGCAGACGGCAATCGTCAATACCTGGCCTGAGTCATGTACCCATTCTTTAATCAGATTCTGGATGGCAGGAGTTTCCGCACGGCCTTTGATAAATTCGAATTCCACATCCAGAAAGTCTGCATCTTTTCCTTTAAAACGGGTGGGAAGGACAAATCTCTCGTGCCTTTCGTCCTTGCTCATGTCGTAATAATGGGTAGACGATATCTCGAAATAATGGCGGTATCGTCCACAAAAGAAATTCATTTCCCGGTCGGCATTTTCATCAATGAAGGTAATGACACTTTTTATGTTCTTGTCCCGGCAGAAGTTTGGAAAATGCAACAGATGGGCAGCTTCCACTCCTATTGCCACTCCCATACGGCTCATACCGATGATAACAAGATGAACATGTTTTTCGCTTTCGTAGGTTATTGCCTCACGGTCGAGAGGAGGATATTCAATACAGTTCTCCCCTTTTCCATATCGCCGGCTTACCAATATCTTTTGGGCCCAGCCCTCGTAGAAGTTAAAGGGATGGAATTCTATATATTTTCTCCATTCGGCAGACAAATCGGTCAGTTGGAAAGCGGCAAAAGTAGTCTGATATTCGAAAAGGACGGTGAATGGTATGAGGGAACATTTATTGCATCGTTTATGAATGTCAACTATCTTTTTCAGGCAGTCTATGTTCAGTGAGTCATGGTCATGTTCGTTCCTCTCTCCGATAAGGAATACTTCGCGCGCTTTGGTAGTATAGAGTTTTTCCAACTCCTCGATAGAGTCGCGCCGGGCACGCAGCACCACAATTCTTTTTTCGTTTTTGGCATCCAGTTCCGTATGGATTTTGCTACGGATTTCTTGTGCCGGTTGGGTACTCTGAATCAGAATATGGCAATTCCCATAATGTGTGTCATCGCAAATTTGCTGGATAAGAGTGGGGACCATGTTGTCAAAACCGATAATGACGATGTGGTTTTGCAAAGGGTAAACGATATCGCCTTCACGATATCGCTCAACTCTGCGTTCCAGCATATTGGAGATTACGGATATCAATAATCCGCAGAACAAAATTAATCCCAGCACTACGACCAATAGAGAGAACCAACGCAGATAAGGTGGTACTTCCACAATATTCCCCGGATCGATGAACAGACAAATCAACTGAAGCAAACGCCCCATAGGTACGTCTTTATCAATACCGGTCCATTCTTCAAGAGACGGCTCAGGAAAGATAAATGCAAAACTTACCAGATATATCAATAAGAAAACAGTTACTATGACTCCGAAAAGCCAAGCAAGCTGCCTCCATCCTTTTCCGGAAAAAGAGCGGTCAAAATGAAGGGCAAAAAGTCTTGTTAGCAGATTCATATTTGTTTTGTCATTAGGCAGTTTCCTTTTTTTCAGTTTCTTGTTTCAATTCTTTTCTGATATTCTCTTTCAGTTTATTGATTTCTTTCTCATCGTTATTGATAATCTCCCGTTTTTCTTTTTCCTGATACAAGGATGCAAGAATGTTTCTTTCTTGTTCCAGATTCAATGAGAATACATCTATTAATCTCTTGATACATAGAAAAAAACAGATGCATACGCTAAGGGAAATGATGGCATGGAGTGTCATCAGGTAGGTCATTCCACGCGATGGAAAGAATTGAATAAGGTTTTGGAATGTAGTGCATGTCACAATCAATGCTGCAACCAGAAAGAGAATGATAAAGGCAGGAATCACGAATTTCCACCAGTGCCGGATAGGATAATACTTGTTCTCACTCGTCCTCATAGTACTATAATAGATATTGGATTATTATTTCTTCTGTATGTCGAATCCCAGTTTCATAATCAGTTTCAGTGTCTGTATGGCTGTTTGCCGGTCGTATTCTCGTTCTGAGTCCGGTAACTCTTCGTATGGTACAAGTCCGGGATGTGTCTTTAATTCATCATTGCGTGTCTCTCCGTATTTCCATCCTTCTTTCACTCTTCCCAAAGCCCATACTTCATGCACATTGCGTGCCATGGCTTCTGTGAGTTCCGTCAAATTATCCGGTAAAGTGATATTTTCTGCGTTCAAAGGGGACGGTGTGTATGTTTTCATTTTCTGTTATTTAAAATGTGGAAGTAAAAAGTTTATTGGTAGCAATATTAGGCATTTCGGACGACAGAAACAAAAAAAAGGAAAGCTATTTCCAAAAAAACATGCAGATTACAATGGAAAAAACATTGCAACCTGCATATAAATCGGGAGAAGCGTGAATTATAAGTTAGCTTCCGTCACTACCTGCCCGTCAAACAGATTGATGATACGTCCGGCAAATCCGGCATCATGTTGTGAGTGTGTCACCATGACAATCGTAGTGCCTTCCTTATTCAGTTCATTCAGTAGTTCCATTACCTCTTTTCCGTTCTTTGAATCGAGGTTACCGGTAGGCTCATCGGCAAGTATCAGTTTAGGGTTTGATACGACTGCACGGGCGATTGCCACGCGTTGCTGTTGTCCGCCGGACAATTGTTGCGGGAAGTGCTTGCTGCGGTGCATGATTGCCATACGCTCCATAGCGGTTTCCACCCGGCGCTTGCGTTCGGTGGCAGGAATGCCCATGTAGAGTAGCGGCAGTTCGATGTTCTCGTATACATTCAGCTCATCAATCAGGTTGAAACTTTGGAATACAAAGCCGATGACTCCTTTACGCAAGTTGGTACGTTGGGCTTCTGTATATTTGGATACTTCCGTCCCATTCAAGTAATATTCTCCGGATGTAGGATTGTCCAACAGACCGAGGATATTCAGTAAAGTGGATTTTCCGCAGCCTGAAGGTCCCATGATAGCAACAAACTCCCCTTCTTTCACTTCAATGTTTACGTCGTTCAAAGCCAGAGTCTGTACTTCCTCGGTCTTGAAAATCTTCTGTAAGTTTACTGTCTTAATCATAATGCTTTGTTTTTATGGGTTATAAATATATTATTTCTTACTCGGATTTGATGCAGTCAATCGGATTTGTTTTGTTCAGCAAATAACTTTGCAGACACACTGTGACGGCAGATATTATCCAGACAATACATAGTGGCAATAGAAAGTCCATAACGGTGAAGGGGGCTTTATAGGCAAACTGTTCATGCCAATGGTGCATGAGCCAATAGACAATGGGGACAGCTAGAATATATGCAAGCAGAATTTGCAGGCAGAATGGTTTATTCAGCAACAGCACGATTTGTCGGGATGTTGCTCCATGAATCTTGCGAATGCTGATTTCGCGGATACGCTGGCGAGTGGCATACCATGAAATGCCGAATAAGCCGAAGCAGGTCAATATCAAGCCAATCAGAGAATAGGCGATAAGGAGTTTGGAGAGAGACAAGACTTTACCATTGCGTTTCATAAAGTCTTGGTGCATGTCTGTGTATTGAAATATCTCCCCTTCATTCATCTTTTCCCATATTTGGGCTATTTGATGTAGTGTTTCTTGTTTATTGCTTTCAATCAGCTTAATCTGCAGATAGTTGGCACCCGACATTCTCTCTGTAGGTGGAAGGTAAAGTATGACCGGGGTAATTTCATTTTCCAATGAACTGAACGGGAAGTCCTCTAATACACCGCCGATGATGTATAAAGAATCGGCAGACTGGTCAAATTCTTTCAAAGGTTTTCCAATGGCATTTATTCCTGCTGGAATCAGCATTCTGACATAGCTTTCGTTGACCAGTGCAGGATAGGCATATTGTTTTTGCAGTTGTTCGGGAGCGTTGCCGGACAAGAGCTTGAACCCCATCGTTTTTACCAGATTGGCATCACTATACAGCATTAATAGGTAGGAACTTTTTTCCGTACCGTCGGCTTGTTTGATGGATAGCTCACGTATCCATGAATTCAATATGGAGCCTTGTGACAGGGCGATGGACTCTATTCCTTGTACATGTTTCTCCAGCTCTTCTTTAAGTATTGTAGCCGGTGCGGCATTGAAATCTCCTATTTCAATCCGATTTTCGTAACAGTAGGCCCGTTCCTTGATGAGATTGATTTGTTCATTGGCAACGAGAGTAGCGAATATCAGCCCTATAGAAATGGAAAACTGAAAAATGACCAGCAAAGCTATGAAACGTTGTTTCTTTTTACCTCCGTAAAGTGTCTTGTATTCGCTGAATGAGAGTTGTGAAAGTCTATGGCTGATATACCAGGCAGGGACAATGGACATAACTAGTACAAAGAGCACTAACAAGGGTAGCATCTGTAGGCTGAAAAAGAAATGTACGTTTAAATGGGATGCAAATAATCCATTGAAAAAAGACAGACAGTCGTTGATGATGAGTAAAGATAATCCGAATGCCAGCAGCACAGTGAGGAATGCATCACCAAACAGTTGGATGCGGATATCCTTCAAGCTGCTTCCCATCAGTTTCTCCACATGTATCATTTTGAGCTGTTGCAATACACGGCTCAGGCTCATGTTGGTATAGTTGCAGCAGGCTATGATAAGTACCAACAAGGCGGCAGCAAGGCTGATATACAATAATTGCACATTACTTTGATTGATATACGGCAGAGGTTGTTGTGTATCGTAGTCCGGTGTAGTAAAGTAGATGTCGGACAGAGGGTCGACGTAATATTGTGTCTTTTCCGGAATCAAAGTGGGAATTTTGTCGTGGTTGATTTTTTCGGTAAACTGTTGGGCATCGGTATTTGGAATTAGTTTCAGAAACGTCATTCCACCCCAAAAGTCTTTGTTATTCCCGGTAATCATGTCGAATTGGAGCAATGATTGTGACCGTGACTTTAATATGGCTGCCACTTCATAACTTTGGGTATCAGTCATGGTTTTTATTTCCAGCAATTCTCCTAATGGATTTTTATCTCCAAACAGTTTATGTGCAAAAGCTTCACTGAGTGCTACTTTGCCCGGTTGTTCCAATACTTGCTTTAAACTACCGGCAATGGGATGATAGTGGAAGAAATGTTGCAAAGTAGTATCGGCAGATATAAAGGTTATATCGTGGTAAATCTCCCCTCCATATTTACAATATTGTGGAACCAGAGAATTGATACGCAGGTAGTCTTCCACTTCTGCATATTTTTCTTTCAGCATAGGGGGAATATTGGCATCAGCATAGGCCACCTTGCTTCCGTCCTGCATCGGATTATCCTGACGCAGACAGAAAATACGGTTCTTGTCCCGATTGCCACTCTCTATATTGTAATCATGTACATAATAGGTGAACAGCAAGTTTGTACATGCTAGCCCTATAGCCAGACTGACTATAGAAATGAAGAAGAAAACTTTGTTTCTCCACCAACTGCGGGTAATTATTTTTAGGATTGTAAGTATGGTCATAATCTTTAGGTAAATATATTTTCTTATTCGTTTTTAATGACTTCTGCCGGATTTGTCCTTGCTATTTTCAGAATACGGAAAATAATAGTCAGAGTAGTAATGACAGCTACGATTATGAAGATTGAAATCCAAAATAGCGGGCCGTCATTAAAGAATACGATATACATGTTTTTCCATAACTGCAGTATGGCATAACATAAAGGAAATGCCATTGTTGCCGAGAGTACAAGCTGATAAATATACGTACGGGCAAACAATATGATAATCTGTTTCAATCCTGCACCATTTACTTTACGGATTGCCACTTCCTTTTGTCTGCGTTCCGTATCCAGTGTGATTGCCGAATAGACGCCTAATAAAGTGATTATAAGGCTGACAAATGAGAAGAATAAGATTATCCCTTTCATGTTGTTCTCGATGGCTTGCGCTTGGTGAATGTCTTCCTGCAAGGTCGAAATGTGTAATTGTATACTCGGTGGAAGATTCTCTTCCAGCATTTTCTTAACGAAAGCCTCTACTTCTTCTGCTTTTCCGGGTACACACTTCAAATAGCAATGACCTACATAATATTTGAAATCACAAGGCAGAAAGACGAAGCCCTGGCTCTGATTGTAAGTGTCGGCTACAAAATCGGAACAAATGCCGCATACCGTGTAGCTATCTTGATAATTGTACAAGGTGGTTCCCAGTAAATCCTTCTTTATACGTTCTACCAATTTACGGTCTGCTACCATGTCACTATTTGTCTTCAGGACATGCCCGGAGAGAATGGGGATATTCATAAACTCGAAAAAGTTATTAGGAACATTCATTATATTGACTTCAAGGCTACTTTCCCGGTTATCTTTTTCTGTCTGCATGCTTGTTCCCGAAATACCTTTCAGATAATTAATATCTGTCAGCATTTTATCTTTTATATCCGGATGTTGACTGATGCGCTCTATGAGAGCAAGCTTTTCGTCATTTTTCATAAAACGGTAATCCATAGGAATACTGATGATTTCGGACTTTTCTTTTTCTGTCAGTGTGTTGAACAGTGTGGAACCGGTCTTGTTAGCCTGCAAATATAAAGCGACTGTAAAGACTATGAATAACCAACAGATGAAAAATTGGATACCCAAAAGACAATTTCGTATCTTCTGTTTGTGGCGTTTGGATTTGTTCTTGTAAATACTTGACTGGATGGAGGCATGCTTCATCCTCCATACGGTAAACAAGCAGAGTAATAAGCATAGTAAAATAACGCCTGCCATATATTCTATTGTCTGTATCAATAATAGGTCCCGTTCAATGACTAATGTGAAATCAAATAAAGAGAATGAAAGGTAAGGGGTAAATATTTCTATCAGACAGAAAGTCAATAAGAAGGCTATGAACGAAATGATAATGGCTTGGGTAAAAAGTAACCAAAATAGTTTGTTGCCATTACTTCCATTCACTTTACGAATGCCGAACTCGTGCGAACGGTTCAGATAACTCCCCGTCAAAAAATGAAAAAAGTTGAGTAGACCAGTCAGTAGAATCAAAAGGCCGACAATGAATGTGATTCCGGCAAAGTAAGGGGCAACGGATTTCTCCCGAAAAAGTTTTCCGAAATTCGAGGCTGATACGGTATTTTTCTCATTGAATATTGTGTGCTTCAAGTCCATTGCACGGAAACTGGCTTCAAGTTGCGCAGATGTTTTGCCCGGACGAAGAAGAGCAAAAGTAAGTCCACCGGTCATACTGTCTCGTCCATCGAATTGTATAAGTCCTTCGCTGTCGTTCAAGATTAACATATCAATCTTTTGGAGAAAGCTAAGGCTGGTATTCAATGGAATATCTTCTATTATCGCTTGTATGGTATAGATGGTACCTCCTGTTCGTGGTGTGGTATCAGGTGAAGAGAAAAGCCGTTGTGCTAAGGTCATTCGCTTTCCTATCGGATTCTCTCCGAGACCAAATATTTTGTGTGCCAGAGAGCGTGTCAGTATCACGGCATTGGGAGTTTGCGATGCTACAGCCCATGAACCTTGTAATACTTCCGGGGTGAACACGCTATGGTAGGCTGTATCTACTTCCATAGCATATAAATCTTCGTAAGGCAGTTCTTCCTTGTCGATAGTTTCCACATTGTAGCTACGTGGGCGGGGATAGGCAACAAAAGTAAATGCTTCTACTTCTTGGAATTGCAATTGGCGCAGACTCTCAAACAACGTAGCGGGAGTTCCGGAATAAGGTTCTTCTGCTGGAGTGTATAGGTTTATGTCTGCAATGCGTTCCCAGTGGGTAAAGCACTTGTCGGTAGAATTTATATAGCGGCTGCAATATAGGCAGATACTAAAACAAAGTATACCTACCGACAGTCCGATGATAGAGATGATATTCTGTGCCTTGTACTTTAATAGGTTTCTGAATGCTGTTTTAATATAATGTCTTATCATAATAGTATCATTATTGTATTATTCGCTTTTGATTACTTCCGCCGGATTCTGTCGTGCAGCCTTTTTTACTTGATAAACCAATGTTAATATGGAAATTAATGATATGATGATTGCTGCAATAATGAACAACCAACTGCTGATGTTGGCTTTGTAGGCAAAATCTTTCAGATAAATGGTTATTCCCCAATAAGATATAGAAATGGCAATCAAAAATGACATTGCTAATATGATAATGTATTTTTTGAGTAATAACAATAAAATTTCCTTATGTGTAGCGCCATGTACTTTTCGTATAGCTATTTCCCGGTATCTTTGTTGTATGTCAAATAAGGACAATCCAAACAAAGCTATTGAGGATATTAGAATGGCCATAAAGGCGAAAAAGGAATAGGTAATAGTTATTTGCTTGTCTGACTTATAGAGATTCTCAACTTCCTGTTTTGCAAAAGTATAATTGAAGGCTCCATCAGCATTGTCGTTGTGTAGGTTTTCCAGGAAGGCAACGGCATCTTTTTGATGTCCTGGAGCAATTTTAGCTTGCAAAGGAATTTGTGAAAGATATGTTTCACCGTATATAAAAGCTATAGGAAGAACCGGTTGGGATAAATGTCCGCAATAAAAATCTTCGACGATACCTATAATCTGATAAGGGCTCAAATCCCTACGCGGCCATAAAGGTTGTTGGGGTTCCAGCCGGGCATTGATTGCGCTTTCGAGTCCGAAGAGTTGCATGGCTTTTTGATTGAGAATCAGTTTTGCTTCACCTTCATGGTCGATGTCGGCATCCCATAAACGTCCCTGGGATAAACGGAAGCCATGAAATCTTATTTCTTCTTCTGTTATGGGAATGCAATACAATTGTTTGAAATTGGCTTCTCCGAGCTTACGGAAAAGTACCGGAGATTCTGTGAAATATTCATAAGGGGATAAAGAGTAATTCCATGCCGTGAATAAAGGAGAGGCATTCATTGCAGTGGATATATTTTCTTTGGAGGCTTTGCGCAAGGAGGTCTGTTTCAGATATTCTGCTTCAGTGGTAGGCTGTTTGCGTTCATAGCGTTCAAAATGGACTTTAACGATAGAGTCTGTGTCATAGCCTAAATCTATATGAGTCATTTCATACAGTTGTTTGGCGAAGAACATGGAAACAACTATTAGAATGAATGCCACGATATACTGAATACTCAGATAGAGGTTTCTTACAACAGACGATTTTTCACCACTGCCTATTTTCCGTAATGAATGGATAGGCGTGTTGTATTTGAATTTAAAAAACGGATAGATTGAAGCTGTCAATGGCTGTAAAATCAGGATAGCTATGGTTATTCCTATGTCAAATATACCATTAGGTTGTTGAATGACATCAAAATATTTATTTAAGGGAAAGACGGAAATCTCGACAAGGAACCAGGCTATAAATAATGATACAAGTGTCAGACATAAATTCTCGATATATAGTTGGGAGAATAGCTGTGCTGAATTGTTTCCAAAAACCTTCTTTAGTCCGAATTCTTTGCTTCGTTTCAATAATACAACCGTATAAAGACTCATAAAATTGAAGATGCCTACAATTAAAATTAGTACAGCAACAAGTGCCAATAGATGTAGCTGTGGTAAATTCCCCCTTTGCAGCATGTCCTGCCAAACATCAATGGCTGGATGAAAATACACTTCACGCATGGGAAGCAGTTGATACCTGAATTCAACATCCGCAGCACGTGGAGATTGCCGGAACGCTGCATGCCGTGCATTTATCTTCGTAAAGGAAGCCCCTTTATGAATTAATGCCATTTTCATCGGGAAACGGAACTCCCAATCCTTCTGCAATGTTTCAGGAACAAGCAAGTCGAAATGAAGCGAGCGTTTCCCTCTGTCTTTGCCGATAACTCCGGTCACCGTAAGAGGGTCACCGGTAGAGTATTCAATGGTTTTGCCGATAGGATTTATGTTCCCGAATAGTTTCTCACTCAGCTCTTCTGTGATAAAGGCGGTTTGTGGAGACGCCGCCCATGATTCGGCTTTTCCATATTTCATGGGAAAATCAGTCACTATTAGAAACAAGCTGTCTGCTACAATCGTTTCTACATCAATATGTTTTTCTTCCTTTATGATATAGTCTTTATTGAACCATACGAAAGTGGACATCGCTTCTATGTCTGCATCTTCGAGGGGACCTCCGATAACTGCCGTTTTATTGTTGTCATCTTTGTATTCCTGCACCATGATGCCTATCCGGTCTTTGTTGGGACTATAACAATCTACATCATTTTCCTGCTTCACGTAGCGGAATATAATAATGACACAAGCCAAGCTCAGTGCCAGTCCGATAATATTGATTACCGTATATACTTTAAACCTACTTAATGTTCGGATATATAATAGTATGAGTTTCATATTCGTGTCTTTTATTCGTTTTTCATAATGCTTGCCGGATTGATGTTGGCAGCCTTGCGGATTTGCCAGAACAATGTACTCATCGAAATGAATGTAACGACAGTCAGTCCGATAGCAAATATTCCAATTGAAAGAGGGGCCTTTACTGCAAAGTCTCTTGTGTATTCATTGATGGTATAATAAGCAAGAGGAGTTGCTAAAAGGAAAGCGATACCCAACACTACCATATATTTCCGAAAAAGTAAAGAATAAAGGTTATTTAGTTGTGCACCATTAATCTTACGGATGCCGATTTCCCGATAGCGCTGTCTGATGTCAAACAATGAAATGCCAAACAGCCCGAGGCAAGAGATGGCAATGGCTGTACCGGAAAATATGATATAGATAGTAGCGACTTGTTTGTCTTTCTGGTAAATCGCTTTCACGTCGTTTTCCAGCAATGAATATTCGAATGTTTCACTGCCATAAATCCTGTATTCCAAATCACGGAGAAACTTCAGTAAATCGCTTAACCGTCCCGGAGTGTAACTTATCTGAAAAAGATCGCCGCTTTGAATCGGATAGATTTCAAAGATGGTGGGCTGTATGCCGGAACAGAGATGTCCGTTGTAATAATCTTCCACTATGGTTGAGATAGGAATCATAGTCGCGTCCGTGCTATTCCTTTCCTTGTAGTCCTCTATAATCATGGCACCATCTAAATTGTCATAATGCAAAGCCTTTAGTGCCGAACGATTGACGGCAATTGTTTTTCTTCTATCATCTTCATTATCTTTATATTCCGGCATTTCTCCTTCTACGACCTTGATTCCGTATAGTTTAAAGAAATCGGGCGAAACATATTCATGTTTCAATGTCGCCTTTTCTCCTTTGCTATTTTGGTAGGTGACATTGAAGGTAGGCGAAAGTATATTCTCGTAATTGGAGTACCAGCATTCTATGAAAGGGCATTGGGACAAGGCGTTTCCGATTTCTTGTTTACGTTTGCGCTGTGCTTCGCGGGCATCCGGACTTCTGTAAGTATTCATATCGCTGGATTCATATATTAATTTGGCTATCAATATGTTTTCCGTACGGAATCCCGGATTGGTATGGAGTAATACGGACAGTTGCTTGTTGAAGTATAACGAAAGTGTTATCAATAAAAAAGTAAGTATATACTGTACAGATAAGAATATCATGCGAATTCGTACAGAACGAAAGCTTGTACTGATATTGCGGATAGAAACCGTAGGCGGTGTGCAACTGTATTTTATAAAAGGATAGAGTGAGGTCAACAGCGGCAATGCCATTATTATTGTCAACGACAGCCATACATCGAAAGACGTGTATGGGAAAGGAGCGTTGAGCAACCTTGCAATAGGCATGGATATGATTTCTATGATAAACCAGGCTATCAATAGTGCAAGGCAGGCTATCAGAAAATTCTCTGTCCATATCTGGAGAAACAGTGTGCCTCTGCTCAAGCCAAATACTTTCTTAATGCCATACTCTTTGCTGCGCATCATCATGAATATCAGGTAGATGTTTACAAAATTGATGATTCCTACCAATAGCAACAGCGCGCATACGCCCGAAAGGATATAAATATGGGAAGAGTTGCCGGAAGATAACATCGTAGGGCATTCTGCCGATTCTACGATTACATTGTTCCAATAGATGCCGCCCACGGGGATAAAAGAAAATGTATATTGCCTGTTGTCGTACTCCTTGTAATGGGGATTTACCCACCGGGGATGGCTGCCTATTTTATTCATTAGGTCGATGTTGACTCCCGGCATGAATTTGACGAACTCTATGGGGAGGCGTTCCCAACGCTGGGTCAAGAAAGAGGAAAGGACCACGTCAAACTGCAAGGATGTCTTGTTGTGTGGAGCTGCCAGTACGCCCGATATTGTGACATCCTTTCCATTTGTATAGCGCAGTACCTTCCCTATCGGATTTTCTTTTCCGAAGAGCTTTTGGGCATAAGACTCTGTCAACAAAGCCGACTCGGGAGCATTGAGCGAAGAACTTCCTTGAACTACCTGATAAGGAAATAATTGGAAAAAACAACTGTCCGCCACCAATACCCGGGCAGAATAGCGGTTGTGGTCATAAACTACATAGTCTTTTTCCAACAGGATGATTGAAGTCTGCTTGTCAATGTAGCGTTTGTCTATATAGATGCTGTCTTTTGCATGCGAAATATATCCCAAATGTCGATCTCCTTCCATCTCTCTCGCCACTCCATAGACATGTTCCCGGTCTATGCAATGTGTATCTACCGTCAGTTCTCTATGTATATATCGCATCAGCATGATGCAGCAGGCAAGGCTGAAGGCGAGCCCCAGCAAGTTTATAACCGTGTATGATTTTGAGCGTATCAGGAAACGCCAAGCGTATTTCGGTGTTTTCATTATATGTCAAATTTATAATTTTTATGTCTTTTATTCGTTTTTCATAATGCTTGCCGGATTGATGTTGGCAGCCTTGCTGATTTGCCCAATAATAGTCAACAAGGAGATGGCAGTTGTTATGGCTACTGCTACGGCAAACAAGTCGAATGTCAAAGGGGCTTTGTGGGCAAAATCCTGCAAATAGAGGGTAATGGCAATCCATGACAAGGGTATGGATAGCAAAGTGGCGACTCCCATGACCGAGAGATACTTTTTAATGAGTAAGGGATAAATATCCTTTGCTTGCGCACCGTTCACTTTGCGTAAACCTATCTCACGGTAACGTTGCCGAATATCGAACAAGGATATTGACAATAATCCCAATGAAGAGATGAAAATGGCTATTCCGGCAAAGAGCGTATAAATGTTCACCACTTGACGGTCTTCACGATACATCTTTTGGAGTTCATCTTCTATCAGCGTATATTCAAAGTCGGTTCTTCCCGTAGATTCTTCGTATAAGCGGCGCAGGAAATCAATGACTTTGGCTTTATTCTCGTGCTTATACGAGGCTGTAACAGTATAAATTCCGCCTATGCTTGCATCGTGATAATAGATGACAACCGGTTGGATGGATTGTGAAAGGTGCCGAACATTGAAATCCTTTATGACCCCTACTATCTCGCAAGGTGGATTGTAGAAATCCGGTAAGCTGCTTGAGGCGTAGTGTGGTTCTTCAGGTTGCAGCTTGTCTTTGGTGATGTCTTTTATTCCATAGACTCTTTTAGCGGTTTCGTTGATAATTACCTTGAAACTGTTTTTGGTGAACGCTTCATCTATGGAGTCGTTCCATAGGCGCCCCTCTACAAGTTGAAAATCGTATATTGCCATGGAGTGGGTCGTTAAATGTGCAGATAATGCCGGATGGAAACCGTTTTCGGCTCTGTTGAGCGCAAAACTGTCAAAACGGAAGTCGGTGAACAGCAAGTCGTTTCCTCTGCTCCAATGCTCAAACAGAGTGCTTTCACTCATTCGTTTATTGACCAAAGCATTACTTATATATTGTCTTTTTCCTTCATCCAATCCCTCCTCTTTAGTTGTTTTATATAAGCCCAATTTATCGACATACATCCGGCAAGTTATCACATCGTGCGAGCGGAAACCGAGGTCGGCGCAGAGCATATACTCCAACTGCCGTACAAAGAATAGAGAAACGGTTATTATAAAGATGGTTACGACATATTGAAAACACAGTAATATCATGCGTGACCGTGTGGAAAAGCGTGAAGATGCCAGCTCGCGTATGGAGTTGACGGGTCTGCTACATGTGTATTTCAAGAACGGATAAACAGTAGTCAGCAATGGCAATCCTAAAAGTACGATGGCAGAGACCTTCCGGTCAAAGCCGGAGTCTGTTGTGGTAGGTATATAAAGTTCATGGAAAAAGAAAAACCTGGTTATTTCTATTAAAGCCCAGCAAAGGAGTAATGCCAGTCCCGTCAATAAGATGTTCTCGGCATATATTTGCAGGAAAATGTCTGTCCTGCCTGCACCGAACACTTTTTTCACCCCAAACTCTCTTGACCGCTTGGACATGATGACAGTGTAGATGTTGATGAAGTTCAGCAGCCCTATGATACCTACCAGGAAGGCTACTACCATCAATACCCGGACATAGCTTTGGTTGCCATATTGATAGTTCTTGTTTTCTTTTCCGTGGTCTTTATCGTAATATAAATCTTTCAAAGGCAAATACTGATAGCGTACTGTCTCATAAGTGCTCCATTTGCTGCGGGGGTGTTCTTTTGAATACTTTTTATTCAGCAGTGCAATGTCTGTATCCGGTGCCATCAGCATGGCGTATATAGGGTCGAAAAAAAGGAATTCATCCAGTTCATCCGACATAAATATATCCGGCATCCATGATGTCTTGGTATCGGGGTCGTCCACCACTCCTATAATAGTGAATTTATTCCCTTTTGTGTTTTTGAAAGTAGCGCCTATGGCATTCTTCCCTCCCAGCTTCTTCTTCCAAAAAGAACGGGTGATGACAACATCCCTCGAGCGGACTATTCTTCCGCTTCCGGCAATCACCCTATATGGAAAGATTTTGAAGAAGGTGCTGTCTACAGAAAAAGCGTTCGCTGCAATTTCTTGTTCACCGAACAGAACGGGCATATCCGATATTTGATAAATCACCGTAAATTGTTCTACGGCAGGATCCTTTTCCAATCCCGACCGGTAGCCTCCCAAGAAGTTCTCACCACTGCTGGTAGAGGTTTTTATCAGGCAAATGCGTTTATATTCGGGAAAGCATTGGTTCACTGTATTTTCTTGGTGGATATATCGGGCTACGGTGAGTACGCAAGCCAAACTGCACGCCAGTCCCAATACATTGATAAGGGTGTATGCTTTGAATTTCAGCAATGCATTGATGGCTAAGATTATTTGTCTCATAGTGCGTAGTTTTATTTCATTATCAATTCTTCCGCCTCGCCAAAGGTATCATATCCCGTTGTAATTACCCAATCTCCGGGCTGCAAACCTTCCGTAATCTCGTATTGTTGCGGATTTTGGCGACCGATGCCAAGCGGCACGCGCACGGCTTTTGTCTTTGCGGCGTTCAGTTTGTAAATCCATTGTCCTCCGGTACTCTGGTAGAAGTTGCCGCGCGGAATGACGAGCGCCTCCTCCGGCTGGCCGAGTTCTATCTGTACCCGGAAGCTTTTGCCTACACGTACGTTGTCGGGCATGTCACCGGTGAAGACGAGGTCTACGTCGAACGTGCGGTCTTTGACTTCGGGAACCACTTTCGTGATGCGCAACGGGTATTTTCTTCCCTGATAATTGATGGTGGCAGGCAATCCGGTGATAATGCGGTCGATGTAGTATTCGCTCAGGGAAGTATGCACTTTATATTGGTCCAGCACCTTGATTTCCGCAATGCTTTCACCGGAAGCGACCTGCTGTCCCGGAGTCACCTTGACAAAACTGAGCTGGCCGGCGACGGGAGCTTTCACCACCAGGTTGCCGAGCCGTTCGCAGGCGCGTTCATACTTCTTCCGTTCCCGTTCGCGGTCGTTCCTGATGAGGTCTTTGCGGATGACGGTGACGGCAGAGTCATGACGGAGGCTTTCCCTTTGAAGATGGGCATTTTTCACTTTATAGTTGTATTCGTCCTCGGAAACTTCGAGCTGCGCCTTGCTCTTGATGCCCATGCGGTACTCCTCCTTGTCAAGGGCAAAACTCTTGCGCAGGCGGTTGAGGTCATAATCGGTCTGCAGGGCTTGTTGTTGCAGGTTCAGGCTTTTCTGCTCCATTTCAATTTCTTTTTCGCGGTAGGTGATAAGCTGCTTTTCCCAGTCGTCGCGCTGGTCTTCGATACTGCGCAGCAGGTCGGGGTTTTCCATGACGAGGATGGTATCTCCTTGCCGGAGCAGGCTCCCCTCCTCTCCTATGATGCGTTCCACGCTTCCGGCTTCACGTGCATTGACCTTGATGGTAAGGATGGGCTGAATCACTCCCTCCACATCTACATATTCCATAAATTTGCCGTTCTTGACTTCGGCTATCTGTATGTTGTCCTGCTCGATACGCAGTTTGCTGGGACCCAGCGAAAGGGTGACTACATAAATCAGGAAGGCAAGGAAGGCAACGCCTCCCGCCAGATAGTAGCGGTAACGGATGTACCAGGGTTTCTTTTCAAGTTTTATATCCATAATGCAATATTTTATATACTCTTTTTTTACTTTTCAGATACCCCCTTCAGAAGTACTTCTGAATAAGGGTTCCGAGTTTTACTAAAACTTTACCGGAGATTTAGTAAATCGTCACCGGAGTTTTAGTAAATCTCCGGCCAGCTTTTACTAAAACTATTCCACGATTCTATTACTGTATAGATTCTTCATTAGTAACCCTTTCCAAGTCTTCTGCCAGTGGCCTCTCTTTTTCAAAGTCATATAGCGTGATGCTTCTCAGTGCATAGTACAAACTCCAATAGTTGTACAAAGCCGTTATATAGCTTCTCCGGGCCGTATCTTTTTCCGTGATGGATGCATTGAGGTCGAGTACCGAGGACTTGCCGAGCAGATAGAGTTTTCGGGCTACTTCGGCGCGTCGTTGGGCTGTATGGTCCGTGCGGGCGGCTATGTTTACCCGTTGCGCCTGCAGGTTGAATTGCTTTACGAGTTTCCGTACGTTCAAGTCGAAATCCATCTTGTCTTGCTCTACCTGCGTGTAGACAAGGTCTCGGTTGGAACGGGCCACGCGTACTTGTCCCCTTCCGCGCCCCCAGTCCAGGATTGGGAGGGTAATGCCCAAGCTGACGTACTGCTGGTCCAGTGGATTCCGGTAGGCATCTTTCAGCTTGTCGGCAGTTTGTGTCAAGCCGAAGCGCAGGTAGATGTCTGCCTTCAGTCCGGCATTGGCCTTGGCGCGCGACACGGCACTCTCGCTTTCCACCTTGCGGCGTAGCATGTTCTGTATCTCCGGACTGTTTTCGTTGGCAAGCATCAGCGCGGCATCCAGGTCGATGTGCAGGTCGGGCACGCGGTTGTCTATTCTCACCTTTATAAGGAGGTCTTCTTGGATGCCGAGGTAGGAACGGAGTTCCTGCATGCAGTTTTCCACTTCGATGCGGGCATTCATGCAGTTGGTTTCTTCGGTCAGTTTGTTGAGTTCGAGCTGCAACATTTCGTTTTCGCTGATGGTGCCGATGTTATATCGTCCTTGCGCATATATATATAAGGTGTCGGCATTGGCGTAGTTGGCGTTGGCTATTTCGTAGTTGCTTTGTGCTTTGGCCAGGTTGAAGAACTTCTCTGTGGCATTGGCGGCAACAAGCTCAAGGGTTTCTACGTAGGTTTTCTTGGCTTCGCGATAACGGATAGGTTCGATGCGCCGGTCCCACTTCAGGCTATTGTAGCCAAACAAGGACTGGCTGTATCCGATGTTGACGGGTGAAGTCTGCCAGGAATAGGTGTCACTGCTGAAAAGGTCGAGGCGCTGCGCAGCCGTTTCAATGAAAAAGGTTCCTCCGGTCCACGGCACGTTTTGTGTCAGGCTCAGTGTCAGGTCAGTGCTCAGCAGGTTCTGCTCTATGAACTTGACGTTGCCATCGCTTTGGGTCACTTTGTTGATAGCACGGTCCAGATAGGGATTGGAAGTAAGCTTGAGCGTCGGCAGGTAGTTGGCACAGTAGTATTTGTAGTTCCAATAAGCGGAACGGAAGCTATGGCGGGCATTTTGGGCGTCGGGCGACTGCTGGCGGGCCTGCTCGATGGTTTCTTCCAAAGTCAGCTCCAACGTGT
>ENA-OPDA01000352-OPDA01000352.1-human-gut-metagenome-genome-assembly--contig:-NODE-352-length-34369-cov-3.260535_pt1 | contig 34369 bp, 33 predicted proteins | sample MGYA00241253_ERZ501486 | MGnify/ENA primary metagenome ERZ501486 (study PRJEB25962, sample SAMEA2042510) | human gut metagenome | biome: human gut; feature: human-associated habitat; material: faeces... | reverse complement strand
AAATTTCTTAAAATAATTATTCTTCTTTTAATTTTTTTATTAGTAATACTAATATTTAAAATATAAAAGAAACAGCATATGCCCAAATAGTTAAGGGAGATATGCTGTTTCCATTCAACAAAATGGAAAGCAAACTAACCTTTATTGTTAGGTTCTTTCACTAATTAAATTATACAAAATAAACTTTTTTATGTAAAGTAGTTTTGTATTAATATTCATTAATTAAATATGTGAAAAGGAGGGATCATATGAAAAAACATATTTTAATTGCAGGAAGTATTTTAGTAGGAGTTGGAATTATGAACGTAATTCCGGTAAAAAATAACGAGGGGAAAATATTAAAAGATGATGTAATAGTAAGTGATGTAATAGAAAATAAAAAAGAAGGATCTTATTATACTAGCACAGTTGCAAAGATAGATCAGGATTATACTATCAAAAATACTAATTCAAAAGAGAAAGTTAATAATGATATTAATGAAGATGAAAAAGAAATTATATATGAAAAGAAAGAAGAAAGTCCAAAACAAATTGTTTATGAAGAAAATTCTAATGATGTATTAGAAAACTTAGAAAATAATGAAGAAATTAATAAAGAAGAAGATAATGAAAATAATGAAACTAAAATAACTAGTGATATTAAAGCAAATGAAAGTGATATTTCACTTGTAAGTTCTGATAGTGATGTTATAGAAAGTGATAATATAAGTGCTGAAGAAAAGCCTAATTTATCAACTATTAATTTGAAAAATGGATTTATAGAAGAAAATGGTTTTACTTATTACTATGAAAATGATAATAAAGTTACTGGTATAAAAAACATAGATGGAATAGATAATTATTTTTCACCATCAGGTAAACATTTAGGAACATCTAAAATAAAGGTTGTAGATGTAAGCTATTACCAGAAAGATATTAATTGGGAAAAATTTAAGAATGAAAGTGATTGTTATGGTGTTATTTTAAGACTTGGGTTTTATCAAACATTAGATAAAAAGTTTATTCAAAATTTAAACGAGCTTAAAAGACTAAATATTCCTTATGGGATATATCTATTTAGCTATTCTACTACTTTATCAGGCGCTAAAAAAGAAGCTAATTTTACTAACAATATGATTAGTACTTATGATATAAATCCTACTTTAGGGATATATTATGATATAGAAAGTTGGAATGCTAAAAATAGTAGTTCTAATGAAATATCAAAGGATATGTATAATAAAATAGTTGAAGAATACATAAATACAGTAAATAATTATAATGGAGGAAAATACAAAGTAAAGGTTTATTCTGGTAGATGGTATGCAATGAACAGGCTAGGAGAAACTGCTAAAAATCATGTTGACTGGGTAGCAGAATATAATAGTACTTGTAAGTATGATGGAGCATATTCTATGTGGCAATATACTTCAAAAGGAAGTGTACCTGGAATAGAAGGAAGAGTTGATATAAGTTATATTGCTTTATAAATTGTTATTAGTTGTGATATAATGTATTTATTGAAAGGTGGTAATTAAATGAGGTCAGGATTCGTAAGCTTAGTTGGAAGACCAAACGTAGGTAAATCAACACTTATTAATGCTTTAGTGGGGTATAAAATTGCAATTACATCTAATAAAGCTCAAACAACAAGAAATTTAGTACAAGGAATATATAATGATGATGATAGTCAAATAGTTTTTGTTGATACTCCGGGTATTCATAAGCCAAAGCATAAATTAGGACAAAGGTTAAACGAAGAAGCATATTATTCAATTGATGATGTTGATATAATATTATTTTTAGTTGACGCAACAAAGAGCTTTGGTAAGGGCGATAATTTTGTATTAGATAAGATAAAAGAAGCTAATAAACCTACCTTTTTAATTTTAAACAAAGTAGATAAAATTAACAGAGATGAGTTATTTAATTTGATTTTAAAGTATAAAGATTTATATGATTTTAAAGAAATAGTTCCAATATCTGCTTTAAAAGAAAAGAATTTAGGTGAACTTATAAAAACTTTGAAAAACTATTTACCAGATAGTGTTAAGTATTTTCCAGACGAAGATTTAACAAACACCACGATAGAGTTTAGAGTATCAGAACTTATTCGTGAAAAAGTACTTAGATTAACTGAAGAAGAAGTGCCACATGCTGTTACTTGTGTGGTTGAAGAGTACATAGATAAAAAAGATAAGGCAATAATAAATGCTACAATAATTGTTGAAAGAGATTCTTTAAAAAGCATAATAATAGGTAAGCAAGGCGCTATGTTAAAAGAAATAGGTTCTAAAGCAAGATGTGATATAGAAAATATGATTGGTAAAAAAGTCTTTTTAGAACTTTATGTAAAAACCATAAAAAATTGGAGAGATAAAGAAAAGTATTTAAGAGAATTAGGTTTTTATGATATAGATGAATAAAAAAATAAATATATCACCACTATATAAATGAAAGGTGATATTTATGGAAAAACAAAATTTATGGAATTTATTTAAAGAAACTGGAAAAATAGAGTATTATATAAAATATAAAATGTTAGAAGGGAAAAGTGATACCTTTGGAGATAATAGAAGTTGAAGGAATAATAATAGATGAAAAGCCATATGGTGAAACAAGTAAGATACTAAATATTATAACTAAAGACAAAGGTGTAATAGGTGTATTAGCTAAAGGTGCTAAAAGACTTAAAAGTCCTTTAAGAAGTGTTAGTGAAAGATTTTGTTATGCATCATTTAACATCAGTTATAAGGAATATAAATTATCAATTCTACTTAGCGCTGATGTGATAAACCCTTTTAGTAATATAAAAAAAGACATAAAAAAAGTATCTTACCTTAACTTTTTATCTGAACTTACCAGCGGGGTTATAAAACAAAATGATGATGAAAGGATATATGATATATATTTAAGTGCAATTCTTAAAATAGAAGAGGGCTTTGATCCGTCTGTTATAACAAACATATTAGAACTTAAGTACTTATCATTTTTAGGAGTGTCTCCAAAACTTAATGGATGCGTTATATGTGGTAATAAGAACGTTGTTAGTATATCTGCGTATAAAGGTGGCTTTGTATGTAAGGACCATATTCAAAACGACTACATAGTAAGTGATAAGACAATAAAATTAATAAGGTTATTAGAATACGTTGATATATCTAAGATATCTAAGCTTGACGTATCAGATGTTGTAAAAAAAGAAATAAATGATTTTTTAGATGATTATTATGATAGGTATACAGGTCTTTACTTAAAAAGTAAAAAATTTTTAAAAACTTTGGAAAGTTTATGATATAATATAAAAGATGTTTATTTTAAATGTTGCAAAGACGGGGATGGAATCCTATCAGCAGTATAAAATGAAGTGATTTCTTCTAGAAATAAATAGGGTGGAACCGTGGATATATATTCACCCCTATAATTTTTCTAGGAGTTTTTTTAATTTTTGAAAAGAGGAAGGATGTTAATTATGAAAGAAAATATTACTATGGAAGAGTTAGTAAACTTATGTAAACAATATGGAATAATATTTCAAGGTAGTGAAATATACGGAGGACTTGCAAATACTTGGGACTTTGGACCTGTTGGAGCAGAGTTAAAAAATAATATTAAAAAGGCTTGGAAACAAAAATTTATTCAGGAAGATGTTAATAACGTTGGGTTAGATAGCGCTATTTTAATGAATCCTAAAGTATGGGAAGCATCAGGACACATCTCTACGTTTTCAGATCCATTAATTGACTGTAAAAATTGTAAAACAAGATATAGAGCAGATAAGTTAGTTGAAGATGATGGAGTAGAAGATGCTGGAGGAATGTCTAACGAAGATTTAATAAAATATATTAATGAACACAACATAGTTTGTCCTAAGTGCGGTAAGCTAGATTATACCGACATAAGACAATTTAACCTAATGTTTAAGACTTTCCAAGGAGTAACTGAAGATAGTAAGAGTACTATTTATTTAAGGCCAGAAACAGCTCAAGGAATTTTTGCTGACTATCAAAATATTCAAAGATCAATGCGCCTAAAACTTCCTTTTGGTGTAGGACAAGTAGGTAAAAGTTTTAGAAACGAAATAACTCCAGGTAACTTTATTTTTAGAGTAAGAGAGTTTGAACAAATGGAATTAGAGTTTTTCTGTAAACCAGGAACAGAACTAGATTGGTTTAAACATTATAAAGAATATTGTAAGAATTTCTTACTTTTGCTTGGCGTTAAAGAAGAAAACTTAAGACTAAGAGACCACTCTAAAGAAGAGTTAAGCTTTTACAGTAATGCAACAACGGATATTGAATACAAGTTCCCATTTGGTTGGGGTGAATTATGGGGAATTGCAAGCCGTACTAATTATGATTTATCTCAGCACCAAAAAACATCAGGTGTTTCTATGGAATATTTAGATCCTGAAACAAATGAAAAGTACATTCCATATGTTATTGAACCTAGTGTTGGAGTTGAAAGACTTGTATTAATGATTTTATGTAATTCATATGAAAAAGAACTTTTAGAAAACGGAGAGACAAGGGAAGTTATGAAATTTCATCCTTTTTTAGCACCTTACAAAGTAGCGGTATTACCACTTGTTAAAAAGTATCACAAAGAAAAGGCAAGCGAAGTATATAAAGCATTTGCTAAAAACTTTATGACAACTTATGATGAAACAGGCTCTATTGGAAAAAGATATAGAAGACAAGATGTTATTGGAACTCCTTTTTGTATAACAGTTGATGAAGATACAATCGAAAATGAAACTGTTACAATAAGAGATAGAGATACGATGAAACAGATAACATTACCTATGGAAGAAGCTGTTAAGTATGTGGAAGAAAGAGTTAAATTCTAGAGGATTCAAATGGCAACAAAAGGATTAAAAACTTTAAAAAAAGAAGCAGAAGAAGCTAAAGAAAAAGAGGATTATTCTCTTTTTCTTACACTTTCTAATATCATAAAAGATACGTTTCCTAAAAATTATTATGGTTATTTATCATTTGTTTTAGCAAAGACAAATGATTATAAAAAGTATTTGCCAGAAGATGAATTAAAGGAAGTAAAAAAGAATTTTGAATATGCTTACGAGCGCTTGAAAAAGGATGAAAAGAACAAACTAAAAAGAGAGTTCGATGAATACGTAAACGATTGCTTTGAAGTAGAAAACCTAAAAAAAATAAGAAAAAACATAACTGGCAAATATTTCTTAAAGGAATTGTATAATGATGGTGTTACCTTTATAAACCAGAATATACAGCTTGCAAGTACATATAATTTAGACGGTAAAAAAATAGTTAATATATATGATTTCATAAAGGGACTTTTCCTATTTTCTTGTCTTGTTTATAATCTAATTTATAGCAATGCTCTACTTATATTAACAATTCCATTTGGTATATTTGGAATAATAACAATATATTCTTTTATAAATATGAATTTTTTTGGAAAGAGAAAACTAAATTCAGAAAAAGAATATTTATCTATAATTATTGAAGAAGCTAATAAAAAAATAAAAGAAATAAAAAGTGAAATAGAAAAGTTAGATGAAAATATAGAAATACTAATAACTCAAAAAAGTGATACTATGTTAAAAATCCCAGAAGTATTTTTGAAGAGTCTAGAAGATATAACCATTCAAAACGAAAATGAAGTTGCATCTAAAATAGCACTTGAACTTAACTCGAATAATATATCTACTTTTACGTATTTAATTAATGAAGAAACAAACCTTAACATAGATGATATAATGAAAAAAATAAAACCTAAGGTGAAGGATGAAAACGACGAATTATCTAGATTTATCAGTAATAAGATAATAGAAAAGAAAAATAGTCAAGAAGAAATAATAATGATGAAAAAAGTAAAGCCAGCATCATATTTTATAATAGCAGTTTTACTTGTTATAAGTATTCTTAGCATAATAGTTATAGCTAATAACTTCTATGAACTTAACTTTGTATCATTTATAGTATCTTCACTAGCAGGAATAATTAGTATGCTAATATATAATATAAAAACAGGTAAACATTCATCTTTACTAGATACGTTTAATGATAATTTACTACTTACTATATTTAATTCCACGCTAGTATATGATTTAATATACACATCAATTACTAATGAACTTAAGTTTACTTATGGTTTTATTGAAATACCACTTATTTTTGTATTAATGTTTATGGGATTTACCGGTTTAATTTCACTTTTAAAATATAAAAACTTAATGAATAAGTTAAGAGGCGAGTAAGCTTCTTTTTTTGTGTAATAAAAAAACAAGTAAGTTATTCTTACTTGTTATAGAATTCAACGATCATTGATTCTTTTATGTCTGCTGGAAGTTCACTTCTTTCAGGCATACGTACATAAGTACCAGAAAGTTTTTTCTTGTCAAATTCAACATATTCTACAGTTTTGTTAATCTTTTCTAAAGCTTCTAAAATTGCTTTATGATCGCGAGATGCTTCCTTAACGGCAATTACATCACCAGGCTTAACTTGGTATGATGGAATATCAACCTTTTTACCATTAACTGTAATGTGTCCGTGGTTAACAACTTGTCTTGCAGCCTTTCTAGTTGTAGCAAGACCCATACGATAAACAACGTTATCTAATCTGCTTTCTAAAAGCTTAAGGAAGTTTTCACCTTGGATACCTTTCATTTTAGCTGCTTTTTCAAATGTTAATCTGAATTGTTTTTCGTTAACTCCATACATTAATCTAACTTTTTGTTTTTCCATTAACTGAAGTTTGTATTCAGATGCTTTACCACGTCTTTTATCATTTCCGTGTTGTCCTGGACCATATGGTCTTTTAACTAATTCTTTTCCAGTTTCTAGTAAAGAAAAACCTAAATGACGACTTTTCTTATACATTGGACCTGTATATCTTGACATATTATCTATCCTCCTTTGTTTTTTGTAAACTAAAGGACCATTGCCATCTAGTAGGGAGTTTGTTTTAATACTTTCACCCTTGCAGCTATAAGGATTACTAGTATGACTTATTCGCAAACAAACACGTTACTAAATTCAAATAGTGCTGCTTTAAAGTTTACACGATTTAAATTATATCTAATTATATGCTTTAAGTCAAGTATTTATTGATAAAATAAGGAAACTATGGTAGTATATGAACCTGTATGGAGGAGTTCTAATGCTTGGTTTTGACACGTATAAAGATATAGATGGTATTAATTGTTTGAATAAAAAAGATAAAAGTCCTTATTTTACAAATTATGAACATATATATCCTTGGACTAATGAAAATTTAAGAGATTTTTTTGATATGTTTGATGTTAAAGAAAAAAAAGTGCTTTGTCCAACATCCAGTGGTGATCATTTTTTAAATCTTGCTTTAGAAGGTGCAACAGATATAACTTGTTTTGATATAAATAGATTATCTAAATATTATCAAGAATTAAAGATTACACTTATTAAAAGACTTGATTATTCGGACTTTGAAAATATTTTATTTTCTAACGATGTATATACTTGCCTTATCACTTATTTTTCAAATAATGACGTTCAGTTTAAAAAAGATTTAAAAGAAAGTGTTTATGAGTTTTGGAGTAACGTAGTAAAACAATATGAAATAAATAGCATAATGAGTCATGATGTTCAAGTGGATGCTTATTGGAATAACAAGTATTTATTAAATGAAAAAAATTACTGCCAATTAAAGAATAGACTTAAAAATGTTAAATTAAGATATTTAGATTGCGATATAAAAAATCTAAATAAAATTACGCATGAAAAATATGACTACATATTTACCTCAAATATATTTTACTATTTAATGAAGGATGGCTCTCATAAGGGTACCTTTGATGATTTGATTAATTTGATAGGTAAAGATGGTCAAATAGTACAATATTCATTTATGCCAAATCACACCAATGATTTGTACTTTGAAGAAAGAAGAAAACATGACGCTAAAATATTATATAGGTGTGAGCAAGATAATTATATAGAAAATATTTATACATATAGGAGAAGAAATGATTAATAAATATGAAAAATTACTATTAAATATGAATTCAAATAAAGATAAAATTACGTCTTTTACGTCTTTTGGTAATTTTGATCCATCTTATTTATGGACGAATGAGGATATGAAGTTATATCCTAAAGAAAATCTTAAAGGCAAGAATATTTTAACCATCACGTCAAGTGGGGATCACGCTTTAAATGCCATTTTAAATGGAGGGGGCATTATAGACTCATTTGACGTTAATCAATTTAGCAAGTACGTATCTGCACTAAAAATAGCAATGATAAAAAAATACGATTATTATGATTTCTTTAAAAGAATGGATTGGATAGAAAATGTAGAAAGCCTTAATTTTAATTCAAAAGAAAATATAATAGATAGAGTAAGAAAATATTTAAGTCATGATGAATACTTATTTTGGAGTGCTTTTGAGTATCTAAGAACAAATAATAAGATATGTTTTAATGACGTTATAAACGTTTATGGAAATCTAAAAAAGAATGTATATTCAAAAGCATTTTCGTATAATAAATTAAAAAGAAATTTAAAAAACGCTAAAATAACTTATTATGACTCAGATATAATGAATATTGAAAAAATTGTTAATAAAAAATATGACAGAGTGTTTTTAAGTAATGTTTTAGAATATGTTTTAGCATCTAATACTCCGCGTTTTGTTGATAATTATCAGAAAGTAATAAGCGGGTTAGATAAAATACTTTTACCCGGTTCGGTAATATATGGTTATGATTTTAGTAATGTTTCAAAATACTCAGATAATATGAGTGAACACTTATCTTATAAGTATGCTGATGTTTCTTGTAAATCGTGCGGTGTTCAGCAAAAAATATTTAGTTTAAGTAAAGTATAACGCTTTACTTTTTTTAATTAAATAAATGGTGCAAATTGTCGTAATTTATGATAAAATAATTTATATAGTAGGAGGTATAGAACATGGGCAAAGGTTTATATATTGGAACCATCGTTGTTGTACTTTTAATAATAATAGTAGTTTTAATAATAACTCTTAAGACAAAAAAGAAAAAGAAAATATTAAAAGAAATAGATAATTTAGAAAAGGAAAAAAACTTACTTATAAACGTTCCTGTTTTAAATGAATTATCAAAGGTAGAAGCTTTGGTTAAAAGCAATAAAAAGTTAGAAGACCGTTATAATGGATGGAAGTTAAAATTTGAAGTTATTGAAAATGAAACCATACCATACATAAATGATATGTTAATTGAACTTGACTTTGCGGTAGATAAAAGTAAGGCAAAGGAAATATATGAAAAGATAGCGGAAATAGAAATAAAACTATATGAAATAAAAGTTAAAATTAAAAACATCATGTCTGAAATTAAGGAAATAACATCTAGTGAGGAAAGAAACAGGGCGAGTGTTATTAAGCTAAAGGCTAGGTATAGAAAACTAAAGAAAAAGTTTACCGAAACAAAGGCAGATTATGAAGAAACTGCAAAAACGATTGAATTACAATTTGAAACGATAGAAAAACGTTTTGAAGAGTTTGAATATGTTATGGAAAAAAAGGATTATGAGGAAGTTATTTACGTTGTTAAAGGCCTTACTGAAATGATTGATCATATGACGATAGTAATTGATGAAATACCTGAAATAATGCTTATGGGTAAAAGTCTTATTCCAAAGAGAACGGAAGATGTATCTAGTGAGTATATTAAACTTACAAGGGAAGGTTACCAACTAGATTATTTAAACGTTGAATATAACATTGTTGAAACAGAAAAGAAAGTAAACTCTATATTTGATAGAGTGCGTGTTCTTAATTTGGAGGACGTAACTTTTGAGCTTAAGACTATATTAGAGTATTTTGATTCATTATTTAATGATTTTGAAACTGAAAAATTAACTAGAAAATATTATACGGAAGGGCTTGCTAACTTTAATAAGAAGAGAAAACACGTAGATAAATTATTAAATGCAGTTCAAAGTGGTCTTCCAGAGATGAGAAAACATTATAATTTAACTGATGATACGTTAGATTCAGTTAAACTTTTAAATACTGAGTTTGATGGTATCGTAAAAGATTATGAAAAGTTAGAAACACTTGATAGAAATCACACGTTTCCTTTTTCTAAACTTAATGCAGAACTTGAAATTATAATGTTAAAGTTAACAAAACTTAGTGAGAAATTAAATGCTATACTTCAAAAAGTAGGCAATTTAAAAGATGATGAAGAACGTGCAAGGGGACAGCTTGAAGATATTAAACTATTATTAAAACAGTCTAAATATCAAATAAGAAAAAACAGACTTCCCATAATACCGGATAATTATTATGTTGAGCTTAGGGAAGCTTCTGACGCCATAAAGGAAATACAAGCTGAACTATCTAAAAAACCACTTGATGTTGATACGTTAAACGTACGTGTTGACACGGCAAGGGACTTAGTATTTAAACTTCATAATACTACTGCTGAGATGGTTAAGACGGCTTTGTTATCTGAGTATGCAATCGTATATGGTAATAGGTATCGTTCTTCAAAACCAGTTATTAATGAGGGGCTTATTAAGGCAGAAAACTTATTCTTTAAGGGTGAATATAAGAAGTCTTTGGAACTTAGTATAAGCACGTTAGATGTTGTAGAGCCTGGTATCCATAAAAAGATATTAGACTATAAAAAATAAGAGAGGGAGGCATAAGTTATGAGAGAATGGCTTTTAAAGGATGAAGAAAAAAATCCGGTTGGAAGACCAAAATTAGCAAGAGAAGATGTTTTAAAAAAAGCTAAAGCATCCATTTATATATCAATTGCAATATGCATTATGCTTTCGGTTTGTTTTTTCGCAGAAATGAAAGATGAAGATCCTCTTAAATTTACTTATCATTTAACATTTGAAAAGTTATTTGGCGCCATTGAAAATAAAAATGGCTTTATAGTTAAAGAAAAGTATGATAACGAAAGCAATTACGTTATGGAAGTTTCTATACCAAGTGTTATAGATAGATATCAAGGAAGTTATAGGTATACTTTATACGAGATGGATGGTAATAGCTGGAAAGAAAAAGAAACTAAAGAAATAGAAAAGAAAGCTAAAAACTTCAAAATAAAAATAGATTCTTTAAAAAATCAAAACAAAACTTGGAAAATTAAACTTCAGATAATAAATGCTTCTAAAATAAGTGAAACTTATGAACCTGCTGGATGGAGTTTTATGGATTCATCTAAGAGTGAAGATAAATATGCTTATAAAATATTTACCGTAAAAGGTTATTATAGCCCGGTTACTAAAGAAGAAATTAAGGAGTCTATTAATAATAAAGATAAAATAAGTGTTAGTACTAATAAAAACGAACCTAGAAAGTTTATTCTTTTACTTCCTACTAATAATACTTATGATGTTAAAGTAACGTATACTGATGTATCAGGTAAAAACGTTATTTTAAAAGAAGATAGTGATGTTAATGGAAATATATCTTATACCATTCCAAACATTAATAGAGCATCTATTGTTACTTTTAAAGTTAAAGGGTTTAACACATCTAGTTTAAAACTATCTAGTTGGAAAGAAGAGACTGATAAGTCTGGAGATAAAGTAATTAAAGGTACTTATGTTTTAAAACCAGAAAGAGCCTATTAAGGTTCTTTTTTAGTGTAATTTAATAAAGTTTTATTCATACACTTAATTAGGTGATAGTTTTGTTTAAAAATACAATTAAATTAGTTAGTTTATTTCTTCTTTTATTACTTAGCTTTATATATACTGATAAAGTATTTAACGAAGCTAGAAGTAATGATCCTCTAATGAAGGAGGTTATTTCATATAAAAGGGCGCATGACGTAAAACCAGTTGAACCTAAAATAAAAGATGATGAGATGATTCTTGGTATGTCAGGTTTAATTATAAATAAAGAAAAATCATATAAAAACATGAAAGAAGATGACTCATTTAATAAGCAAAAATTAGTTTATGATAAAACAAAACCAAATACGTCAATTGACAAAACTTATGATTATTATATAACAAATGGTATTTCTAAAAACATGGTATCCATAATATTTAAAGTTAATAATTCTACTAATGTATCTGAACTTTTAAGCATTCTTGCTAAAACAGATGTTACTGTAAACTTCTTTATAGATGGATCATATTTAGAAAAAAACGTTGAAACTGCTTTTAGCATGGTAAATTTAAATTCTGAAATATATAATTTAGGCTATGATAATAAATATTCTAAAAAAATGATAAGTGTTACTAACAATTTAATAGAAAGTATTACCCTTAAAGATTCTTTATTTTGCTTAAATAATACTAAAAATGATAATTATAAAGATATATGTGCTTCTAAGAAAATGTTAACTCTTTCTCCAAAACTTGTTAATCCTAGCATAACCGATTTAAAAAAGGATTTATCAAAAGGTGTTATGATAGTATATGACTTAGATGAATTTGATACATCTAAATTTAACTTTATTATAAGCGTAATAGAAAGTCGTGGTTATAAAATAAAAGGTTTATCAAAATTAATAAACGAAAATAGCTAAAAGGCTATTTTTTTCTTTGATAAAAAAATAATAAATGTTATAATATTAATTGTTTGAAGTAAGGTGATATTAATGCATGATAAATTAAAACTATTATTAGATAAAATTAGTTTACCAGAAGAATATTATGAGTTTTTTAATAATGGTAAAATACTAAAACTTAAACTTGATCATACAAGACGTAATGGCATTTTTGTAATTGAAATAGATAATCCTTTAGATATCAAAGTATTAGAATATATAGATCAAAACATGAAAAAAGGCTTTCCTGAAATGGGTTCTATAAAATCTGAATTTGTACTTAGAAATGTAAATTATGATGACTGTTTAAATTACTATAAAGAAGCTATTTTAAAAAGTACTTTAACGAAACCTATGAAGGAGTTATTTATAGAGAAAAACGTTAAGATATCAGGCAATACCCTTATAATAGATACCGATAATATAGCAGAAGAAAACATATTAAATAACCATTTAGAAAGCATTTTAAAATATTATAAGGTATGTGGTTATCCTAACTTAAAAATAAAAACATTTATAAACGAAGAAAACAGGTTAAAGGTAAAAAAAGAATTAGAAGAAGAAATAAAAATGGAAACTCAAAGTAAACCTAAGGAGGAAAATCCCGTTATTTTAGGTGATGAGCCAAAGGGAGCAATAACCGAAATAAAGGATATAATTGCAGAAGAATCAGGCGTTACAGTTGAAGCTTACGTTTTTGGTGTTGAAGAGTTTGAATCATCAAGAAGTGCATTTAAAATATTAACCTTTAAAATAAGTGATAATACTGATAGTATTTATGCTAAAATTTTTACAAAAGATGCAGATTTATTTAAGATGTTATCTAAAAAAATGAAGTCTGGTTGGTTTAGAATTAATGGATATGTAAAACAAGATATTTATGCTAAAGACCTTGTATTAAACATTAGAAACGTTATGAAAATACCTTCAAAAGACATGACGGTAGTAGATGATGCAAAAGAAAAGAGAGTAGAATTACACGCTCATACAATGATGAGTCAAATGGATGGTATAACTAAGTTAGACTTAGGTAAACATACGTGTGAACTTGTTACAAACGCAATTAACATGGGATACCGTGGTGTTGCAATAACAGATCATAACGGATGTCAAGCATTTCCAATAGCATATAGTCTTATTAAGAATCACAATAAAAAAATAGAAGATAAAAGTAAACATTTTAAGGGTTTATATGGTACGGAGCTTACGCTAGTTGATGATACCGTAAACATAGTTGTAAGACCTACTTGTGATTCTTTAATGGATAACACTTACGTTGTATTTGATACCGAAACAACTGGATTTAATGCTGCAGGTGAAGACCAAATGATAGAAATAGGTGCAGTTAAAATATCACATGGTGACATAATAGATAGGTTTGATAAACTAATTGATCCTAAAAGGCATATACCAGATAAAATTACTGAGCTTACTTGCATTACTGATGCAATGGTATCAGGCTGTGATGATGAAAAAACCGTAACGAAAGAATTTTTAGAGTGGGCTGGTAATTTACCTATGGTTGCTCATAATGCTAAGTTTGATATTTCTTTTATTGAAATGGCAATGAAGAAATATGATTTAGGAGAGTTTAAAAACACTGTAATAGATACTTTAGAATTATCTAGAACCTTAGACCAAGGATATGCAAGACATGGACTTTCAGCCTTAGTTAAAAGATATAACGTTCCTTGGAAAGAAGATGCTCACCATAGAGCGGATTATGATGCTGAAGGAACGGCTCACGTTTTTCATAAATTTTTACAAAAATTAGATGCACAAAACTATGAAAAAATAAGTGATTTAGATAGGTTAGTTCCTAAAGGTGAAATACATAAGTTTGGTAGAACGTATCACTTTAATGCGATTGCGGTTAATAAAAAAGGACTTAAAAACATATTTAAAATGATATCGCTTGCTAATACCGTTTACCTATATAAAACACCTAGAATCTTGCGTAGTGAAGTAGAACGTTTAAGAGAAGGCGTTTTAATAGGAAGTGGATGTTATGAATCAGAAGTTTTTAAAGAAGCAAGAAGTAAAGAAGGAGAAGAATTAACCAACATAATAAACTTTTATGATTATGTTGAAGTTCAGCCTCCAGAAGTCTATAATCATTTAATCCAAATGGGAGATTTTAAGGACGAAAAAGAACTTGAAACTCATATTAAAAAGGTAGTATCTGCGGTAAAAGAGGCTGGTAAGATAATTGTTGCAACAGGAGATGTTCACCACTTTAGAAGAGAAGATAAAATATATAGACAAATAATTGTTAATCAAAAGGTTCCAGGTGGTGGACGTCATCCACTAGCTAAAAAAGATATTAAAGAAATACCAAGTCAACACTTTAGAACAACAAATGAAATGCTTGATAACTTTGCTTTCTTAGGAAAAGATTTAGCATACGAAATAGTTGTTTCTAACACCAATAAGGTTCTTGACATGGTAGATGAAATAGAGGTAATAATAGATACTCATGGAATTCCTTTTTCACCAAGGGTAAAGGCAGATGATGGAAAGTCTTACCTTGATTGTCCAAGAGTTGTAACGGACTTAGTATATGATAAGGCAAAAGATTGGTATGGTACACCTCTTCCATATAATATAGAAGAACGTATTGCAATGGAACTATATGGTAACATCGTATATAAAGTATGTGAGGAGAATTTAAAAAAGAACAATCCTGACATAACAGATGAAAAATTAAAAGAAGAAACGTTTAGAAATTTGCATGAGGTTATAGTTAAAGGGTTTGATTCGGTTAAAGAACTATTAAGTTGTTATTTTAAAGAGAACTGGGACGATTGTGACGGCACTTTAACGGATGATTCATTAAATAAAAAAGTAAGCAAGGAATTAGGTGGTATTATAGGTGGAGGATTTGATCCGATATACTTAATTGCACAAAGACTTGTTAAACACTCAAACGATGATGGTTACTTAGTAGGTTCCCGTGGTTCTGTTGGTTCATCATTTGTTGCAACAATGATGGGTATAACAGAAGTTAATCCACTTCCAGCACACTATAGATGCTTAAAATGCCAACATAGCATATTTACGTTTGATGATGGAAGGGCACTTGGTAGTGAGTATTCAACAGGATTTGACCTTCCTGATAAGAAATGTCCTTGCTGCGGTGAAGATTTATACAAAGATGGACAAGATATGCCGTTTGCAACATTCCTAGGCTTTAACGCAGATAAAGTTCCAGATATCGACCTTAACTTTAGTGATTTAAACCAAGCATCCGCTCATGCGTACACCAAAGTTTTATTTGGTGCTGATAACGTATACCGTGCAGGAACAATTGGTACGGTAGCAGAAAAAACAGCATATGGATATGTAAAAGGATACTGTGAAGATAAAGAAATAAATATGAGACCAGCTGAAATAGAACGTTTAGCTCTAGGATGTACGGGCGTTAAAAGAACAACGGGTCAGCATCCTGGCGGAATAGTTGTTATTCCAGATTATATGGAAGTATTTGATTTTACACCTTTTCAGTTTCCAGCAGAAGACGTAACAAGCGCTTGGCGAACAACCCACTTTGATTATCACGCAATTGATGAGTGCGTTCTTAAACTAGATATACTAGGTCACTCAGACCCAACTCAGCTTAGAATGATTCAAGATTTAACTCATACTGATATAACAAAGGTTCCGCTAGATGATAAAGATACGATGAGTATATTTACGTCAACAAAGGCACTAGGAGTTACTAACGAACAGATAATGTGCAAGACAGGAACACTTGGAATACCAGAGTTTGGTACTAACTTTACAATTGGCATGGTTGCAGAAACAAAGCCTACAACATTTGCGGAATTAATTAAAATATCAGGTTTATCACATGGTACTGATGTTTGGCTTGGAAACGCACAAGACTTAATAAAAAATAACATCGTTCCTTTTAAAGATGTTATAGGATGTCGTGATGATATAATGGTATACTTAATGTATCACGGAGTAAAACCTATTAAGGCATTTAAGATAATGGAATTTGTTCGTAAAGGAAGGGCATCAAAAGATCCTGAAACTTGGAAAGAACACAAACAGACGATGGTAGAGGCTAACATACCAGATTGGTTTATAGATTCATGCGGTAAGATAAAATACATGTTCCCTAAAGCTCACGCAGCAGCATACGTTATATCAGCCTTTAGAATAGCTTGGTATAAAGTTCATATGCCAGTATATTTTTATGCGTCTTGGCTTACATCTAAAGCAACAGACGTTGATGTTGATGTAATGATTAAAGGATATGATGCAATAAAAGCTAAAATAATAGAAATTCAAAATAAAGGCTTTGATGCTACTAATAAAGAATTAGGGCAATTAGAAAGTCTTAAGGTATGCTTAGAGGCAACAGCAAGAGGCATTTCGTTTGCACCAATTGACCTTTATAAAAGTAGTGCCACTGTCTGGGGAGTTAAAGATGAAACAACGATATACCCACCATTTGCATCTATTGATGGCCTAGGTGATACGGTTGCTAAAAAAATAGTTGAAGAAAGAGAAAAAAGCAAATTTATTAGTGTTGAAGATATTCAGGTAAGAGGAAAAGTATCCCAAACTTTAACAGATAGAATGCGTATGATGGGAATACTAAACCAGCTTCCAGAATCAAGCCAGCTTAGTTTGTTTTAAAAGTGGATTGCACTCCGCTTTTTTCTTTTGCTAAAATTTGTATAATAATGTATAATTGATAATAGTTTGGTGGTGTTTAAATGATAAGAAAATTAGATATTAATGATATAGATAGCTATTGTAATTTAAGAGTAGCAATGCTTTTAAGTGATAAAAGTGTGTCATATAATAAAGAAGAATTAGTATTACAAACTAGAGAATACTATGAAGATTATATTAATAAAACGTTATTTATATTTGGATACATAGAAAATGAAGAAATTGTTTCAGTAGCGGCATATGAGGCATTAAAAAGACTACCAACACCAAAGATTAATAACCTAAATAGTGATATTGCTTATGTATGTTCTATATATACTAAAGAAGAATATAGAAATAAAGGGTATTCTAAATTATTATTAAATGAGGTAATAGAAGATGCTAAAAAAAGAGGACTTACAAGATTTAAATTAAGTTCCCACAATGAAATTGCTATTAAATTGTATAAAAAATTTGGTTTTAAATCTGACCTTACGGCAATGGTGAAAAATGACTAAGAAATTATCTAAAAAAGAAAATAAAATTCTCGTTATGCTCGCTTTCTTCTCGTTATCAGTTGGATTGTGGACTAATTTTAAAGAATTATGACTTCAGGCAAATAATTTAGACGTTGGGCAAATAAGTGGTGTACTTAGTTTTGCAACGTTTTTATCGGCGGTTATAATTATTCTTATTGCAACTAAAATCAAACTAAAAAACATAGTTTTATTAATTAAATATACTCTTATTATTAAAATATTAGTTATGTTGTTATTATTTTTATTTAATAATAGTAATTTAAAATTTGTTATATACTTTTTGATAATTTTAGATATGATGTTAGAAAAAATATATATAACAAGTATTTATCCTTTAATTGTCCTAATAAAAAAAGATGATAATTTTTACTCGAAAAGAAAACTTACTGAGTATTTATTTAGAGATTTCGGAATATTTTTGGGAGCTTTATTTATAGGAAAGAATATTTTTAATTTTAATGTGAATTATAATGTGTGTTTATTTGTATCAGTAATAATTATGATGTGTTCGGTAATCTCACTTAGTTCAATAAAGATTGACTCTCAAAATGTTAAATCTAAGGTTTCATTTAAAGAAATTTTTGATAGTAAAATTAATAATGTGTATTTTATGTACGGAATATTTGCAAATATTGCGATGAAAAGCGCATTAGGTCTTAAGATGCTAATGCTTACTAATAAACTTAGTTTTAGTGTTACAAACGCTACTTTATATGTCTTAATAATTGGATTGTTATCTGATATAGTAGGAATTATAATACTTAAAAAAATTACGTTTAAAAATAATTATATAAATATTTTTATAAAATTTGGAATAAGAAACATCCTTTATTTAACAGCTTTTTTATGTAATAATGTTAATGTTATTATGATAGCAATTACATGGTCACTTCTTATATCAACCGCGTATGAAAATATTACTGAGGCTCCATACATAAATAGAATAAAAGATAGTAATCCATTGTTTTTTAATAGTGTAAGATATGGTATATGGATAATAGGAGAATCTATTGGACTATTTTTTGCAGGAGTTATGTATAAATTAGGTTTAAGATATATATTTGGATTTTCTTCTATATTTATTTTATTACAGATTATATGTCAAATAATATTAATTAATATGTTAAAAAAAGAAAGGAAAATTAAAAATGAACAATGATATTATGAGTATTGCAAAGGTAGCTAGCAACTTTTGGGCAGATAAAATAACGTTTCCAAATCTTAATAATGGAAATGATGTTTCTAATTGTTTGGATGAGATATTATTACAAGCTAAACTTCAGAATACTTTAGCGGTAACAAATGAAAAAAAGGCACGTTTTGAATTAGAATTAAGAAATATTATTTTTGATAAATTACAAAAAACAAACAATTTAACTATTTATGTTGATTATTCAGGTGATGAAATATTAACAGAAGCACTTGAAAAAGCTGGATTAGAAAACGTAATTCTTCCTTGGAAAACCGTAATGTGGATAGAAGGACTAAATATAAGTGTAAGAGAAGGGCATGGGTCAGAAATAAAAGAAATATATTTACCTAATAGTTATTCTTACATTGAGGATGAAGATAAAAAACAAAAAATGAAATAATTATGACAAGAGGCTATTTTCTTTTACAAAAGAAAAATGGTTAGTATTTAGAAGAGTAATTTGACAAAACTCTTCTTTTCTGTTATCATAACTGACCGTTGATGAAGGGGGTGTTTTGTATGGAAGAAAAAATGCTAAAAGATTATACTGTAAAAGAGTTTTTTAAATTTTTAAGTGAGAAAAAGGTAGAAGTTAAAATAATTATATCAAACCTTGAAAAAAAGAAGAAAATGTTTGAAATTTGCTGTGGAACTGAAAAAGTTTACAATCCAAGAAATAATACTATAGAACCTTATTTTTATTGTTATAAAGATAAAATTAAAAAGGTTTTAGAAACAAAAAATGGAAAAGAAGAAATGATTTCTTTACTTAAAAGCATTTTTGGTTATAAATTTTTTGATTTTACCTTAGACGAAATGAAGGCCTTAGAAGAAAAGGGCATGTTTACCAGAAATAAATTAGGAGAAATATTTAAAGATGTAGTTGGTATAAAAGATGGAAAAGTTGTAAATTTGCCAAAAACTTGGGAAGAATTGGTTGATCTATTAAGTTTCATAATAGAAAAAATAGATGATAAAACAACCACTAATCAAGACAGAAACAGATATTTGCATTCATTAGTTACTATAGAAAATTTGGTAGCTGCTAATTATAAAGATTTGATGTCATTATTATATGCTGAGGAACAGTTACTTAAAAATATTGATGATGTTTGTCAGAAATATAAAGCGAAAAAGATAATAAAAATGGATAATACAGATGAATTTAAAGAGTTATTAAACCATGGTATGATGAAAGAGAAAATAGATGAAAATGGGAACAAACGTTATGAAGAAATAGGCTTTGGTGATTTGGCTATTAAATTTATTGAAACATATAATGGTGAAATAAACAGAGTTAATAATTTGAAAAATAGAGAAATAGAAGTTAATAGGGCTTTTAAAAAATTAAAAAGCAAAAATTTAGATGATTTAGAGTATAGTGATTTTCCTGATTTACCGATGGACAAGGAATTATACGTTGGATTAAAAAATAAAATTGATAAGTATGTGTGCAGCAAGAAAAATGATAAAAAAGATTTAACACATCTTGTTCCACTTTTAGATATGTATTATTATTCGGATTGTAGTAGCACTAGCGATAAAAAACAAAAGTAGTTACATATTTCTAACAGGAGGATAAAAATGGATATTATAAGAATAGATGATACTATTGATATGATATCATCAGAAGAAAACAAATTAAAAAGAGATTATGAAGTTGTTTGTAATGTAAAAGAAAATATTCTTAATAATGGTTTTTCTTTAGTTGCTTACGATAATGATGAATTTGAACACGCGTGTGTTATATTAAATTCTTATGGTTATAAATCTTTTATGACTTCTAACATTACTTATAATGAATATGAAAAATTATTTAAACTAGTTGGCAAAAGAAGTGGTAAATTATTTTTGAAAGATATAAATATGAAGGAAAATAAGTATTTAAATGCATCTTCTTTTGCTAATATGATGCAAAGACTTTGCAAGTCAGAAAAATATCTTAAAATAATTGATGATAGCAGAAAAAAGATTATAATTGATAAAAATAAAGATATTGTTGGTGGAGCATCTTTGCTTGATACATTAATAGTAGAACCTAAAAATAAATTTATGAGTATGACTAATTCATTTTTAAATGATAAAAAACTTGTCATAAAAGACATGGCTATACTAGGGGAATTGTTAAACAATATTATGTATACTGATATATCAAAAGATTATAATAAGTTTAAAGCTCTTTCTAATGAAATATTTAGAATAATAAAAAGAAATTCTTTTAACGATGAATTATTAGAAGATGTAAAAGTAGAATTAAGGGGTGAAATAAAGTCTTATGAAGATTTTTTGGAACGTCTTAGAAATAAAAACAAAGTTGTAGAAAATAAAGAACTTAAACTTGGAGATAGAAAAGAAAGAATAAATGAATATAAAAAAGATAAGTTAAAACAAAAAATAAAGATTAAAAAGTCTTCTTTATCATCAGAGTCTAAGCTATGGATAAATATATTAGTAGATCAATTATTAGCATTTGATAAAGATATGATTGATAATTTCAAGACAGATTATAAATCTTATTTACCAGTAGAAAATAATGATATAAATGAAATAATTGACGTTGTTATAAAACAATTAGAATATAAAGATGCAGATGAAGATATCATAGATACACTTAAAGGTGTGAATTTGTAATTGTATGGTGTAAATTATGTTTATGGATATTAACCGAGAAATTAAAAAAACAATGTTTTATTACGTTAAAGATTATGAAAAGTTGCTAAAAAAATTAAAAAGATATGGTAAGAAATATAACAAGTGTTATATAATTATGCTTTGCTATTTAGGATTGCAATATACGATGTTGAATGAATATATTAATAATTCTCCAGTAGAACCATTAAAATCTTCATTAGATTTAATTGATGAGATACAAACACACATGATAGAAATGATAAATATTTTAGATGATGCAAAAAGAAACCCTAATAATTATATAATTGGTGATGATGAATTTAAAAAGAAGAAAAAATACCTAGAAAACTATGTTAGTGAATTAGAAAAAAACATGGATGAAATGGTAAGAAAAAAAGAAGAAAAAAGAAGAAAAGATAAAAGAAAATAAGGCTACTTAAGCCTTTTTTTCTTATTATGTGTTATAATATTTTTTAGGTGGTAATATGCATTTTAATTATTTAGATAATGATTATTTAGTTATAATAGAAAAGAAAAATAATAAAAATTTATATATCAGAGTAACAGATAATTTAGAAATAAAAGTAACTTGTAATTATCTTTTTACTAAACTTTCTGTAAAAAAAGTATTAGAAGATAATAGAAGATCGATAGAAAAAATGATAGATAAACAAATCTTAAAAAATAAAATGCAGAAAAAAGAAGCTAAGAATCTTTTAGGCGAAAAGTTAAACGTCATTTATAAAGATGTTAAAAGGCCAATATATGATTCAGGCGTTATTACCGTAAAAGATGATACCATGCTTAATAACTGGTATAAGAAATATGCAAAAGACGTATTTAAAAAATATTTAGATGAAGCTTATTACGTATTTGATGAAAAAATACCATATCCTATAATTAAGGTTAGAAGTATGAAAACAAGATGGGGAGTATGTAACAGAAGGGATAATTCTGTTACGCTTAATTTAGAGCTTATAAAAAAAGATCCTATGTATCTAAATTACGTTATAGTTCATGAATTATCACACTTTGTCCATTTTGATCATAGTAAGGCATTTTGGCGTGTTGTAGAAAAATACTGTCCTGATTATAAAATGGTTAGAAAAAAGTTAAAGGAGTAGTTTATGATAATAGAATCTAAAGATAACAAAAAAATAAAATATTTAAATAAATTAAGAACAAATAAATTTATGAATGAAGAAAAAAAGTTTGTTGTAGAAGGTATGCATCTTGTTAATGAGGCTAAAAAAAGTGGTCTTTTGCTTGAAACTTATTCTACTTCTAGCTGTGACTTTGGCGTAGTAAATAACGTTGTGTCTAAAAGTGTTATGGATTATATAAGCACACTTCCATCTAAAACGGATGTTATTGGAATAGTTAAGTTTATAAAAGAAGATTTAACGCTTGGAGATAAAATAATTATATTAGATGATGTTCAAGATCCAGGAAATTTAGGAACCATAATAAGAAGTGCTAAAGCATTTAATATAGATACGGTGGTGCTTAGCTTGGGATGCGTTAAAAAATATAATGAGAAAGTTGTAAGAGCAGCTCAAGGAATGCTTTTTAAAGTAAACGTTGTAACAAAAGATTTAAAGTATTTTATTCCTTATCTAAAAGAAAATGGATACTCGGTATACGGAACTTGTGTTACGAATGGCACGGATATAAGTACACTTAAAAAGAATAAAAAACTTGCAGTTGTAATGGGAAATGAAGGACAAGGAATAAGTTATGATATTAAAAAAGAACTAGATAAAAACGTTTATATAAATATGAACGATGATTGTGAAAGCCTAAATGTAGCAGTTGCATCTTCAATTATTATGTACGAAATAAATAAAAAGCTTAAAGGAGAGTAATTATGAATTATTTATATATTGGAAAATTAGTTAATACTCATGGTATTAAAGGTGAAGTTAGAATATTATCTAATTTTAGACACAAAGATAAAGTGTTTGTTAAAGGTTTTAAATTCTATGTTGGTAAAGATAAGAAAGAGTATGTTGTTGAAACATATAGAAAACATAAAAACTTTGATATGGTAACATTTAAAGATAACTATGATATTAATTTGATAGAACATTTAAAAGGCTCTTTAGTATATATTAATAAAGATGATTTAAAACTTGATGGAAATAAATTTTTATCAGTTGATTTAATTGGATTTGATGTTATAATAAATGGTAAAACAATTGGTGTTATAAAAGATGTATTAGATACTCCTGCAAATGAAGTTTTAGTGCTTGATAATAACATTATGATTCCATATGTTGATGCTTTTATAAAAGAAATTGATATTAAAAATAAAAAAGTATCTGTATATGAAGTGAAAGGACTTTTATCATGAAAATAGATATATTAACACTTTTTCCAGAAATGTTTGACGGATTTAAAAATGAATCAATTATAAAAAGAGCGATAGAATCTAAAAAAGTAGAAATAAATACTTGTAATTTTAGAGATTTTGCAAAAAATAAACATAAAAAAGTAGATGATACTCCTTATGGTGGAGGAGCTGGTATGGTTTTAATGTGTCAACCAATATATGATGCGGTAGAAAGCCTAAAAACCGATAAATCAAAGGTTATAATGCTTTCTCCTCAAGGAAAACCTTATACGCAAAAGAAAGCATATGAACTATCAAAGGAAGAACACTTGATATTTATATGTGGTCATTATGAGGGATTTGATGAGAGAATAAGTTCGCTTTGTGATGAAGAAATATCAATAGGAGATTACGTTTTAACTGGAGGAGAACTACCATCAATGGTCATTACTGATTCTGTTGTAAGATTGCTTCCTGGAGTAATAGAAGAAGAATCGCACGAAATAGATTCATTTAACGAAAACTTACTTGACTATCCAACTTATACCAAACCAAGAAACTATAAAGGTATGAAAGTTCCTGAAGTATTATTATCGGGAGATCATAAAAAAATTGATGAATGGAGAAAAGAGCAAAGACTTCTTGTAACAAAAGAAAAAAGACCAGACCTTTTAAGAAAGAAAATGATTTTGAAAAAAGGTGGTATGAAAAAAAGTGGTTTTAAAATATCAATGGATGATGTTAAAAACATTAAGGTAACAGAAATTAAAGAAGATAAAAAAGATGCTGTAGAAGAAAAGGAAACTCCAAAAAAGGTTACAAAAAAAGAAACTAAAAACATAGTTTATAAACTTTTGCTAGAAGAAAAATTAGTTGCAATAACGATATTTAATCCTAAAAAATTAGAAGGATACAAGTTAAAGGGAAGAAACAAAGATGGAGATATAACAAAAATACTTATTGTAAAAACATCTTTTGCATCAAAAGTTGCGATGAAAAACATTAGAAAGAAAATAGATATATTAAATTATAGATTAAACATGGCTCTTCAAACAGATGATAATGATGCAACTTCAAGAGTGCTTGGAGAATCTGAAATGTTAAAATCTATGATAATAAAGGTTTATTCTAATTTTTTAAGTAAAGAAACTTTGGATTTTGTAATTCAAAACATAAATAAACTAGTAAATGAATTCGTAAAAAATAAATCTCTTAGAAATTCAGTTTTAAATGGAAGATACTAATAAACAAAAACAAATACTTGCATAATAGTTAATTATGTGATAGAATTTTAATGTTTGAAAAAAGGCAATCCGCCGCATACAAATTATTTTGCATGATTGCTGGTTATAAGTTTTAGAAAGGAGAACTAAGAAAATGAACAAGATTGAAGAAATTACAAACAAACAATTAAATCCTAACGTACCAGAATTTAGAGTTGGTGATACTGTTAGAGTAGGTGTTAGAATAATCGAAGGTAAAAAAGAAAGAGTACAAGCTTTTGAAGGCGTTGTAATCTCTCGTAAAGGTTATGGTATATCTGAAACATTTACAGTACGTAAGATGTCTAGTGGTGTTGGAGTTGAAAGAATATTCCCAATTCATTCACCAAAACTTGATTCTATTGAAGTAGTAAGAAAAGGTAAAGCAAGACGTGCTAAACTTTACTATGCAAGAGATATTGTTGGTCAATGGAAATTAAAGGAAAGAAATTAATAAGGCTATTTATGCCTTATTTTTTGATAGGTTTTAAATATGAAAAAGGAAAGAATAAAAAAAATAGTAAAAGATATATATCCATATGTTTTAGTTGTAATATTAGTAGTACTTGTAAGAACGTTTATAATAACTCCTGCGATTGTAGATGGACCATCTATGGAGCCTACTTTATATAACAATAATGTTGTTTTACTAAATAAACTTGATTATAAGCTTAATGGAGTAAAAAGATTTGACGTTGTTGTAGTTTCCTGGAATGATGAAAAAATAATAAAAAGGGTTATTGGACTTCCGGGGGAACATATTGAATATAAAAAGGGCTCTTTATACGTTGACGGTGTTACGGTTGATGAAACATTTACGCACCGAGAGACTGATGATTTTAAACTAGAGGAAACAGGTTATATAACAATACCAGGAGATAAGTATTTGGTAGTCGGTGATAATAGGCCTGATTCAACGGACTCAAGAGTTATAGGATTATTTGATAAAGAAGACATCTTAGGTAAGGTAAGTTTAAGAATTTTTCCTATAAATAAAATTAAGAAAATAAAGTAAAGGTAAACTTTAAGATAGTTTATCTTTTTTTGTGACACCATATAAAAAATTATTTTTTTTATGATATACTTAGATTGATTTGAAATTTAAAAACAATGTATAATAAATTTAAGAAGGTGATTTGTTTGGCTTTAATATCATTTATAAATAAAAAGACATTTGAGATAAAAGATGAATTAGAAGAGTATATTTATTGTGATTTTGAGATAAGTAAAATTATATCTGAACTTAATAAAAAAGGTTTTAAAACACTTTATTCATGTGCTGGACACAATGAAATAGGATTAATGTGGCCTACTCATAAATTACCCATTTCAGAGTATGAATCATATAAAGAAAGATCTAAAATAGATAAATCTTTACATTTAGTTAAAAAAGAAAAGGAATACTTTTATCATAAAGATGAGAAAACCTCAACTTGGATATATATTTCATTTTTCAAAAATTATAAATTTCATTCCATACCTTTTGGGTTTGAATATCAATTAGTAAATGGTAATTCATATATATCCAAAAAAATTGATTTTTACCTTGATAAAGCACATACTATAAGAAAAAGTGATAGTCAAATAGATGAAGAACTATTCTTATCTCGTTGTGAATTAGAAAAATGGGTAAAAACGTTATAAAAAACCATATTTCAAATTTGAAAAACAAAGTGATTTGATATATAATATATTTTATATATATGAGGGTAAAATGTTACAAAAGATAAAAAATAAAAAAATGAACGAAGATTCAAAAAGTTTATCATCAACGAGCATCAACTGGTTGATTACGATTTATCCAAGAATAGGAGAAAACTCTGATAAAATATAGTAAAAAATCAATAAAAAGTCTAGATAAAAATAGTTAAAATATGTTAAAAGTATTATAGAAATTAAGGTATTGATTACGAGACAGTAACCAGGGGGGAAAATATAATATATGAAAGTAATTAAACAAGAAAATGAATTTGGATTAATAATATCTTTTAAAGAATTAGATAAACAATTTGATGTATCATTTAGTGGTAATGGTGATTTATATTGGACAATTTATTCTGAAAACGTAAATGATGATAATAATTTTATAATTACTAAAGAAAATTATGAAGTATATAGATTATTTGAAGAATTATTTGATGATATTGAAAATATTAAAATATTTGATGATGAAGAATATATTACTTTTTATTTAAAAACTGAAGAAGAAAAACAAGAGTATATTAAAAATCAAAAAGATGAAATAGAATATGAAAAAAATAAATATAGATTATTTAATCTTTCAAATTATAATGAATTATTTGATAAAGAAAATAATACTATTACTTGGTATTCAGATGAAACTAATCATGAAGTTGCTAATATCTTGAAAATAAGAAAAGAAAACGAATCATTTGAACTAGAATTTTATATACAACCATATATCGAAGAATATGATAGAGATTTTAATTCTTTATATCATATACCAATTAGATTTAGAAATTCTGGTAGTTCGTATGATCCATTTAATATTGTATTTATGAGAATGTATGAGAAAATGAAACAAGTTTATGATATTAATGATTATGGACACCAAATTCATATAGAAGAATACTTATATAATCAAAATAAAATAAAAAAATTAACTAAATAGTTTAAATTCTATATGTACTGGAAAGGATTATAACTCCTAATCATCACGAAGCAATTATAAGTAAAGAAAAATTTGATAAAGTACAATATATTTTAGATAGGCATGCTAAAGCAAATAAAGATGGAAGTATAGATATTTTATCTTGATTTTTAAAGTGCAATTGTTGTGGCGGTAATATTGTAAACAAACTTCAAAAGGAAAAGTTTATTACTATTGCTCTAACTACTATAGAAATAAAACTTGTGAAAATAATGAATTTATTAGTGAAAATAAGCTAATTGAAATTATAAATGAAAAATTAAATTTATCTAATATTACTAGATTAGAACTAGAAAATAAAGTAAAATGTATTTATATTGATAAGAATAAAAATGTTAAAATTGATATTAAATAAAAAAATTAATAGAAAGGAGAATAACATATGGACAATAAAAACTTGCAAATAACTAATCATGACTTTTTAATATATAGAGATTCAAACAATGATATTAAGGTTAGTGTAATGTTAATAAATAATGACATATGGCTTACTCAAAATTTGATTGCAGAATTGTTTGACGTAGGAAGAAGCACAATAACAGAACATATTAATAATATATTAAATAGTGGTGAACTTGATGAAAATAACACCGTCGGAAAAACCGACGTTGATAATTCTAAAAAACCTGTAAAGATATATAACCTTGATATGATTATTGCAGTTGGATATAGAGTAAATTCAAAAAAAGCAACCAACTTTAGAATTTGGGCTACTAAAATATTAAAAGAATATATGATAAAAGGTGTAGTTATGGATGATGAAAGATTAAAAAATCCTAATTACATATTTGGCGAGGATTATTTTGAAGAAATACTTGAAAGAATTAGGAATATTCGTTCAAGTGAGAGAAGATTTTATCAAAAAATAACAGATATATATTCTTCTTGTAGTGTTGATTATGATAAAGATTCAGAAATAACAAAAGAATTTTTTAAAACAGTTCAAAATAAATTACATTATGCAATAACTGGTAATACTGCAGCTGAAATAATATATAACAGAGTTGATTCAGAAAAAGAAAATATGGGACTAACCAATTGGAAAAATTCTCCTGATGGACCAATCTATAAATATGACGTGGACATTGCAAAAAACTATTTAAATGAAAAGGAATTAAAAGATTTGAATAGAATAGTAACAATGTATTTAGATTATGCAGAATTACAAGCAGAAAATCATAATGCTATGACTATGAAAGATTGGGTAGAAAAATTGAATGCATTTTTGCAATTTAATGGTAAAGAGATATTACGCAATGCTGGGAAAATATCTGCAAAAGTAGCACAAGAATTAGCTTATAAAGAGTATGATAAATTTAGAGTTAAACAAGATAAATTATATAAATCAGATTTTGATAATTTTTTAAATGAAGTAAGAATAATAGAGAATGGAAGTGATAAATAATGGATATGTACCAAAAAAGAGAAATGAGAAAAAACAAAAAAATGAACGAAGACACAAAAAGTTTACTATTGACGAGTATCAACTGATAAGTGGGAAGTTATGAAAAACTTTTACTAAATTGCACAATTAACTTATTAACCATATTCCTATATAATATAGATAAGAAACAGAGGAAGTGTGGTTATAATGAAAAAAATAAAACTACCTATTAAGAATATAGAAACTAACATAATTTTAAATGCCTTAATACAATTTAAAAATGATAAATTAAAACAGGATATATATACAGAACCTATTGATGAACTAATTTTAAAATTAAATAAAATTTATTAAACATATTTGAACTGATTAAAAATGGTCAGTTCTTTTTTTATGCCAGAAATGGAATACATAGCCATCTTGTTAAATTAAGGTGGCTAAATTAAAAGAAAGGAGGAGTTGGTAAAACAACAACAACCTTTAATCTTGGTGTAGCATTGGCTAAACAAGGAAAAAGAGTGTTAGTTGTAGATGTTGATCCTCAGAGTAATTTAACTACTTATGCAGGTTGGTATGATGAAAATGAACTAAAATATACTTTAAGGAATTGCTTATCTAGTATTAAAGATGACTATGATTATATACTTTTAGACTGTCAACCAAGTTTAGGTATGCTTACAATAAATGCTCTTGCTAGTGCAAATAGTGTTATCATACCAGTTCAAAGTGAATACTTTGCTTTAAGAGGTATGACTGATTTATTTAAGATAATAAATAAAGTTAGACGACAAATAAATCCTACTCTTAAAATAGAGGGAGCATTATTAACATCAGTTGATTCAAGTGCTAATCTTCCAAAAGAGATAGCAACTCAATTAAAAGACAATTATGGGAGTATATTAAAACTATTTAATACTCAAATACCTAGAGCAGTTAAGACTGCCGAATCTACTTCATCAGGAGGAAGTGTGTTTTCTTATGATAAAAGTGGAAGGGTAGCAAATGCATATTCTTCTTTTGCAAAGGAGGTGCTTAATGACGGCAAAGAACATACCAAAAATGCCACTGCCAAAGTTAGATGACCTTTTTACAACAGAAGAAGAAAGAACTAATGATAAGTTGGAAAAAGTTATTGATATTAAAATAAGTGATATTGATGATTTTCCAGACCACCCATTTAAGGTGCGGGACGACGAGGATATGATACAGCTTGTGGAGAGTGTCAAGGAGCGAGGAGTCATTACTCCGGCTACCGTGCGTCAAAAAGAGGACGGCAGATATGAGCTGATTTCCGGTCACAGGCGAAAACGGGCTTGTGAACTTGCCGGATTTGAAGCACTTCGCTGCGAGGTCGTAGACCTTGACCGTGACGCCGCCACCGTCCTTATGGTGGAAAGCAATTACCAGCGGTCGCAGATACTTCCCTCAGAAAAGGCGTTTGCCTATAAAATGCGGCTGGAAGCGATGAAGCGGCAAGGACAGCGTTCAGATTTAACTTCGTCCCCAGTGGGGACAAAGTTGAGAACTTCTGACGAGCTTGCTCAAGAATGTGGCGACAGCCGAAATCAGATTCACAGGTATATTCGCCTTACAAACCTTGTTCCCGAACTTTTGGAATATGTTGATGAGGGGCGAATTAAAATGCGACCGGCGGTTGAATTGTCTTTTCTCGATGAGGACAGTCAGCGTGATGTGGTTGATGAAATCGACCTGAACGACGCAACCCCGTCCCACGACCAAACAATCCGTATGCGAAAGTTCTTTGAGGAGGGCAAGCTCACAACCGAAGCAATCCAAGCGATTATGTCGGAGGAAAAACCAAACCAAAGGGAGAAAATTGTTTTGAGGGGCGACAGGGTTCGACAGCTTATCCCGAAGAACATTCCCATAAGCCAAACGGAGGATTTTGTGTGCAAGGCATTGGAGCATTACAACAAGTTTCTGCGAAGCAGAGCCGACCGTGACAGCCGATAGCCTTCCCCCTTTCTCACACTCTAACCCCTATATATACCGGCTATTAACCTGCTGAAAAATATACTCTATCTCCCTTGAGTATATCTATCTCTAATAACATATAGCTGTCTATAAAAGGGTTCGCACATTTGAAGCAAAAGCAAAATGTCTGCTACGATAAAAAGTTCAGCCAATCGCACCTTTGATGTTTTGACCGGTTTTGATTACGATTAAGGCAGAAAGGAGCGATGGATATGAAAAACAGGCTGATACCTTGTGTTCTTGCCTGCCTGATGATTTTCCTCGTAGGTTGTACCGGTAACACAGCCAAAGAAGCTGCACAGGAGATAACGAAAACAGAGACTTCTTTTCCGGCTGGTAATACCGAAACAAATTCCCAGGAAGATACGGCAGAAGAACCGGAAAGCACGACAGTTCAGGAAGAAACACCGATTACGGCAGAAGAAAGCCAATCAACCGCTGAAAGGCAGACGGTTGCGACTGTTCAGACAAAACCGGCGGAAGAAAAAACGGCTGATACTCCTGCAACCGAAAAGCCAAAGGCAGAGCCACCGAAGCAGACAACCACGCAGGCTGAACCCGAAAAACAAACGGAACAGCCAAAAGAACAGACAACTGCCGAACAAAAGCCGGTTGAAAAGCCGACTGAAAAGCCGGCAGAACCGAAACCGACAGAGCCGCCCAAGCAGACATTCGATGTCAGCCCTTATGTTAGTTACGCAAAAGAGTATGCGGTAAGCATAGGGCTTTCTCTTGACAGCACGGCGACAGAATGTTGGGACAACCCCATATCCGCAAATCCTAACCGAAGCGGTATCAAGTCTGATATTGAAAGCAGACTGAACCGATACAAGAACAGCGAGGGTTTTACCGCTGTGTGGATATGGACAGAAAAGCTATCCGATACGGAGTACAACATCTATATCGGCTACTGCTAAAACAAAATAATTTTAAGCGGACGCACTGAGTAAAATCGGTGCGTTTTTGCATTTCAAGGAGGAAAACGCAATGGTTAAAACAAAATTCAAGAAAGCCGTCTCGCTTATGTTGGCGGCGGTTATGAGCCTTACTGCTTTTATGGGCATTGGGGCAACGACAGCCTTTGCAGCCGTAGGAGAAAAAGCCGATGTGTACCTCGTCGATTATCCCCGAAGCGGAGATACCAATAACAACGGCGAATGGGGACACGGCAATCTCAACTATATGAACGGTTGGAAAGGCTTGTCCACGAAATATACGGGACTTCGTGCAATGGGTTCGTATTCGGGCAATATCGCCTACTGTATCGAGCCGGGTACAGGTCAGCGGACTGGAGATACTCTCACCGAAAAGGACGAGAACTTCTTCAACAACATCAGTCCGAACGGTACGATTTCCGGCGATGATATTCGCCTGCTTATCGGTCGTATCTTGCAGTACGGCTACCGTGGAGGAATTTCGACAAGCTGGAAGTCGCAGAATGAAAGCGACGCAAACTGCATCGCACACGCTTATGCCACTCAGATTTTGATTTGGGAAACGATTGTCGGCGAAAGAGACGCAGGCTTCAATCACGTTTCTACGGGCGGGTACAATGCCGTGCTTGAATGTGTAAGCTCTGCACACCCTCTCCGCAGTAAAATCCTGTCTTACTACAACAGTATGGTAACAAGCGTTCAGTACCATACGAAAGTTCCGAGCTTCTGCACAAGGTCAAGCGGTTCTGCCAAGGTAAACGAGCTTGAATGGAACGGAAGCAAGTATGTTGCAACTCTCACTGATACAAACGGTGTGCTTGGCAACTACAACTTCTCGGCAAACATTGACGGCGTTTCGTTCTCTGTCAGCGGAAACAAATTGACTGTTTCGATGGAGAAAGCTCCGAGCAAGGAATTTACCATCACAGCCGCAAAAAAGAACGGTGTCTGCAGAGGTGTTGTCGTATGGTCTGACGGTATCCATCAGAATGGCAACGGCATTCAGGATGTGGTCACTTATGCTCAGGAGGTCAGCGACCCTGTCAGCGGATTTGTCAAAATGAAGGTAAGCTACGGCTCTTGTCAGATTGTAAAGACAAGTGAGGACGGAAAGGTTGACGGTATTCAGTTTACCATCAGCGGTAACGGTGTCAATCAGACTGTAACAACCGCAAACGGCGGCAAATTCCAACTGGATAACCTTATGCCCGGTGTTTACACGGTAACAGAACAGTCTATCGACAAATATGTACCGCAGGAGGTTCACAGAGTTACTGTTGTTGCCGGTCAGGTGGCAAAGGTCAACTTCAATAATGTTCTCAAGAGAGGTAATCTTCAGGTTATCAAATCTTCGGAGGATAATCTGGTCGAGGGTGTAACTTTCCACCTTTACGGAACTTCGCTTGCGGGTATTACCGTAGATGAATATGCAGTGACAGATAAGAACGGTGTTGCTTCTTTCGATGATGTGCTTATAAGCGGCACTACCCCATACACCATTGAGGAAGTGGATACCGCAATCCGTTATGTTGTGCCTGCAAATCAGACCGCACCGATTAACTGGAAAGAAGTAACCACAAGAAACTTCACGAACATTCTCAAAAAGTTCAGCGTAACCGTAACAAAGAGCGACCGAGAGGAAGGCACACCGCAGGGCGACGCTACCCTTGCCGGAGCAGTTTACGGCATTTATAAGGGCGAAACCCTTGTGGACAAATATGTTACGGATAAGAACGGGCAGTTTACCACAAAGGAATATATCTGTGATGATGACTGGACAATCCGTGAAATCACGCCGTCCGAGGGTTATCTGCTCGACGGTACAATCCATAAGGTCGGTGCTGAACCGCAGCTTTATACGGTGGAACACAATCAGACCGCAAATGATGTTACCGAACAGGTTATGAAAGGCAATATCGCCATTATCAAGCACACCGATGACGGCGAAACAAAGATTGAAACACCGGAAAACGGAGCAACCTTTGAAATCTATCTGAAATCTTCCGGCAGCTTTAATTCAGCAGAAGAAGATGAAAGAGATGTGATTGTTTGTGATGAAAACGGTTTTGGTCAGACAAAGGATATGCCTTACGGCGTATATACCGTTCATCAGACCTCCGGTTGGGAAGGTCGTGAGCTGATGAAGGACTTCGATGTGTTCATTTCTCAGAACGGACAGACCTACCGCTATCTCATCAACAACGCAAACTTTGAAAGCTATATCAAGGTGGTTAAGGTGGACGCAGAAAGCGGTAAA